>WNFB01006798.1_pt1 | contig 21998 bp, 29 predicted proteins | sample 5400501 | NCBI WGS metagenome assembly WNFB01 (sample SAMN13153341, study PRJNA577476) | soil metagenome | isolation source: 200 cm saprolite under Douglas fir tree site 2 hole 1 | place: USA:California | collected 2015-04-18 | reverse complement strand
GCAAGCGGGAAAGTGCCCGCCCTTGCGGGCGGGCGTGATGGGGACAGCGAGCCTTCGATGCGGTGCGTTTCCAGGGCGACTCGTGATGTGGTGCGTTTTCCGGGCCTACATCAAGTGATCAGGCGATTTCCGGCGAGCGGCCCTTCGCGGGCTTGGCTGCCGGCTGCGGGACGTTGACCTGGGGGATCGGCACCGGTGGTGGAAGTCGGAGTTCGCGAGCGAGGATGACGGCCTCCGGAATGCAGTTCGACATGATCACGGTGTGGATCTCCTGGGCGACTTCAGGCGGCATCTGGCCCCCGACCGACCAACTCTTCGCGAGCGCCCTCGCGTCCCCTTCCCAGAGGAGGTTCCCTTCGATCTGGATGAGGCCGACGACCGCCTCGGACGCATGGTAGTTTGCGGTGAAGCGGAAGTCGACGGACGCCTGGCGGTCTCCGAGTTCGGAGATCAGGGTGACCGTGCTGTTGTGGTCGACCCGCAGATTCACCCAGCGGTCGGTCGGCTTGACGAATCGGCGGCCATCGACGCTGGAGAACTCGAAGGTCTTGACGACCATGGACTTCGCTTCGAACGGACCGAGTCTATTTGAAGGTTCGCGGGAGCGGCTGGTTTTAGCCTCGCTGAGCGTTCGAGGCGGCGATGGTCCTCTGGATCGGCATCGACGACACAGACACTCTCCAGGGCATGTGCACGACGTTTCTCTTGACGGAGATTGTCCGCGACCTGACGCAAGATTTCGACCTGATCCGATATCCGCGCTTGGTTCGACTCAATCCAAACATTCCGTGGAAGACCCGTGGCAACGCCGCGCTTTGTGCGCGGTTCGGTCATGGACAAGGGCCGCCCCGACGGGTCGGGGAGATTGACGGGAGACCGGTACTCGCATTTCCGCGCTCCCGGCTCACCCCGGATATCGACGATGCCCGCCAACGGGTCGCCTCGCTGGTTGAACGGTGGGCTTGTTTCGAAGACCGCACCACGAACCCCGGATTCGTCGTGTTGCGCGCCCCCGCGCCTCCGTCGCTCTATTGGAACGCCGTCCGGAAGGTCGTGACGAGGCGTCAGGTGCTCCGGGCCGCCGCGGGCCTCGGTCACATTGCTGGGTACAAGAACGGACGGGGAATCATCGGCGCGCTCGCGTCGACGGCGTGGAGACCTCAGGACCGGACCTATGAGATCCTCGCCTACCGACGTCCTTCCCGGTGGGGAACGCCGCGGGAGATTGACCCCGCGTCGGTCGTCGAGATGGATCAGCGATTCCCCTCGACTTTCAACAATTACGATTACCAGAACCACCGGGTTGTGATCGCTCCCCATTCTCCCTGTCCGATTCTGTTCGGAATCCGCGGAGACGATCCCGATGTGCTTCCCGATGCGATGCGGGCCATTCGGTCGGAGTCCCGAGATCGCTGGCTCGTCTTCGAGACGAATCAGGGGACGGACGACCATGTGTCACGCACCCGGCGGCCGGCGGTTGGCAAAACGATTCGGATGAGCGGTACCGTTTCTTCGTTCCCGCGCTCCGTTCGCGGCGGCCATGTCGTGGTGCGAGTGGGTCGAATCGATGTAGTCGCATACGAGCCGTCCAAGCAATTTCGGACGGTGGTCGGGAGCTTGATCCCGGGGGACCGCGTCGTCGCGGTCGGTTCCGTCCGGGATCGGCCACGGAGCCTGAATCTCGAAAAGCTGAGGATTCTGTCCACGGAGGCGAGCGTGAAGAAGGAGGCCAACCCGTGGTGTGGCGCGTGCAACAAGCGGGCGAAGTCCGCCGGGAAGGCCGGCGGGTTCCGCTGCGTCCGTTGCGGGGCCCGGTTTCGATCGGACCAAGCAGAATGGCGGGTCGTGCCACGCGAGATCGGACCGGGATGGTATCAACCGCCCGTCAGCGCCCGACGTCATCTGAGCAAGCCGTTGAAGCGACAGGTCGCGGCGAGGCTATCCCAGCAGCCGGACCTACTCCCGGATCAACTCGATGCCCAACCCGGGTACCCGGAACCGCTGCTCGAGGAATTGTAGGACGCGGGACAGGACGATCGTGATGAGCAGGAAAATCCCTGTGATGATCGCGAAGCTCTCGAACGGATGGCCCTTGTAGGCCTCCTGCTTCGATAGGAACGTGACCTCCGCCACGCTGATGAAATACAGGAGCGAGCTCGCTTTGAACAACCCTATGAATTCATTCGTCAGTGGCGGGATGACGAGACGAAGCGCCTGCGGCAGGACCACGTACCGCATGGCGCGCCACCGCGAGAGCCCGAGTCCACGCGCCGCTTCGACCTGACCCGATTGAACCGTCTGGAGACCGGCCCGGAAGATTTCGCCTTGATAGCCGCCCGTGTTTACGATGAGGCCAGCAATTCCTGCCAGGAGCGCGCCCGCGGTTCCCAGCTGGGCGTAGAACGTGATCACGATGGCCCACGCGAACACGATCTGCGTCAGCAAGGGAGTGCCACGGATGATCTCGACGTACGCGTCCGCGATCCTGTGTAGGATGTGCCTCACGCCGGCCGCGAAGAGCGCCAAGGAAAGTCCGATGTTAAGTCGGGTCCGGTTTGACGGTTGCTCCGCCTTCGCCTGCCGGAAGTCCTGGACGATCCGCTGCGGCGAAACGACCCGGATGGTCCGCGCCCATCCCACCAAGAAACCAATCCCCATCCCGATGATGAACGCGAGCGTGGTCGCATACAGGTTCACCCGGACGGCGTCCAGATACACCGGGAATCTCGTCTGGAGATAGCCGGTGTCGAGGCCACGCTGGCCCACCATGACGGAAACGAGTTCGGCAACCGCCGCGAGGACGACGACGATCGCGAGCGCGGACTCAAACACGACCGACCGGGACGTGCGTCGAAGCGACGGACGTCTCGCATGCGAGGAAGCGGTTGCCGTTGCCATAGTCATCTCAGGATCTTGCTGACGAAGGCCTTCGTGCGTTCGTGTTTCGGGTTGTGGAACACTTCTTCGGGGACGCCTTCCTCCAGGATCACCCCGCCATCCATGAACACGATCCGCCTGGCCACGCTGCTCGCGAAGCCCATCTCGTGGGTAACGACGATCATCGTCATTCCGTCCCGCGCGAGGGACGTCATCACGTCGAGGACCTCCCGGATGTACTCGGGGTCGAGGGCCGAGGTCGGCTCATCGAAGAGCATGGCCTTGGGGTCCATCGCCAGGGCCCGCGCGATCGCGACCCGCTGCTGCTGTCCCCCGGAGAGTTCGGCGGGATAGGCGTCGGCCTTGGCCGCGAGACCCACCCGTGCGAGAAGCTGCTTCGCCTTCGTCTCGGCCTGGGCCCTGTCCACGCCCTTCACCCGAATCGGACCGAGCGCGACATTCTCGAGGGCCGTGAGGTGCGTGAAGAGATTGAAACTCTGGAACACCATCCCCACCTGTTGCCGAACCCATTCCGGGCGGACCTCCGGCCGGTTCACTTGCACGCCTTCGATGAGCACTCGGCCCTGATCCGGCTGGACCAGCAGGTTCACGCACCGCAGGAGGGTACTCTTTCCAGAGCCGCTCGGTCCGATGATGACGAGCACCTCCGCGCGGTCGACGTCGAGTGTGATGCCTTTGAGGACATGGAGCGCGCCGAAATATTTGTGGACGTCCTCGAGGCGGATCATAGCGAGACAGCCTCAAGGCCCGGAGTCTGGACCCGGTGTTCGATGAAGAGCAGGACACGCGTCACGACGAATGTCATCGCGAAGTAAACGATCGCGATCGCCGTGTAGACCGCAAAGTACCACCAAAGTTGCGGTTGAACCCCTGGAGGCGGCTGCGTGAAGATCTGCTGCGTGAATTCCGTCGCGAGGCCGAACATGTCGAGCGCACCGACGGCACTCAGGAGCGACGTGTCTTTGATGAGCACGGCGAATTCGTTCCCCAGCGGGGGGAGGCTGAGCCGGAACGCCTGAGGGAGCACGACGTGTCGCATTGTCTGTCCAGAGCGCATGCCCAGAGCCTGTGCGGCTTCGAGTTGCCCGCGTTGGACGGACTGGAAGCCCGCGCGAAAGATTTCAGCCTGGTACGCGGCCGAATGAAGCGCGAGGGCTAAGGTGGCCATCTGAAGCCCGGTGTCGATCGTCACGAATCGAGCTGGAAGAAAGCGGGGTCCGAACAAGAGGGCAAAGAGGATGATGACAATTGGCGGGACGCCCCGGAAAAAGTCGACGAACGCCCCGATCGGCCAGGTCAGGATCCGGTGTCGGGAGACTCGCGCCCATCCGGCGAGGAACCCGACGACGACGCTAACTGGCACAACGACGGCCACGAGCGCGAGGGTCCCGAGAATCCCTTCCTGAAACGGGGATGCGTATTCCTTCCAGAGCTGCGCGTCGAGGAGATTGAAACCGAGGATGTACTCGAGCAGCAGAATGAACAGCACGCCGCCGACGACCATCTCGGTCGCGCGGAGCGCGATTGACCACGTCCGAAGCGATGTGGTGCGCGTGCGAACTTCGGTCGCGGCGACGGTGGCCATTGCGAGCGCTGCGGAAAGCGAGGAAAACGGGAAAAGGTTTGCGGACGCCGATGCGTCCGCAATTCGGTCTCAGAACCACTTGTTGAGGATTCTTGTGTACGTCCCGTCGGCCCTCATCCCGGCGAGCTGCGAGTTGATTTTCGGCAACAGTGCAAGGGGGTCTCCGTGGGCCACTGCGAAGCCGTACAGCTCGTTCGTCAAAATGGTGCCCTCGACCGCGAACACGGCGTTGCCCGCGGCAATCCCGTCCGCGGCCGGCTTGTCGATGACGACAATGTCGACCGAACTGCTCGAGAGCGCCTGAAGGACCTGCGAGACGTCCGGGAAGATCGACAAGTGGTTCGCGTTGACGACCGCGGGCAGGTTGTCCTCCACCCAGAACTCGCTCGTCGTGATCGCTTGGACGGCGATCTTCAGGTCGGTTCGGTTCAACTCGGTCGCGGTGCAGTTCGCGCGGTTTGCACAGAACGTTCGCGCGTCGCTGGTCCGCTTGAGGACCCCCTGGTTCGACACGAAGTAGGGGTCCGAGAATGCCAAGGTCAAATTGCGCTGGGTGCCCGTGGCCCCATTCTCGGTGATCGCACCGATGCCGATGTCGATCCCTTGGGCGCTCACCGCGGAGAGCAACACCTGGAAGTCACGGAAGTCGCGCCACTCGTACGCGTATCCGGCCCGCGTCAGAATTGTTTGAATCAACTCGATGTCGAAGCCCTGAAGTTGGTGGGTCGTCGAATTATAGAATTCGAAGGGCGGGAACGGCGTATTCGTGCCGAGGACGAGGGTCGTGAGGGCTTTCGGCGGGGCTGGCGCCAGGACATAGTACCCGAGGCCGAGACCCGCGACGAACGTGATGATTGCTATGACGACCACGATAATAGCCGAAACACCTTTCGCCCCCCGCATCGCTTCCGCCGGGGGCGCACTTCCTCCCGCCGCCATGCCGGGTGCAAACGCATGTCACTATTTGAATGTCACCGGGAACCCAAACGTTGGCACAAGCCGCGAACTCGCACCAGTGGGATGCCCCTCAACTTGCCGAGCGTCTGAAGCATTCCTCGAGGACGTCGAGGCCGGCGTCTAGCACGTCCCGAGGGATGTTGAGCGCGGGGATGTACCGCATCGCCGAGTCGCCGCATGGGAGGAGGATCAGGCCGTGCTGGTACGCGTCCTTCTCGATCGCGTCGCGGCGTTTCGGATCCGGCTTCTTCGAATGCTTGTCCGTGACGAACTCCGTCGCCTGCATCATCCCGAGGCCGCGGCGGTCCCCGATGAACTCGTATCGTTCGGCCATCTCATCAAGGCGCTTCGCGAGGTGCTCCCCGATCTTCGCGCTCCGGGCCACGAGGCCCTCTTCCTCGATCACATCGAGCGTGGCCAGCGACGCGGCGCACGCGACCGGGTTCCCGCCGAACGTGTTCGAGTGCTTCCCGCTCTCCTGGAAGTCCATCTCCGCGGGATACACCGCGGCACCGATCGGCAGCCCGCCACCCAGGGACTTGGCCATCGTCAGGATGTCCGGGACGGCCTCCGAGTGCTCGATTGCCCACATCTTTCCGGTCCGGCCGAGACCTGACTGGACTTCGTCGTCGATCAGGAGCACGCCGTGGTCCTTCGCGATCTTCGCGATCCGATCCATCCATCCCGGGGGCGGCACGATGTACCCGCCTTCGCCTTGGACGGGCTCGACGAAGACGCCTGCGAGGTCCTCGGGCGGCGCGACCGTCTTCATGTAGACGTCCTCGATGATGTTCGCGCAATACAGGTCGCACGACGGATATGTGAGCTTGTACGGACAGCGATAGCAATATGCGTAGGGCACGTGCACGACGCCGGGCATCGTGGGGAAGAATCCGGCGCGTTGCTTCGCCTTACTCGCGGTCAGCGACAGCGCACCCTGGGTCCGGCCGTGGAACGCGCCGAGGAACGCGAGGAACATCTGCCGCTTCGTGTGGCTCTTGGCGATCTTGATCGCGGCCTCGTTCGCCTCGGTGCCGGAGTTGCCGAAGAAGACCTTCTTCCGATGTTTGCCCGGGGTGATCTTGCCCAGTCGCTCGGCGAGGGTCGCCTGGATTTCGTAGTAGAAGTCGGTCCCGGCGAAATGGGTGAACTGCGATGCCTGGCGGGTGATCGCCTCGACGACTTTCGGATGGGCGTGACCGACGTTGAGGACCGAGATGCCAGCCGCGAAGTCAATCAGGATGTTGCCATCGACGTCTTCGACGATCGAACCAGCGGCCCGTTTGACGACGACCGGGGCCGACTTCGTCGTGGTTGCAATGTAGCTACGGTCCCGCTCGATGATCTCCTTCGCCTTCGGGCCCGGGGGGGTCACTTTGATGTCGGGAACCTTCACCGTTGCACCCCGGGTCCGCTTACGGTCTGGGCGTATTAATAGTCTCGTCGCCGAGAATCCGCGGGGGCGGGCCGCCGCTATTCCGGCCTACTTCGCAGCTCCGATTCGCATCATCGTCGTGCCGCACACAGGACACTTGCCCTTCATCGCGGGCTTGCCGTTTTTCAATTTCACCGCGACGGCGCCTTTGATCTCCCGCTTCTCACGGCACTTCACGCAATAACCTTGCACCATGGGGGAATCACCGCGGGTGCAAGGGGTGACCCCTGATAAAAGGTGCGGTCTCACTATTTCGCGATCCTCGATTGGGTTGCAAAATACTTTTATAATGGTCCTTTGATACGAGTCGCCGAATATAAGGAGGGTAAGGGTACGAGCGAGAAGCCAACCGCAGCGTTTGTCCTGTCATTGATTGCCGCGATATTCATCCTTCTGAACGGTGCTTTGATCGCCGCATTAGGGGCAATCCTCTTCGCGTTCTTCCCAGGATTCGGGATTTTGATTGCGGCCCTTGGACTCGTGTTCGGCATCGTCGTGCTCGTCGGTGCGATCTTGCTATGGTCGAAGCCGGGGATGCACGTGGGCGCAGGCGTCCTCGTCCTATTGTTCTCGATCTTCAGCCTGATTATCGGTGGTGGATTCATCATCGGGTTCATCCTCGGCCTTATCGGCGGGATTCTGGGAATCGTCTGGAAGCCCCCGGCACCGATGTCGGGCATGGCACCGCCCATGATGCCTCCCTCGATGCCTCCGCCCTGAGTACGATCGAAGTGTGTCGAACGACGGAGGAGCGGAACGCAGCCCTCCGCCCTCTTCCAACTCGAGGCGCCTCGGCGCTGGGCAGCGCGTGTTCTCTGTCCTGAAACTCCGGTCGAAGACTAGTTATCCCGTGGCCTGTTCGGACGTTTCGGAGAACAACCCGTGGCCTCTCCGCCTCCTGGTTACTACCCGCCCGGGCCGTACCCGCCGCCGGTATCCCGGCCGATTGGCGTCACACTCCTCGCGGTCCTGACGATCCTCTTGGGCATCCTGATCGTCCTCGCCGGACTCCTGTTCATCGTCGCCCCGCTGATCCTCGTCGGCGTCGGCCTGCCGCCCGGCTTCGGCTTGGCCGCGAGCGTAATCGGCGCGATTGTGTTCGTCTTCGGTCTCATCTGGATCGGGGTCGGCGTTGGCCTGCTCCACCTGCGGAGCTGGGCCTGGTGGCTCGCGGTCATCGTGATGGCCCTGTCGATCGCCGGAAGCATCTCGTCGCCCATCACCGCGGTGATCCCCGCCCTGATCTTGATCTACTTGATCGTCGTGCGGCGCCACTTCCGATGAACCCTCACGGCAGAAACCTTTTTAGCGGGCCGCACTTTGGTCGCGGCGGAGACCTCCTCCTTGTCATACACCCGTTTTGAAAGGGCCCGGATTATCGGAGCGCGGGCCTTGCAAATCTCCATGGGAGCGCCGACAATCGCCGCGCTGGACCGAGAAGCGGACCCCCTCGACATCGCTTTCAGAGAGTTCTCCTCCGGGAGCTCGCCGCTCAACGTCCGGAGGTTCGCGGATGCCCTCGATTGACGGGGCATCGATTCGGAAAATTCTCGACAGCCGCGGGAATCCGACGGTCGAGGTCGAGATCCGCGCGGGAAGTGTCAGCGGCCGTGCCGCGGCGCCGAGCGGTGCGAGCACCGGGACCCACGAGCCCAAGGCGCTGCCGGAAGGGGGCGTCGACGAAGCGATCCGGACGTTTCATGAATCGGTCGGACCGAGGATCAAAGGTCGCGATCTCTCGGACCAGGCGGGACTCGACAAGGCACTGCGATTGATCGATGGGACCGAGAACTTCGCCCGCATCGGCTGCAACGTCGCGACCGCGGTGTCCCTCGCGACCGCGAAGACGGCGGCCTCCGTTTCGGGCAAGCCGTTGTTCCGGTACCTCGGCGGCCGATCTCACTTGAACCTGCCCCTCCCGATGGGGAACGTGATCGGGGGCGGCCGTCACGCCGTCGGTGGAACGACGATCCAGGAGTTCTTGGTGGTCTCTCAAGGACCGACGGCCGCCGCGAACGTTTTCACGAACGCCCGGGTTCATGGCCTCGTGCGAGACGCCCTGGCGAAGAAGCTGCCCGACGCGGCCCTCGGTCGGGGCGATGAAGGGGCGTGGGTCGCGAAGCTCGCCGATGAAGAGGCCCTCTCCGTCGTCGTGGATGCCTGTCACCTTGCGTCGAAGCAAGCAGGATTCGCCGTGCGGCCCGCGCTCGATCTCGCGGCCTCGGAGTTCTTCCGCGGCGGGAAGTATCGGTACGCCGACCGCGCGATTTCCCCCGAGGAACAGGTCGAGTTCGTGGAGCGCCTCGTCCGCGACTATGGCCTGTTCAGCGTCGAAGATCCGTTCGACCAGGAGGATTTCGGTGCGTTCGCGGATCTCACGCGCCGCATCGGGGACCGATGCAAGGTCATCGGCGACGACATCTTCGTCACGAACGTGGAGCGACTGCGGCGCGGCATCGAACTCGGAGCGGGCAACGCTATCCTTATTAAGCCGAACCAAATTGGGACGCTCTCCGAGACGCGGGCCGCCGTGGACCTGGCCCACAAAGCCGGGTTCGCAACCGTGATGTCGCATCGGTCCGGCGAGACGACGGACGACACGATCGCCCACCTCGCCGTGGCGTTCGGATGCCTCGGCATCAAGACGGGAGCGGTCGGCGGCGAGCGGATCGCGAAGCTCAACGAGCTCATCCGGATCGAGGAACAACTCCAGGCAGGCGCGTGATGCAAGAGGAAGAACAGACGGGCGTCCAGGGATTGCTCGTCCCCGAGGACGTGTACCTGACGTCGGGCGTGCACATCGGCACCCAGCAAAAAAGCGCCGACATGAAGCCGTTCATCTACAAGGTCCGGATCGACGGCCTGTACGTCCTCGACATCAAGAAGACGGACACCCGGATCCGGGAGGCGGCCAAGTTCCTGGCGCGCTTCAAGCCGGAGAACATCCTCGTCGTCGCCGCTCGCCAGTACGGCCAGAAGCCCGCGCGGCTGTTCGCGAAAAACGTCGGAGCCAAGGTCCTCGCCGGCCGATTCGTCCCCGGAACGCTCACGAATCCGAATCTCCCGGAATTCATGGAACCGGAGGTCCTGCTCGTGACGGATCCCGCGGCGGATTCACAGGCGCTGCGCGAGGCGCTCGACCGTCTACTGGCTCCTGACGCGCGAGGTCTCGAAGGCGCGGGGGACCGTGAAGTCAGACGAAGGGTTTACGTCCACGATCGATGATTACGAAGCGTCCCTGTGACGGGCGCCGTTTATGCGGTATCCGGCGGTGGCAGGAGCTTTCTATGAGCGGTCGCGCGACGCCCTCCTGCGCCAGATCAAGGAATGCTACACTCACCCGCTCGGACCCGGTCGGCCTGCGGAGGTGCGCGCGGGTCCCCGCCGCCTGGTCGGCCTCGTCGTCCCGCACGCGGGGTACGTGTACTCCGGGCCGGTCGCGGCGCACAGCTATGCCGCCCTGGCCGCGGACGGTTGGCCCCAGTCCTTCGTAATCTTCGGTCCGAATCACCATGGACAAGGGGCGCCCCTCGCCCTGACGGAACACGATTGGCAGACGCCCCTCGGGACCGCGATGGTGGACAAGGGTCTCCACGACGCCCTGTCGAAGCCCCCACTCGAGGAGGACATCCTCGCCCACCGCGACGAGCACAGCATCGAGGTCCAGCTCCCGTTCCTGCAGGAGCTGTCCGCTAAGGTCCGCTTCGTCCCGATCTGTATGGCCTTCCAGGAGTACGATCTCGCGGCGGAGGTCGGGGAGCTCGTCGCGCAGACCGTCGAAGGAAAAGACGTCCTCCTGATTGCGTCCTCGGACTTCACGCACGTCGGCTCCCAGTACTTTCAGATGCCTCCTCCGGGCGTCACGGCCCCCGCCTTTGCGAAGGAGCAGGACAGGAAAGCGATCGAGCCGATCCTGTCCCTCGATCCGAAGCGTTTCGCCGCGAGGGTTGCGCAGGACGACATCTCGATGTGTGGCTACGGGCCGGTGACCGCGATGCTGACCGCCGCGAAGCGCCTCGGCGCGACGGAGGCGAAGCTCCTGAAGTACGCCACCTCGAGCGACGTGAGCCGGGATTCGAAAATGGCGGTCGGATACGGGGCAATCGCGGTCTACCGCTGAGCGGTCTCCGAATCGATCCACCTGAGGTATCCGGGCCACGCGGGTCCCATCGGGTACGAGACGATGCACGGCACCTCCGCCGGATGGACGCTCCGGACCGCGGTGATCAACTTCCGCATCAGCGACTGCCGTGTCTTGAAGATGATGACGAACTCGTGTGCCTCCTCCTGCTTCCCCTGCCACCAGTACCTCGATTCGACCGGCCAGTAATTGGCGCACGCCGCGAGCCGTCCTTCAACGACGACCCGGGCGATCGTTCGCGCGCTCTGACGGTCCGGCGCGGTGACGTAGGCCATCGCGTGCGGAATCTTTCGACGGGCCATCCGAATTTCGCTCCTCCCTACGCTATCAGGGTCAGGAACAGGAATGGGTTCGACGGCCTTTTATCTGGTGGTCCTCGTGTGCGCGATGTTCCGAATGCCCGTTGTGACGATGTCCGAAATGGTCGCCGCCCTCCGGGCCACGGTGGGGAAACGGGGGATGCCCGAAGAGGACCTCCGGGCGCTCGCCGACTACCTCATGTCGTTCTTCGGATTCGAGACAGAAGCGATCGACAACAACCTGGACGTCGCGGACCGCGATGTGTTCTACATGCTCGAGGAGGAAGGCCTCCTCACGACCCGCCAAGAAGAGGTCATGATCAAGAAAGGCAAAATGTGGCGGATTCACTATTGGATCCTCCGTGTCGAGCGGATCAAGACCCTCGCCAAGCCGCAACGGCCGAAGACGGATGGCGATGCGTTCGCGGTGTACAACACGTTGCCGGACGACATCTGGGCGCGCCAGTTGCCGGCGAGATAGATTGAAATAGACCAGAAGGTTCGTTTGGAGCCGCGCATGGCCTTTCTGGACTCTCTCCTTATCGCAGGAGGCGCGATTGTCCTCTGGTCCCTGCTGCTCTATGTGCTCCAAACGCGCGGGCTCCTCGAACGGCGAGGCCTCGCCCCGTCCCCCCCACCCGCGGGTCCGTTCCTCATGTGGAAGACCCTTAGGGGCCGCCAGCTGATCGACCGACTCGCGCGGCCGAAACGATTCTGGCGGGTGTTCGGCGACATCGCGATCGTCCTGGTGGCCCTGACGATGATCGGCACGACGGCCCTCCTCGCTTGGGAGGCGACGCTCGTCCAGAACGCGGCGATCCGAAACAACCCACCGTCCCCCGAGACGCTGCTCGGCCTACCCGGCATCAACCCGATCATCCCCCTCGGGTACGGCATCCTCGGCCTGGCCGTCGCCATTATCCTCCACGAGTTCTCGCATGGGATCCTGTCTCGCGTTGCGAACATCAAGATCCGCTCTCTCGGGCTGATTTTCCTGATCTTCCCGATCGGGGCGTTCGTCGAACCGGACGAGGACGAGCTCCGCGCACTCCCGCGCCGCGAACGCGGCCGTCTCTATGCGGTCGGGCCCGCGACGAACGTCCTGCTGGCGGTGCTCTTCGCCACGCTCTTCTCGTCGATCAACAACACGCCGGTGCACACGTACAACGAGTTCGTCGCGGCGCTCGCGGCGGTCCAGCCGAACGCCACGGTTCCGATTCAGGCGTACGATCCCGCCACCCGCACCTTTTCGAACTACAGCGTCGCCACGCAATGGAACCCGACGACGAAACGGGCGATGCTAGGAATCTACGCATTCGACGTGAGCACCGACTACTATCATCCGCTCACGAACCCGGACAAGTTCGGCGGCGCGACGAGGGCGATCCTCGCCTACATCTCGTTGCCCTTCTCTGGCTACTCGCCGATCGACGAGCCAGCGACGCACTTCTATCAAATCCAAGGACCCGCAGCCGTAATTCCTGCATCGCTCTTCTGGCTCTTCGCGAACGCATTGTATTGGCTCTTCTGGCTGAACTTGATGCTCGGTGCGACGAACGCTCTGCCCGCGGTCCCGCTCGATGGGGGCTATCTCTTCAAGGACGGCATCGAAGGCCTCGTCTCCCGCTTGCGAAAAGGGATTCCCACGGAGCAGCGGGATCGCATCGTGCGGGGCGTGAGCTACACGTTTGCCTTCTTGATCCTCGGGCTCGTCCTCTGGCAGTTGATCGGGCCGAGAATCTGATCCTCACGGATGACTCGCTTCGGTCGCCACGAGTCCGAGGACGCCGCTGACGATTGCCAGGATGCCGCCGGTCGTGCTGACCGAGAGAATGAGCGCGACGATTCCGAGGATGATATTGATGATCCCGCCCGAGCTGTACTTGCCGCGGTAGATGAGGAGGCTCCCGACGAGGATTGCAATCCCGAGAAGGGCGGCGATTCCCGCATTCAACAGGCGGTTCAGGTCGACGGTCCCTCTCCCGACGTCGAGCGCGTTGACGAGGATGAGCAGCCCCGCGATGAGCCCAATGAGCATCGCGAGGAGGGCGAGGACACGCTTCTCCGTCATGGCGCGCGAGAAGGTGTGAGGCCCCTTCAGCCTTTCTCTAGACCCCCGACGGCCCAGATACCGGCTGGGTCTCCGGGAAATTCGTTGGCTCCCCACCACATTCGAAGTGCACGAAACACCTCCTTGAATCCCGTTTCGCGGACGAACTCCAGCAGAGCCCCGTTGGGGGACGGACCACTGAGTGCGACCGCCGAAGCACCCGCCGAATCGATGAGGGCCCGGCATAGGTCCTCCGAGACGCTGCCGGAACCCGGTTCAACGACCCACGGGCCAATTTCGCACGCGCCGCCGCTGGGATTTCCGACGATGAATCCACGCAGCCGGCCGCGATGCTCGGCCACCAAGAACGTCCCGGGGAATTCCTCCGCGAGCCGGGCGATGAGCTCTTGCCGGTTCGCGCCGAAGTACCGGGCATCCATTCGCGCCAGGCCACTGAGGTCCTCAGCTCGGATCGGGCGAATCCCGCGGACTGCATCCCCTGCCTTCGCAGAGCCGTGCCATCGGATGACCTCGTACTCTCGATGGAATCCGAGGCGTTCGTAGAACGGGATGACGTTGAGGTATGCGTTCAGCCGAACGGTGCGGACCCCGGTGGCCTTCAGGTGAGCCAGGGCGGCCTCCATCATCTCTTTCCCGACACCCTTCCCTCGCAACTCTGGAGCGACGATTACGGCGCCAAGAAACGCGAGGCCGTCATAGGTCGTCGTCGTGAGCACGCCGACGACGCGCCGCGCCCGCTCCGCCGCAAAGCAGCCGTCTGGAGAGAGTGCCAGGAGTCTCCGAAAGTCCTCGCGCGTGTACCCCCACGCCTCGAGGTCCGTCAGGGCAATGCCTGCGTCGATGTCCCGCTCTTCGAGCCTTCGGACCCGCGTGCCTTCCACAACCTCACCCGTTCCTCGAGCTCCTCCGGCTCGTCGCACTCATGGTACCCGTACGTGACGTAGCGCTTGTCCTTGCGCCGATGCTTGTACATGCACGGCCCGTATTCGTCGTCTTCTTGGCCGTACCACTTGTCGCAGTCTTTGCACACGTGACGGGAGGGCAGCTGGTTCTGAAGCGCTTGCGCGGACGCCAATCTAGCCGCCTCCGACTGGAGCTCGACCGCCGGCCGACGCGTTTAGACGGCGGCGCCAACGAAGCCAAGGAGGCCTGCGGCGAGGACGAGGATCCCCGGGACCCCGAGGCCCGCGATGATCATGATCGCCCCGACCACCGCGCAGAGGAGCGCGGCCGCGTTCATCCGAAAGCGCGGGAACAGAAGGGCCTGCGAACGCCGGTAGATCCGACGACCCGCGATGATCGCGCCGATGCCGGTAATCGCGTGCAGGACCCGGACGAGCGTGGAGGCGCTCGACTCGACGGCGGCCCAAATCGCTAAGGCCCCGCCCGCGAGTGCGAGCAGGAGGGCCCCCAACCCCAGGGAACGCCGTATGCCGGCGGACCTTCCGAAGATGCGGGCAAACATGTCGCGATCCTAGTGGCGGGGGGTATTTCGAACTTGTGTCGTGGACCCGGAACAACGGGTTCACATGCCCCAAAAAGGGTCCTCCCTGCGTTTGATTGTGCAGAGCTCCTCGAGGGCTTCCATCTCGTCATGGGTCACGTCCGTTCGTCCCCGGAGCGCGCGGGCATCCTCCTCCGGGAGGTCCACGTACAAGACATCGCCGCCGTTGATTTGCCGGCCGATCGTGATCCCATCCACCGAGATCGCGACCTCTTGCCCCTGATTCGCCCCATCGAGGCTCTTCTCTCCGCTCCGAATCGCCTTGATCCGGCCGAGCGGCCGACCATCCGCGCGCATGACCGATTCCCCCGATCGGATGCGACCCGCCAGGACGCGCACGCCAAAGATCGCGGGCTTCGAGGTCCGGAAGACGTGCTCCCCCAGGAAGAGGAGCTTCGCGGGGTACGCGATCTCCTTCCGACCGGCCTCGGCGAGCGCTCGCTTCCGCTCGTCGCGCCACGCTTGGTAATCTTCGATGAGGCGGTAGATGACATCGTTCTCGAGCAGCTTCAGGTCGGGATGCTCCCGGAGGGCGGTCTTTGCGTCCGGGAGGATCTCCAGGTTGAACGCGAGGATCGCACGGTTCAACGGATTCTTCGCGGTCGCCCCATCGGTCACGTCCCGTCGCGAGACCGGTCCGAGCCGGGCGAACTTGATCGGGATCGAGGCCCCTTTGCATTCGTACGCGAGGCCCTCGAGGGATCCGATGGCGTCCGCCTTCACGAGGATCCCTTCGTCCTGGGTCTCGATGTGGACCTGGGACTCCTTCGCGACCTCCTCGATGACGGCGGCCAGGTCGCCCTTCACCGCGCGGATCGGGGCGCCCGCGACGGCCTTCTCCAGGCCGCTTCCCACGATCTTGACTCCCGAGGCCGCGGATGCACTCTTGACCGAATCGAACCGCTCTTGCGGGTCCCGGATCTCGTCCAAGGGTTTCGGCTTCAGCAGGGCCTTCACTTTCGTCGTCCCTGGCTTTCCCGCGGTCCCGAAGACGATCGTCTCGCCCTTCGAGAGCGTGCCCTCGTAGATAATTGCATCCAGCGTGATTCCGACGCCCTTTTCCTCCCTGACCTCGAGGATCGTGCCGACCGCAGGCCCCTCGGCGGTGGCCAGTTGCTGCCCCAGGAACCGCTGGGCCAGGCCGATCAAGGTCAGCAACAAGTCCGGGATGCCTTCGCCGAACTTCGCGCTGACCGGGATGACCGCCAGGTTCGTCGTGAAGTCCTCGATCCGGTCGTAGCGGTCCGCGGAGAATCCGTGCTCGAAGAGACGGCCGACGAGCTCGTACATGCGCCGGTCGAGTTCCTCGCGGGCGGAGTCGGGTTGGTCCTCGTACGAGCGGACGAACGGCTGGCCTTCGTGCTTCCGCCAGCCTGGCACCATGTCGATCTTGTTCGCCGCGACGACGAACGGCGTTTTGTAGCGCCGCAGGATGTTCAGGCTCTCGATCGTCTGCGGCCGGAATCCTTCGTTGACGTCGATCACGAGGACCGCGAGATCCGCGAGCGCTCCGCCGCGGGCCCGCAACGTCGAGAAGGCGACGTGGCCCGGCGTGTCGATGAAAAGGAGGCCAGGGATCCGGAACGATCGGCCCTTGACGAGGTCCCCGCACATCTCGAGAATCGCTGCGAGAGGGACCTCCGTCGCTCCGATGTGCTGGGTGATCCCGCCCGCCTCACGGCCGGCGACGCCGGTGCCGCGAATTCGGTCGAGTAGGGTCGTCTTGCCATGGTCCACGTGTCCCAGGACGGACACGATGGGCTGGCGAATGGAAGCCATCGACAGGGCGAAGAATTCGACGATATTAGGCTCTGTGCCTTTGCGATGATCGTCCTCGCGTCACCGAGCAAGGCACTCGACTCCGCTCGGCTCCTCCCGTGCGCCCGTCGGCAGCGCCGACAGGTCGTAGAGGGGACTCACCACATCATCGCGGAGGGCACCGGGCTGGAACCGTACAGCCCTTGCCAAAGCCTCGTTCGAGGCCAAGGCGGTCTTGAGGATGTTCATGCCTGCGTTGATCTGCCGGTCCATCTCCCAGTCGCACATCAGGCACACGAACACCTTGCCCACCCTATCTCGGCGCCGGGCGCCACACACCGGGCAGGTCTTACTCGTCCAGGCTGGATTGACCTTGATGACAGGAACGCCTTCGAGGGCGGCTTTGTATTCGATCTGACGGTGGATCAAACCTCGGGGCCAGGAAGCCAAACGTCGGTTCATCTTCCTCGACCGGCCTCCCGCGCCGCGTATCGTAAGGTTCTCCAACACTATTGCGGCCCGGCGCGCTTTCGCAAAACGTACGAGCATCTTCGAGACTCGATGGAGCCGCTGGCGAACGCGGTCCCGCTCCCTCACGCCGTCCCGTTCGAGGAGAGTCCGCTGGACCCGCCGGTCGCTCGGCTTCTTCCGTGCGATCCGCCGTCGTTTACTGAAGTGGATCGCCTGAACGCGGCGGACGCCGTCAAGTGGCACTGTCGCGGCCCGGCTGATACCTCCATCTACGACTATGCCGTCGAGTGAGTCCTCGTTTGTGTCGAGAGCGATCGCTGCGTTGGGATCGTATGGCTTGGGCGTTTCCTTCCGCACGACGAAGATGATCTTGCCCGGGACGACGGTCAAGGAGCCGAGACCCCACGACGGGTCCGAAAGGAAGGACCGATGCCATTCCGACATTGTCAGGCGGAGCTGAACCCCCTCCCTTCGGCGGATCGGAATGCGAAGGTCTCCAGTCTTCCGATCGAACTGGTACGATTGGTTCTCTGCTTTCAGCATCAACCGTCGCATGAATGGGGTCGTCGCGCGTTTCCCCTTCCGGATTCGACGTCGATATGACTTCAATGCGGCCAGGGCTACCTCGAATGCCGACGGGATGTACTGCTTGTGCACATCGTGCCGCGCGCTCAGGTCCCCGTAGGCGGCTCGGGAGAGACGGGCACGCGATCGATGGTTCCCTCTCAAGGCGATTCGAATCGATTCGTTGACGAGGAGGCGGAACTCTACCAGCAGCCAATCGAGACGACGATCATCCCACGTGATTGGAAAGACGAGCGCCCGATAGGCAAGCACGCCTCCTCTTGCGTTGAGAAAGGCGTTAGGCTATCGGGCGGAGTGGGATGAAACTGAAAATCCGACCTCAAGGAGGTTCCTATTGTCTGGGAGGGCCCTAACAGGAGTCTACTCCCGCAACCAGGCCTCGTCGACCCGGGTGTACGTGTGAATCTCGTCGGGTTTGAAGAACAGCGAGATCTCGCGTTTCGCGCTCTCCGCCGAGTCGGACCCATGAATCACATTGCGACCGATTGTGAGCGCGAGATCCCCGCGAATCGTGCCCGGTTCGGCCTCCGCGGAATTGGTCTTCCCCATCATCTTGCGGACGGCGGCGACCGCTCCGTCTCCCTCGAGGACGATCGCGACGACAGGCCCGGCGGCGATGTAACTCATGAGCGGTTCGAAGAAGGCTTTCCCCTTGTGCTCCGCATAGTACGTCTCCCCCAGGGAGCGACTCACGCGGGCGAGTTTCAACGCCGTCACCTTCAGACCGCGACGCTCGAATCGGGAGACGATTTCCCCAATGAGGCCGCGCTGCACCGCGTCCGGCTTCAGGAGGACGAAGGTGCGTTCGGCCACGGTCAGGCCCTCTTCTTCGCCTTCTTGGCGGTCGGCGCGGGTGCCTCCTCTTCCTCGGCCGGTTCGCGCTTACGACCCTTGACTTCCTGCCATCGCCCGTCGAGCCAGGACTTGAACGTGCGTCGCCCTTCCGGCGAATCTTTCCACGCGAGGAACTCCGCCTTGTCGATCCGCGTGACCGGTTTGGCGCCGTGCTTCTTCTTCGACCAGCCGACGATCGACGTGTGGAACGTGTTGCTCGCCACGAAGTCCGAATACTGCCGTTCGACGTCGCCGCGAGAAAGGTCCGGGCCCAGTCGCTTGTCGATCAGGTCGGAAAGATCGGACGGGATGTCTTTCCCTTTCGGAGTCTCGATGGCGACTTCGACCGCAAGGGCCTCGGGCGCCGGAGCCTCCGCGACCGCGACGGCCTCTTCAGCGGCCACGCGGCCGGCGGCCCGCCGGAACGCCTGGGTCCATGGAGTCCACCGCGGCACCCGCCCGAGCTTGAGCATGTTTGCCTGGCACTTGTGCGAGCAGAACAGGAAGACGGTCCCGTCTTTGCGGATGAACATCTTGCCCGTGCCGGGCTCGATCTCGTTGCCGCAGAACGAGCATGAGCGTCGGGTCGGCATCGTCTCACCGGACCGAGAGCTTGCGCGCCTCGCGGGCCGTCTCGCGCAGCATCAGGACGTCGCCGACTTGGATGCTGCCCTTCACGTTGCGCGTGATGATGCGTCCCTTGTCCCGGCCATCGAGGACGCGGACCTTGACCTGGACCGCTTCGCCCGTCATCCCGGTGCGGCCGACGACCTCGACGACCTCCGCGGGAATGCTGTCATCGTCCGCCATGTTCTCTCACTCGCGTGTCCGAGGAATCGTCACTTTTTCATCGCGCGGATTTTCGCGGCGACGTCATCGATGACCGGCTTTGCCTTGCCGGGGTCGAGGATCGCGATCGAGGCCGTCGCCTTGCCCAGGCCCACCGCGACGCCGAGTTCCTGCTTGCTCGGAACGTACGCATAGGGCACGCCTTTCTCCTCGCATAAGAGAGGCATGTGCGCGAGGATCTCTTCGGGCTGGACGTCCTCCGCCATCACGACGAACTGCGCCTCGCCGCGCTCGACGAGTTTCGTGACCTCGTTCGTCCCCTTGCGGACTTTCCCGCTCTCCTTCGCGAGCTCGATCGATTGATAGGTCTTGTCGACGAGCTCCTTCGGCATCTCGAATCGAACGTACATCGGCTTGGCCATCGTGGAGACCTCCTTCCGCCCCGCGGCCGCGGGACGTCATCAGTCATCGGCTCCCCGTCCTCGGAGAAGCGGCCGTCGAAGTGGAGCGAGTTATAAAAGGTTTGCGACCTTCGCAGCGCGACGCTTCGAATCAACGCCGAACGGTCGTGCAGCAAGGTTGAAATCGCGAGGCGGGGTTTAATCACACATGCCCACAGACCGGAAGTTCTGTCGCTTCGCCACGACGGACCGACCGCTGCAGACCCGAGAGATCCCGGAGGGCGGGATCTGTTTGTCCGCGTTCATCGTCCTGAGCCAGAGCGGCCATCGAGACCGCGTGCTCATGGGTCATCTCGATCCGTCCGCGGGGTGGGACCACATCGGGGCCCTGGATCCGGAACGGGCCGCGCTGAACAGCAAAGGATGGATGCTGCCTTCGTCGCACTTGTTGCTGGGTGAGTCGCCGCAGGCCGCCGCGGACCGCATCCTCAAGGAGCAACTCGGCCTCCCGAGTCATCCGCTGAACGGCCCCCTCGTCTTCTCCGAGGTGTACGGCCCGAAGAATCACTGGGATCTCGAATTCGTCTTCCTGGGGGAACGGAACCAGATCGGACAGCATCCGGCCTGGGCCGAGCTCGCGTTCGTCGACACGAACGAAACGCCGCGAGAGGAAATCTCGCGGTACCACGACGACATCCTCGCGCATGTGGGCCGTTGGAATCCAACCGGATAAGGACTCGCGGAGTCCTCGCGAGCCGCGGGAAATCGGGTGTGCCGACTAGTGTTCGTCGTCGCGATGGGCGGGCGGTGGTCCGCCTCGTGCCAGTTGTTCCCGAACCATGCGATTCGCGATCTCGAGGAACTTGTCCTCGGTTCCCGGAGGGATTGTCGCGCCGGCCGCCGCGTGATGACCGCCTCCCTGGCCGCCGACGGCTAGGCTGGCGGCTTGCATGATGGCCGCGAGATCGAGTCCGCGGGCCACAAGCTCGCGCGTCGTTCGCGCGGAGACCTTGATGCCATCGTCCGCTTGGGCGAACGCAATGATCGGGAGGTCCTTCGTCGCGCCACCCCGGTTGAGGGCCATGCTCGCGGCGATCCCGACCACGGTGTCGCGGATTCGGTCCGCGGCATGGAAGTACTGGAGCGCTTCCATCTGCGTGATGCCGGCCTCCTTGATCGCCTCCATCGAGTCCATCAGGTACTCCCGGTGGCCGCGGAGGAGCCGGAGGGCCTGTGCGAGATACTCGTCCCGATCGCCGCGGCACACGCGGTACCCGACCTCCGGTTGGTCGTACCGTCCGCAGGCGTTCATCAGGGTCCCGAACTCCTTTGCATCGCGCGTCGGACTGCCGGCGGGTTCGCGCGGCAAGGTGTACGTTTCCCCCGCGAGTCGCTCGACCTCCTTGATTCCGCACCCGCGTTCCAGCATGTGCGAGACGAGCGCGGAGACGACGCGCTGCTTCTCGCCTCGCTCGAGGTCCGACCAGCTCCGCCAGTGGTCCTCGATCTTCAGGTCGACTCCCTGCTCGAGGAGGAACGCGATGCATGCTTCCTCGTTCCCGCTGAGGCGGGGGATCCATGGGTCCGTCGCGTACTGGAGCAACTTGTACGCGGGCCGGGTCTCTCGTCCGAAGAGACGGAGATCGATCTGGGCCTCGAGGACGCCGGCCGCGATCCCATCGGCGAGGATCGTGCGGTTGTAACCGGAGAGCCGTCGGAACTCCTGATCCTGGACGTCGCCCACCGCGCCGACGACCGCGATCGAGGCAAGGTCGACGTTCTTCGGGGAAAGCGCTCTCGCGACCGCGTACGCGCATCCCGCGCCGCTCGCGACGTCGGAGCCTTCGCCCTCGAGATGCGGATTCAACATCAAGACCCGATCCTGGGATTCCGTGAAGCGAACGAGATCGCTCCGCAAGGCCTTCGGGACCTCCCTTTCGGTGGGGACATGGTGGTCCGTGATGACTGCATCGAGACCATGCAACGCGTGCAGCATCCCGGCTCCCAGGTCGATGAACCAGACGAGAGGCGTCCCTTTTCGTTTTAGTTCCGTGAGCACGGCTTCGTCGAGCTTCTTGACGAAGGCCACCTCGTGCGAGATGCCCGCCCGATCGAGGGCCTCCGAGGCAATCGCTCCGCCCGTGATGCCGTCCGTGTCGATGTGCGTGACGATCCGGACGAAGGGCGCGGGGCGCAGACGCTCTGCGATCTCCTGAGCGACGGCCTCCATCGCCCCAGCCACCGGGAGTCAAACGCATGAATCTTTGGGA
>WNFB01001189.1_pt1 | contig 22006 bp, 19 predicted proteins | sample 5400501 | NCBI WGS metagenome assembly WNFB01 (sample SAMN13153341, study PRJNA577476) | soil metagenome | isolation source: 200 cm saprolite under Douglas fir tree site 2 hole 1 | place: USA:California | collected 2015-04-18 | reverse complement strand
TACTCCTTTGCCCGCTGGGTCACGGCGCTGATGGCCAGCAGCCGCTCCCACGGGTCGGCGACGTCGGTGGCCAGGGAGGTGACGAGCCGGGAGAAGCGGTTGCCCATGGCCCTCGGGGCCGCTGCCGACCCCTCCATGCCCACGGGGACGCTCGCCACCAGGGGCCGCTCGGGCAGCTCGCCCCTGGCCTCGAGGTACGAGCGCAGGGCTCCCGCCACCACGGCGAGGGCGACGTCGTTGACGGTGACGCCAGCCGCCTTCTTCACCAGTTGCACGTCCTCCAGGCTGAGGGAGGTCCGAGCGTAGCGACGCTCCGCGGTGAAGCCCTGGTTGATCGCCGTGAGCGGGGTGTCGACGCCCGCCTGCGGCGGCGCCACGTCGGAGGTCGCCCGCCGCTCCTTGACCGCACCGAGGCGGCGGTTGGTGAGCGCAACCAGCTTCGGGAACCGGCTGAGCGTGCGGGTCTGATGCCAGACACCGCCGCCGAGCAGGCGGAGGCGGTTCGGCACCCGTTCGGGGCGCCACACGACCGCGTCGGGCGACGGCGGCTCCGAGAAGATCCGGGCCAGCGTGGTGAGCGTGGCGAAGCCGTCCATCAGGGCGTGGTGGATCTCCAGGACGAGCCCCTGGCGGGCGCCGGCCAGACCGTCGACCAGGGTGATCTGCCACAGCGGCCGGCTCCGGTCCAGTGGCCGGGCGGCCAGCTCCGCGCAGAGCCGGTCGAGCTCCCCGTCCCCGCCAGGCTCGGCCACGACGGCATGGCGCACGTGCTGCGCCACGTCGAAGCCGCCGTCCTCGACGAACACCGGGTGGCTGATCCCCAAGGGAACGCCGACGACCCGAAGCCGGAACGCCGGCAGCAGGTCAAGCCTGGCGGCGAGGAGGGAGGCCACCTCCCCGGTGGTCAGGGGTGCGGACCGACCGGGCGCCAGCTTCGCCAGCACCATCGTCTGCATGGGCTGCTCGGGCAGCTCGAGGCTGAGGAATCCGCCATCCTGACCGCTGAGGCGGCGCACGGGGTGGAGGCTCAGTTCGACGAGGGATCGTCCGGCATCAGCGAGAGCATGCGGTACTCGCCACCCTTGCGGCGCAGGACCGACATCCACAGGCGTTCCGGGTCGGGGGAGAACACGTCGTCGGGACGGGCAGGCTCCACGATCCAGGCGGACTCCCCCATCTCGCCTTCGAGCTGCCCCGGCCCCCAGCCGGCATAGCCGGCGAAGACCCGGGCCCGGATGATGCCCTGCACCAGGTCGGGTTCCAGGTCGGGATCGGCGAAGCCGATCGAGCCCACGACCGGCCGGTCGGCGAGTGCAGCCTCGCTGAACTCGGCCAGGACGAGGACCGCCTCACGCTGGACGGGGCCGCCAAAGAACAGCGGGGCTTCCGGCTCCACGAGGCCCGCCAGCAGGGGGGCGGCGTCCTGGACCCGGATCGTTGCCGGCCGGTTAAGCACCAGGCCCAGCGCACCTTCTTCGCCGTGCTCGGCGACCAGGACGACGGCTCGCCGGAAGTTCGGGTCGAAGAGTCCGCCGCCGGCAAGGAGCAGCGAGCCCCGCAGGGTCTCCATGCCGGTCATTCTGACAAACGGGCTGCTGCAGTGTTCAGGCTCGCGCGGTGTTCAGGCGGTCCCGGGGTCCCCCCAGACCCCGGGACAATCGCCCGAACGCGGAACCCCCCCGGGTTACGCCGAAGCGGTGGCCGCCCCCGTGGACGCCCTGCGCCACTCGAAGCGGGCTGCTGCAAAGGTAATGAGCGTGACCGCCACAGCGGCAGCCACGATGGTCCACTCCAGCGAGCCGCTGTGATGGTCGGGATCCACGCGGAAGACGATCTCGACCCAGTCTCTCCAGAGCAGCGTCAGGACCGCGAACAGGGCACTGGCAAGGCCCAGCCCGATCTCGGCCCAGAAGCGACTCCGCAGTACCTTGGGAGACTCCCCCGGCTTCCCTGCGCTGACCCCCATCCCCCGACTCCTTCCGATCACGCTCACTCTCCCACGACACTGTCCTATTTAGCCACTCCAGAACCCAAAAAGCTAGTTAAGGTTCTTTAACCGGGCTTTTGGGACCCCGCCAGCGGGCTTTTGGGACCCGCAAGGTCATCACAAGGAGCAAACCGGCAGCGGCCAGGGCGAGCACCCCGCCGTACGAGAGTGCAAGCCGGGGGCCGCTGTGGGACCACAGGAGTCCCACCGCCACGCTGGAGACGAGGTCCCCCAACCCGTTGACGGCGTGCAGCACGCCGTAGGCCGTCCCGCGGAGCCGGTCCTCGACGAGGGAGCCCACGAAGGACTCCTCGGTGGCCTTCACCAGCGGCCCGTAGGCGCCCGCCGGCAGCAGGAAGGCCACCACGCCCAGGGTCCCGTGGCCGATCGCACCCAGGAGGCAGGCAGCGCCGAACAGCCCGTAGCCCGCCGCCAGCACCGGCGGCTTGCCGAGGCGGTCGCAGACCCAGCCGGCCGGGTAGGCCACGAGGGAGCCGATGACGTTCATGCCGACGTAGAAGCCGATGGCCGAGAGCACCGCTGCGTGCTCGCCCGCCTGCACCTGGATCATTTCGGCGGCCCGCAGCGTCATGAACGTCGGGGCGAAGTCCGCGATCCCGAAGACGGCGACCGCGACGAGCAGTCGCCAGAACGTCGCCGGCAGCGGCTGCCACGTCATCGCCCGCTTGGGAGGCGACGTCCGGGGGTCCCGGGTGAGCACGGCGAAGCAGACGAAGGCGAGCACCCCCGGGACGATCGCGACGCCGAACACATCCCGGTACAGGTGGCCGGTCGAAATCAGCCAGAACGCGATGGCGGGGCCGATCACCGCCCCGACGGTGTCCATGGCCTGGTGGAAACCGAAGGCCTTGCCGAGGTCCTCCTTCTCGACGGAGCCCGCCAGCATGGCGGAGCGGATGGGCTGGCGTGCCCCGCGCCCGATCCAGGCGACCGTCCGGCCCAGCAGGACCTGCGGCCACGTCGTGACGGCGCCGAGCAGCCCGAGCCCACCGGCGGTCACGGCGTAGCCGGCGGCCCCCAGTGGCTTGCGGTGCCGGATGCGGTCGCTGTAGAAGCCCGAGGCGAACTTGAAGGCGGCGGCGGCCCCGTCGGCCACGCCCTCAACGAGCCCCAGGGCGTACACGGGGGCCCCCAGGCCGAGGATGAGGAACAGGGGCAGGACCGACAGCACCATCTCGTAGTTGGCGTCCGCCATGAGCGACGAGACGCCGATGGCCACCACGTTGCGGTTGAGCCACCGCCGTCGCCGGATCACCGGCGTATTGTGCCCGCCGCCGGCCCGGACGAGGAGGGACGATTCCTTCAACGGCCGGTACGCTGCGGGGGCCTTGAGGTTCGTGTCCGCGCTGGTCCTCGCACTGGTCTTGTGCGGGGCCCCAGCCGCCTGCTCACTCCCGGGATCGGGCGCGGGCTCGGTCGTGATCTACGTCAACGCCCCGTTCGCCTCGTCGCGATGGGTGGGCCGGGCGGGCCAGCAGGGGGCCCAGCTCGCTGCGGACCAGATCAACAACCGAACCGGCGTCCGGGTCGCCGGCAAGACCTACCGCCTCAAGATCCGCACGGCCGACACCAACGGCTCCCCCAGCCAGGCGCTGGCCAACGTCCGGAAGGCGGTCGCCGAGAAGGCGGTGGCCGTGATCGACGACGGCTCGACCGTGACCGCAACCGCGGGCGCGGCGGCGGGGGCCGGGGTCCCGCTGCTCGTCTACTTCGACGGCACCACGAACCTCGTGAGTCCCGCTGCCCTCCCCAACGTGTTCCGGCTCGCTCCCCCCAACGATGCCCTCGCCGGGCGCCTTGCCGCGTACCTCGCGGGCAAGGGGCTGCGGCTGGCCGTCGTCCACGACGACACGGCGGACGGGGCCGACGGCGCGGCGCTGCTGCGGCGTGCGCTCGCGCGGGCCGGGGCCACACCGGTGGTGGAGGTCGGCGCCCCCGCCGGTGCCGCCGACTACCGCGACCAGGCCCTCCAGGTCACGGCCAGCCCGTCCACGGCCGTGGTCATCTGGGCAGGGGCGCCGGTCGTCGCAGGGGTGCTCAAGGCCCTACGGACGTTGGGCTCGACCCTGCCGGTGTACACGGGTCCGACCGGGGAGGACCCGGCGATCCGGGCGGCGCTTGCCGATCGCCCCGACTGGCTCCAGGGCCTCACCTTCACCACGATGCGGATCACCGACGCCGCAGGGCTTCCCAAATGGGTGGCGTTCCGGCTCGGCTACGAGACCCTCTACGGCGAGGACCGCCTCGGCCTCGGCGAGTCGATCCGGCACCCGGTCGTGCAGCCCCCGGACCGGCAGATGCTGTCCTACGACCTCGTCTATCTCGTGAAGGCGGCGCTCGAGAAGGCAGGGACGATCCAGACCGCCGGCGGCAAACTCCTGTCGGCGCTCACCACCGTGACGGCGCAGGGCGCCAATGGCACGACGGTGGGGTGGACGCCGGACAACCACGACGGGCTGGGGCCCGACCACGTCTACTTCGCCGTCATCCTGAACCTCAACTTCCAGCCCGTCCAGGACGATCCCGGGTCCCTGGCCCAGCCCCAGATCGAGCAGGACTGAGGCTCAGAGGCTCATAAGGCGAGGAACGCCTGACGGTAGCGGGCCACGACGTCCGGAGCGAGCAGGGGGCTCAGCAGCATCAGGGAGGGGCCGTTGCCGATGACCGTGCCGCCGTTGGCGGGCAGCGTCGCAAAGGCCGTCTGCCGGGCCTCCCGGTCGGCCTGCGAGGCGAAGACCTCCACGGTGCCCCCGTCCTCGAAGCCGAGGGAGGTGTCGCCGGCGGGACGCTGCAACGTCCTGTCGTGCCAGGTCCCCCCGGCGTAGCTCCCGGCGAGGCCAAGCGGCGGGTTGGGGTCATGCCCGGCCAGGAACTCGTTCACCGTCCCGATGGCGAGGCCCGCCGCGCCGAGGTGAGCGACGATCAACTCGGTGACCGTCGTGGCCGAGGCCGAGGGGGCAGCGGTGGCCGTGGGAGACGTGCGTGGGGACGACGGCTTCGTGCAGGCAGCCAGCAGGCCCGTGCTCGCTAGGAGGGCGCAGCAGGCCAGACGCCGGAGCCGGGTCACCCTTGCCGGTAGATGGAGCCGGTGTCCGAGAAGTACAGGGCGTGGTCCGGTCCCTGCTTGATGTCCAGCCTGCAGTTGGCCGGGCCGGCCCCGACGCTGCCATGGGGCGAGCCGGGCGAGTAGATCATGCCGCCGCTGTTGAACGTGCAGAACACGAGGTGGCCCGCGGTGCCGGCGGGGCCGGATGCATCGACGAACGTCGCCCCCGTCGGCACGATCGTCGATGCCTCCGTGCTGTAGTCGGGGGGGATCAGGTTGGCCGGGCAGGGGTTGGCCGCGAGCGGATGGCTGTAGCCGTAGCAGTCCGGCCACTGGTAGTCGCCGCCCTTGACGACGGCATAGACGACCGTGTCGTAGCCCGTCGACGGTGAGCCGGCGTCACCGGTCGGGCCGTTGACGGTCAGGGCGACCTGGCCCGAGGACGAGATGGCGATCCCGAAGGGGTTGCGGAAGCCGTAGGCCCAGAGCGGGTTGCCGCCGATGGGGTTGTCGGCGGGGATCGTCCCGTCGGGGTTGTACCGGAGCACCTTGCCGAGCGGGCCGGCGGTGTTCTGGGCCGCCGCGGCGTCGTGCTCCTCGCCGAGCGTGACGTAGAGCTTGCCGTCGGTGGGACCGAAGGCGAGCCTGCCGCCCTTGTGGCAGCAGTCGTCGCCGGACGGGTAGGTGAGGAGAATCGTCGGTGCGGTACCGGCGCCGGCGCTGTCGGTCCATCGGATCACGTGCTGGGTGGTGCGGTCGGCGTCGGAGTAGAAGGCGTAGACGAAGTGGTCCGCCGTGAACGTCGGGCTGATCGCGAGCCCGAGCAGCCCCCGCTCGCTGTAGCCGCCCCCGGCCTCGGTGGTCACCGTGCTCACCGTCGCGAAGACCCTGGGGGCCCCGTTCTGGAACACCATCACGGTGCCCGCCCGCTCGGCCCAGAACAGGCGGCCGTCCGGGGCGAAAGCGAGGGCGGTTGGGAAGTTGGCGGGGATGGGGTAGGCCGTGGCGGGCGGTGGCCCCGAGGGCGCATGGGTGGGGGGCGGCGAGGGCGCATGGGTGGGGGGCGGCGACGTCGGAGCCTGGGTGGCAGGGGCCGGCGTGGACGGCCTTGCCGAGGTGGTGGGCGTTGCCGTCGAGCCGCCCTCGCCAATCAAGGGGGAGGCGGTCCCCGTCACCGACGAGCCGGCACTGGGGCCGACGCCCGCCGCCCTCTTCTTCGCCGCGCACGCCGGCGCCAGCAGGGCGAGGATCCCCAGCGCAACAGCGAAACGGAGCGGGAGCTGACGGCCGGGGTGGCGAACCGAGGGCACGGTCCAATCTAACCCGCACGGCCCCCGCGACGTTTGGTAGGAATTTGTTCGCAGGGAACAAAAAGTCACCAAACCTCTCCGCGGTCACCCCGTGCCGGGAGGGACGCTAGACTCCGCCTGGCGTCAGGGGGCCTGCAACGAGCGCCGTCTCCCACCCGGCCCGCCATGGGCCCGCCCACGAAGAGAGAGGCAATCAGATCTCGAACCGCCGGCTGGACAGCGTCCGCGCCGCTCTCCCGGAAGGGTCGGTGGCCGTCGCCATCGGAGTGTTCGTCGCCGGGGTGGCCTCCTTCGGCTTCCTGTCGGTGTCGGCCCGGGCGCTGGAGCCCAGTCAGTACTCCGACCTGGCAGCGCTCTGGATCCTCGGCTTCATCGCGGGCCCGGGCGTCTTCATGCCCCTCGAGCAGGAGGTTGCCCGAGCGATCGCCGCCCGCCGGGCCAAGGCCCTCGGCGCCTGGCCGGTCGTGCTGCGGGCGATGATCCTCGGCGGGGCGATGCTGGGGATCCTCGTGCTCGCCTCCACCGTTGCGGCCGGCCCGATCACCAACCGCCTGTTCGACCACAACCGCGTGCTGTTCATCGGCTTCCTCATCTGCCTGGCGAGCCTCTACGTCGGCTATCTCGGGCGGGGCTACCTCTCGGGGAACGGGAAGTTCACTGCCTATAGCTGGCTCGTGGCCCTCGAGGGCATCGCGCGCCTGCTGCCGGTGGCAGTCTTCGCCGCGGCAGGGTGGGCGAAGGTCGGGCCGTACGGCCTCGCCTTCGGCGCCGCCCCCCTGTTCGCGTATCCGCTGGTGCTGTCCCGCCAGCGGCGGCTCACCTCCCCCGGCCCCCAGGCGCACTGGGGCGAGCTGACGGCGGCGCTCGGCTACCTCGTGATGGCCGCCCTGCTGACCCAGCTGCTCCTCAACCTCGCCCCGGTGACGGTCAAGCTCCTCTCCAGGCCCAACCAGAAAGCCTTGGCAGGCGAGTTCCTGGCGGGCCTCGTCATCGCCCGGGTGCCGGTCGTACTCTTCCAGGCGGTGTTGGCGGCCCTCCTGCCCAAGCTCGCCCACCTGGCAGCTTCCAGCAAGTTCAAGGAGTTCGAATCGACGCTGCTGCGGCTGCTCGCGGTCATCGCCGGGCTGGGTGTCCTCGCCGTCATCGGCGCCACCCTCTTCGGCAACATCGGCCTCCACGTCATGAACGGCCCCAAGTACAGCCTGCAACCGGGCGACTTCGCGTTCCTGAGCGCCGCGAGCATCGTCTTCATCCTGGCGCTCGCCGTCGGCCAGGGGCTGATCGCCCTCCGCTCCTACGGCTACCTGTCGATCGGCTGGCTCGCCGGGGCCGCTGGCTTCCTGGCCGCGGTGGCCGTCGTCCATCCCCTGCTGCTCCGGGTCGAGACCGGCTTCCTCGTGGGGTCCACAACCAGCGCGGTCACCCTCGGCGCCCTGCTCCTCACGCGCCTGCCCCGGGGGGGCGACGCAGAGCGCCGCCTCCAGGAGCGGCTCCGTGAGGCCCACCCGGTCGGCGAGCTCCCGATCATCGAGGCGTCCCCGACCCCCTCCCCCTGAAAGGGGGGAGTAGCAGCCCCCGGAGCGAAGCGGAGGGGATGAGCTGCGAATCCCCCCTGGGTCGTCGAACACTCAGGAGGAGTGAGCGACGACTGGAAAGGCCGGGGCAGCCGGCCTGGCGATCGGCGTTCAAGCCGCAGACCTGACGATCCGATACAAAGCTATGCAGGTATCGCTGGAAGGTGGGGGCAGAAGGTGACGCCACACACGGCCATCGTGACCTTCCTCATCGTCGCGGCTGTCCTCACGCAGGTGGGGATGTGGGGGGTCTTCACCAAGGCAGGGAAGCCCGGATGGACGTGCCTCATCCCGGTGTACGGAATCCTGGAGTCGGGCGGGCCTTCCGTCCGCTGGTTGGATTCTTCCGTTTAGCCGGCTCTCAGTTACACCGACACCGGTTCAGGGCTTTTGACTCCTCGGCGAAGATGTCGAGCTGAGGCGCCCCCAGCACGACGTTTGGTTGCAGTCCGATGGACCCTATCCACTGCACGAACTCCGCCAAGTAAGGGTCATTAAGTCTGGCGCGATGACCTTGGGTCTGTTGCGAGATGGCACGGATGGACTCTGGCAAAAGAGCGGCGTTGCTCCCGAAGTAGAAGAAATGGTCCGACAGCGTGCTCGCAGGGCCTGTCATTCAGGATGAAGACAGCTTCAGGGCGGTCAGCCGCGGCAGTCGACTGCGACCTGAAGCGCATAGCAAACCTGCTCCATCCGGACATCGCTGAGCCGGCCAAGGCGTTCGACGAGAAATGCGACCGACACATTCTCAACGGAATCGAGGTTCACGCCGGTTCGACGCGGCACAGGATCATCCCCTGGTTCCAGGACGACCTCGCTGCGGAGCCCACGAATCGTGGTTGTGCACGGGGCGACTATGGCACGGCGGAGCTTCGGGATGGCGGTGTCCCGAGAGAGCACCACGACGGGGCGCCGACCGATCTCCCGCATCTCGCACCACCAGATTTCCCCCCGCGTGGGCAGGGGCGTCACCTCGCCCCGCCTGCCTCCAGGAACGACTGCAGATCGCCCCACTCATCGGGTTCGTGCAGCGGATGCTCGTCGTACGCTGCGTAGCCGGCATCGATTTCGGCAGCACGATGCCGCTCAAGAAATGCCTTTAGCGCTTCGTCGAGGAGGGCGGCGTCGGTCATCCCAGACCCGATTCCTCGAGCGGCGACGAGAAGGTGCTCGTCAACAGTCGTGCTCACCCTGACCCTACTCATGCCATAAGTATGCTACATCTATGCTGCCCCAGCAACCAGGGGGCGAGCGGGCCTGGTCGGATTTGAACCCACGACACCCGGCTTATAAGACCGGCGCTCTCACCGCCTGAGCTACAGGCCCCGGCTTGGTCGGCGGTTTCTTGAGGATACGATGACCCGCGTGGTTGGCGCCCCGAGGACGACGACTCGACCTGTTGCTGCCATCGCCGCTTCAGGAGTTCTCCGATGAGTTCCTTCGGGATCATAAGGTGCGTGTGCTTCTGAAACGTGATGACTTGATCAATACGGAAATACCAGAGCGCTACCCAGCCAGGCTGCCCCCGAAGCGCCCACGGGAGGGGGGACACGACGACTGGGTGGGGGAGCCGGGATCGGCGTCGGCATGGGACCCTATGTCAGGGGTCCATTCCCGCTAAAGAGAATGGGGTCCTTTGCGCGGCCTCGGACCGGCTGCGCCGCTCCAGCTTCACCACGTTCTGTGGTCGCCCTCGTACCTGGTGGGCGGGTCCCGGCGCATCTTTGGCTGTCTCGCCGCGCCAGGCGCGGTCAAACAGCCACAGTTTGATGCCGTAGCTTCTGCAAGGCTCCCAAACGGGTGTTATGGGAAAATGGCGAACTAGAAATGACTACGAAGAGTGGTCGATCCAACCATGGCCGCCCGCCGCCCGGGAATTTCTCGTGTCAGAAGAGTCGCACACCCCTCTAGTGGGTGGGGATCGGCGTCGGGGACAGAACCAATGACGGTGTCGCCGTCGAAGTCACCGGGGGTGTGACCGTCACCGTCACCGCAGTCGGCGTCGGCGTCGGTGTGGGCGTCGGGGACGGCGTCGGGGACCGCGAGGGCGTCGGGATCGGGGTCGGCTCAGGCCTGGGCCGGTGGGTCGGCGGGATGAACACGGGCAGTGACCGGGTGGGCGTCGGCTCGAGGGCCGGGGTGGTGGTCGCAGCGGGCGTCGGCGAGGTCCCCCGCGCCGGAGGCAGGGCCGAGATCGTCGTGTTCACATAGATGGGGGAACTCTGATCCCCCGTGGTCCCCCCCAGGGCGACGTCAACCGTGCCGTTGTTCGTCCCGCTGCCTGTCGAGGCGGTCAGATCCTTGAGGCTCCGCTGCTGCACGCCGTGGCCGACGGCCAGCACGTCGGACGGGCTGGCCGACAGCGAGCCCGGGACGGAGGGCGTCGGGGTGAGGTCAGAGAACGGGAGGCTGACGGCCCCCGGCTGCGCCCCGGTGAGCGAGATCATCTGGGGAGGCGGCGGCGGCGTCCCGTGCCCGGCCCCGATGCCGAAGAAGGCCGCGATGAGGAAGAGGCTGGCTGCAACGACCGCAACGACAGATGTCTTCAAGCACGAACCCCCCGCGAGCGCAACCAGCCTACCCCACAGCTGGCGAACTAGACGCGCTCACGCCAGTAATCGAGAGTATCGGCCAGCATCTGGTCCAGCGAGATCTGGGGTTCCCAGCCCGTCGCGGCGCGGAACCGGCTCGAATCCGAGATCAGGATCTCGACGTCGGAGGGGCGCATCTTCTCCGGAACCTGCCGCACCTCGACCGAGGCCTCGGTCATGGCCAGCAGCCGGTCGAGGATGTCCCGGACGCTGGGGGCGTTGCCCGTCCCGATGTTGTAGACCTGGCCCGGCTCACCCTTCTCCAGCGCCAGCCAGTAGGCACGGACGATGTCGCGGACATCGGTGAAGTCCCGGAGCGCCTCCAGGTTGCCCACGGACACGACGGGCTCCCGGAGGCCCTTCTCGATCTCGGCGATCTGCTTGGCGAAGTCCGATGGCAGGAGCACCTGGCCTCGGCGCGGGCCGCCGTGGTTGAACGCCCGGGTGCGAACCGTGTGGAGGCCGTAGGAGCGGAAGTACTGGTAGCCGAGCAGGTCCTGGCCGACCTTGCTGACCCCGTAGGGTGACAGGGGCCGCAGGGGGTTGTCCTCGGTGATCGGCGTCTCCTCCCGCGCCACGTAGCCGTACTCCTCGCTGGAGCCGCAGACGTGGAAACGGGTGTCGAGGCGATCGAGGGACCGCAGCGCCTCGAAGAGGTTGAGCTGGCCGAGGATGTTGGTGTTCATCGTCGAGGCAGGGCTCGACCAGGACGTGGGGACGAAAGACTGCGCCGCCAGGTGGAAGATCCGGTCGGGCTTCACTGCCTTGATCGTCTGGTGGCACGATGTCGCGTCGAGGATGTCCATCTCCACCAGGCTCAGGTCCTTGATGTGGGCGATGTTGTCTCGGGGGCTGCGCCACCGGTAGGACCCGACGACGTCGACGTCGCCACGGCTCAGACAGAACTCGGCCAAGTGGCTGCCGACGAAGCCGGTGATCCCTGTGATCAATACCTTCACTCAACACCTCCCCATGTAGTCCACCGTCCCCCGTGCCCTACCCGCGTGCCCGGTACCAGTCCAGCGTGTCGACGAGCGACGTGGAAAGAGGAATCTCGGGCTTCCAGCCGAGAGCCTCCCGTAGCTTGGACGAGTCGCCCACCAAAACCTCGGGGTCCCCTGGGCGGGGTTCGGGGTCGGCGACCACTTCGACTGCGTCCTTGAGTCCGGCTGCTTCCAAGAGGATATCGAGCAGATCACCCACGCGCTCGGCACTGCCCGAGGCGATGTTGTAGACCTCGCCCGGGTCCCCGCTCTCGATGAGCAACAGGTAGGCGGCCGTAACGTCCCGGACATCAAGGTAGTCCCGCCGGCTCCCCAGCCAGCCGACCTTCATGCGGGGCGGTCGCAGGCCCCGCTCGATCTCGGCGATCTGGGAGCTGAACGCCCCGATCGCGTAGTCGGGGCTCTGGCCCGGCCCAGTGTGGTTGAAGGGCCGGGCGCCGATGACCGGCATCCCGAAGTGCCGGCGGTACAGCGCACCGACCAGCTCCTGGGCCACCTTGCTGACGCCGTAGGGCGACCGCGGCTGCAGGGGGTCCGTCTCGACCAGGGGGCTGCCGGTGCCGTGCCCGTACTGCTGGGCGGATCCGACGAGCAGCACCCTCGTTTCGGGTCGGTCCACGAGGGCCTGCAGGAGGTGGCTGGCGCCCATGATGTTGACGGCGAACGTCTCGTCGGTGGCCTCCCAGGAGCGCTGCGGCGAGGCCATCGCCGCGAGGTGGATGACGCCGTCGGGCCGGTGGGCGTCGAGGACGTCCCTGAAGCTGGCCGCGTCACAGACGTCGAAGACCTCGGTCGCCACCGGGACCGGCGGTTGCCAGGGGGAGTGGGACGCGGCGACCACCTCGTGGCCGGCTCGTTGCAGCGTCGTCAAGAGGTGGCCGCCGACGAAGCCTCCGGCCCCGGTCACGAAAATGCGCATACCGGGGACGATACTCGATCGTCTCCGAGCGACCCGGCTGAGCCGAGCCCTGCCTCAGACGGCCTCGATCCTCAATTTGACGTTCGCCGCTCGGGCCACGAGTGCAATGTGAGTCCGGTTCGACGTCACGACCCCGTCCCCCCGACGGGCAGCCCCTTCCACCACCGTGACGTCGACCACGTCAGGGTGACCAGATCAACGGGCCAGCAAACCAACGCCCACTCATCAGGTTGGCCGCGTTGCAGCTGCTCTCCCCGAACGGCCCGGGCTCTGGTCAGGCCGCTTACAAGCTCCGCCGCCGTGAGGACTCCGTTCTCGGCCTCCCACTCGGCGAGACCCTTGCGGCCGGCCTCGATCCGCAACCGGTGTGCCGCGGTGGCCGCGGCCAGGTCTGCTGGGAGGGAGATCGAGCGCTTAGGTCGTTGAGCCATCCTTGGATGGTAGTCCAGGTGGTACGAGCGCTCAGTCCTGCAGGCGGCGAAGCTCCAGGACGAGGCGGGGGACGTCCTGGCGGACGTTGGCGATGAGCTCGACCACCAGGCTGGGGGCGAAGTCCTCGCCCAGCCAGACGTACATGTCGGGGACGTCGTTCTCGCCGTCCACCTGGATGAAGCTGGAGGCCCCGGTGCGCTGCTCCTCCTCGAGCACCGGCGTCCAGGGAGCGGACGTGGCCCGCTGGGCGGCCCGTTCCAGGCTGTCGAGTTCCTCGGGGGACACGAGATCGACGGCGGCGTCGTCGGCGGCGTCGACCAGCCGGTCCAGCAGGTTGCGGGCGAGGGCGATGAACTCGACGTCGGCCTCGGGGGCAGGTTCGAAGTCCCGCCAGATGACAAGCTCCCTGCCGTCGGCGTCCGCGTCCGTCCGGATGCGCGGGGCACCGGCTGCGTCTCGTTCGACCACCCAGGGAGCGGGAGCCGTGGCGGCCAACCGCCGCCGGATGGTCGCAAGTTCACGGCGGGGGATCATCGATCACCAATATGAACAAACCGCGGCTCGAATGCTAGGGGTCCGCATTGCTAGGCATTGCTAGGGTCCGAAGTCCCCGTGTCGGGAGCGGGCTGTGCCCTGACCGGCTGGCTACCGCCCGGTACGAAGCGGACCCCGACACCCGGTTCGGTGCGGAAGTACCGGGGCTGGGCCGGGTCCGGCTCCAGCTTGCGCCGGATGGTGGCCATGTAGGAGCGCAGGTAGTTGGTCTCCCGCTCGTAGGCCGGCCCCCACACCTGCTGGAGGAGCTGGCGCTGGGTCACGAGGCGGTCCCGGTTGCGGACCAGGACCTCAACGAGCTGCCACTCCGTGGGCGTGAGGCTGACGTCTCGGCCGTCGGTCCGGCTCACCCGGTGCGCGGCGAGGTCCACGACGAAGTGCTCGGTGGCGACCGACGCTGCCTCATCGGTGATCGACGACCTGCGCATCGCCGCCCGGATGCGGGCCAGCAGCTCGTCCATGCCGAAGGGCTTGGTGACGTAGTCGTCGGCGCCGGCGTCGAGGGCGGCGACCTTGTCGGCCTCCCGGTCGCGCACCGAGAGGATCACGATCGGCACCGTGCTCCAGCCGCGCAGGCCCCGCACCACGTCGATGCCGTCGATGCCGGGCAGTCCGAGGTCGAGGATCACGACGTCCGGATGGTGGCGGGCCGCCAGCTCGAGGGCCTCCTCGCCCGTGCTGGCAAGATCCACCTCGTAGCGGCGCGCCCGGAGGTTGACCTCGAGGGTCTTGCGGATCTGCGGCTCGTCGTCGACGACGAGGATCCGGCTCAACACCGCCGAACTCTAGCGGACGCCGCGGGGGCCGTCGCCGAAGCAACTTTGAGCCACAACGTGCATTTTTGGGTGGTTTTGGCTCAACGTTCGGCGCCAGCGCCGCTTCATGCGGACTGCCGGAGGGAGAGGATCATCGTCGTGCCCCCGCCGGGCGTGTCCTCGACCAGCAGCTCGCCGCCCATGGCCTCCACGAAGCCCCTGGACACCGCCAGGCCGAGGCCGACGCCGTTGGGGGCGACCCGGCCCCCGTCGCCGAGGCGCTGGAATGGCTGGAAGACGCGCTCGCGGTCCCCGAGGGGGATGCCCGGACCCCGGTCGATCACGCGGAGGTCCACGCGGTCGCCGACCTCGCCGGCCTCGACCCGCACCGGCCGTCCCTCCGGCGACCAGGACAGGGCGTTCTCCACGACATTGGCCACAGAACGCTCCAGCAGCGCTGGGTCGGCATCGACGGCGGGCAGGCTGTCGGGGACGTCGACGGTCAACGAGGACATGTCGCGCGACAGGCTCCTGAGGGCCCCCGAGACCACCTCCTCCAACCCCACGGCCCGCAGCTTGAGGTGCAGGGCCCCCGTCTGGAGGCGGCTCATATCGAGCAGGTTGGACACCAGGGCGTTGAGCCGGTCGGACTCGACCTCGATGGTGTGGGCAAAGCCCTGGATGGCTTCGGGGGACCATTCCACCTCTTTGGAGAGCAGGCTGCTCGCCGAGGCCTTGATCGACGCCAGGGGCGTGCGCAGGTCGTGCGACACCGCGGCCAGGAGTGCCGTGCGGAGCTGGTTGGACTCCGCCAGCTCGCCGGCGGAGTCCGCCACGGCCTGCAGGCGGCGCCCGGCCTGCGCGACCCGGAGCTGGGCGACGAACGAGTTCAGGAGGCGGGTGTCCTCCCCCACCATCTCGCCGCCGGCCAGCGCCAGGACCGACCCCTCCTCGAGGGTTGCGGAGAAGGAGGCGTCGTCGGGCCGCGTGGGGACGGGCTCCCCGGCGGCGGCATCGACCTGCCAGCCCGCCCCGTCCGGGGACAGCACGGCGACGGCGGTGAGCCCGAACGTCTCGCGGAGCTGGCTGAGGAGGTTGGGCAGCGCCTCCTCCCCCGCCGACAGCACCGAGCTTGCCGCGAGGCGGGCCAGCGCCTCTGCCTCCGCCTGGCTGCGGGTTGCGAGCACGGTGCGCCGAGCTGCCCGTTCCCCGACCGCTGAGACGGCCACGGCGACGATGAGGAAGACCGCAAGCGCCAGCGCGTCGACGGGGTGGCCGATGGTGAGGGTGTGCAGCGGGGGGATGAAGAACCAGTCGGCCACGAGGAAGGCCACCACGGCGACGGTCAGCGCCGGCAGGGCGCCGCCCATGATGGCGACGGCGACGATGAGGACCAGGAACAGCAGCAGGCTGCCCGAGGAGCCGAGCGTGTCCCGGAATGGCGCCAGGACCATGGCCACCAGCGGTGCCCCCGCCAGGCCGAACAGTAGGGCGGCCTGGCGCCGGCGGTGCGGCAGCGGCGCCAGGTGGCGCCTACGTATCGGGCGGGGCAGCACCTCGTGGGCGGATCCCTCGTTGGACGAGATGACGTGGACGTCGATGGGGCCGGCGAGGCGGACCACCCGGTTGATGATCGAGCCGTGGATGAGCTCCTCCCACCGCGACTTCTGCGGCGCACCGAGGATGAGCTGGGTGGCGTTCTCCGCACGGGCGAACTTGGTCAGGGTTTCGGCCACGTCCCCGCCGGTGATTTCCAGGTACCGCCCCCCGAGCTCCGCCACGAGGGCCCGCTGGCGCCCCAGGTGCTCTGGGGACGGCTGGGCGAGGCCGTCGGCGGAGCGGACGTGCACGGCGAGCAGATCGCCCTTGGTCCGGGCCGCCATCCTGGCCCCCCGGCGGATGAGGTGCTCGCCCTCCGGGTTCCCGTCGACGGCGACCACCACCCGCTCGCGGGTCTCCCACGGCATGGCGATCCCGTGGCGCTGCCGGTAGTCGTGCAGTGCCTCGTCGACCCGGTCCGCCACCCACATGAGGGCCAGCTCGCGCAGGGCAGCGAGGTTGCCCTCCCGGAAGTAGTTGCCGAGGGCGGCGTCGACCTTCTCGGGCGGGTAGACGTTGCCGTGGGCCATCCGCCGGCGCAGGGCTTCGGCGCTCATGTCCACCAGTTCGATCTGGTCGGAGGACCGCACGACGGCGTCGGGAATCGTCTCGCGCTGCGCCACGCCCGTGATGCGCTCCACGACGTCGTTCAGGGATTCGAGGTGCTGGACGTTGACCGTCGAGATGACGTTGATCCCGGCGTCGAGGAGCTCCTCGACGTCCTCCCAGCGCTTGGTGTGGCGGCTGCCCGGCACGTTGGTGTGCGCCAGCTCGTCGACGAGGGCGACCTCCGGGTGGCGGGCAAGCAGACCGTCGAGGTCCATCTCCTCGAAGGCCTGGCCCCGGTACTCGATTCGCGCCCGGGGGAAGACCTCGAGGTCCCGGATCTGCGCCCGGGTGTTCGGGCGGTCGTAGGTCTCGACGTAGCCGACGACCACGTCCTTGCCGCGTTCGTGGCTGCGCCATCCCTCGTTGAGCATGGCGTAGGTCTTGCCGACGCCGGGGGCTGCCCCCAGGTAGATCCGGAGCTTGCCCCGGGCCATGGTCCGCCCCGTCAGTGATACGTCGTGTTGTCCAGGGCCAGGTTCAGCTCGAGGACATTGACGGTCGGTTCGCCAAGGATGCCGAGCGGGCGCCCCTGGGTGTGGGCCTTGATCAACACCAGCAGCGGGTCCACGGTCCTGATCCCACGGGCGGAAGCGACCCTGGCAGCCTGGTCGTCGGCGTTCGCCACGGAGATGGCAGGGTCGAGCCCCGATCCCGACGCCGTGACCGCGTCGACGGGCACCGGGGCGTCGGCGGCCATGTTGTTCTCGGTCCGGTAGGCCTTCACCCGGTCAGCCACCGTGCTCTGAAGCTGGGGGTTGGACGGACCGAGGTTGGAGGCCCCGCTGGCCGTGGCGTCGTAGCCGTTGGCCCCGGCTGCCGACGGGCGGGGGTGGAAGTACTTCGCGGCGGTGAAGCCCTGCCCGATCAGGCGGGAGCCGACCACGGCGCCATTGCGGGAGACGAGCGAGCCGTCGGCCTTGGAGCGGAACAGGGCTTGGGCGATCCCGGTCATGGCGAGGGGGTAGGCCAGCCCCAGGAGCACGATGAGTGCGATGGTCATCCTCAATGCGGGGAGCAGTTGGCGGCGCATCCTCAGTGTACCCCTCTCATTTCACACCCAGAGCGGCGATGACCAGGTCGATCGCCTTGATGCCGATGAAGGGGGCGACGACCCCGCCGACCCCATAGATCAGGAGGTTGCGGCGCAGCACGGCGGCGGCGCCCAGCGGCCGGAACTTGACCCCCTTCAGGGCGAGGGGGATAAGGGCCACGATGATGAGGGCGTTGAAGATCACGGCCGACAGGATGGCCGAGTGCGGGTTTGCCAGCCGCATGACGTTCAGGGTCCTGAGGGGCGGGAACACCTGCTGGAACATCGCTGGGATGATGGCGAAGTACTTGGCGACGTCGTTGGCGATGGAGAACGTCGTCAGCGACCCCCGGGTGATGAGGAGCTGCTTGCCGATCTCGACGATCTCCATCAGCTTCGTCGGGTTCGAGTCCAGGTCGACCATGTTGCCCGCTTCCTTGGCGGCCTGGGTACCGGTGTTCATGGCAACCCCGACGTCGGCCTGCGCCAGCGCCGGGGCGTCGTTCGTGCCGTCGCCGGTCATCGCGACGAGGAAGCCGCCGGCCTGCTCCTTGCGGATAAGGGCCATCTTGTCCTCGGGCGTCGCTTCGGCGAGGAAGTCATCGACGCCGGCCTCCTTGGCGATCGCGGCTGCGGTGAGCGGGTTGTCGCCCGTGATCATCACCGTGCGGATCCCCATCCTGCGGAGGCCCTCGAAGCGCTCCGCGATGCCGGACTTCACGACGTCCTTCAGGTGGATGACGCCGAGGACCCGGCTCCCGTCGGCAACGACGAGCGGCGTGCCCCCCGAGGTCGAGATGCCCTCGACGATGGGCTCGAGGCCGTCGGGGACGTGGCCCCCCTGCTCCCGGACCCACCGCCGGACCGAGTCCGCCGCCCCCTTGCGGATGCTGCGGGCGGCCATTCCATCGTGGGCCGCGAGGTCGACCCCGCTCATCCGGGTCTGCGCGGTGAAGGCGACGAGCGTGGCGCCGACCAGCTCGCGCTCCCGCAGCCCGTACCGGTCCTTGGCGAGCACCACGATCGAGCGGCCCTCGGGCGTCTCGTCGGCCAGGCTCGAAAGCTGGGCGGCGTCCGCCAGGTCCTGCTCGCTCACGCCCTGCAGCGGGAGGAACTCGGCGGCCTGGCGGTTGCCGAGCGTGATCGTGCCCGTCTTGTCGAGCAGCAGGGTCGAGCAGTCGCCGGCGGCCTCGACCGCCCGGCCGCTCATGGCGAGGACGTTGCGCTGCACCAGGCGGTCCATCCCGGCGATCCCGATGGCCGACAGCAGCCCGCCGATGGTGGTCGGGATGAGGCAGACGAGCAGGGCGACGAGCACGGTGATGGACTGGGAGGCGTGGGAGTACATGGCGAACGGCTGGAGCGAGACGACCGCCAGCAGGAAGATGATCGTGAGGCCGGCCAGCAGGATGTTGAGCGCGATCTCGTTCGGCGTCTTCTGCCGGCTGGCCCCCTCGACGAGGGAGATCATCCGGTCCAGGAAGCTGTCCCCGGGCTTGGAGGAGATCCGGACCACGATCTCGTCGGACAGGACCCGCGTGCCGCCGGTGACCGACGAGCGGTCCCCGCCCGATTCGCGGATCACGGGGGCGGACTCTCCCGTGATCGCCGACTCGTCGACCGAGGCGATGCCCTCGACCACCTCGCCGTCCCCCGGGATCAGCTGACCGGGCCGGACGACGCAGAGGTCCCCGATGGTGAGCTGGGACGACGGCTTCTCGAAGAGGGCACCGTCGGCGGCCCGGCAGTAGGCGACCGTCTCCGAGCGCGTCTTGCGCAGGGTGTCGGCCTGCGCCTTCCCCCTGCCCTCCGCGACCGCCTCGGCGAAGTTGGCGAAGAGGACGGTGAACCACAGCCATGCCGACACCAGCCCCGTGAAGGCGCTGTCGGCCCCGGAGGCCGACGGGAGGTCACGGACGAACAGCACCGTCGTGAGGACGCTCCCGACCTCCACGACGAACATGACGGGGTTGCGCACCATCTGGCGGGGGTCGAGCTTGCGGAGGGCATCGCCGACCGCCCGGCGAAGGATGGCGGGTTCGAACATCGACTGCTTGCGGGCGCCGCCGTGGTGCTCGGTGGCCGTGGGGGGTGCCGTCACGGATGTCTCCATCAGAGGTGGAAGTGACCGACAAGGTGTTCGACGATCGGACCGAGGGCGAGCACGGGGAAGAAGGTCAGTCCGACGACGAGGACCACCACGCCGAGCAGCAGCCCGAAGAACAGCACGCTCGCGGTCGGGAAGGTCCCGGCCGACGGGGGGAGCGGCTGCTTGCGGGCCAGCGACCCCGCAATCGCCAGCACGGGGATCATCAGGAAGAACCGGCCCACGAGCATGGAGATGCCGCCGGTGACGATGTACCAGGTGGTGTTCGCGTTGATCCCGGCGAAGGCGGACCCGTTGTTGTTGGCCTGCGAGGTGAAGGCATAGACCACCTCGCTCAGCCCGTGCGGGCCGGGGTTGCCGAGCGATCCGAGCGCCGTCCTCAGGAGGACCGACGCGGCGCTGAACGAGAGGATGACCAGCGGCACCGCCAGGATGTAGACCACGACCAGCTTCATCTCGGCGGCCTGGATCTTCTTGCCCAGGTACTCCGGCGTGCGGCCGACCATGAGCCCGGCGATGAACACGGCGAGCAGGGCGAAGATCAGCATCCCGTAGAGCCCGGAGCCGGTGCCGCCGGGATCGACCTCCCCGAACATGATGTTGAGGAGGGCCGTCGCCCCGCCGAGGGGGGTAAGGCTGTCGTGGGCGCAGTTGACCGCCCCCGTCGAGGTGCCGGTCGTGCTGCCCGCGAACAGCCCGCAGGAGGCGGAGCCGAAGCGCGTCTCCTTGCCCTCCATGTTTCCCCCCGATTGGGTCGCGGTGATCCGCTGGTCCGCGCCCACCACGGCAAGTTTCGGGTTGCCTGCGGACTCGAGGGCCATGACGGCCACGCTGGTGCCCAGCCACAGCACCAGCATCGTGGCGACGATGACGTAGCCCTGCTTGCGATCGCCCACCATCCGCCCGTAGGCGAAGGGGAAGGCGAAGGGGATGAGCAGGATCAGGAAGATCTGCACCGCATTGGTCCCGGGGTTCGGGTTCTCGAAGGGGTGGGCCGAGTTGGCGTTGTAGGGACCGCCGCCGTTCTGGCCGGCCTCCTTGATGATCTCCTGGCTGGCGACGGGCCCGCCGGGGATCGTCTGGGTCGCGCCCTGGACCGTGGTGTACGTCCGGGCGGCGGAGAAGTTCTGGACCACGCCCTGGCTCACGAAAAACAATGCGCCGAGGATGGCGATGGGCAGCAACAGCCGGGTGCAGGTGCGGGTCAGGTCGACCCAGAAGTTGCCGAGGGTGCCGGTGCGCCTCCGGGTCAGGCCCCGGATGAGGGCCACCCCCACGGCGGCGCCGGCCGCAGCCGACACGAAGTTGTGGAAGGCGAGGCCCGCCATCTGGGTCAGTTGGGCGGCCGTGGATTCCCCCGCGTAGTTCTGCCAGTTGGTGTTCGTCAGGAAGCTGACCGCGGTGTTGAAGGCGAGACCCGGCGGCATTCCTTTGAAATGGTCCGGGTTGAGGGGCAGGTGGCCCTGCAGGCGGATCTGCGCGTACAGCAGGAGCAGGGACACGAAGCTGAATGCCAGCAGTGAGTAGGCGTAGACCTTCCAGTGCTGCTCGCCCTCGGCGTCGATGCCGCAGGCCCGGTAGATGAGGCGCTCCACCGGTCCGAAGACGCGGTCGCCCGGCGCCCTGCCGCCCCCGTACACCTTGGCAAGGTAGCGGCCGAGCAGCGGCGCCGAGACCGCCAGGGCCACGACGAGGGCGACAAGCTGCCCCCACGCCGTTGCGGACACCTACAGCCTCTCGGGGAAGACGAGCGCGAAGACCAGGTAGCCGACGAGCAGGACCGCCAGGATGAGGCCGATGACGTTGTCGCTCACGCCGCAGTCTCCTGCGGTGCCGCGGCGGGGGGCTGGGCGGCATCTTCCTCGTAGGAGGAGCTGGACCCGACGAGCCGCTCACACGCCGCCACGAAGGCCGCTGCGAGAGCGAAGAATGCCACCATGATGCCGACGTAGAGAAGATCGGCCACTGCTTCCACCCCTTCCGCTTGGGTGCTTTTCGGGGGCCCCGAGGGTTGCCCGCTTCCTACTATCCGCCCCCCGCGGACCGCCCGAAAGGTCCTTCATGCGTCCTTGACGCACGGCACCGGTTTCTTGACGACCCCTTGACGACAGCGTTCTCAAGGGGCTGGGGATCGAGAGAAAGCCCGGCAACGTGTCCTTCTTCGTTGTCGGCTCCACCGGCGGCGGCCCCCTCACCAAGCCCATCGGGGTGCGCGTCAGGTCATATGAACTTTGAGTAAAAACTGCTGCTCTACACCGGTTTGTACTCAAAGATCGGTCTTCGGGCTGGCCTCCCGTCCGTTCAGACGAGATTGCCGGCGTACTGCAGGGCCGCCGCCACGTTGATGCGGCCGTGGCCCACCTCCTTGTGCCAGCCTCGGGCCGGCAGGCATTGGTCTGAGCGTAGTCGTAGCCCGGGACCTTGTCGGCGCTTTCCTCGATCGCACGGCGGACGAGGTCGTTGCTCA
>WNFB01001187.1_pt1 | contig 22013 bp, 26 predicted proteins | sample 5400501 | NCBI WGS metagenome assembly WNFB01 (sample SAMN13153341, study PRJNA577476) | soil metagenome | isolation source: 200 cm saprolite under Douglas fir tree site 2 hole 1 | place: USA:California | collected 2015-04-18 | reverse complement strand
TGCGCTCGTACACGGGCAGTTTCTGGAGGTAGCGGCGCAGGCAGTCGAGGCCGAGCTCGACCGCCCCCAGGCGCAGCCACTCGCGGCCGCCGAGGATCCGGCTGCGGCGGGAGGCGACGTCGTCCTCGGTCGCGATCGCGAGGCACACGGTCCCGCCGAACTCGATCCGGTCCGGGCCCTCGTCGAGGGCGATCAGGACCGCCAGCGCGTGCGTGGCGCCGGTGTGACGCCGCGCCGCCTGCGCGACGGCCTCCGCCGTCTCCCGCGTGGGCTCGCCCGTGGCGGAGGCGGCGTCCAGGCCGACGGCGGCGCACACTTCGCTGAGCTCGCGCGCCACGACGCCGCGGCGGAAGACCCTCTCCGCGCGCGGCAGGTGGGCGATGCGCGCGGCGATCTGGCCGCCGGTGAACGTCTCCACGGTGGAGAGCGTGCCCTGACGGCTCGCGAGCTCGCCGAGGACCACTCCCTCGAGCGTCTGATCGTCCTCGGCCATGATGAAGTTGCCGAGGCGCTTGCGCACTTCCCGCTCGACCGGCTCGAGCTTCCTCCGGACGTCGTCCGCGTCGGTGCCGCGCACCGTGAGCTTGGTCTCGAGCTGCGGGTAGTGGGCGCGGAAGCCGAGCTTCACACTCCCGTCCGGGACGAGCTCCTCCACGCCCTCGAGCAGGGCGTCCACGTGCGATTCGCCGAGCCCGTACGAGTGGAACCGCTTCAGCTGGATCACCGTCTGCAGGCCGCTCTTCGCGAGGAGCCGCGGAATGACCTGCTCCTCGAGCATCCGGCGGAGCTCGCGCGGCACGCCCGGCGTGAAGAAGAAGCGGGCCCGGCCGATGTCGAGCGCGAAGCCGCACGCGGTGCCGATCGGGTTGTCGATCACCTCGGCGGTGGCTGGCAGCATGGCCTGCTTCCGGTTGTTCGGCGGCATCACGCGGCTCCGCCGGCGGAAGAAATCTTCCATCCGCGCGAGCCAGTCCTCGTGGAGCACGAGCTCGACGCCCGCGGCCTGCGCGGCAACCTCCTGGGACAGATCGTCCACCGTGGGGCCGAGCCCGCCGTTGACGATGACGGCGTCGGCGCGCTCCCCCGCGAGCCGGAACGCCTGCAGCAGGCACTCCCGATCGTCGCCGACCGTCGTCTCCCACCGGACCGAGAGCCCCACGTCCTCGAGCTTCTGGCTGATGTAGGCGAAATTGGTGTTGACGATCTTCCCCGTCAGGACCTCGTCGCCCGTGCAGATGACCTCGATCCTCATTGCGACAGGATCATACACTCTCATGTACTCTTTCGGGCCATGGGCTTCTCCCCGGACACGCTGCGCGACCGCGTGGCGCTCGTGACCGGCGCCGGCCAGGGCATCGGGCGCGCCATCGCACTCGAGCTGGCCAGGGTCGGCGCCGACGTCGTGGCCTGCGGGCGCCGGCGCGCGGCGCTGGAGACCGTCGCCGACGCGGTGCGCGCTGAAGGACGCCGGGCGCTGGCCGTCGCCTGCGACGTCGGGGACGCGCGGCAGGTGGATGCCGCGGTCGCCCGGACACTCGACACGTTCGGCCGCGTCGATCTCCTCGTCAACAACGCGGGCTACCGGATCCGCTCGCGCTTCGAGGACCTGCCCCGGGCCGAGTGGGACGCGATGGTGCAGACGAATCTCACCGGCGTCTTCCTGCTCTCCCAGGCCGTCGGTCGTGTGATGATCGGACAGCGGGCCGGCAAGATCGTCAACGTGACGTCGGTGGCGGGACGCAGCGGCGCGCGGGGGCTGGCGGCCTACGCCGCCACCAAGGCGGGCGTGATGGTGCTGACGCAGAGCCTCGGCGCCGAGTGGGCGAAGCACGGGATCACCGTCAACGCGGTGGCGCCCGGACCCGTCGAGACGGAGGGCGTGCTGGAGGTGTGGAAGACGCCCGCGATGATCGCGCAGGCGGCCCGCGAGGTGCCGCTCCAGCGCCTCGGGCGGCCGGAGGAGATCGCGTGGGCGGTGATCTTCATCGCCTCCGATCAGGCGAACTTCATGACCGGGGAGACGCTGTACGTCAGCGGCGGTCCCCGGGTGGCCAACCGCGAGGACTAGATGAAGGTCTCCTTCGGTGTGAGCGTGAGCCCGGCGACGCCGCTGCTGCACGAGAAGGACACGCGCCGGTTCATGGACCTCGTGCGGATGGCCGACGACTTCGGCGCCGAGGCCGTCGGGACGTTCGACACCGCGTTCATCGGCGGCGACGCCTACGTGAGGGCGACGCTCATCGCCCTCGCGGCCCCGCGCGCCCGCGTCGGCCTCCGCCCGACGAACCCGCTGACCCGCGAGCCGCAGGTCATGGCGTCCTTCCTGGCGTCGATCGACGCGCTGACCGGGGGCCGCGCGTTCATGGACATCGCCAGCGGCGACAGCGCCGTGCTCAACATCGGCCATCACGTCGCTTCGCGCGCCCGGATCGAGGACTACGTCACGTGCGTGCGCGGCCTGCTCACCACGGGTGAGGCGACGTACCAGGGCCGGCCGCAGCGGGTCCGCTGGGCGTCCACCGCGGTCCGCCCGCGCATTCCCATCTCGATCTGCGCCGAGGGACCGAAGATGCTCCACCTGGGCGGCAGAATCGGCGACGGGGTCATCGCCGGCACGGGGCTCCTCCCCGAGGTCATCCGCGACACCGTCGAGAGAATTCACGCCGGCGCCTGTGAGGCGGGGCGGAAGCCCTCCGACGTGGACATCTGGTTCACGACCCGGTCGTCGCTCCACGAAGATCGCGCGAAGGCCATCGAGAACGTCAAGGCGTCGGTGTCGTCCATCCTGAACCACTCCATGCGGTTCGGTCTCGAGGGCAAGCACGTCCCCGACGACCTGAAGGCGAAGATCCAGACGTACGTGGACGGCTACGAGCTCTACGATCACGTGCTCCACGAGGGTCGCAACCCCAGGCGCATGGAGGAGCTCGGATTGACCGACTACGCGCTCGAGCGCTTCGCCCTCGCCGGCGATCCACACGACTGGATCGAGCGCATCGAGCGCGTCGCCGAGGCCGGCGCCCGAAAGCTGTGGGTGGGCCTCCGGGCGAGCGACATGGACAGCCAGCTCCACTACATGCGGATCCTCGGTGAGAAGATCATGGCCCACTTCGTATGACCGCCAGCGACGCCCAGTCGCCGCTCGACGCCGCGCGGAAGCTCGCGCCCATGATCCGGTCCTGCGCCGACGAGATCGAGGCCCTGCGCGAGCTCCCGCGGCCGCTCTTCGAGGCGCTGGCCGACGCCGGCCTGTTCCACCTGGCCGTGCCGCGCGCGATCGGCGGCGCCGAGCTCGACCTGCCGACCTACGTCCAGGTGATCGAGGAGCTCGGCAAGGCCGACGCGAGCACCGGCTGGTGTGTCAACCAGGGCGCGATCTACGCCACCTACGCCGCACGCATGCCGCGCGACATCGCGCGAAAAATCTGGATCGACACGCCGCGCAGCGTCGTCGCCAACACGCCCGCCGCGACCGCCAAGGCGGTCGTGGTGCCCGGCGGCTACCGGGTGACGGGTCGCCAGGGCTTCAGCACGGGCTGCCGGCACGCCGCCTGGGTCGCCGCGCACGCCCAGATCATCGAGAACGGCCAGATCCGCCTCGAGCACGGTCAACCGGAGACGCGCTATCTGTACGTGCCGGTCGCCGAGGCCGAGCTGCTGGACACGTGGCACGTGCGCGGCATGCGCGGCACGGGGACGCATCACTTCGCCGTGAACGACGTCTTCGTGCCCGCCGAGCGCACCGTGCTCTCGGCCACGGCGCCGGTGCTGGAACCCGGGCCACTCTACCGGATCCCCCGGACCCTGTGCTTCGCCTCGGGCGACGCGGCGGTCGCGCTCGGCATGGCGCGCAGCTGTCTCACCACGTTCTTCGAGCTGGCCGGCGCCAAGACGCCGCGAGCCATGGAGGCGCTGCTCCGCGATCAGTCCGTGGTCCAGGCGAGCGTCGGCCAGTGCGAGGCCCACCTGCGCGCCGGGCGGGCCTTCCTGATGGAGACGGTCCGCGAGATCTGGACGGCCGCGCTCTCCGGTACCATCACGCTCGACCTGCGGGCGACGCTGCGCCTCGCCACGACGCACGGCATCCGGCTGGCGGCGCAGATCATCGACACCGTCTACAACGCCGCCGGCGCGACGGCGGCCTACGAGAGCAATCTCCTCCAGCGCCACTTCCAGGACATCCACGTGATCACCCAGCACCTCCAGGGCCGCCTCTCCCACTACGAGCTGGTCGGCCGCCACTGGCTCGGCCTGCCGGTGGACGAGAACAGGCTCTAGGGAAGCACCCGGGCGACCCGCCGCAGCCGCCCGGACGTCAGCAGCAGCAGCGCGCTCGTGGCCACCACGGCGCCGCCGATCAGGACGGCGAAGCGAGCGTCCACGACGGCGGCCAGCGCTCCGGCCAGGAGGCCGCCGAGGGGCAGCAGGTTCCAGCACAGCGAGAAGATGCTCATCACGCGGCCGCGAAGCTGGTCGGGCACGCTCTGCTGGATGAGCGTGTTGATCTGCGTCAGGTAGAACGTGTTGCTGAAGCCGACGCAGAGCAGCATGGGCAGCGCCAGCCACATCGCCGGCGATCCGGAGAACAGCATGAGCGTGAACCCGAGGCACGCCCCCGCGACCAGCAGCACCGTGCCCGGGCGCCCGATGCGATGGGCGATCGTCGCCAGCGTGAACGTGCCGGCCAGCGCCCCCGCCCCGTGCGCGGCCTGGAGCAGCCCGTATCCGGTCGAGCCCATCGCGAAGTAGCGGTCGGCGTAGATCGGCAGCAGGGTGAGGTAGGACATGCCGAACAGGCTGTTCAACAGGGCCAGGCTGATCAGGCTCGCGAACACGAAGTTCCCGCCGACGAAGCTCAGGCCCTCGAGGAATTGGCGGACGACGTGCCGCCCATCGCCACCCGGGGCGTCTCCGCTGATCCGCAGACGCGTGTAGAGCCCGAGCGCGGTACAGGAGGCCAGCGCCGCCAGGCCGAACCCGATCGCGCCGCCGAACGCCGCGATCAGGAGACCGGTGATCGACGGGCCGATCATCCGGCCGGCCTGCCACGGGATCGAGCCGAGCGCGATCGCGTTCGGCAGGCGCGCGCGATCAACGAGCTGGGGAATCAGCGACATCCGGCTCGGCTCGTCGAAGGCCCTGAAGGTGTTGCTCAACGCCGCGAGCACGAGCAGGTGCTCGACGCGGACCAGCCCGAGGACCGTCAGCGCGAAGGCGAGCGCCAGCGTCACCGACGTCAGGATCTGCGTGGCGATCAGCAGCCGGAGCCGGTTGACGCGGTCGGCCAGGACCCCGCCGACCAGCTGGAAAACGAGCAGGGGCGCCCCCTGCGCGAGGCCGAGGTAGCCGAGGTGCAGCGGGTCTCCGGTCAGCTCCCACATGATCCAGGCGAAGGTCACGTACTCGGCGCGATGCCCCAGGACGTAGAAGACGAGCCCGAGCCAGTACCAGCGGTAGTTCGACCCCTTCAGCGCGGCGAAGGTCGAGCGAGTCTCTTTGGGGATCACCGTGCGTATGATAAGGGTCTTCCGATGCTCTTTCCGACCACTCTCGTCGGCAGCTACCCGCAGCCCGAGTGGCTGATCGACCGCCGGAAGCTCGCCGGCCGCTTTCCGCCCCGCGTTCGGGCGCGCGAGCTGTGGCGCATCCCCGAGCCGTGGCTCGCGGAAGCGCAGGACGACGCCACGCGGCTGGCGATCCGCGCCCAGGAGGACGCCGGGCTCGACATCGTCACCGACGGCGAGATCCGGCGCGAGAGCTACTCGAACCGCTTCGCCACCGCGCTCGAGGGCGTGGACCTCGACCATCCCGGCTCCGCCCTCGACCGCTCGGGCCATCCCAACCCCGTCCCGCGCATCGTCGGGCCGATCCGTCGCAAGCAGCCGGTCGAGGTCGAGGACGTGCGCTTCCTGCGCGCCCACACGCGCCGGCCGATCAAGATGACCGTGCCGGGCCCGTTCACGATGTCGCAGCAGGCGCAGAACGACTACTACCCGAGCGAGGAGGCGGCGGCGATGGACTACGCCGTCGCGGTGAACGCGGAGATCCGCGACCTCTTCGCGGCCGGCGCCGACGTCGTGCAGGTGGACGAGCCGTACATGCAGGCGCGCCCCGAGAAGGCGCGGCGGTTCGGGCTCGCGGCGCTCAACCGGGCGCTGGCGGACGTCGGCGGCACGACGGCCGTGCACATCTGCTTCGGCTACGCGGCGATCATCCACGAGCGGCCGTCGGGCTACTCGTTCCTGCCCGAGCTGGCCGGGTGCGCCTGCGCCCAGGTCTCCATCGAGACCGCGCAGGCGAAGCTCGACTGCTCGGTGCTCGCGAGGCTCGCCGGCAAGCAGATCATGGTCGGATGCCTCGATCTGAACGACCCGACGGTCGAGGCGCCCGAGACGGTCGTCGCGCGCATCGAGCGCGCCCTGCCCTACGTCAAGCCGGAGAACGTCATCCTCGCGCCCGACTGCGGGATGAAGTACCTGCCGCGCGACGTCGCGTTCGGGAAGATGCAGGCGATGGTCGCGGCGGCGAAGCTCCTGCGCGAGCGGCACGGCGGGCGACGACAGGGATGAAAGAGTGCTGACGGCGGCGGAGATCGAGCGATTCATCGCTGACGGATACGTCGCGGTGCGGGGAGCGGTGCGACAGCGTGCAACGACCTTGGCCGATCTCGGCCATGGCTATCTGCTCACGGGCAGAGCCGATCTCGCGACGAGACTTGTCGAGCGCGCCCTGGGAGAACACCGGACCCGAAAGGAACGCGGCAATTTCGCGGGGGCAATGCACGTTCTCGGTGAGATCGAGCTGTGCGGCCCCTCTCTACGGGCGCACGGGCAAGCGTATCGAATCCGACGAGCACGTCCAGACCGCCATGTCCATGTACCGCCAGATGGACATGGGGTACTGGCTGGAGAAGGTGGAGAGGAATATGAAGGGGTCAGTGTGACAGGTTCCGAGCGTGATCACAGCCGACGGCGGGCGGTCATCCGGTAGCCACGAGCCACCATCGATCGGTCTGCATCCTTTACCTGCTCGAGATTCAACTGACTGAGCCGCTGCATCCCCGTGGCCACCGCGGTGGCAATCGACGGGAATCCGCCATACGATTCTTCGACCATCTCGCCCGCGTAGTTGCAGATGCGCCATCGCCATTCGGGGTGGGCCGGGGTTGAGAATGCCGTGACTTGCATTGGGTTGCGTCTCTCCTTAGTGGCTGTCGATGGACACAGCGAAGCTCATGACCTCTTCCCGGTAGGGGAAGGAGACGTAGGCGAGTGCCAAGCGGAGCCCCTTGAGCTTGCGGGCCTCGAGCGCCCGTGCGGGGCACGCGACGTCCACGGACTGGACGGTCTCCTGCCCGGGGTCGAGCCGGTCGCTACCGGGCGCGGTGAACGTGAAGCTCGCGTCCGTCCGAGCCTCCGCCAGCTTCATCGGCTGCCACTGGTCGTCGAGATACTGGATCTTCACGGCCACCAGCCGGACGCTGTGACTCTCCGAGGTGTTCCGGAGCCTGAGCGTTCCCGTCAGCCGCGGCTCGACGCGTTTCGCGACCTGTAGGTCCGCAACCTCGCCGGTGACGATGCCGGCCTGGACCGTCACGGACACCGGCGTGATCGTGTAGGTCTTGTCCTCCATCGCCGCTGACGGCGCCGGCGGACCCTGAACGAAGACGTCCAGGATCATGCTAGGAGGGACCGCTGCGCCGGCCGTTGCCGCGGTACCCGCCGTCTTTGCCGCCGGCGCCCCCGGACTTGGCGATCTCCACCTTCAACGTCCGGCCGTCCATGTCCTGGCCGTTGAACTTCTTGACCGCCGCGTCCGCCTCTTCGGCCGTCGTCATCTCGACGAAGCCGAACCCGCGCGAGCGGCCGGTGTCTTGCTCCATCACGACCGTCGCCGACTCAACCTCGCCCGCTTGCGCGAACACCTCGCGAAGACGATCGCTCGACGTCGAGAACGGCAGACCTCCGACGAATAGTTTATGCGCCATGGCGCACCTCAGAATGCAACTCCCGCGGTGAAGAAACGCGCTCTGGAGCAGCGGAAGCGAACGCCAGAGACGGGATCTGGTGAGGACGGGGGTCCACAGCGAACCGACGACCGAACCAGACCTCATGAATATGACGGTGCGATACGTTCCGCAGCAGCTCGACCGCCCCGAGGATCGTCGCGAACACCACCGCTATCGCGGCCGCAACGCACACCGTCAGGATGTCATTCAGCATGGCGTTCCCCGGTCAGCCTTCGCCGCCATCTTCCCCGTACGGGTCACGCTCGAGCACCGGGTCGTCGTGGTTGCCCTTCAGCGATTCCCCGTCGACCTCGATGAAGACGATGGCTTGATCCCAGACCGGACGACTCACCCAGATCGCAGAGGCCACCGAGCCCGTGCGCGGATTGACGCCCTGCCACACGCCGCCCGCCGGCCGGAGATCACGCCGGCTCGTCGTCATCTCGCGCTTGCACTCATCGAACCCGTCCTGCGAGAGCGCCCTCACGATCTCGTCCGGGGCCCCGACCCACCCGCGCTCCTGTGCGATCCACGTCATCCCGCCCCGAGCGCGGAGCTCGTTGAGGCCGGTCATCTGTCGCACCGCGCGCATCGCGTTCGCAGCTCCTACCATGGCGGGGCTCCCGAAGGGGCCAGCTCGCTCACTCACTTGCCTGCGCCGATCGACACGATGAAGTTGACCGCCTGCTCCTGATACGGCGATACGATGTAGGCGAGCTCCAGCCGGATCTCCTTCAGCTTCTTCGCCTTCAGGGCCTCGGCCGGGAAGTCCACTTCCACGGACTGGGTCGCATCCTGCCCCGGGTCGAGCCGCTCGTTGTTGTACGCGGCGAACTTGACGACCGGCTCGGTGCGCGCGTCTTCGAGCTTGATGGGCCGCCCCTGAGCGTCGATGTACAGGATCTTACCCGCGACGAGACGGACGGACTGGTTCCCGGACGTGTTCTTCAGCCGCAGCGTCCCGGTGAGCTTCGCTGCCGAGACGACACGGTCAGAGCCCTTCTCGACCCGCTCCGTCACCTTCAGCTCCGTGACCTCGCCCGTGAGGATCCCGGTCTTCACCGTCACCGACGCCGGCGTCACCGGGTAGGTCTTGTCCTCGACCGTCGCTCTCGCCGCCGACGGCCCCTGCGCGCAGCCGAAGCTCATCATCGCCACGACCGTCACCAGCGTTGTCAACCCTGTCCATTTCGACATCGTCGTCTCCATGCCCTGGCGCTAATGCTCAGCGTTTGGCCGTCATCTGTTTGTCGCTCTGTTCCCGCACGGTTCCAGACCGGCGCGGACTCCATTTCCCTTCAGCACCTGGACGACGCGCCCCGCGCCGCTTCTCGCGGACGGCCCGGGCCTGGCCCTCGATGCTGGCGAGCAGGGCCGGGTGGCCGTCCCGCTTCAGCCCCTCCTCGATGAGAACCCGGAGGACGATCTGAAGGCTCACCGGGAGCTTGAGCGCGGTCGTGGCCTTCCCCGCCATGACTCGAGCCTGGTCCAGAACATCGGCCGCGAGGATGAGGAGGACTCTCGTCATATTTTCAAACATGGCTTACCCTTTTATATATGTTATATTTCTCATAGAATTTATAGTACACTGCCGATCAAGTCAAGCGCGATCTCGCCACGGGCGAGGCCGGCCCCCCCCAGGCCGAGGAGGACGAATCATGAATCTCTCGCTATTCGTGATGTCGATGGTCTTCGGGCCGTTTGCCGGCTGGCTGGCCGGGATCGCCATGAAGGGCGGAGGGTACGGACTGCTCTGGGACATCGTCTTCGGTCTCAGCGGGAGCGTCGCGGGGAGCTGGCTTTTCCAGGCCCTGGAGACTCCGGAGGCGAATTGGGGCGCGACGAGTATCGCCGCATTCGTCGGGGCGGTCCTCATGATCGTAGCCCAGCGCAAGATCTGGCCCGGGCCGCCGGCGCACGCCTAGACCGTGAATCTCACGCGGAGGGAGGACCGTCCCGTGCCGGGTCACGTGCTTGCCCGCACGCTCCGGTGGGTGCTCCTGCGCGCACGACGCGAGTACGCGGCGGGAACGTGGCCGCTACCGCTGATGCAGAAGTAGCGAATGCCGACCTACCGCGAGATACAGGACTTCGTTCAGCGGCATCACGGCTTCATCCCGAAGACGAGTTGGATCGCTCATGTCAAGACGCTTCGGGGCTTGCCGACGCGCCGAGCGGCGAACCGCGCCGGTCGTGGCCGGCGCGTCGTACCGTGCCCGCCCGAGAAGCGCGAGGTCATCGAACAGGCGCTTCGGCACTTCGGTCTGATTTGATGGCGAACCATCACAATGGGGGCAAAAAGCGAAGGGGCTAGCGAACTGATCGCTAACCCCTTCGGAATTCTTCACCGCCAAGCGGCCATGGGGCTCATCGGAACGGCGCCGGGCCAGCGCCCGCAGGCCAGCAGAGATAGCGGAAGGTCGTGTAGTACTGACGGTTCGGCTGCCAGGTTTTGATACCGTCCAACAGCCGCTCGATTGTCGGCCCCACCCGCGGCAGCTCTTCCTTCGTCATTGCCACGTGCTGCGCGGTTTCGCACTCGGCCCATGTGTTGTACCCGTCGACTTCGTACGTCGGGCCGGCAACCCGTTGCGACTCGGCGGCGCCGTACACGCTGACGTCGTGCCACAGGACCCAGGCGGACAACACCACGACGAGGGGGATCATGACGGGGACCTAAAACTCCCCACCATGCCCCATGGACGGGTCGGGCGTCGCCCCCTCTCGGATGTCCGTGACGAGGACCTCGGTTGTCAGGAGCAAGGACGCGATCGACGCCGCATTCTGCAAGGCGACGCGTTCGACCTTGGTGGGGTCGATGATCCCCGCCTGCATCATGTCGACATACTTGTTCGTCTCGGCGTCGAAGCCGTGCGCCGTCTGGCTGGCCGCCTTGACCTTCTCGACCACCACGGAGCCCTCGTGCCCGGCGTTCTCGACGATTGTTCTGATTGGCGTCTCGAGGGCGCGCCGCACGATGCTGACGCCGGTGGCCTCGTCGCCCGAGAGCTTCAGGCTGTCGAGGGCCGTTGCCGCCCGGAGCAGCGCCACGCCGCCCCCCGGCACGATGCCCTCCTCGACGGCCGCCCGCGTGGCGTTGAGCGCATCCTCCACCCGCGCCTTCTTCTCCTTCATCTCGGTCTCGGTGGCCGCGCCCACCTTGATGATGGCGACGCCGCCCGCCAGCTTCGCCAGGCGCTCCTGCAGCTTCTCCCGGTCGTAGTCCGAGGTCGTCTCCTCGATCTGCGCCCGGATCTGCTTGATCCGGCTCTCGATCGCGCCGGTCTTGCCCGCGCCGTCGACGATCGTCGTCTTGTCCTTGTCCACGAGCACCTTCTTCGCGCGACCGAGGTCCTCGAGCTTGACCGTCTCGAGCTTGATGCCGAGATCTTCGGTGATCGCCTTGCCGCCGGTCAGCGTGGCGATGTCCTCGAGCAGGGCCTTCCGCCGATCCCCGAAGCCCGGGGCCTTGACGGCGCAGCACGCCAGCGTGCCCCGCAGCTTGTTGACGACCAGGGTCGCCAGGGCCTCGCCCTCCACGTCCTCGGAGACGATCAGGAACGGCTTGCCCGAATGGGCCACCTGCTCCAGCAGCGGCAGCATGTCCTTCATGACGCTGAGCTTCTTTTCGTGGATCAGGACGAGGCAGTCCTCGAGGACGGCCTCCATGCGCTCCGGGTCGGTCACCATGTAGGGGGAGAGGTACCCGCGATCGAACTGCATCCCCTCGACGACCTCGAGGGTGGTCTCCATTCCCTTGGCCTCTTCCACCGTGATGACGCCGTCCTTGCCGACCTTCTCCATGGCCTCGGCGATGAGGTCGCCGATGGTCTGGTCGTTGTTGGCGGCGATCGTGGCGACCTGGGCGATCTCCTTCTTGTCCTTGGTGGACTTGGACATCTTGTTCAACTCCGCGACCACCTTCTCGACCGCCTGCTCGATCCCCCGCTTCAGGCCCATCGGATTCGCGCCGGCGGTCACGTTCTTGAGACCGCCGCGGAAGATGGCCTGGGCGAGGACCGTCGCGGTCGTCGTGCCGTCACCCGCGATGTCAGAGGTCTTGGAGGCGACTTCCTTCAGCATCTGCGCGCCCATGTTCTCGTAGGGGTCCTTGAGCTCGATCTCCTTGGCGACGGTGACGCCGTCCTTGGTCAGGGTGGGGCTGCCGAACTTCTTGGCGATGACGACGTTCCGCCCCTTCGGCCCGAGCGTCACCTTGACGGCGTGCGACATGATGTTGATCCCGCGCAAGAGCGCCGCGCGGGCTTCCTCGTTGAACCGGAGCTGCTTAGGCATGGATGCGTTCCTCCCGAGTGTGCACGATTGGTTGACCGCGGCTGAGCCGCTCGTTCACGAGCCGAGGATGCCGAGGACGTCCTCCTCCTTCATGATGAGGTACTCCTGGCCATCGAGCTTGACCTCGCTGCCGGAGTACTTGCCGAAGAGGATCCGATCGCCTTCCTTCAGCGCGAGCGGGAGCTTCTTGCCGTCCTCGGTCACCTTGCCGGTCCCGACCGCAACCACTTTGCCCTCCTGCGGCTTCTCCCTGGCACTGTCGGGGATGAAGATGCTGCCGTGCTTGTCGTCCTGCGCCTCGAGGCGCTTGACGAGCACGCGGTCATGGAGCGGGCGCAGCGTCGTCGTGGGTGCCTGAACCATCGTGCGGGCGAGAACGCGGTCATGGACCGGCCGCAGCTTCGTCGTGGTTACCTGAGCCATGGTGCGGGTGCCTCCCTCGTCTTCCAGGTCTGGTGAGTACGGCTGGTGGATTTATCCAGCACTGACAGTGTACCACTAAAATAGTACACGTGGGGGATAATTGATCTAGTGTACTATTGCGGAGATACAGTATGGGCGGGCGACGGCGTACCGCGGGAAAGCGCCGCCCACCATCCGGGAGCTGGCCCGTCACCAGAGCAGGGCGGCTCGCACGCGATCGTGGGCGCGCCCGCGGGCGCGCGACGTCAGGGGGAAAGGCGATGGCGAGGTGCGAAACGTGTGGGGCAGAGCTTCAGGACGCCTCCCAGCGGTTTTGCGGCGGTGACAGGTGTCACCGCGTTTTCGTGAAACACCCCAGACATGGCACGCCGGGGTCCCGGCTCCTGTCACACCGTGTCTCGACGAGAGCGCCTAGACGGACATTCCGCAGAGGCCGCTGAAGACTTCCTCCCCTGGTCGCGCTCGTGCCGGTGTTTGAGCTTGACGGCATTGCTCTAGTGTACTATTGTACTCATACAGTATGAGGAGGCTCCCACTGGACCTGAGGGTGGATGCGCACAGCCCGATCCCGATCCGCCGGCAACTGACGGAGCAGCTCAAGCACGTCATCGAGGCCGGCGGCGTCCCGCGGGATCAAGCGCTGCCCAGCATCCGGGAGCTGGCCGGCTTCCTCGGCATCAATCCGAATACGGTGGCGCGCGTCATCGACGATCTGAAGCAGAGCCGATACGTGGAGGCTCGGCGGGGGAAGGGCGTGTTCGTGGCCCAGGCGCCGCCCGCCCGCCCCTCCCCTCACCTCCGCGAGGGCTTTTTACAGGATACGGTGATCCGGGCCGCGGCCCTCGGGATGACCGCCGACGACTTGTCGGTGGGCGTTCTGAGCTTGGCCGGGGTCCGGCCCGCCCCCGTCCGCGGCGCCGTCGAGGTCCTCCTGGTGGAGTGCAGCCCGCCGGAGCTCGACTTCTTTGCCCGGCAACTCGAGGCCCACCTCCCGGTCCGCGTCGACAAAGTGCTCCTCGCCGAGCTGGCGGCGGTCATGAGGCGCCAGAAGCAAGGCGGTCGCTGGCGGGCGGCGGTCACGAGCTTCTGCCATCTGCCGCAGGTGGAGCAGCTCCTGAGGGGCAAGGGCGTTCCGGTGATCGCGCTCCTCGCCGAGGCGCATCTCGAGACCCTCCATCGCCTGGCCCAGTTCCCGTCGGGGACGCGCGTGGGCGTGGCCTCCACCACCGTCGAGACCGCCCACAACCTGGAGCACTCGATCGCGAACGCCGGCCTGCCGAACATCGCGCTCGTCGGGGTCTGCCCCGCCGAGGGGGCCGCACTGGGTCGCCTGATGCGGCGAGTGGACGTCATCGTCTGCTCCACCGCGGCGGCCGAGCGGGTCCGGGGGCTCGCGGGTTCCTCCGTGCAGGTGATGATCGACGACCGGGCCCTCGACCCGCGGGCGATCGAAATGCTCGCGGCCCTCCTGGTGCGAGAAAACGGCGACAGGCCGACGGCCGCTCCGGCGCCCATCCGGAGGCGGCTGAGTCCTCGTCCGTCCAGGGGACGTACGCCGCGAGGGGGTCGGCCCACGATCGTCTGAGGGCTGTGGAGCGCGGTGCGGAGGCCGGAAGGGAAATACCTTTCTCCTAGCCGTCGTCACCATGATCGTCGGCTTCTCCGGGATGGGATGGGTCCTCGGCGCCACCGCCGAGCGGATCGCGGTGGAGCGCGCCAACTCGGCTGTGATCGTCGCTCTCACCCCCTCCTGCGTCGCGAGGTTCATGAACCAGCGCGACGTAGCCGTGAAGCTCGCAGAGTTCCGGAAGATCGACTCGTGGAAGCAGCGGCAGTTCGTCGAAGACGGCGGCTGGGCCACTGCGCGGGGGGACAAGCTGCCCAACTCAGGACTGGCGAATGCGTGCGCCGAGGAGCTCTTGAAGGCCAAGACTTAGCCGGGCGGAAGAACGCCATGCGAACCGCTCACCGCCTCGAGGTGGTGGGCGGTTCGTCATGATGTGTCACCCCCTGCGACGCGTGTCTTCGACCTCCCTCAGAGCTGAAACGTCTTCACGTAGACGCCCGGCGAGCCCGGGGCGTGGTGCATGTGGGAGCGCATGCGCGCGTTGGCCGGCGAAATGTCCCGCTGGGCGCTCCACGCCGCGCTCTCCGGGACTTTCGGGTGCTCGAACTCGTAGAGCGTGAGATAGGTCGGCGCGCCGGTCACCGCGCGATAGCGGCGGCCGCGGACCACGCCGGGGACCTTCTCGTAGTTCGGGACGTAGACGGTGTTGTACCAGGTGTTGAACTCGGCGTCGACCTCGGGCGGCACGTCCATGCGCCCCATCTGGAGCGCCGGCGCCATCGCGCTCTGCGCGGCGGCCGGCGCCAGCGCCGTCGGATGGATCATCGTATAGACGTTCCGGATGTACGCGGTGCCGATGTGCTCGGGCGAGCAGCGCTTGGTCCATGCGGTCGGGTTGGCCTGCACTTTCTTGTACGCCGCGCTGTCGAGCACCGCGGCGCGCTCCAGCTCGTAGCAGGCGAGATGCTTCGGTCCGCCCTTCACGGCCTCGTAGCGGGCCGCGCTCAGGAAACCCGGCACGGCGAGGCGCTCGGCCAGATGCTCCTCGTTGTACCAGCGGTTGAACTCCTTCTCCTTGTCCGCCGGGATGTCGGCCCAGACCATCAGGAGCGCGCTGCCCTTCTTGTTCGTCATTGGGCTCTCCTTGTCATGCGACTGCGTTTCATGCGCTAGCGACGGCTGGGAAGCGCGCGACGGATCTCCTCGACGGCCGTCGCGTAGCCCGAGCGGAGCACGGCCGCGTCCGACGAGTAATTGACGATCGTCGCGCCGAGGGCGATCATCTCGCGCACGCCCTCCACGCTATCGATCGCCATCGATACCGCCTTGCCGTGCTTGCGCGCGGCCTCCACGAGCCGGCGACGATGCGCGGTCAGCGCCTCGCGCTGCGCGGGGGTGCCGAGCACGCCGAGGTCCTGCGCCAGATCGGTCGGCCCGAGTGTGAGCGCGTCGATGCCCGGGACCGACGCGATCTCGTCCAGCCGGTCGAAGGCGCGCTGCGACTCCAGCATGATGGTCACATGCACGCGCGCGTTCGCGGCGGCGGTCAGCTCGCGCATCGGCAGCGCGCGGTACTCCGTCGCCGGGCCGAAGCCGTACATGCCCCGCTGGCCCGCCGGCGCGTAGCGGCAGCACGCGGCCACCGCGGCCGCCTGCTCCGGCGTGTCCACCTGCGGCACGTGGAGATTCCAGACGCCGGCGTCGAGGAGCCGCGTGATCCACTCGCGGTTGCCCTCGGGCGGGCGGACGACCAGTGGAAAATCGAGGGCGCGCGCGAGCGCCGCCATGTCGGCGAGGGTCTCCATCGAGAAGGGCGAGTGCTCCATGTCGAGCCGCGCGAAGTCGAGCCCCGCCGCCTGGAGCAGCATCAGGACCGAGGGCGTCCGGATCATCGTGATCCACGTGCCGATCTGCACTTCACCCTGCTCGGCGCGGGCCCGGTAGGCGTTCTCCCTCATCGCGCTTTTACCTCCACGCCCGCGAGCCGCTCGAGCACCTTGACGACGGCGAGCCCGTCCTCCTTGTTGAGGCCGGCGGCCCGCGCCATCTGGTAGAGCTGCTGCGTGACGTTCGCCAGCAGCAGCGGCACGCCGAGCTGCTTGGCGAACGCCGTCTCCAGCTCCTGGTCCTTGTAGGTGATGTCCACCGTGCCGCCCGGCGAGAAGTCGCGCGCCAGGATCTTCGGCACGCCGGTCTCGAACGCGAAGCTCGTGCCCGTGCTGACCCGGACGACGTCGTAGATCATGCGGGGGTCGAGGCCGGCCTTGACGCCCAGGACGAGGGCCTCGGCCACCGCCACCCGGTTGACCTGGATCAGCATGTTGTTGACGAGCTTCATCGCCAGGCCGTGGCCGAGCGGGCCGACGTGGAACAGGTTCGTACCCATCGCCTTGAAGAGGTCGCGGCACGCCTCGAACGTCGCCGCGTCGCCGCCGGCGATGATGGACAGCTCGCCCGAGGCCGCCCGCCCCGTGCCGCCGCTCACCGGCGCGTCGAGCATCGCCACGCCGCGCGCGGCCAGGACGCCGGCGAGCCGCTGGGCGGCGAACGGATCGATGGTGCTCATGCAGATGACGACGTGGCCGCGCGTGGCGCCCTGCACGATCCCGCGCTCGCCGGCGATGACTGCCTCCGCCTGCGCCGTCGTCTCCACCATGCAGATGGTGCGCTCGGTCGCGGCCGCGACGCGCTCGGGCGAGTCGGCGACCGCGGCGCCGCGCGCGCGCAGCGGGTCCACCTTGGTCTTGTCGATGTCGTGCACGACGAGCGAGAACCCGTGCTTGACGAGGTTCAGCGCCATCGGCCGTCCCATGTTGCCGAGACCGACGAATCCCACGGCTCCAGGCATCGCGTTCTCCTCCTCCGCCGGACTACGCCGTCAGCACGAACGGCACGCCCGCGCTCTTCGCCACCGTCCGGAGCTGCTCCACGAGGTCGTCGGGGATCGGCACGCCCTCGCTGAGCCGCTCCGCCCGTGTCGCCATCTCCGGATCCCCCGCGACGAGCACCGGCTGAGCGGGATCGGCGCGCCTGGCCTGGTGCAGCACGTCGATCACCTGATCGAGGTCCCGCTCGAATTCGCCCTCGGCGCGGAACGCGCGCGGATCGATCGCCAGGAAGAAGTGACCGATGTTGTGCGGATCCGACGTCTGCTGCGTCCGGTTGCGGATCGGCGAGAACGAGGCGCCGGACAGGGCGCCGCCGAGAATGTGCACCATGACCGCGAGCCCGTAACCCTTGTGGCCGCCGACCTCGCGCGGGCCGCCGAGCGGCGTGATGCCGCCCTCCGGCCGCTCGAAGACGTAGCGGAACGCTTCGTCGGCATCGGTGACCGGGCGTCCTTCCCCGTCCACGACCCAGCCCGACGGCAGCGGCTTGTGGTTCAGCTTGTGGACCTTGACCTTCCCGGCGGCGACCGTCGTCGTCGCCATGTCGAGCTGGAACGGCGGATTGCGCCTGGCCGGCGCGGCGAAGGCGAGCGGGTTCGTGCCCATGACGGGCTCCGCGGCGAACGTCGGCACCATGCTGACACCGCGCGTGGATGCGGTGACCATGCCGATCACGCCGCGGTCCGCGGCGATCCGCGAGTAGCACCCCGCCGCCCCGAAGTGGTGCGAGTTGAAGACCGACACCACGGCGACTCCGCTCTGGCGGCACTTGTCAACGGCGAGGTTCATCGCGTGCACGGAGACCGGATGGCCGAGCGACCTGTCGGCGTCGATCAGCGCCATGGCCGGCCCTTCGCGCACGGTCCTGAACACGGGGCGCATGTTCAGCCGGCCGGCGCGGAACTCGCGGTCGTAGGTCGGCAGCATCGAGATGCCGTGAGAGTCCACGCCGCGCAGATCGGTCTCGAGCATCATCTCGGCCGTGGTCTCGGCGTGCGCGTCCGGCATGCCCCAGGCGCGCAGGACGGACACGAGCTGCTCGCGGATCTGCTTCGCATGAACGCGCATCGTTCGACCTCCGGTCACGCTCGCGCGTCGGCCGGCCGGGCGGGCTCGGGGAACGCGAGGCTGACGGGCGCGTTGGCCTCGAACGGGCTCCAGAGGCCGAGCTCCTTGCCGATGTCCCGCAGCGCCGGCAGCACGTCCTCGCCGAGGAGCCGGATGCACGTCTTCGTGTCCTCGTTCGAGACGAATCCGTCGGACGCCCAGAAGCCGAGGATCGAGGGGCGCGTCTCCTCGAGCAGCCGGCGCAGCTTCGGGAGCACGGTCTTCGGCGTCCCGGCGACGATCTGCTGGTCGCGGATCTGGTCCTCGAACGCGGCGCCGCGCGGGTTCGAGCGCCGCCCGACCGCGTACTCCACGAACGCGGTGCGGTACGACGGCGAGAAGTACCCGGACGGGCTCGACCATACGGGATGCGCGAGGCCGGTGAACTCGCCCTGCATCCACATGAACTGCCGCGCGTTCTCCAGCGCCTTCTCCTCGGTCTCCGCGACGTGGCACCGCTGGAGGTACCCGCGGTACTCGGGGCCGCCGGCGTAGCCGGTCTCCTGGGCGACGCGGTCGTAGAGCTCCCAGATCTTCTTCGTGGCGTCGATCGCGGTGCTGAGCGCGATGTAGGGGTAGCGCTTCTTCGCCGCCCAGATGATCGTCTCCTTGCTCACCACGCCGGGGATCCACACCCGCGGGTGCGGCTTCTGCAGCGGCACCGCCCAGGGGTTCACCACGCGGTGCTGGTAGTGCGTGCCCTCCCAGCGGAACGGCCCTGTCTGGGTCCACGCCTTCACGATGAGGTCGTGCGCCTCCTCGAACCGCTCGCGGTTGTAGGCGGGATTGACGCCCGCGGCGAGCTGCTCCTGACCGCCGCCGCGCACGAAGCCCGACACCAGACGCCCGCGCGACACCATGTCGATCATCGCGAGCTCCTCGGCCAGCCGCACCGGATTGTCGGCGAGCGGCAGCGGGTTGCCGAGGAGGACGAGCTTCACGCGCTTCGTCGTCGCCGCCAGGATCGACGCGAAGATGTTGCACTTCGCCTGCATGCAGAACGGCGCGTTGTGGTGCTCGTTCAGCATGATCCCGTCGAAGCCCACCGCCTCGGCGAGCCGGTAGTGCTCGAGGTACTCGTTGTAGAGGCGGCTGCCGGCCACGGGGTCGAAGAAGCGGTTCGAGAACATCAGCGCGGTCGCGCCGAACTCGCGTCCCTCGTCCTCGGGATACGCCGACATCGGCTGCTCGGTGAAGTACATGAGGTGCATCGCGTCTCCTCTGGATCAGGCCTCGGTGACGAAGCGGGTGACGAGCCGGGCCAGCTCCTCCGGCTTCTCCATCGCGACGAAGTGTCCGGCGCCCTCGACGATCTCGAGCCGGGCGCGCGGCAGCGCTTTCGTGTAGCGCTCGCCGCACTCGAGCGGGACGATGCGGTCGTCGCGGCCCCAGACGACCAGGGCCGGCGTGGCGACGCCGCCGAGCAGGTGCGGCAGCGTGGGGTTGTACATGTACGGCTTCCACGCGATCCGGAACGTCATTTCGCGGTTGAGGTCCCACTGCTCGAGCGTGGCGGTCGGCGGCTCGGCGCCGAAGAGCCGATCGAACTCGCCCTGGTCGGCGAAGCCCCGGCGCACGTAGTCGATGTAGGAGAGGAGGGCCTGGTCGGCGATCTCGCCGCGCTCGGGCTTGATCCCCATCGCCCCCACGAGGACGAGCCGCCTGAAGGCGCGCGGGGCCATCGTCGCCATCTCGGCCGCGATCCAGCCCCCGAACCCGAGGCCGACCAGCGACACGCGGCCGGGCTCGCGGGTGAGCTCGCGCTCACCGAGCAGCCCCTGGTACACGACGGCGACGTCGCGCACGCTACGCATCCAGTCCGGGCGCTCGGATCCATCGTAGCCGGGATGCGACGGCACGAGCACCGTGAACCGCCGCGCGAGCGCGTCGTAGAACGGCAGACGCGCGGGGCTGCCGATGTCGTGGTGCAGCACGACCAGCGGCGCGCCGGTGCCCGCGCGCGCGACGTGCAGCGCCGGGCCCGTGACCGTCACGGTCTCGGACTCCCAGGTGATCGTGGTCGAGCTCACGGTGACCGCGCCTCCTCAGCCGACGGCCGGCATGACTTCTCGGGCGAAGAGCTCCATCGAGCGCAGGACGCGCGGGTGCTCGAGGTCGCCGAACCAGAAGCTGCAGTTGAAGTGCGTGATGCCCACGAGCTCGCGGATGCGCTTGATCTGGCGGATGCACGTGTCGGGCGTCCCGATGACGAGGAAGCGGTCCAGGAGGTCGTCCAGGTCGGGCTCCTTCGGCGCCGGCACCGGGATGGCGCGGCCCTGCTCGACGCGCTCGTAGTGGTTGCGCAGGGAGAGCGTCACCCGCATGTTCCAGCGGGCCTCCTCGGCGGCGGCCCGCGCGTCGGCGTGGCTGTCCGTCACGTAGACGGCGCGCTGCACGCCGACCTCGAGCGGGCGCTCGGGCTTGACCTCGGCCACCACGCGGTCGAAGAGCCGGCGGAACTCCGCCATGCGCTCGATGGGGATGCCGAAGCCGCCCGTGAGCACGTTGAACCCGCGGCGCACCGCCCCCTCGACGGAATCCGGGCTCTGCGCCGTGATCCAGATGGGCGGGCGCGGCTTCTGGACGGGCTGGGGGAACACCGTCGTCTCCGGGATCTTGAAGAGCTTCCCGTCGTAGCTGAAGGGCCGGCCCTCGAACGATTTCAGGATCACGTCGACCGACTCCTCCCAGCGCGCGCGGCCGCTCTCGAGCTCGAGGCCGAACCGCTCGAACTCGTAGTGCTGGTAGCCGCGCCCGAGGCCGACGTCGAGCCGTCCCCCGCTCAGCAGATCGAGCGTCGCGATCTCCTCGGCGATCACGAGGGGATGGTGGAGCGGCACCACGATGACGGCCGTGCCCACGCGCAGCCGGGTCGTCTTCGCCGCGATGTACGTCGCGAGCTGGACCGGGCGCGAGAGATAGCCGTAGGTCGAGAAGTGATGCTCGGCGAGCCAGACGTTGTTGAACCCGAGCGCCTCGGCCGCCTGGGCGATCTCGACGCCGCGCGCATAGATCTCCTGCGACGAGCGCGCCGACGGCGACTGCATCAGGAGAAAGGTCCCGAATTTCATGGGTGCCATACTATCAGGGATGACGAGCGCCTCGCGTCCGGCCACGCGGTTCGGGATCGCCTTGCCCTCCGGAGGGCCGGGCGGGCCGCCGCCGGTGTCGCGGGGCCTGGCGGAGGCCGCCCGGCGGATCGAGGCGGCCGGCTTCGAGAGCGCGTGGGCCTTCGACGCCATCGGTCGCGGCTTCCTCCAGGCCGATCCCCTCACCTGCCTCGCCGTCGCGGCGACCGTGACGCGTGACATCGAGCTCGGGACCGGCATCCTCCAGGTCCCCCTGCGAAACCCGGTGGAGCTCGCCCAGCGCGTGCTGACGACGCACGTCGTGTCCGAGGGCCGCCTGCGGCTCGGCGTGGGCGCCGGATCCACCGCGGCCGATTTCGCCGCGCTCGGCCTCGATTTCGCCGCGCGCTTCCGCCGCCTCGACGAGTCGCTGGCGATCATGCGCCGGCTGTGGGCGGGCGAGCGCGTCGACGGAGCCTCGCTCGCGCCGGTCTGGCCCACCGCCGTCGGCGGCCCGCCGGTCCTGATCGGCTCGTGGGCGGGCTCGCGATGGATCGAGCGGGCGGCCCGCGAGTTCGACGGCTGGGTGGGATCGGGCGCTCGGAGCAGCTGGCGGCTGCTGCGCGAGGGGATCGCGCGGTTCCGCGACCTGGGCG
>WNFB01001186.1_pt1 | contig 22014 bp, 24 predicted proteins | sample 5400501 | NCBI WGS metagenome assembly WNFB01 (sample SAMN13153341, study PRJNA577476) | soil metagenome | isolation source: 200 cm saprolite under Douglas fir tree site 2 hole 1 | place: USA:California | collected 2015-04-18 | reverse complement strand
TGGGCATAACCATAGCCTGCGAGCAAAGCAGCCTGGAAAAAGACCATGCAGGTGTTCCACACGGCAGGCGTGCCGCCCAACGTCGGCAAGACCATTTTGGCAAACATGGGCTGGATCAGAAAAAGGAGGCTCGCGCTAACAAACAAAGCGATGGCGAATAATATGAGCAGCAAGAGATTCCCGCCCGTTAGTTTACTGAGAGATTTGTTCAATTGGGAGACTCAGGAAGGCGCTGTGCCCTGCGTCCAAATTGGACGTTGCGGGCGGTGCCGCCGCTGCCTCTAATCGAGTAGGCGAAGATAATGATTCGGATTGTGCCGGCGGACTCACAGGACTTGCTCGACCGGGCTCGCGAACTCTTCCTCGAATACGCCCAGGCGCTGAGCATCGACCTCTCGTTCCAGAATTTCGAGCAGGAGCTAACCGAACTGCCGGGCGATTACGCGCCGCCGGACGGCCGGTTATTCCTGGCGTTCGCCGACTCGAACCCTGCCGGCTGCGGGGCCCTGCGGAAAATCCAGGGCGACCTCTGCGAAATGAAGCGGCTCTACGTGCGCCCGGCGTTCCGCGGAAAAGGCGTGGGTCGGGCGTTGGCCGTTGCCCTGATTGAGGCGGCGCGAAAGATGGGCTACGCGCGTATGCGGCTGGATACGCTGCCTTCAATGAAAGAAGCTGCGGCGCTCTATCGCTCCCTGGGTTTTCGCGAAATCGCACCGTACCGCTATAACCCCATTCCCGGCACACTCTTCATGGAACTCGAGTTCGGCGGCTTGGCGCGCCCTGGGTAGAGAACTAGTGAAGGTAAGTGCGGCGCAGGTATCGAACGGTCTGCTGCTGAAGATCCGCATAGTTGGTGTGGAGAGCGGCGCGCAGCGCAGCCTCCACAGAGAACTCCGTGGTGAGATTCTCAAGCAGGCGTTCAATCCCCGCCATACCCGAATCGGCGATGATAGATTCTACAGAGGCCAGGGACCAAGCATAAGCCCAGCGCGCGGCTTGTTCGGGGAATCCTTCCCACGAGCCCTCCAGAAGCTTCAAAGACACGGGCACTTCCCGCTCGAACGCGGCGATCAGAGGCTGGGCGTCGCTGGCGCTTCGCTGGCCGTCGATCCACTGGGCCAATCCTTCCTGCAGCCAGCCCGGGCACCGGCCCAAGGTCTTCTGCTGGATAAAGCTGTGAGTGAGTTCGTGCTTGAGGACATGGGCGAGTTGGTCGGAGACCGACGTCAAGCCCTGCACCGGCACGCGGATGCGCCCGTCGTTCAACGCGCGGGCCCAACCCGGTGCGCGGGTAATGTCCCGATAAGCCTCCTGCGTGTAGAGGATGACGCCGATGGGCTCCGCGGGAGTGAAGCGCAGCTCGGACTGGATACTGCGGAAGTGCTCTTCCAGCGTGCGGAGTATTTCCGCGGCCAGTTGCGGGGTGGCGCCGCCGTGATAGCGAAGGATGAAATGGCTGGTCTCCCCCGCGCGGAACTCGCTTTCGGCTGCGTTGTCGCGCTCGGCCTTCTCCAGCCACAGAGCCACTTCCGGACTTGGGTGAATGCGTTGGGCGGCTTTCCACTCTTCGATTGCGCGGTCCATCTGATTCAGGCCATAGTACGCCCAGCCCGCAAGCCCGAACACAGCCGCGGACTTGGGTGCCACGCGGCGGGCGCGCCCCAAATGCTCCAGCGCGGTAGAGTATTCGCCGCGCTCCAGATGCACATAAGCCAGGTTCAAAAGGCTATGCAGCAGCAAGTCCGGTTGGTTGGCCGCAAATGCCAAAGCGGCGCGGTAATGCTCGATCGCCCGGTCGCTATCGTTGCGGGAAAGCTCGAACCGCGCAGCGGCATGGTGTGCCAGAACCGCGCGAGCCATCGCGGCGGCAGAGCCGCTGCGGGCGGCAGCGTCCAATTCGGCTAGTTTCACGAGGTCAATGGAATCGTTCCGCACGACCAGGCCCGCCACTCCCTCGTACCCTGCGCCGGAGTGGGCCGGGGGAGGGCTGAGCGGCAAACCGGCCGCGGAGGGTTTTGAAGTTCGACGAGTGGCGGAAGAACCGCCGTCCGCGGGGAGCGACTGCTCGACGGCGGGCTGCTCCAGCCCTTCGCATTGCACATAACCCAGCCTGCTCGCCTGGCCCGGAAGCCTGACACGACACCACCTCTCGCTGGTGCCCCTGATCTCAAAATCGAGAATCAATGCGTCGCCTTTCTTCAGCGATTTCACCACTGCGCTCGAAAGACGCATGTCGGAGTAAACCGCCAGCGCGTCAGCCTTGACGACTGCGTTGGGGGCAGGTGTATGAATCTGTGCCTGGCTGGTGCCACTGCCCGAGGCCAGCCAACAGAGCGTAATGAAGGTAGCAGCTCTCGTCTTACCCACCTGCAACAGCTATTGGGGACAACGATCAGATTGCGCCAAAAAATCTTGCTGTTGTTTGGGCAGTCTACCGCGAATGAAGTTATCGCGCAAGGCCACGAGCTGATTCGGCTGATTCGGGATCTGCGTTCAGAGTCGAGAGTCCGAAGTCCAGAGCCGGGAGTTGGGGGCGTAGAAGAAAAGCTTCCCGCGGCCACGCGGCGCGGAAGTCTTCCCGAGCTGTGGTTGCTCGAGATTCGAGCTTGCGCGTAGAATAAGGCTCCGTTTGCCGAAGGGATCGCGACGTTGCACAGCAAGAACGCAAGCGCCGGCGCCGGTACCGCAGCAGCGGTATGGGATTCATTGTCGCGGCCGACGGTGAGCCACGCGGAGCTGGCGGCCTGGGTGCGCGACGCGCGCCAGCGCACCATCGAGCTGGTTAGCGACCTGACGGAGGAGCAGTTGATGGGCCCGCGGCTCGCCATCATCAACCCGTTCCTCTGGGAAATCGGGCACGTGTCGTGGTTCCAGGAGAAATGGGTGTTGCGGGGCGTCGCGGGCGAGCCGCCCATCCGCGCCGACGGCGATGCGCTTTACGATTCCGCGGCCATCCCGCACGATGCCCGCTGGGATCTGCCGCTGCCTTCGCGGGAGCAGACTCTGGCCTATATGCGCGCGGTGCGCGACCGCGTGATCGAGCGAATCGAGGCGGGCAAGGCGGACGATACGGAGCGCTACTTCATTTGCCTGTCCGTGTTCCACGAGGACATGCACACCGAGGCATTCACTTATACGCGGCAGACGCTGGCTTATCCGCCGCCGGCATTCTCGACTGGCGAGCAAGCTGCGCAGGGCGGGGAGGCAAGCGTGGCCGGGCCCGACTGGATCGAAGCTGGCCCGCTGCCGGGCGACGCCGAGATCCCCGGCGGGCGCTTCCTGCTAGGAGCCTTGCCCAGCGAACCGTTCGTCTTCGATAACGAGAAATGGGCGCACCCGGTCGCGATCAAGCCATTCGCCATCGCGCGAGCCGCGGTAACGCAGGCTGAATTTGCAGCTTTCGTCGAGGACCGCGGCTACGAGCGCCGCGAGCTCTGGAGCGAAGCGGGTTGGCGCTGGCGCGAGACTGAGGGTACTGAGCATCCACTCTACTGGAAGCGGGAAGGCGGGAGATGGCTGCGGCGCGATTTCCACCGCTGGGTTGCGCTCGAGCCGCATCGCCCGGTGCTCCACGTCAATTGGTGGGAAGCAGAAGCCTACTGCCGCTGGGCGGGCCGGCGGCTTCCGACGGAAGCGGAATGGGAAGTGGCCGCCGCCGCTGAGCCTGCCGGCGGCGGGCGAGAGCTTGCGGACGTAAAGCGGCGCTTCCCGTGGGGCAACGATCCCCCGACGCCGGATCGCGCGAACCTTGGCTGGCGCGCGATGGGCGCGGTGGATGTGGGCGGGCACGCCGCGGGCCAGAGCGCGTTCGGCTGCCGGCAGATGATTGGCAACGTCTGGGAGTGGACCAGCAGCGACTTCGAACCGTATCCGGGATTTGTGATTGATCCGTACAAGGAATACTCCCAGCCGTGGTTTGGCACGCACAAAGTACTGCGCGGCGGCGCCTGGCCAACGCAGCCGCGGCTTCTGCGGAACACCTGGCGGAATTTCTATATGCCGCACCGGCGGGACGTCTGGGCAGGATTGCGCACCTGCCGACGCGAATAGCGCGCGCCGTCGTTCCCGTGAAAATCCACGTCGTCACTCCCGCGCCAGCAGGGTCGCACCACGGGAACCGCACCACCGCGGTGCGCTGGGAAAAACTCCTGAACGAACTGGGCCACGAGGTCAACGTCGCGCAGGAGTGGAACGGGGAAGAGTGCGACCTGGTGGTGGCGCTCCATGCGCGCCGGAGTTATCCCTCGATCGAGCGCTTCCGGCGCGCGCGTGCCAGCGCCCCGCTCGTCGTTGCTCTGACCGGGACGGATTTATACGCCGAGCTCGAGACCAGCGTCGAAGCGCGCGCCTCGCTCGAGCTCGCGTCGCGGCTTGTGGTTCTCCAGCCGCTTGGGATCGAGGCGCTGCCGCAGCACGCGCGCAGCAAAGCCCGCGTGATCTACCAGTCGGCCGAGCCGCCGCCGCATCCGGGGCCTCCGGAGCCGCAAACCTTCCAGGTGTGCGTGCTTGCCCACCTGCGCCCGGTGAAGGACCCGCTGCGCACGGCGTTCGCGGCGCGAGCGCTGCCAGTCTCTTCTTCCATCCACGTGGCGCACGCGGGAGCAGCGATGAGCCTGGAGATGGCCGAAGAGGCGCAGGCCGAGCAGCGGCGCAATCCACGCTACCGCTGGCTCGGCGACCTGCCGCGGGCTGGGGCGCTCCAGTTGCTCGCCCGCTCGCGCCTGCTGGCGCTCACCTCGAAGCTCGAAGGCGGGGCCAACGTGGTCACCGAAGCCGTGGCGGCTTCGGTGCCGGTGATTGCGTCGCGCATTGCGGGGTCGCTCGGGCTTCTTGGCGCGGACTATCCCGGCTATTTTCCGGTGGGAGATACGGAGGCGCTCGGAGCGCTGCTGCTGCACGCCGAGCAGGACGCCGCGTTCTATCGCGAGCTAGCACAGCGGTGTCGAGCGCTGAAGCCGCTCGTGGATCCGGCCCGGGAGCGCGCGAGCTGGAAGTCGCTGCTGGCCGAGCTCCACTGAATCCGGTTTACGACTCCTGGATCGCTTCGGCGTCGATGGTGATCAGCACATCGTCGCCGACCACGATGCCGGAGTCCTTCATCGGCGAGTTCCAGCTCACGCCAAAGTCGTGTCGGTTGATCTTCGTCGTAGCGGTGAAGCCCACGCGGGTGTCGCCAAACGGCGATTTGCCGAGGCCCAGGTAGCGAACGTCCAGCGTGACCGGTTGGGTCACGCCGCGGACGGTCAGGTTGCCGGTGACGGTATATTCATTTCGCGCCGTCGGTTCGACCGCGGTGCTGCGAAAAATGATCTCCGGATGATGCTCGACATCGAGGAAGTCGGCGCCGCGCAGGTGCGCATCCCGATCGGGTTCGCCGCTCCACAGCTCGACTGCGCGGATGGTCAGCTCCACCGAGCCGTCCTCGGGATGCTGGGGATCGAACTCCAGAGAGCCCTGGATATTCTTGAAATGGCCACGAACGTAACAGACCATCATGTGCCGCACGCAGAACTCGGCTGCCGTGTGGCCCGGCTCAAACCGCCATCGCGCCATTGGTTTCCTCCCACCTTTTCAGATGTCTCCCGCAAAGCCGATTGGATGCGCGGCCTGCGCCCCGCGTCGCATGCTTCTCGACTCCCCCACCCGCGCGATCCGCGCTTTCAAACCGAGGGGCGGATGACGTATCATGGCTGGCGGCAATAAACTGCACTTCTAATTCCTGCTAAGGGGGTGGGCAATGGCACGACTCAAGAGTTTGGTGGTCCTGGCGGCAGTTCTTTGCCTCGCAGCAACGGTGGGCCTGCGGGCGCAGGAACATCCCATGGAGCACCCGAAGAAAACCACCTCGGCTGCCAAGCCGATCTCGACGGCCACGCTGGAAAAGGCCATCAAGGAGCAGATCGCGGAAAAAGCGAAGGCCAACGGCGGCAAGCTTGGGGTCAAGGACGACGTGCTGAACAAAACCTGGCAACTCGATCTGGTGAAAGTGCACACCGACAAGCTCACGCAGCTGGACGACAATACCTACTTCGCCTGCGTGGACTTCAAGGCCGCCGACGGCACCCCGGTGGACGTGGACTTCTACATGAAAAACGACAATGGGAAGCTGAGCCTGAGCGACACCACCGTCCACAAGGTCGACGGCAAGCCGCGCTTCAACTACGAAAAGAAAGGCAACTACTGGGAGCGCGTGAAAGCCGGAAGCTAACGGACAAGCCATCCGCGGCAGAGCGTACTCTCCGGGGGCAGGGGGCTTAACGCCCCCCGAGCTCCATTCAAGTTTCCCTCCCGTTCAGTTCTGGATATGATGGACCGTCTTTCCATCGGCCGCGACGGCGGCTGAAGGGAGCGACGCGATGCCTGTCTCCGCAACCCACTCCAGGCTGATCTACGACGCCTTGAAAGCATGCGATATACGGCTGATCTCGGCGCTGCCGGAAACCTGGCTGGTGCACCTGATCCGCCTGGCAGAGGAGGACCCCGAGATGACTCTGGTGCGGCTGGCCAAGGAGGAAGAAGGAGTGGGGCTCTCGGCCGGAGCGCACTTCGCCGGAGTCAAGTCGGCGATGCTGATGCAGAACCACGGCCTCCTGGCGGCCATCAACGGCATCGTTTCGTTCGCGCACCTTTACAAGATTCCTCTGCTGATGCTGATCAGCTACCGCGGCACGTTTGGCGAGCGCGACCCGTGGCAAACGCAAGGCGGCAACATCACCGAGCCGGTCCTGCGCGCCCTGGGCATCCCTTATCTGTTGCTGGACGCGCCGCAGAGCGTGGCCAAGCGCATCCGGCAGGCACAGACTCTCGCCGAGAGCAGCTTGCAGCCCATCGCCCTGCTGCTCACGCGCGACCTGATGTGGGAGGAGTGATGCGGCGCAGCGAGTGCCTGCGGTCGGTCTACGCCGAACTCGAGAACTGCCTGGTCGTCACCATCATGGGAGCCGTGGCGGCCGAGCTGCAATCCCTGGGTCACCGTCCCAACTTCTTCTATCTGCAACACGCGATGGGACTGGCCTCCTCGACCGGGCTGGGCCTTGCCCTCTGCTTGCCGGAGCAGAAAGTGGTGGTGTTCGATGGCGACGGCTCGCTATTGATGAACCTGGGGAGCCTCAGCACCCTGGCGCGGTACCGCCCGAAGAACTTGGTGCATGTCGTTTTCGACAACGAGAGCCTGCTTTCCGTCGGCGGCTTCCCCACGGCCACCGCCACGGGGACGGACCTGGAGGGGCTGGCTCGCGCGTCGGGCATCCCGCGGACGGCCACGGTGCGCAGCGTCGAGGCCTTCCAGAGCGCTGTGAGCGAGGCGCTGCGCGGCCGGGAACTTGCCACCATCATCGCCAAAGTCGAGGCTTCCGGCCCGGCAAGCTACGTCACGGGCCTGACGCTGCTCGAGAACCGGTTCCAGTTCCAGCAACACATTCAGTCGCTCAAACGCGCATAGGAGCATGCCTGAATCGGACCGAGGGAAGACGAGAACCGCGAACTTAAAACCTCTGAGGTACGCCCATGTCCACGGTTTTGTCTGCACTGATTGCCGAGCTCGATGCCGGCCGGCTGCGGGTTGTGGACCTGACCCAACCGTTGAGTCCCGCGACGCCGCTGCTGCCGCTGCCGCCCCAGTGGAACAACACACCCGCGTTCAAGATCTGGGAGTTGTCGCGCTACGACGAGCGCGGCCCGGCCTGGTACTGGAATGGGTTTGAAACCGGCGAACACACGGGCACGCACTTCGACGCCCCGGTGCACTGGATCAGCGGCAAAGACCTGCCCGACAACACCGTGGACCGCATCCCGCCGAAGAAATTCGTCGGCCCGGCGTGCGTGATTGACGTCACCGCGGAGGTTGAGAAGGATCCGGACTTTCTGCTCACGCCGGAGCGCGTGCAGAAGTGGGAGCAACAGCACGGACGCATCCCGGCGGGCGCGTGGGTCCTGCTGCGCACCGGCTGGTCCAAGCGGACGAACCCGAAGGACTACATCAATTTGAGGGACGACGGGCCGCACACGCCGGGCTGGGCCAAAGAGTGCTCCGCATTTCTCGCCCAAGAGCGGGACGTGCTGGGCGTGGGCGTGGAAACGGTGGGGACCGACGCGGGCCGCGCCGCGACCTTTGACCCGCCTTTTTCGAACCACTACATCATGCACGGCAGCGGCAAGTTTGGCTTGACCAGCCTGTGCAACCTGGAGCAATTGCCGCCCACCGGGGCAATCGTCATTGCCGCGCCACTCAAGATCGTCAACGGCTCCGGCAGCCCCCTGCGGGTGATTGCCATCACGCCTTAACCGGCCTCTCGGTGCGCACTGGTGCAATCTATGGGGAAAGCCCTGACAACGATGAGGCGGGTGCTGCGGCTGCTGGAGAAGCACTACGGCCGGCCGAAGCCGCCCGCGGTCACCGGCCCGCTGGAGATGATTCTGTTCGAGAACGTCGGCTACTTAGCGGACGACGAGCAGCGCGCGGCAGCGTATGCCGCCCTCAAGAAACAGATCGGCGCGCAGCCGGAAAAGATTTTGGCCGCTTCCGATGCAGCGCTGGTGGAAATCGCGCGGCTCGGCGGAATCATGCCCGAACTCCGCGCGGGAAAGCTCCGGCAGATTGCCGAGCTAGCCCACTGGATTTTCAAGGATGACCTGCGAGCGATTCTCAAGAAGCCGCTGGCGGAGGCGAAAAAAGACTTGAAGCGATTTCCGAGCATCGGCGAGCCGGGCGCCGAGAAGATTCTGCTATTTACGCGCAGCCATCCCGTGCTGGCGCTCGATTCGAACGGGCTGCGCGTGCTGCTTCGGCTGGGGTTCGGCGAGGAAAAGAAGAACTACGCGGCGAGCTATCGCTCTGCCCAGGAGGCAGCTCAAGATCAACTTCCTGAGGACTACTTCATCCTCATCCGCGCGCATCAGTTGCTGCGGCAGCACGGACAGGAACTGTGCAAGAGATCGCGGCCGCTGTGCGACCTCTGCCCGGTGAAGGACGCCTGCCGATACTTCCAAACCCTCCGACCCCGGGCGGGCCAGTTGCCGTAGGGGAAAACCAAGCGGCGCGGTGCGCTGCTATCCGGCAGCCCCTGCCGCAGCCGCGGCCCCCGTCTTCCGAATGAAGAGGTTGCGGAACTGCACCCGCGATCCCGGATGATGATTCTGCAACCCGATATGACCCTTCAGCGGGCGCGAAGTATCGCCCGCCAAATGGCTTACCAGCTCTCCATTCAGCTTGACCTTGATGTCTCTGCCGACCGCCTCAATCTCGAAAGTGTTCCATTCGCCGAGAGACTTGGAGGCCAGCTTCGTCGCCGGCGCCAGTTGGTAAACGGCGCCGGTCAGGTGCAGAGGGCTGCCGGAGGTGTTGTTATTCGGATCATATCCGCGATCATCGATTTGGATCTCGTAGCCTTGGTCGACAGCCAATTTCCAATCCTGAGCGGGGTTGGTGCTTCCCAGCGCAGGGAAGCGAATGAATACGCCGGAATTGTCGAAGATACTGCTGGCGCGCCACTGCACTGTAAGCTGGAAATCAGAAAACTCCTCCTTGGTGTACCACAGCAAGCCGATGCCGCCCTGGGACTCGACGCTGCCGCTTCCGATCACGTTGAACTGGCCCGAGCCCGCCATTTGCCAGCCCTCCAGGTTCCGGCCGAGCAAAGAGGTCACGTCCGGCGCGGGGGCCGGCAACGCCTTCTGCACAATCGCCTGGGCGGTGCGACGAGCCAAGGTGAAAGCAGTCAGGGAGGGATTCGCAGAGCCCAAGGTGGCGAAGACCGCCGGGCCTGCCACATAGGCGTTCTGGATGTGGTGCAAGCGACCGTCCAGGTCTGCAACGGAGCTGTTCGGGTCCGTGCCCATCCAGAGCGTGCCCGCCTCGTGATGGGTGGTGCCCAAAGGGTCTCGCCCCTTGGTGAGCGGTGGCGGCGCGGAATGCCAGGCGTTATCGTAGAAGTACTCGATGTTTGCGGGGTTGTCTCTAGCCAGCGCCAGGGCCAGCCGCAAAGCAGCCTGGTCCATCGTGTTCCACAGAGAATTATCCTGCAGCGTGGCAACGAGGTTGACGTAAGCGCGGCGGTGGTTGAACTCGTCGCGCTCAAAGGGACTCAGATCCATCCAGCTTACTGAGGGGTCTGCCGGAGTGGCGTCCTTGTGGCCGGTCATCTCGCCGATGCAGCGGAAGGTGATGGTGACCTTGTCAAAGTCCTCCGAGGCCAGTAGCGCGTCGAGTTGATCGATGTCCGGAACCATCCGCCACATGGTGGACTCAGAGTTGGCCGTGTCGGCGGCCACGGCGGTGACTTGGAGGTGATAGCGTCCCTGCGGCGTAGAGCCGCGCACCAGCAGGGCCGCCGGGGCGAGCTTGGGCGGCAAAGCTCCCAGCACGGCCCGCTTGACGCGCACGGTGATGTTGCTGCGGAGGTGAGCCATCAGGTTGCGCCCCATCAGCGGCGTCGGAAAGGACTCCAACGCCAAGCGCGTGGATTCGATGGTGCTGGCCGCCAGGACCACAGCGCAGTCCGGGGTCACCGGGAGGAACTTCTGCTGACCGTTGGCATACAGCTCGAGGGCGTTGATCACCCCGTTGGCATTGTGGAGATGCACCACATGGGCCCGGGGGACGAGGAAGAGACGACGAGTGCTGTCCGAATCGGCGGCAGCTTCCCGGACGGCTTCGGTGAGGATGGGGGCGCTGCTGTACTTGTCAAAAGCGAAGAGCCCCGGGGCAGGCGCGGCGCCCTGCACGGCCAGGGGCGCTTCCTCGATGCTATCGAGTGTGGCCACGTGCGATTTGACCGCGATCATCGCGTTTTTGAGCGCATCCTTGAGCGCGCCACTGATGAAGTCGGTTGTGGGATCGACCCCAATCTCCTGTTCCGCGCGGTTGTAGTTGGCCTGGAGATACGTGCGCAACTCCGCCGGCCAATTCTGTAGATCCGCATGCGTCAACCGGGGAGACCAACCGCCCCAGTAAAGTGACCGTCCGCCGATGCAGTACGCCAGACCAGGGAAACCGGTGTTGCTGCGCCAGGGCAGGCCCCAGACCCGCTCGCGCGGCGTCCCCGGGTCGACCGTAACCGGCCCGGCGGCGTTCAGGCCAATCCGGCTAAGATTCTGAATGTGTTCGGTAACGAGCAAGCTGCCCGCTTCCAGAACCAGAACACGCAGATTGCCCTGGCCCTGACGGTAGATCTTTTCTGCGATGTACGCGCCGTACATGCCGGCGCCAATCACGATCGCGTCGAAAGGAAAGCCGCCGTTGTTGGCTGCTTCCTCATAGGTGTTGCAGATATAGCGGCCCAGCACATCAATCGAGAATGCGGTTTCCTGTACCTCTACGGGAATCGAACCTTCCTGCAGATTCCTGATCATGGGGACCTCCTGCCCGGCGGTGGGCGGGTTTTTTCGGCTGCGAAGATTGTAAGACGACACAGCCAAAATAAGTACAGCCCAGGCGCAATCCATGTGGAGATCTTGTCAACAGCGGGAGAATGCGGGCGCGGAGGCGGACGCATTTCGGGCAAGAAGCCTTTGCGCTATCCTGTTTGAGGAGAAAGCGACACCTCCGCCGGCGAGGATTGTCGGCACGCGTGAAGCCAAAAACGGGGCTCGTGCCGCAAGCGATTTCGGTACAATCGAGCCCCATCGAGGAATCTTGACCATGCCAACCCCGTTCATGCAGAAGGCTATCGAGCTGTCCATTGAGAATGTGCGTTCCGGCCGAGGCGGGCCGTTTGCCGCGGTTGTGGTCAAGGACGGCGCGATGATCGCCCAGGGCACCAACCAGGTGACTTCGACGAACGACCCAACCGCGCATGCGGAAATCGTGGCCATCCGGGAAGCCTGCCGGAAGCTGGGCCAGTTTCAGCTCAGCGGGTGCGAGATCTATACCACCTGCGAGCCTTGCCCGATGTGCCTGGGCGCCATCTACTGGGCACGGCCGGCCAAAGTATTCTTTGCCAGCAGCGGCAAAGACGCCGCCGCCTACGGATTCGACGATTCTCTTATCCTCGAGGAGTTGCAGCTCCCCATTGCGCGACGCAAAATTCCCATGATTCAACTCATGCGCGAGGAAGCCTTAGCGGCGTTCCGCGCCTGGGAGCAGAAGACCGACCGGGTGCCGTATTGACGCCGGCGGGGCGACGAGGGATTCAACGGATGCAAAAACCGCTGGTCGGACAGCCCGTTCCCCGAAAAGAGGGCCGTGAGAAAGTCACCGGTCAGGCGCGCTATGTGGACGATCTCCGCTTCCCCGGGATGCTGCATGGCGCAACCGTCCGCAGCGCCTGCGCGCGCGGCCGCCTTCGCGGGATCTCCTTCGGCGACGGCATCCCTTGGGACGAGTTCACGATTGTCACCGCGAAGGATATCCCCGGCAAGAACGAAGTGGCCTTGATTGCGCACGACCAGCCGTTCCTGGCCGAGACGCTGATCAACCATCCGGAAGAGCCGGTTGTCCTGCTGGCGCACCCTGATAAATACCTGCTCGAAGAAGCGCGCCGCCGGGTGCAGCTCGACATCGAGCCTTTGAATCCCGTCTTCACCATCGAGGATTCGTTGAGCAAGAAAGAAATCATCTGGGGCGAAGACAACGTCTTCAAGTCCTATCTGATGGAGAAAGGCAACGTGGACGAGGCCAGGGGCCGCGCCGACTTCGTCGTGGAGGGCGAATACCGCACCGGCGCCCAGGAACAGCTCTACATCGAGACCAACGGAATGATTGCCGTGGCCAATCCCGAAGAAGGCGTCACGGTGTGGGGCTCGATGCAGTGCCCGTACTACGTCCACAAGGCCTTGGCGGCGTTGTTCGGGCTGCCGGCGGAGAAGATCCGCGTCATCCAGGCGGAAACCGGCGGGGGCTTTGGCGGCAAAGAAGAATATCCCTCGGTGATTGCGGGACACGCCGCGCTGCTGGCGTGGAAGTCCGGCAAGCCGGTGAAGATCATCTACGACCGCGCCGAAGACATGGCCGCCACAACGAAGCGGCATCCCTCGCGCACGCATCATCGCACCGCGGTTAGCAAGGACGGAAAACTGCTGGCCATGGAAATCGAATTCGTGATTGATGGCGGCGCGTACACCACTCTATCCCCGGTGGTGCTCTCTCGCGGCACGATCCATGCGGCCGGACCTTACTTCTGCCCGAATGTGCGCATCCGCAGCCGCGCCGTGGCCACCAACGCGCCGCCGCACGGCGCGTTTCGCGGCTTTGGCGCCCCGCAAAGCATTTTCGCGCTCGAGCGGCACATGAATCGGGTGGCGCGCGCCGTGGGCTTGAGCCCGGAAGAGTTCCGCCGGCGCAACTTCCTTCAGCCGGGGCAGACCACCGCCACCGGGCAAGTGATCCGCGAAACCATCAACATGGGCCGGCTGATGGACCGGGCGTTCAAAGAAAGCGACTTCCACGCGAAAAGCGCGCTCTTCGCCCGCGAGAATCCGGGCGCGCCGCGCAAGAAAGGAATCGGCTTTGCCTCATTCCTGCATGGCGCCGGTTTTACCGGCTCCGGAGAAGAGTATCTGGCTTCGGTGGTAGAGGTGGAGGCGATTCCCGAGGGGCGCGTGCGCGTTCTGGCGGCCAGCACGGAGATCGGGCAGGGAACGAACACGATTTTTTCGCAGATTGCCGCGGACGCCCTGCGCATCGAATACGATCGCATCGTGATTGCCAAGCCGGACACCGCCGACGTGCCCAATAGCGGCCCCACCGTGGCTTCGCGCACCTGCATGGTGGTGGGCAAGCTGGTGGAATCGGCGGCGATTGGGCTGAAGCAGACCTTGCTCACCAGTGGCTTGCTGAAAGAGGGCTACACCTCGGAAGAGTTTGCGCGCGCCGGCAAGCGTTACACCGAAAAATTCGGCCGGTTGAAAGCGCGCAGCCAGTATCAACCGCCGCCGGGCATTTACTGGGACGAGGCCAAATACCAGGGCGACGCCTACGGGACATACGCCTGGGCGGTGTACGTCGCCGAAGTAACGGTAGACACGCTGACCTACGAGATTCAGGTGGACGATTTTGTGGCCGTGCAGGAAGTCGGGAAGGTGATTCACCCCGTGCTGGCCGCCGGCCAGATCGAAGGCGGCGTGGCCCAGGCCATCGGCTACGCGCTGTACGAAAACGTGGTCTGGGAAAACGGGCGCATGTTCAACAGCCAGATGACCAACTACATCATGCCCACGGCCGCTGATGTGCCGCCGATCCGCGTCTTCTTTGAGGAACTGCACTACCCCTACGGCCCCGCCGGGGCAAAGGGCATCGGCGAACTCCCGATGGACGGCACTGCGCCGGCGATTGCCAACGCCATCGAAAATGCCACCGGGGTCAGCATCCGGCAGATTCCGGTCCTGCCGGAGACGCTGATGGAGGCGCTGGAGGGAGCTGAAAAGGAAGGCATGCGTGTCTGACCAGGCAGGCAAAGTGGAAATCTCCTGCATTGTAAACGGCAAAAAGCGGCGCCTGCGCGTCTATGCGATGGCGCGCCTGCTCGATGTGCTGCGCGAGGAATTGCGGCTCACCGGCACCAAAGAAGGCTGCGGCGAAGGAGAATGCGGCGCCTGCACGGTGTGGATGGACGGCGAAATCGCCAACAGTTGCCTGGTGCCAGTCTTGCAAGCGGCGGGAAGCGAGATCAAGACCATCGAGGGGATTGCCAGCAGCGAACAGTTGCACGCCGTTCAAGAAGCGTTCCTATCCTGCGGCGGGGCGCAATGCGGCATCTGCACGCCGGGCATGGTCATGGCGGCGGTGAACCTGCTCGCGCGCGCGCCGCAGCCCACTGAAGCCGAGGTCCGCGCGGGGCTGGCGGGCAATCTGTGCCGCTGCACGGGCTACATGAAGATTTTCGAAGCTGTGGTCAGGGCGTGCCAGGCCACCGGAGTCAAGGCGTGAGGTCGTATCTCCCTGCGTATGATCTCAGAGCGCCAAAGGATCTGAGCGCAGCGCTCGAGCTGATGGCGCGCGAGCCCAGCGTCTGGAAGCCGTTCGCCGGCGGCACCGACTTGATGGTCTTGTTCGAGGCCGGCAAACTGCCGCAGCGGAAATTCCTCAGCCTCTGGAAGCTGGCCGAGCTCAAAGGCATCGAAGCGATGCCGGAGCACGTCACGCTGGGCGCGCTGACGACCTACACCGAAGTGCTCGCTCACCCTGCGTTGCAGCAGGAATTCCCGCTGCTTTGCCAGGCGGGGCGGGAAACCGGCGGGGTGGCCACGCAGAATCGCGGCACGTTGGCGGGCAATATCGCCAACGGCTCGCCCGCGGCCGATTCGCCTCCCGCGCTGCTTGTCTACGACGCTGAACTGGAACTCATCTCGGCGCGCGGCGCGCGCTGGGTTCCCTACCACGGGTTTCATACGGGCTACAAAGCAATGCTCCTGCGCCCCGACGAAATCATCCGGGCGCTGCGCCTGCCCCGCAGGAAGAACGCCTGGCGGCAGTATTACCGCAAAGTGGGCACGCGCAAAGCGCAAGCTATTTCCAAGGTGTGCTTTGCCGGCGCGGCGGACGTCCGCGGCGATACGATTCAAGATGTCCGCATCGCTCTGGGCAGCGTCGCGCCGATCCCCCTGCGGTGCGTCCAGACCGAGTCGGCGCTGCGCGGCCAGAAGCTCGCTCGCGCCGCCATCGAAGCCGCCCAAGACGCCCTTGCTCAGGAAATTGCCCCGATTGACGATCTGCGTTCCACGGCGCGCTACCGCCTCCGCGTCGCGCAGAATCTGCTCGAAGACTTCGTGCTGCAACTCCGGAGCAACCGCGCGCCGGACAAGTGATGAGTGCTGATCTTGTCATCCGCGGAGCCAGGGTGGTGACGCCTGCGGGTGTCCACCCGGCGTCGATTCACATCCGCGGAGGTGTTATCGCCGCCATCGCCGCCCGGGATGAATTCCCGGGGGGCTGCGCCGTTTTTGACACAGTCAACTCCGTGATTATGCCGGGCCTGGTGGATACACATGTGCACATCAACGAGCCCGGCCGCACGGACTGGGAAGGTTTCGAGTCTGCGACGCGCGCGGCCGCTGCGGGCGGCGTGACCACGCTGGTGGACATGCCGCTGAACAGCATTCCCGCGACAACGACCGTGGAAGCTTTTCGCACCAAGATGGAAGCCGCGCAAGGGCGCTGCTGGGTGGACGTGGGGTTCTGGGGCGGGGTGGTGCCGGGCAACACCGCGCAACTCCGCCGCCTGTTCGAAGCGGGCGTGCTGGGATTCAAATGTTTTCTGATCCACTCCGGCGTGGAGGAGTTTCGCCACGTCACGGAGGCAGACCTTCGCGCCGCCCTGGCCGAACTGGCGGCCCTGCGGGCCGTGCTGATCGTCCACGCGGAGCTGCCCGGCCCGGTGGAAAAAGCTCTCCAGAGCCACGCCCCGTCCGACCCGCGGCGCTATGGCACCTTTCTGCGCGCGCGGCCGCGGGAGGCGGAGAACGAAGCCGTAGCACTCGTCATCCGTTTGAGCCGCGAGCTGCGTGCCCGGATGCACGTGGTCCATCATTCCTCCGCCGACGCTCTCCCGCTGCTGCGCCGCGCCAAGGCCGACGGCGTGCCCATCACTGTGGAGACTTGCCCTCACTACCTGTGCTTCGCCGCGGAGGAGATCCCCGACGGCGCGACGCAGTTCAAGTGCTGCCCGCCAATCCGCGAGCGCGAAAATCAGCAGCAGCTCTGGGCCGCGCTCGGCGAAGGCTTGATCGAGATGATCGTCTCGGACCACTCGCCTTGTCCTCCTGAATTAAAATTGAGCGACTCGGGCGACTTCATGCGCGCGTGGGGCGGGATTGCTTCTCTCGAGCTCAGGCTTCCGGTGATGTGGACCGCCGCGCGGCAGCGGGGCTTTTCGCTCGAGCACCTCACGGAGTGGCTGTGCCGCGGCCCCGCGCGGCTTGTGGGACTCGAGAGGCGCAAAGGCGCGATCCAGGTGGGCGCCGACGCGGACTTTGTCGTGTGGAACCCGGAGGCTTCCTTCCGCGTGGACGCTGCGAAACTTCACCACCGGCACAAGCTGACCCCCTATGCCGGCCAGGTGCTGAACGGCCTAGTGGAAGCGACGTTCGTGCGCGGCGAGAAAGTCTATGACCGCGGCGAGTTCCCTGCCGGGCCGGTTGGAGCGCTGCTGCTGCGAGGAGCCGGCTGATGGATTTCACCGAATTGATTGACCTCGCCTCAGAGCGCGTGGGCGGCGCCGTCGTGTTTGCCAACGACGAATTTTTTGCCCCGAAAGAAAACCTGCTGAAGCCCGCGAAACCCATCTTCATCGAAGGCAAGTACACCGACGTGGGGAAATGGATGGACGGCTGGGAGACGCGCCGGCGGCGTACGCCCGGATTTGACTGGTGCATCATCCGGCTGGGCCTGCCGGGGATCGTTCGCGGGCTCGTCGTGGATACCGCTCACTTCAAGGGGAATTATCCCGAGCATTGCTCGCTCGAAGCAGGCACGTTCGACGGCAATCCGGACGCGGAAAAACTGGCCAGCGCGGAGACACGCTGGACCGAGGTCCTTCCCAAGTCCGCTTTGCAGGGCGACTGCGAGAATCGGTTTGCCGTGGAGAACCCACAGCGGTTCACGCATCTGCGGTTCAAGATTTATCCCGATGGCGGCGTGGCCAGGCTGCGGGTGTACGGCGAGGTCGCGCCGGACTGGGCCGAGCTCAGCCGCGCGAACCGCGAGATTGACTTGGCGGCGGTGGAGCACGGCGGGCTGGTGGTGGCTTCGAGCGATATGTTCTTCGGCTCGCGGCACAATCTGATCATGCCCGGCCGCGCAGCCAATATGAGCGATGGCTGGGAGACGCGGCGGCGGCGCGGCCCGGGGCACGACTGGGCCGTCATCAAGCTGGGAACGCCGGGGACGATCCGACGGGTGGAAGTGGACACATCGCACTTCAAAGGCAACTTCCCGGAGAGTTGCCAGCTCGAGGCGTGCAGCACTCCGCAGATTCCGGCTGCTCCGGCCGCACTTGCGTCGTTGCCATGGGTGGAGGTTCTGCCGCGCACCCAGTTGCAGGCGGATACGCGGCACTTCTTTGAAAAAGAGATCAAAGACGCCGGCGTGGTGACCTGCGTGCGCTTCAATATCTTCCCCGATGGCGGCGTCAGCCGCCTGCGCCTCTACGGCAGCATCTCCAGGAGAAAAGGTTGAACGCAGGGCTGGAGCGCTTGAACGCTCTTTCGGCGGAAGAGGCCGCCGCCGAACTGCTCCAGTGCTGCGGCTCGACAAACTGGGCGCGGCGGATGGCCGCGCAGCGGCCCTTCCGCGGGCTGGCCGACCTGCTCGACACCGGCGACCGCATCTGGCGGGAGTTGGGCCGCGAAGACTGGCTCGAAGCCTTCAGCCGGCACCCCAAGATCGGAGAAAAAGCTGCCGCACAGGCTGGCTCGGTCCAGACGCGCCGCTGGTCGGAACAGGAACAGGCGGGAACGCGCGCGGCGCCGCAGGACGTGCTCGAAGCGCTGGCCGAGGCGAACCGCGAATACCAGGCGCGGTTCGGATATATCTTCATCGTCTGCGCCACGGGAAAAAGCAGCGAAGAGATGCTTGCACTTCTCAGAAACCGCCTCCAGAATGACCCCGGCGCGGAGCTGCGCATCGCCGCCGAAGAACAGCGGCGGATCACGCGGCTGCGACTTGAGAAGCTTTTGCGCCCGGCGTAAAACAACGATGAGCGCAATCACCACGCACGTCCTGGACACATCCAAAGGCCGGCCGGCCAGCGGCGTGCCCGTGGTGTTGGAGATCCGCTCCGCCGGGGATGACTGGAAAGTTCTCGGGCGCGGCAAAACCGACGCCGACGGCCGGCTGACAAATCTTCTCCCGGCGGGGCCGCCTCTCGCGCCAGGGACTTACCGCCTGAGCTTTGATGCAGCCGTCTACTTCCGCGCGCAGAACGTGGAGAGCTTCTACCCCGAAGTGTCGGTGGTTTTCACCCTTCGCGACGCCGCGCAGCATTATCACGTCCCGCTTCTGCTGAGCCCGTACGGCTACACCACCTATCGCGGGAGTTGATGGACGCGATGGACTTCAGCCTCAGCGAATGGCTCAACCTCGCGGTGCGCTGGATCCACGTCTTCGCGGGCATCCTGTGGATCGGCCAGACGTACTTTTTCACCTGGCTCGACGGCCGGTTGAGCGCTGCGGAACACGCCGCGGGAAAAGAGAATCCCGAAGCGCAGGTGTGGATGGTGCACAGCGGCGGGTTTTACGTGGTCGAAAAGCAGAAAGTGCCGGCGTTGCTGCCGCGCAAGCTGCACTGGTTCCGCTGGGAGGCAGCCGTCACCTGGCTGAGCGGCGTCGTTCTGCTCACCATCGTGTATTACATGGGCGGCGTGCTGGTGGACGAGAGTGTGGCAAGAATCAGCGTCGGCGCGGGAGTCGCCATCGGGATTGGCGTGCTCATTGTTTCCTGGGTGGTTTACGACCTCATGGTGCGCTCGCCCGTGGGCCAATCCGAAAGCGCCTTCGCCGCGGTCTCTTTCCTCCTGGTGGCCGCCGTGTCCTACGGCCTCGCCCGCGTGCTGAGCGGCCGCGCGGCCTACATCCACGTTGGCGCCATGTTCGGCACGATCATGGCCGCCAACGTGTGGATGCGTATCCTCCCGGCGCAGCGCAAGATGATCGCCGCGCTCAAGGAGGGAAGCAAGCCCGACGCCACGCTGGCTGCGCAGGCCAAGCTGCGCTCGAAACACAACACCTTCATGGTTGTGCCGGTGGTATTCATCATGGTGAGCAACCACTTCCCCACCGCAAGCTACGGCAACAAGTACAACTGGGAAATTCTAGCGGCGCTGATCCTGGTGGGCTGGGGAGCGGCAAAAATTATCCGCCACGCCTGACCGGGGCACCTATCCCCGGCTGCGGTTGGCCTTCTCCCATTGCTTCGTCAATTGCCGCGCCGCTTTCGCCGAGAGGACCTCCTCATGGCGGCTCATTCCTTCCACACTCCGAGCAGCCGGCGGAGCACCACGAATTGCCCCAAGTGGTAGGCGTTGTGGTCGGCCACCAGCAACGCTTCCCGAAGAATGGTTTGACCTTTGCCGTGCGGGATCGGGGCAAGCAGATCCGTGGAGGGGTCCTTGACCAGCTCCTGCATCGCCGCAAGGTCACTGCGAAAGCGTTTCACGCTCGCCTCCCACGCCGCGGCGCTCGGCGGGGAGTCGCTTGCGGGCCAGTAGCCCTCAGCGAATTCCGGTGAAACGTGCTTCGGGTTCCGGCTGAACTCCAGGATGTCCCACTGGGCAATGCGCATGTGTTCGAGCAGCCGCCAGGCCGTGTACGGCAGCCCCTTGGGCTTCGCCCCGCGCAGCTTGGCGGGCAGGCCGGCGACAACTTTCTCGAAGTCGAGATGGGCTCCGCCGCCGCGCAAGAAATAGAGGATGTGCTGGCGCAGGGCCTTGTCGTCGCTCATGACGGGTTTCTCCTTGGGCAAACGGCGACTGGTGGCAAAATGCCTTCCCCTATCGCAAGGCTACGAACGGCTCAACGCGCGCCGCCCTTTTTTCTGTCGGGGCGTAGGTTTCAAACGGGGGTAGGGAAACCCTTAGCTCCGCCCCGAGACGTCGGGGAGGGGCTGAACCCGTGGCCGACCTTCACTCAATCAGGCTCGCGCCTACCGCTAAGCCGGAGACCCCAAAGTGCGCCGCTGCTGGAAGCATTCGCGGCAGTACACGGGACGACCCTGCGTCGGCTTGAAGGGAACGGTGGTTTCCTTCCCGCACTGCGAGCAGGTCGTTTTCGTTTCGGCACGCTGGTAAGTCCCTGAGCCCGAGTTCTGACCGCGTTTGGATTTGCAGGCCTTGCACCGCTTGGGCTCGTTCTTGAAGCCCTTATCGGCGAAGAACATCTGTTCGCCGGCGGTGAAGACAAACTCGGCGCCGCATTCCACGCACTTCAGAACCTTATCGTGATATTCCATCTGCTGCTCCGAGGCCCCGCGCTGGGAACGGGGCCGGCAACCTGTTAGCCCGAGTCAGACTGTGCGGGGATACGCCGAGGACGCCGACATCAAACCTTTTTGCCGGGGCGGGTCCCGCTGGCCGACTGGTCCGAAGCTGCTTAGGAGAACCCAAAGGTCGTGGCCGCTTAATCTTGCTCGCGCCGCTGTTTCTTGCGAAGTCTCTTGCGCGAAAGCGCTTCTTTGGCCCGGCGTTTTTCTCCGGGCTTCATGTAGAAGCTGTGCTTCTTGATCTCCTTGATGATGTCTTCCTGCTGCACCTTTCGCTTGAAACGGCGCAACGCGTTTTCCAAAGACTCGCCTTCCTGGATAACGACTTCAGCCAACCGGTACTCACCTCCATCCTGTTTTTGGCAGTCCGCCCCGAACCCGTTTATGCGGAGAGGGTCGCCACAAAATGGCCTATTTGGCACTCCTTCTAGCGGAGCCACCCCCCGAAGTCAAGTACTGTTTTTGGAATGTGCCGTTTAGAGGCAGCTTGCCGGAGCCCGATCTCCTGTGGCGCTATTGCAGCGCTCAGAGGGACTTCCCTAAGCCTCAAAGAAGCCATATAGATAGCCCAAGAGGGTGGGGGCCGAAGCGTGCCGGCGTCATCCACTCAGCCAAGCGTCCCTCATGGTCGATTACTTTCACCTGCCCTGCGCCTGTGACGGATAGCCCAACAAGCGTGGTGGCCAGTGCTAGAATGGAGCCCTTCGGGGAAGACCGGACAGGGCGAGGGGGCCCGCCCGACAGCTCCCGAGCGGAGCCGGCAACAATGACTATGTCGCTGATGCGCGATGCCATCGGGGTGTTGCTGGCGGGCGGGCAGGGCGAGCGCTTGTGGCCGCTGACACGCGACCGCGCCAAGCCGGCCGTGCCGTTCGGCGGCATTTACCGGATCATCGACGTCACCCTGTCGAACTGTGTCAACAGCGACCTCCGGCGCGTTTTTGTCCTCACGCAGTACAAGGCGCTCAGCCTGAACCGGCACGTGCGGCGCGGCTGGTCGGATCTGGCGGGCATGGGTGAGTTCATCGAGGTACTGCCTCCACAGATGCGCGTCTCTACCACCTGGTATCTGGGCACGGCCGACGCCGTCTACCAGAACATCTAT
>WNFB01001185.1_pt1 | contig 22024 bp, 18 predicted proteins | sample 5400501 | NCBI WGS metagenome assembly WNFB01 (sample SAMN13153341, study PRJNA577476) | soil metagenome | isolation source: 200 cm saprolite under Douglas fir tree site 2 hole 1 | place: USA:California | collected 2015-04-18 | reverse complement strand
CCTTCAGGCCCTTCCAGGAGAGGCGCGATCTTAGCACTGCAATTCTCCGCGGGCCAATCCGCTGGGGTTTGACACGACAGCTCGCAAGGAGCGATCTGAGATTGACACGAGAGCGTGGCTGGCATATGGTCTTGCGCAAGGATCAAGTTGAAATCGAAATTCCGGTCAACGTGTTATTGTGCGCACTTTGACCCGCTTCGAAAGTCGTAAGATTGATCGTCGGGCTTTCCTTTTTGCCGGCTTCGCAGGCTATGGGCGCCACCGCACAAGCACCTTGCCTTGAAACACTGACTCAGTGGTTGAATGCCTCCCGCAAGAAACGCAAGCTTGCCTTACAGCCATGCCTGGATCGTATTCGCTTAATGGATCCCTCCATTCACGCCTGGGTCCAAGTGCTTCCACAGACGTCAACCGGGAACGGGAAGCTGTCCGAGATCCCTTTCGGTGCGAAAGACATCATGGAGACGCGGGGCTTGTCTACCGAATACGGCTCGCCAATTTACAAAGGACGAATCGGCACTGTGGACGCCGTGATTGTTCGCGACCTGCGCCTCCGGGGGGCGATATTGCTGGGAAAGACGCAGTGTACTGCCTTCGCCTGGTTCGCGCCAGCCACCCCAACGCGCAACCCGCGGGATTTGGAGCACACGCCGGGCGGAAGCTCCAGCGGGTCAGCGGCCGCCGTTGCGGCGGGGATGGTGCCGGTCGCTCTCGGAACCCAGACCTCGGGGTCGGTGCTACGGCCAGCTTCCTATTGTGGCGTAACCGGATTCAAGGCCAGCTATGGTCTTCTCCCCATGGAGGGCGTGCTCCCCCTCGCGAAGAGCCTGGACACGCTCGGGTTCTTCACACATACACCAGCCGATATGCTCGCGCTCTGGGAAGCGATGGGACATCCCGCGGGCCGGGCAGAGGATTTCGCGCTGGGAGCGCCCGAACCCATGCCTGAACTCGAGCCCGCAATGGCGGCGGCCTTTCAGAATGCACTCTCACTGTCGCGCAGCGCTGGCGTGTCCATTCGGTCAATCGATATCGCCGGAATGCTCGCCAAGCTCTCCGATGCGGCCAAAACCGTATTGTTCTACGAGGGTGCTCGGATCCACCAGCAGCGCTTTAACGAGTACGGCTCCCGGCTCGCGGATCTTACGGACTTGGTTCAAGAGGGGCTCCAGATCTCTGTGGAAGGGTACGACGAGGCCAGGCGGTATATCGCGGAGTGCAAGGCACGAGTGGCCGAAATGTATAAAGCCACACCTGTGATCTTAGTGCCGGCCGCCACAGGGCCGGCACCGTTGGGCCTGGCATCGACCGGCGATGCAAGAATGAACGCACCGTGGACCGCCTTGGGAACCCCCGCAATCTCCATTCCCCTACCGGTTCCGAGCGGGTTGCCGCTTGGGCTGCAACTCACCGCAGACCACGGACAGGATGCGAGAGTGCTTCGCACTGCTGTACGGCTGCAAAGAATGCAAAGAATGCTCGGTAGCGGACCGGGACGAGTCCCCGCCAAGGGTCGCCCTTAATGAACGCGGGGGCCTAGCGGACTTGGAGGGTCAACGTCGCGGTCTTGGTGTTTCCGGCGGCGTCTTCGGCGGCCAGCGTATACGTCGTGGTTTTCGCCGGGGAGACATCCACGCAGCGGGCGTAGGACGGCCACACGGCACCGCTTTCCGGTTCAAGACGAACCGTCTTGGCGTTGGCGACTCCATAACACAACTGGGCTGTCTCGCCGCGCCGGATGACACCGGGGCTGGCATAAAAGCTCAGGATCTCGAGACGGTTTCCTCCCATGGCCTCGACGGCCCGCCGGTCCTCCTCGCGCTTCTTCTCCACAGCTTTCTGCTCGATCTCACGGTTCTCCTGCCAGCGCGAGAAAAAGGTCCACCCGACATAGACCAAGGCCACCAGGAGGGCCAGCGACGTATAGAGCAAAGGGTTGCGGAAGGCGGATTTTCGCTCGGGATTCGCATTATTGTTCATGGGCGCGCGCCTCGCATCCTCCGCACCAAATTCTAAGATGGGGACGACGATTCGTCCATGCGGGCATTGGGGATTCGTCCTTGCGGAGCCGCGCGGCCCTCAGGAAAGAATCTCGAGGACTTCTTCGTAGCGCTTGAACGGGGGAATCAGGTAAGCGCCGGCCACATCGGTGCGCGCCCACTCCAGCATGCGGCGCGCCAGAGCAAAGCCGTGGTCGCGCGCGGCGGCGCCCGCAGCTTCCAACTCTTTCAGCACCGGTTCGGGGATCACGATGCCGGGCACTTCGTTGTTCAGCCGCAGCGCCTGCTTGTAGCTGTTGAGCGGCCAGATGCCCACCAGCACCGGCACGGGCGTTTTCCCGCCGATGCGCTTCAGAAAAGCGTGCCAGTGTGCGGGGTCAAACAGCGGCTGGGTCATGGCGAAGTGCGCGCCGGCTTCCACCTTGGCGTAGAAGCGCTCGATTTCGTAGTCGAGGTCGTCCGCGACGGGATTGAGCGCGGCGCCGATGGTGAAGTTTGTCGCGCCGCCGAGCGACTTGCCGGCCCAATCGGTGCCCTGGTTGAGCCGGGCGAGCACCTTGACCAGGCCGACGGAATCAATCTCATAGACGCCGCTCGTCTCCGGGTGGTCGCCCAGCGATGGAGGGTCGCCGGTGATGGCCAAGACGTTGCGCACGCCGCCCACCGACCAGGCTCCCAGCAGGATGGCTTGCAGGCCGATGATGTTCAGATCGCGCGTGGTCAGGTGCGGGATGGTTTCCACGCCGCGCGCCTCCAGCGCTCCGCCCAGCATGATGGCGTCCATGCCCACGCGCGCCATCGTGCCGCTGTTGATGTCGATGGCATCCACGCGGCTGCTGGCCATGATGCGGTCCACCTGTTCGAAAATCCGCTCGAGCGAGACTCCCTTGGGGGGATCAATCTCCACCGAGATGACGAACTGCTTGGCCTGGATCTTCTTCCACAGGGCGCTTTCCGGCTCGCGTTCGACGACACGCCGGATCTCTGGTGCCGCTTCCACCGGCGCCGCCACGCCGACAGTCCTGCCCGGGCGGAGGTGTTTCACCGCTTCGGCCATGGCACGAATGTGCTCGGGCGTGGTGCCGCAGCAGCCGCCGAGGATGCGCGCGCCCAGCGCCGCTGCTTCCTTGGCGAAAAGCGCGAAGTACTGCGGCGAGGATTTCGGATAGACGGTCCGGTCGCCAACGCGCACGGGGAAGCCCACGTTGGGCATGGCGCTCAGGGGCACTTCGCGGAACGCGGCCAGCTCTTGCAGGATCGGCAGCAGCGATTGCGGGCCCAGCGTGCAGTTGGCGCCGATGGCCTGGACGTTTTTCTCCTTCAGCCGCGGCACAGCGTCGCGGGGTCGCGTGCCGCCGAACGTGGTGCCTTCTTCCGAGTAGGTCATCTCCGCGATAATCGGAAGGCTGGAGAACGAGCGAATAGCGTCAATCGCGGCCAGCAATTCTTCCAGATCGGAAAACGTCTCGAGGATGAACAGGTCCACGCCGCGTTCTTCGAGCGCCATCGCCTGTTCTTTGAAAATCTCGCGAATCTCTTCGGCGGGAAGTTCGCGCACCTGGCGGGCGATGCCCAGCGGGCCGATGGAGCCGGCAATCAGGACTTCGCGCGCGGCCGACTCGCGGGCCTCCCGGGCAATCTTGACGCCGCGGTGGTTGAACGCGGTGACCTGATCGCCCAGGCCGAGCGGGGTCAGCTTATGGCGGTTGGCGCCGAAGGTGTTCGTCTCGATGATCTGCGCGCCGGCCTCAAGATAGGCCTGGTGCACGCGGACGACGGCTTCGGGCTGTGTCACGTTCAGCTCATCGAAGCAGCGCTGCGGCCCCACCGCCTCGTGCAGCATCGACCCCATGGCCCCATCGGCAACCATGATCGAATCCCGCAGCCGCGCATTGAAATCGTCAATCTTCATCCCTGGCACCGCCACTTATGAGGGAATTTGCCGCCCGGGAAAAAGGTGAGTATATCACCGGCGCTCGGGAGTAGGCCCCGCCCCGCTGTGGGCGGTGCAACGCTAGCGCACCTGCTCCATCAGCCCGGCGATGGTGCCCATCAAGTCGTACTTGGTGAGGATCTCGTAGTGGGAGTCGCCCATCTCCACAAACACGGCCGGGCCTTCGTGGCTGAGCAAGTGCGTCACGCGCTCGACCGGAGCGTCCCGGGGCACGCAGGGCAACGGCTTGCCCATGACCTCGCGGATCACCAGCTTGCGCAGGTCTTTGCCCTGCAAAGCGAGGTTGAGGATCTGGTCTTCGTAAATCGCGCCGATCAGAGTGCTGTCCTCGAAGACAGGCAGTTGCGAGATGTCCTGCGACTGCATGGTGCGCAGGGCATGGAAGACGGTCTGGTAGGGCCGCGCGATCAGCAGCTCGCGCACCTTGCCGGTCTTGCGCTTCACGGCCACTACGTCCTCGGCGGTCAGCGGCACTTCCGCTTCCACGTAGCCGCGTTCGCGCATCCACTCGTCGTTGTACACCTTGCTGAGGTAGCGCATGCCGGTATCGGGCAGGAACGCTACCACCAGATCGCCGACCTTGCAGTGCTCCGCGAGGCGCAGCGCTGCGGAAACGCACCCGCCGCCCGAGCCCCCGGTGAAGATGCCTTCCTGCTTGACCAGGCGTCGCGCCCACACGAAGCATTCCTGGTCGGTCACCTGCACCACCTCGTCCAGCACTTTGAAATCCATGGTCTTGGGAAAAAAATCTTCGCCGATTCCTTCCACCACGTAGGTCTTGGCTTTGCCCACGTTGCCGGTCTTGATGTAGTCGTAGTAAAGCGAACCGATGGGATCGACCCCGACCACTTTGACCTGGGGATTCTTCTCCTTGAGGTAACGCCCGACGCCGCTGATTGTTCCGCCGGTGCCCATGCCGCAGACGAAGTGCGTGATCTTGCCTTCGGTGTCTTCCCAGATTTCCGGCCCGGTGGTGCGGTAATGGGCTTCCGGGTTCAGCGGGTTTTCATATTGGTTCGGATAGTACGAGTTGGGGATCTCGCGTGCCAGCTTTTTGGCCACTGAATAATAGCTGCGGGGGTCCTCAGGTTCGACCGCGGTGGGGCAAACGATGACTTCGGCGCCCAGCGCCTTGAGCAGGTCGATTTTCTCCTTCGATTGTTTGTCCGTGATCGTGAACACCATTTTGTAGCCGCGCACGGCGGCCACCAGCGCCAGCCCCATCCCGGTATTGCCTGACGTGCCTTCGATGATCGTGCCGCCGGGCTTGAGCAAACCTTTTCTCTCCGCCTCGTCAATCATGGCGGTGCCGATGCGGTCTTTCACCGACCCGCCCGGATTCATGTAATCGGCCTTCACGTAGACGTCGACCTTCAGGTGCTTCGTGATCCGGTTCAGCCGGATCAGCGGGGTGTGGCCCATGGCTTCCAAAACGTTGGTGCACTTCATCGGCGTCTCGGCTCTTCTTCTGCTTCTGGCTCCGCCGCGGTGCGAGTCGCCGCGACGACCGCGCCGCAAGCGGCGGATACGAAAAACTCCTCCTTGCAGTGTACCACGCGCCCCGCGCCTTCTCTATCGGGCTTCCCGCTGCGATTTCAAAAGCGGCAAGCGCAGCGGGTGCGTTACCATGCCGCAGCTCTTCGGCGCGCGAGCGCACCTGCCCCTCACCAGATCGTCTTCAGATGTCGGCTGGCCCGGATGTGCTTGTCCCGTGTCACCAGGGCCAGTCCTTTCGCCCGGGCAGTGGCGCCAATCAGCCGGTCAGCGGGATCCCGCGGATAGTCCTCCGGAAACTCCGTTGCCAGCGCCGGGATCGCCGGGCTGATCGGCTTCACACTCACGCGCGCGGAGTCCACCACCAGCCGAACGGAGGCTTCCGCCGTGCCCTGGACGCCTTTTTATGGCAAGCTCTTCGCGGAGCTGAGGCTTTTCTGCGGGACGCACGTGGTTAGAAAGAACATTTCGAGTGGCACGCCCTGGGAGCCCATCGTGGGCTACTCGCGCGCCGTGCGCGTGGGCTCCATCGTGCACGTCTCGGGCACCACGGCCACCGACGCCGGCGGAAAGATTGTCGGCCAGGGCGATGCCTACGCCCAGGCCGTGCAGACGCTGCGAAACATCGAGGCGGCGCTGCGCCAGGCTGGCGCCACCCTGCACGATGTGGTGCGCACGCGGATCTACGTCACCAACATTGCCGAGTGGGAGAAAGTCGCCAGGGCGCATGGCGAGTTCTTCGGCCAGATTCGCCCGGCGGCGACGCTGGTGGAGGTCAGCCGGCTGGTGGCGCCGGAGATGCTCGTGGAGATCGAAGCCGAAGCGATCCTCCCCGAAAAGAGTGGTGCGTCCCGAGGTGCATCCAGAAAACGCAGGAAGCGCGCTTCCAAGGATTGAACGGTGGCCAAAGCCGGTGCCTACGAATACGAGTCTTTCGTGGCGGAGTATTACGACTTTAACCCCGTGTGCGCTGCGCGCAAAGACGTGGGTTTCTATGTGGACTTGGCGCGCGCTGCGGGTGGCCCCGTCCTGGAGCTGGGTTGCGGCACCGGCAGGATCCTGTTGCCCACCGCGGCCGCCGGCTGCCAAATTGTGGGCCTCGATTCCGCCGAACCGATGCTGGCGAAATGCCGCGCGAAAATCGGGCGCGAGCCACGCGAACTCCGCGAGCGCGTGCGCCTGGTCCGCGCCAGCATGACTCGTTTCGATCTGGGCGAAACCTTTCATCTGATCTCCGCGCCGTTTCGATCCTTTCAGCACCTGCGCTCCGTGGACGACCAACTCGCCTGTTTGCGCTCGGCGCACCGCCATCTGGTGCCCGGCGGCAGACTTGTTCTGGATCTGTTTCAAACCGATGCGCGCCGCATGCACGACCCTGCTTTCCTCCAGGAATCGCAGACATTCCCCGAAGTGCAGTTGCCCGACGGGCGAAGGCTCCGGCTGACCGAGCGTACTGCGGCTTTTCACCGCGCCGAACAATGCAACGATGTTGAGTTGATCTACAACGTCACCCATCCCGACGGTCGGACCGAGCGGCTGGTGATGGCCTTTACGGTGCGCTATTTCTTCCGCTACGAGGTCGAGCACCTGCTGGCGCGCTGCGGCTTCCAGCTCGTCGCGCTGTATGGAGGCTACGATCGCTCGCCCTTGGCCGATGATTCGCCGGAAATGGTCTTCCTCGCCGAGAAGTCCGTGGGCTGACCGCTGCCTCGCCCTCCACTGCTCGCTGTTTCACCAATTCCCGATTTGCGCCGCGCAGGATACAATGGCGCGCCTTTCAGGAGGCTTCCATGCGGGGTTTAACTGCTTCTGCCATCCTTCTGTGCTCGCTGCAGCGGCTCGTTGCGTTCGCGGGCGGGCTCCCCCCGTTTCGCTCCGCTCGACTCCGCTCGGGGCAACGGGGGCAGCCGGCGCAGGCCAGCGCCGCCGCAGCACTGCTTCTGGTTTGGGTTCTCTTGTTCGCGGCTTCGGTGCCAACTTGGGCGCAGGAGAGCGCCGCGCAGGAGCTCAAGCCGCTCACCGTTGAGCGTATCTACGGCCAGCCGAGCTTGAGCGGGAAGCTGACCACGGGGATCGCGTGGAGTCCTGACGGCAAGCTCCTGAGCTACTTTCACCGCGCTGGCGAAGGTGCGGACGCCAAGACGGATATTTGGACGCTCGAGGTCGCGACGGGCGAGCGGCGGCTGCTCGTGGACTCGGACAAGCTGCGGGGACTCCTGCCGCCGTCGGAACCGGAGGGGCGCGGGCAGCAGACCGGCCTCGGCCGGGTCACGCCGCAGCAATACTGCTGGGCGCCGGACGGCCACGCGCTCCTGTTTGTCACGCAGGATCATCTTTACTGGTTCGACCTGAAGACGCAGACGGGCAAACGGCTGGCCGGGCCGCCCGCGGAAGGCCCTGGAACGCAGAAAGCGCCCGCTCTTCACGACCCGAAAATCTCGCCGGACGGCCGCTGGGTAAGCTTCGTGCGCAGCTACGACCTCTGCGTGGTGAACGTGGCCACGGGCGAGGAGAAGCAGTTGACCCGCGGCGGCCGCGAGGAGTGGATGAACGGCCAGCTCGATTGGGTCTATCCCGAAGAGCTGGAAATCCGCACGGGCTACTGGTGGTCGCCTGACTCGTCCGAGATTGCTTATCTGCAGATGGACGAGCGGCCCGTGACGCGGTATCCGCTGGTGAACTTCCTCTCATACATCGGCAAGACCGAGATGATGCGCTATCCCAAGGCGGGCGACGCCAACCCCATCGTGCGCGTCGGCGTTGTCTCCCTGGTCGAGGGCAGTTCGCGCTGGATGGACACCGGCCACGACCCCAACATCTACATCGCCCGTGTCCAGTGGCTGCGCGATTCGAAGCGGTTGGCCATCGAGCGGCTCAATCGCGCGCAGAACAAGCTGGAGCTCCTCTTCGCCGATGCCGCCGACGGCCGCAGCCACGTGGTCCTCACCGAGGAGGACAAGTACTGGATCAACCTGCACGACGACCTCTACTTCTTCGCGGACGGCCGGCGCTTCCTGTGGTCAAGCGAGCGCAACGCTCCCGAGGGGGGGTTCCCCAATCCGGGCGGCTTTCGCCACTTCTACCTCTACGATCTCAGCGGAATGCTCCTCAAACAATTGACCCACGGTAACTGGGGTGTTACCGCTCTGGCCGGGGTGGATGAACAGCGCGGCATTGTCTATTTCACCGCCACGGAAAAAAGTCCCACCGAGCGGCATCTCTACCGCGTGGCGCTCGAGGGAGGCGCGGTGACGCGGCTGACGCGGGACGAGGGCACGCACACCATCAAGATGGCTCCTGACGCGGCTCATTATCTCGATACCTATTCCAATGCCATGACGCCGCCGCGCCAGGACGTCTATCGCGCCGACGGCGCCGGGCGCGCGGTGCTGAACGAAAACAAAGTCGCGGAGCTCGCTGCCTACAAGCTCCAGCCCGTGGAATTTTTCACCGTGCCCGGGGCTGATGGCACTCCGCTTGAGGCCATGATGATCAAGCCGCCGGGCTTCGATGCCTCGCGGAAGTATCCCGTGCTGGTGAACCTTTACGGCGGCCCGCACGGGCAGGTGGTGCGTAACGCCTGGGGCGGCACAAACTTTCTCTGGCACCAGCTCATGGCGCAGAAGGGCTTCCTCATCTTCGCCGTGGACAACCGCGGCATGGCTGCGCGGGGCCACGCCTTCGAATCGCCCATCTATCATCGGATGAGCGAGGTCGAACTGGCCGACCAGCTCGCCGGTGTGGCCTACCTGAGATTGCTGCCCTTCGTGGACGCGGCGCGTATCGGCATCTGGGGGTGGAGCTATGGCGGGTACATGACCTGCACGGCGATGTTGAATGCAGCCGACGTCTTCAAGGCGGGATTCGCCGGCTCGCCGGTGACCGACTGGCGGCAGTACGACACCATCTACACCGAGCGCTACATGGGCCTGCCGCAGGAAAACGCCGAAGGCTACAAGCAGTCGTCGCCGGTGACGCACGTGGCCCAGCTCAAGGGCAAACTCCTGATTGCCGCGGCCACCGGCGACGACAACGTCCACTTCGCCAACACCGTCGGGTTTTCCGAGCAGTTGATCAAGGCCGGCCGCTATGCCGAGATCCTGACTTATCCCGGTCGCGGCCACGGCATCAGCGACCCTCCGGCGCGCATGCACCTTTTCCGCCGCGTCACCCAATTCTTCCTCGATAACCTGTGAGTCCAGGGGCTGAAGGTTAGCACCCTTCCGACTTGTCCAGCCGCCCCGCCTTTTTGAACAACCCGCTTGGTGTGAGGATCTTGGGTGGGGGCGCTTCGCTTGCACTCTAGGCTCTTGACCTCTTGACCGCGACTCTGGTCAGGGGGTAGCCTCGCGCGGAAAATCCCGGCATTCGACCTTGCACCCGAAGGAGACTGACGCATGGTTCCTCTCATCGCTCTTTGGCTCCCGATCCTGCTGTCGGCCGTCATCGTGTTTGTCGCCAGCTCCATCATGCACATGCTGCTGCCCTACCATCGCAGCGACTACCAGCAACTCCCCGAAGAGGGCAAGCTTCTCGCCGCCCTGCGCGCCGCCGGCCTGAAGCGGGGCCTCTATCTTTTCCCTTTTGCCACCCACAAGGAGATGAAGTCGCCCGCCTTGATGGAAAAATACAAGCAGGGACCGGTGGGGATGATGACCGTGCTTCCTAGCGGCCCACCCGTCATGCCGAAGTTCCTGGGGATGTGGTTTATCTATTGCCTCATCATCGGCTTCTTCGTCGCCTACCTCACGGGGCGCACGGTCACGCCCGGCGCGCACTATCTGGTGGTCTTTCGCGTCGCCGGCACCGCGGGGTTCCTCGCCTACGGCCTGGGACACCTGAGCAACGGCATTTGGAAGGGCCAGCCGTGGGGCATGACCATCAAGGAAGTCATCGATGGACTCGTCTACGGCTTGCTGGCCGCGGGCACCTTTGGCTGGCTTTGGCCGCGCTAACACCGTAATGTAGGTACTGCCTGCCTGCAGCGGCTAACGCTTCTTCTGCGCCTCGGCCATGAGCTTTTCAATTTCCTCCACCGTGCGCGGCAGCCGCGCCGAGAGCAGCTTGTAACCGGTCTCGGTCACCAGCACGTCGTCTTCGATGCGCACCCCCAGGCCTTCTTCCGGGAGGTAGATCCCCGGCTCGACGGTGACCACCATGCCGGGCTCGAGCGGGCGATTCGGGTCGCCGGCGTCGTGGACTTCGAGCCCGATGTGGTGGCCCAAGCCGTGGATGAAGTAGCGGCCCAGCGAGTGGCCCTGTTTGTCCTTGCCGTGCGTGTTGATGTAGTCGTAGGCGATGCGATACAGGCTGTTCTGCCCGGTGCGCGCGAAGCTCATCCCCGGCTTGAGCGCTGCCAGTGCGGCGTTTTGTGCCCCCAACACGATTTCGTAGATCTCGCGCTGCCGCGGCGTGAACTTGCCGTTCGCCGGGAGCGTCCGCGTGATGTCGGCCGAATAGCCGGAGTATTGCCCCCCGACGTCGAGCACCACCACGTCGCCGTCGCGGATCTGCTCGCGCAGCCCGCTGTAGTGCAGGATGGTGGAGTTGAAGCCCGTGCCGACAATCGGCGCGTAGGCTTCGCGCTCGCAGCCGCCCAACGCGTGGACGTACACCATCCGCGCCGCCACCTGATATTCGTACAGCCCCGGCCGCATCATCTTCATGGCCTCCAGGTGCGCGTCCACCGAGAGCTCGATGGCGCGCGTCAGCAGCTCGAACTCCCCCGGAGACTTCATCTGACGCATCGCGCCGATCGGCGCAGCCATGCTGCGAAGCTGGGCGTGCGGGATCGTCTGATAAAGCCAGTTCGTCCAGTTGCGCGCGTGCGGGTAACCTACCTCGGAGCCGCTGGGCAGCAGCGTATAAAAGCTTCCGAACACTTTGGCCAGCTTTTCGAGCTCGCCCCGGAGGTTGGAGAAAGGCTCAACGGTGTGGAAGCCGGTTTTTTCAGCTACGTCCGGGTCGTTCGGAGCCATCCGTGGGCCTTCCCAGCGCTCGCGCACCGCATCGCGCGGCGCGAGGAACAACACTTCGTGCGCGCCGTCCCAGCCTTTGCCGTTCGAGCTCTCCGGCACCAGCACCAGCGCCGCGGCGGGCTCGTTGTGCCCCGTCAGGTAGTAGAAGTTGTCTTCTTGATGGAAAACATAGGACGGCGTGGCATCCTCGCGGCCTGTATAGCCGAACAGCACCACCGGCCCGTCCACTTGCGCGCGCAGCTTCGCGCGGCGCTCGGCATAGACGCTGTTCGGCTCGCGCACCCGCGCCTGCGCCAGCGCTGGAGCATACAAGATCACGAGCGCCAGCAGCCTTGTGAAAATTGGGAAGAGCGCTACGCGGATGCGCCGCCCCACTGTCCGAGAACTCATCAGCCCTCCGTCAGGTAGGAATCAAGCTCACTCGCCTCGCCGGACCGCAAAGCCTTGCGATTCTAGCCGAAGATGCCCGCCGCGGACGCAAAAAGACAGTGCGGCGTGGCGGAGCCAAAAACACTGGATAAACACAACGGAGAAGCCCTTGCGTGCTTAAGATGGGCCCAGGAGTGGATCATCGTCAGCAGCATCTTGAACCGGCGGACGGCCTCGGAAGAAGCGCCTGGGGCATTCGCTAGGTGGACATACGGTTTCGACCGGATTGCCATCTGAACAATGTCAGGCGTAACTTCCGCGGGCAGGCGGGATGCAGGGCCTAAATTAGAGGGTCTTCAGGTAGGCAATCAATTCCCGCACCTGCTCCGCGTTCAGGGAATCTTTGAACCCGGGCATGTTCTTGCCGCCCTTTGCGATCCAGCTGCGGAGCGAGGCGTCGTCCACCGGTTTGCCATCGGCGAACGTGCCGCGCTTGGCCAGACCCTTCAGCCCGGGACCAATCTTTTTCGCCGGGCTCGCGCTGTAATGGCAGACGGCGCATTTCAAGTCGAAGAGCTTCTTGCCTTGCTGCACATCAGAGGCAGAAGCCGTTGAGCTTGGAGCGGGTTTCCCTTCTTCCTTCCCGGGACCCTGCGCGACCACAAGCAACTCGGTGGTCAAGCAGCAGCAAGCCAGAAGCAGTGTGATCAGTCGCATGTCGTCATTCCCTTTGCTCTTCCCGCCGTTTCCCAGGCTAGCCCGCCGAGGCGGGCGTTGCGCCCGGCTTCACGGTGCGGTCGTACACCCACATCAGCACGGTGGTGGCCAGGCCCACGCCGGAGATCACCCACCACGCCTGCTCCGGCCGGTGAACGACCTCGCCGAAGTAATGCACCACACGTCCGCCAAGCCATCCCCCCACCAGCGATCCAATCCCGATGGGAAGAAAAGCGAAGCCCATGTACGTGCCCTGCTGCCCGGGCGGTGCCAGCCGCGAGATATATTCATAGTAGCGCGGCGATTGCGTCATCTCTCCGAAGGCCAAGATAATCAAAGACAGCACCGCCGTCCAGACAGCCGGATGCCATGCAACCACCAGCCATGAGAGAGCCGAGATCAGCGTGCCCAGCGTGATGGCCCGAAAGGTGGGAATCTTCTGCGTGAGATAGCTGACCAGCAGCTGAAAGCAAATCACCGCGGCGGCGTCGGTGATCAGAATCCTTTCGACGTCGGCCTGAGGATTGATATAGCCGTGGATGTACAAGGGCAGCGCGATGAACTCCTGCCAGAACACGATCCAGTAGCCCGAGAAGATCAGCAGGAATATCATGAACTTCGGATTGCTCGCCACCGTCAGGAAGTTTCTGCACGCCTCACGCAGGCTGGCCGTCGGCGCCTCGCCGGGGCGTTGTGGCTCCCGGAAGAACAAAAGCACGGCGAACAACATCAGGAAAACGCTCAGAGCCGACACCCGGAACACGTTTTCTACGCCCAGGTGACGGTGGGCGAGCGAAGCAACCCACGGCCCGGCCGCCCCGCCCACATTCACCAGCGTGTAGTAAATGGAATAGCCGATCGACCGGACCTTTTCCGAAGACGCACGCGCTGTCGTGCCGACAACACACGGCTTGACGAGCGCGATCCCCAGCGCCGGCAACATCAGAACAAACACGACCAGCCACCATAGCGGCACGGCATGCCGCAGCGGTGCCGTCCACCCCGCGCCAATCGAGCCGAGCAGAAAGTAGGCGACACTCAGGATGAGGTAAGCCAAGGAAAGTGATCGGCGAAAGCCGAGGCGATCGGCCAGCGCCCCGCCAAGAATCGCCAAAAACCATACCAGGCCGCCAAAAAAGCCCGTCAAACCACCCGTTTGCTCCGTTGAGAATCCCAAGGTTTCGTGCAAATAGTTGGCGAGAGAGGAAAACGCCCCGTAATACGCGAGGCGCTCAAACAGCTCGGTGATGTTGGCCACCCAGAAGGCCGGACGGAAACCTTCGCGAATCTCTTGCAGGCGCTGTGCAAAGCTCAACGATTTCCTCCCTCGAAGGGACGATTGCGCGCAACCAGCCGCCCCATGCAAAGGCCGGCCTTGTGGAAGGGCGGTCGCGTCCCAGGCGGCCTGTCGCCGGGGGGCGATTTTAGCGGAACACGTGCCGCGCGTCGTCTGTTTTGTTCCAGCTTCCGGCCCGCCGGGGCGTGTGCTAACATCGCCTGTGCCGTGCCCGCCGAGGGTCTCTGATGCCGACCGCAACGATGAGGGCCCTGCGCAAGATGCGCCCCGAGCGGGGCGCGCAGCTCGAAGCCGTTTCGATCCCCGCGATCGGGGCCAGCGAGGTGCTGGTACGCGTCCGCGCCGCTTCGATCTGCGGCACCGACCTGCACATCTACGCCTGGGACCCGTGGTCGGCCTCGCGCGTCAAGCCGCCGCTGACCTTCGGCCACGAGTTCTGCGGCGCCGTCGAGCGCGTGGGCGAGGAAGTGACCGCGGTGGCGCCGGGGGATTTCGTCAGCGCGGAAATGCATCTCAACTGCGGCCACTGCCGCCAGTGCCGCGTCGGCCAGCTTCACCTCTGCCAGAGTTTGAAGATCATCGGCATCGACCAGGACGGCTGCTTCGCCGAGTTCGTGCGCATCCCGGCGAGCAACATCTGGAAGGTTGACCCGGCCATTCCCGAGCACTATGCGGCCATCCTCGACCCGCTGGGCAACGCGGTGCATACCGTCCTGTCGGGCGAAATCGTCGGGCAGACCGTCGCGGTGACGGGCTGCGGACCCATCGGCCTGATGGCCATTGCCGTGGCCAAGGCCTGCGGCTGCTCGACGATTTTCGCCACCGAGGTGAACCCGCACCGGCGGGCGCTGGCGAAGAAGATGGGCGCCGACGAAGCGCTCGATCCCGCGGCGACGGACGTGGTGGCTCTGGTGCGCGCCGCCACCAGCGGCGCCGGGGTGGACGTTTTGCTGGAGATGAGCGGCCATCCCACCGCCATCCAGCAGGGCTTGCAAATGCTCCGCGCGGGCGGGCGGGCTTCGCTGCTGGGCATTCCCGCGCAGCCGGTGATGCTGGACCTGGTCAATCTGGTCATTTTCAAAGGCGCTACCGTCCAGGGCATCTTTGGGCGAAGGATGTTCCGGACCTGGCTGCAGGTGACCGAGCTGCTCAAGAGCGGCCGGCTGAATCTCGACCCGCTGTTCGGCGAGCGGCTGGCGCTGGATCGTTTCGCCGAAGCTTTCTCCATGCTGCAAGGTGGGCTGGCGGGGAAAATCCTCTTCTACCCGAACGGCGCGCCGCGCTGAAGGCATTTGTTTCTGTCAGCCTGAGTCCGCCGCGGCGGACTCCGCCCAGAACGACATCCTCATGGTAACCAGGAGGAATCATGAGCACGCCGGCTACGACCACCGGACCGCGTAATCCGCTTTTCTACCTGCACGATCAGCTCGAAGACCTGAAGGCGAAAGGATTGTATTACCGCCTGCGCGTGCTCGAAAGCGAGCAAAAGCCGGTCTGCCAATTCGACGGCAAGGAAGTCATCAACCTCAGCTCCAACAACTACCTGGGCCTGACCACGCACCGCGCCCTGCGCCGCGCCGCGCTGGAGGCGGTCCGCCGATGGGGTGTGGGCGCGGGAGCCGTGCGCACCATCGCCGGCACGATGAAAATCCACATGGAGCTGGAAGAGCAGATTGCGCGGTTCAAGCAGACGGAAGCGTGCGTGGTCTTCCAGTCGGGTTTCACGGCCAACGCCGGAAGCGTCGCCGCCATTCTCGGCAAGGACGACCTGATCATCTCCGACGAGTTGAACCACGCCTCGATCATTGACGGTTGCCGGCTATCCAAGGCCACCATCAAGATCTTCAAGCACAAAGACCTGGGCGACTGCGAGCGCGTCTGCCAGGAGACCGCCAACTGGACGGGACGCAAGCTGCTGATCACCGACGGCGTGTTTTCCATGGAGGGCGACATCGCGCCGCTGCCGCAACTCTGCGACCTGGCGGAGAAATACAACTGCATCATGATGGTGGACGACGCGCACGCCTCGGGCGTGCTCGGCCGCGGCGGCCGCGGCACCGTCGATCATCTCGGCTGCCATGGTCGCGTGGACATTCAGGTGGGCACGCTCAGCAAGGCAATCGGCGCGATGGGCGGGTACGTTTGCGGCTCGCGCGATTTGATCGAATTCCTCTACCACCGCGCGCGGCCCTTCGTGTTCTCTACTTCGCATCCTCCGTCGGTGACCGCCACCTGCCAAGCCGCTTTTGCGCTGCTCGATTCGCCCGCAGGGGAAAAACTCATCAAGAAACTCTGGTCCAACACGAAGTTCTTCAAGCAACGAGTGAAAAAACTCGGCTTCAGCACCGGCGCGAGCGAGACACCTATCACGCCCATTCTGGTCGGCGATGCGGCCAAGGCATTTGAATTTTCCCGGAGGCTATTTGAAGCCGGCGTTTATGCCCCGGCAGTAGGCTATCCCACCGTCCCGGAAGGCAAGGCGCGGCTGCGCACCATCGTCACCGCCACGCACAAACGGGCGGAACTGGAGCGCGCCGCGCAGGTTCTGGCAGAGGGGGGCCGCGGCCTGGCAATCATCTGACGCGAAAGCAGCGGCCCCAGAATCTCCTCGATAACAGCCAGCGGGGTACTAGTGCCCACCCGGTAGTTTTTCCCTTGCCTGTTACCTTTCGTCATGCAAGCCAACTCCATTTTGGCCGTTTGCATCGTACCAAGCACCCGTTTACAAACGGGGTACACTTTGGAAAGGCAGTTGCCAATTCAAAGCCGGTCTGAGGGACAATCGAGCCTGAGGGAGCTCCCCCAATCCAGCCAAGGGGATCGACAAGGAGGTTCGCTCACCATGAGACGAATTTGGTTGGTAGTGCTGGCGGGCACTTTGGTGGCATGGAACGCGTCAGCACAATCCCCCACCAGCAAGGCATCGAATGGCTCGCAGGAGACTAAGCCCTCAAGCGAGCAATCCGGCAAGAAGGAATCGCAGACGAAGGCTTCCGGAAGCGCGTCGGCGTCTACCTCAACCTCCGCTTCGGCCCAGGCTGGGCAGAACTCAGCCAACCTGTCAGCCGGAACCACCTTTGAGGCGGCGCTGTCGAGCTCGCTGGATGCCAGAAAGAACAAAGAAGGCGACCAGGTTGTGGCCCGCACCACCCAGGCCGTGAAGTCGGACGGGCAAGTGGTGATCCCCAAAGGCTCCAAGCTGGTCGGCCACGTGACCCAGGCCAAGGCGAGAGCTAAAGGTGAGTCCGAGTCCGCGCTGGGCATCGTCTTCGACCAGGCCGTTCTAAAGAACGGCCAACAGATGCCCATCCACGTAGCGATCCAGGCGCTCGCCGCTGCGCAAACGCAGGCGGCGGCCACAGCGGGCGAAGAAATGGGTCAAGCTGGCGCTACGGGCTCTGCCGCGGGCTCAGGCCGCGCGGCGGGTTCCGGCAGCGCGTTGGGCGGCGTTGGTTCTACCGTCGGCGCTGCGGCTGGCACGGTGGCGAATACGGCCGGCGCAGTGGGCAGCACGGCGGGTGGCGCCGTCGGCGCAACCACCGGCACGGCTGCCTCCGCAACGACCAGCGCGGCTGGACGGCTGACCTCGTCCAGCAGCGGTGTGATCGGGCTGAAGGGGCTTTCGCTGAGCTCGGAGGCTGCGAGCGCTACCCAGGGTTCGCTGATTGTCTCTTCGACCAAGAACGTGCATCTGGACAGCGGCACGCGGATGCTGCTCCGCGCGACGGCTCAGTAGCGGCAAGCTCAGGCCAGCGTTTCGACGAGCGGCGTCCGCCGCGGCGGGCGCCGCTTTGCGCTTTCAAAAAATGCCCCCCTCTTCATCTCCTCACCTGCTTCAACGCAGAATCTTCCCGACGGCCGGCCGGGTGCACCGTATTGCCTCTTGCTTGCGCTCGTGCGTGCCGAAGCGTAAGAGCCGCCCGAGCATATGCGCCAGCTAGCACCACGACCCCAACACCAAGCACGATAGCAGTGATGAAATTCAAATCGAAAGGCGCTCGCCCACTGAACGCCTGAAGGGCGGTCACGGCTACGAGTGTGATGTACCCTGCAGCGCCCGTGAGGATAGTTTGAGTGCGTCGTGCTTCAATGCAATTCGCAAACGAGAGGAGCCACGCAAGCACCGGCAGCACTTGCAGCGCATGCAGCGAAAGCGCGTGAGGCACCTTCATGTTTCCCGCTGGCGCGAAGGTATGGGTCGCGAGACGAATCATTGGGATGCCAAAAATCTGCCCAGCGACGAGGAGCACGATCCCTACCCGAATCGCCCAGGCGATACTCGGAGGAGCTTTCAAGGCGAAGAAGACTAGGAGCGTAACGACCAGGGTCACGGCTCCCGTAAGCGCGATGAGGAAACCCATCGCAATGAAAACAGCCGAATCGAAAGGCGTGCTGTTGTTGAAGTGCGAAGGCACACCACGCCATTGCTGCATGGACACCAGGAACACCTCTCCGAAGTTTGCTAGGCCGAGCGTGCTCGCGAGCATCCAACCGACGACGCGACGGCGGGGCAGGAAGGTTATGACCCAGGCGAGGGATATGCACGTCAAACCAAAAGATTCACCAAAGAGAATCGGCTTACGCCACGAAACATCCCCTTCGAGAGTCCCGCCCGTCACAATAAGCACTGCACCGTGAAAGACTGCGCTCGCCAGCAGCAAGAAGCCGACAAAGTAAACAAACTTTTGATAGCCCTCCGTCTTCCCCCAATCCTGGCGCAGAGAGGCCACGATGACCTCTCTTAGCGTACTTGGATCGTTGTTACTCCTTTCGGGGGCGAGAGTTTCACCCATTTCCTACTTCCTTTCGTTCTCTCGCGGAAAGACTTCGGGCCGGACTTGCTCTAACTATCCAGGGGCTTCGCCCCTGATACCCCGCGTAGCGGCGGGTTTACCCCGCCACCTCAGAGATGGCGGCATGAAGCCGCCTCTACAGGGGCGGGACGAGAACAAAATTCTCGTTTCTGGCCGCATAACGGTCTGCCGAGTTCCGCCCCGATGCGTCTCGTTGAGCGAGGTCTGGCTAGGCTGCGGCCTGCCCCGATGCCGTTGGGGCGGGCAAGGGCACCGTCCGCCGATAAATGGCCAGCGTCAGCGCTCCGAGACCCCATAGCACCACGACGAACTTTATCCACGGCCCCAGGTAAGGAAGCAGGCACGCAACCTTGAGCAGGATCAGCCCCACTGCCAGCCGGCCGACAACCGCTCCTGTGGTCCCCGGTGCGCCCATCAGGCGCTCGCCGAGCCAGGCACCCACGAAAACCTGCGCCGAGTAGAGAGACAGGATCCACACCAGCAGGCCTCCAATGCCCACGGCCAGCCCCACGATCGTAATGCACGCTACAATGACCAGAAACGGTACTCCCACCAGCGTGGCCACACCGAGCAGTGGAGCCGCGACGTACTCCCGGTTCGAGCGCACAACCTCCCTAAAAAACCCTGGCATCACGAGCAGGAGGATGAGCCCAAACAAGAAGGCTGCGCCCCACGACAGCGCCTGTTTCAGGTAATAGTGTGGAGAGGCGTATTGCGGGCGATGCGTTTCGATCTTGACCTCGATGGGGCTGGAGAGTTTGGCCCGGGAGGACACGTCCGGCGGTCGGGTGCCCGTGTAACTGACCTTGCCTGCAATCTCGGCTGTAGGCCCGATCGTGAGCTGATTCTTGGCGCGTATCCGCGCATTGCCACCGACAAACCCGTTCAAATCGCCACGGCCGAAGAAAGCCAGGATGTCGCGAGCCACGCGACCGTCCAGTGTGACATTGTCGGCAAACAGCGTGAGGCTGCCCCCCACCCGCGACTTGGAGTCGAAATCGACGGTATCCACAAAGCCGGTCACGTTCTTTCCCACAGCGCCGCTGAGCGAGAGCAGGTTGTTGAAGACGCGCAGATTGCCGTCCACTTGGCCATTGATACGCACGTGCTGGGCGAAGCCGATGACATCGCCGGTCACGTGGCCGTTTACGGTCAGATCCCGGGCGAAAACGACCAGGTCGCCTTCGATGGTGCCATCGATGCGCGCTTTGTTGGTGAACAAGAACAGATCGCTCTTTACCGTCTCGCCGGCCGCCAGGCTGTAGCTCTGCACGTGCTTGGTCTCTGCCGCCGAGGCGGCCGGCGGCAGGGCCAGCGCAGCCGCCAGTGCGCCCATCACCACGGCAATCGTCGTCCAGCGACGCCAGGTGCGACGTAGCAGCCCCACGGCCAGAAGCCCGAGAGTGAGTATCGCCAGGAATTGCATCGTGTTTGCCATATCTCCCCATCCTTTCCAGAAAGCTCCGCGGAAAAACAGAATGGTCAGCAGGTTGCCTTCGCCGAAGCCGGCCTGGCTCAGTTGTTGCCGCCAGGGCGCCACAATGCCCGTCCAGAGCGTGTAGGCGCCGCCCGCCGCCAGGCCAAAGGAAATAATCCACGCCCAGGACGTGGCCTCGCGTGCCGGCGGGGCGAGCAGCCGCGCCGGCACCGACTCGTCCTGCTCGAGCAGCGCCTGCGCCAGCAGGCGCGATTCGCGCTCGAGCACGCGCAGCAGCGCGCCACACTCGGCGCAGCCCTGGGCATGTGCCGCGAGCTCCGCCGCCCGCGAGCGCTCCAACTGCCCTTCGAGATAGAGCAGGCAGGTCATTTCATCGAAATGATTCATAGGGTCCCCCTTGCCGCGAGTCCCGCTGCGCCGCTCCGGCCAAGGGCCTCGCGCAACTGATGCCGCGCTCGCAGCAGCACCACGCCGACGAAGGCGCGGCGCACGCCCAGGGCCTGCGCGATCTCGTCGTAACTCATCTCGGCGTAGTAGCGCAGCACGAGGGCCATGCGCGCGCGGGCCGGCAGCGTGGCCAGCGCCGCGCGCACGTCTCGGCTGGTTCGTTCCTCCACCAAACGCTCGAGCTGGCTGGCGTCGGGGTGCTCGAGCGGGAGGTCTTCCACCTCGCCGGTTTCCAGATCCTGTCGCACGCGCCGTCGCCGCAGGATGTCCCAGCAGTGGTTCGCCGCCACTTTGTACAGCCACGCGGCAAACGGCCGGCTGGGATCGTACTGGTCGAGTTTTTCCCGGACTTTGACGAAAATCTCCATGGTGGCGTCCTCAGCGTCCTCGCGCGACGGCAGCGCGCGCCGGCAGAAGCGGAAGATGGCCGCGGCGTACTGGCGATAAAGCTCGCCCCAGGCGCTGGGGTCTCCGTCCCGCGCCTGCGCGACCGCGTCGGAAAGGTCCGTTCGCCCCGGCGAGTTCATCCCGTCAGACCGCTTCCGTGCATCCACCATGTGATACGCACCGCTCCTGAAAAACTTACACCACGTTGCGGAAAATGCCCTTTGCGCCGGGGCCCTCAGGCTCGACCCAGGGCGCAAGGAATGTAGCAAATTTCGAGCGCGGCGGCGTCAATTCCCAGGCGCTCGTGGATCGTGGACCACCTCCCGGTCGGCCACAGCTTTCCGAGCTGACGCAACTTCAAGCCCATGCGTCAACGCAATCGGGGGGGGGGCATTGCCACCCGATAAAATGAGTCGGCCCACTGGCGGTTTAACGAGTGTTTGTGTTTCCATAGTGTGAACTGGGCCTAGGCCCAGAGTTCCACACAAAGGAGGCACCATGATCTCTCGGAAACTCTGTTGTCTAACTCTGATTGCATTTACCTCACTCGCGGGATTCTCGATGATCTCGCATCGCTTCAACCACCCGAACCCGACATTGAAGGTTGATGGCTCGCAGCCGGTACCCCCGTGGCCGGGCGGGCTGACCGCCGATGGCTCGCAGCCAGTACCGCCGTGGCCGGGCGGGCTGGCCGCCGATGGAGGGCAGCCAGTACCGCCGTGGCCGGGCGGACTGACCGCATAGAACCCACGACGAGAGAAGGGGAAGATGCTCGGCATCTTCCCTTTCTTTGTGTTACTATTTGCATGATTAACGGATAGAGGTTATGTTCACCCAGGTAGTTTGGTGGGCCGGCATCGCGCTACAAATCCTCCTGCTGGTGCGCGCTGCCCAGGAAAAGCTTGCCAAGAAATTTCCCCTCTTTTATTGCTACCTCGCCTGGGTTCTCTTGGTCGAACTCTCTTGTTTCTATATCTACGAGTGGCATCCCAACTTTTATCCGCAAGTCTACTGGCCCACGGAATTCCTCAGCGTCATCGTCGGCTACGGAGTCATCCAGGAAATTTACAGGCGAGCGCTCATCAACCACCCCGGTGTCGCACGCCTGAGCCAGACCGTGCTCCTGGTC
>WNFB01002814.1_pt1 | contig 22048 bp, 19 predicted proteins | sample 5400501 | NCBI WGS metagenome assembly WNFB01 (sample SAMN13153341, study PRJNA577476) | soil metagenome | isolation source: 200 cm saprolite under Douglas fir tree site 2 hole 1 | place: USA:California | collected 2015-04-18 | reverse complement strand
CCAATCACCCTGCTCCAGGCATACGACCTTGAAGCCCCGCGCCGCGAGCGTGTGGGTCACGACACTGCCGGACGGCCCCGATCCGACGACGACGACATCTGCAACCTCGTCCTCCTGACTAGTCATGTTGCGTCTCCTCAAACGTGCCGTCGACGTGATCATTGCCCGCGAGCTCGACTAGTTGCCAGGACCCCGTCCGTCAAGAGACTTATTGGACCCTGCCTTCGGAGGCGGGCGGGTAGTCATGCTTTCCCTCGGCGAAACTGGCGCCGGGTTCGTTCTTGCCATAGGCAAATGGCGCGAACACGAGTTCCCTGCCATCCGGATCGCGGTATGTCACTGCGCCGGTAGCGACCCAATAGGGGTGCGACTCGACGGGCTCCACGCCGGCGTCCCGGAGCCGGGCGGTAGCCCTTTCCTTCGCGTCGGCATCACAGAAGTACAGGCATATCTGCTCGTGGCGGTCAACCGTCACTGGCCCGTCGGCCTCGACAAGCTCGAACGTCAGCGAGGCACCGGGCATACCGAAGATCACACCGTTGCTGCCGTAGCTTCCCTCGAATGTCTCGTATACGGGCAGCCCGACCAGGTCGCGATAGAAGTGGACGGCCTCCTTGAAGTGGCAGTAATGGCGGGCAAAGCGGACTGCGCCGAGCCCTGCGAGACTTTCTGGCCACACGATCGCGGGGCGATCGGGCGATTCTGCGCCTTCATTCATGTTCTCTGAACACACGGAAACCTCCCCTTTGCACCTGGTGTGGGACGGCATATCCGAGGACGCGGCGGGAGCAGTCCTCCAGCCAGCTCGATCACGCCGGTCGGGTAAACGACGGGGCCGGGTGCGGGCAGGTGGTATGCCTTGAACGACGCGAGCTGGGACGCGTGATTAGCGAACTTCCCCGCACCGGACACGACAACACCGCGCCGCCCGCGACCCGGCCGGGGAGAGCGCCGATCGCCTGCCGGCCGGTCGCCGGCCTGCTGGTCGGCGGCGCCGAGACCGCGCGCGCTGTGGCGGCGCATGGCCGTTGCGGGATCGAAGCGGCCGTCACGTCAACTCGCGCTGCTGCCGCCGTTGTGCGCGTCGCGTCCGTTGCTCAGCAGCTGATAGGCGATGCCCGTCGCGACGGCGTACACCGTGTGGTGGAAGGCGTCGATCGCGATCTCCTGCGGCGCCCAGAAGATGGCCGGTGGGGCGATGTCCAGCGCGGGCAGGGTCACCTGCGCGCTCCCCCATATAGCGGCGCCGTGGGCCACCGTCGCGGCGCGCGGCGGCAGGCCGGCGGCGTCAAGCAGCCCGCGCACCATTCCCCAGCCGGTGCCGTAGCCCCAGTGCGAAAGGTCATTGAAACGCGCACGGGCGATGTCATCCTCGAAGGACGTGATCCCCAGCGCCTTGGCAGTCGCGCGGGCCGGCGCTGAACTCGGCTTGCGGTGACGGAGCCGGGCCTCGAGCGTACTCGAGACCGTCATTGCCGCGGTCCCGGCAAGGCCAGCCACCAGCCCCTTGCCGATGCTGCTGGCCACCTTTTCAGCGATTCTCACGAATCCACCTCCTGGAGTTGTGCGCCGGATGCCGGGTTGCCCGCGGTCTTGGCGTGCGCACCGAGTCGCTCCAGCAAGTGGTCGCCGACCCGCAGCGCGTTCGCCATGGCGGTCAGCGCCGGGTTTACGGCGCTGCTTGACGGGAAGAAGCTCGTGTCCACGACGTAGAGGTTGTCAATGTCGTGGGCGCGGCAATTGACGTCCAGGGCCGACGTCTTCGGGTCATCGCCGAAGCGCACGGTGCCGGACTGGTGGGCGACTCCCGCCAGCGGGATGCGCTGGTCGAGGATTGACCAGCCCGGGATGGCGGTGTCGTGGCAGCCCAGCGGGCCCATCAGCTCCTTGAGCTTGGCCAGCAGCCGCTTATGGGGCTCGAGGTTGTGGTAGGTCTTGGCCAGGTGGATGCGGCCCAGGCGGTCCACCGTCACCCGGTTCGCCGGGTGGGGCAGGTCCTCGGTCGTGATCCAGAAGTCGATCGCGTGCCTGGCGACGTAGTCGAGCGCGAGCCCGGGCGCGAACCACGGCGCACCGCCGCGGAGGATATTCCGGTCGGACTTGCCGAGCATCTGAATGTGCCCGAGCGGCAACTCGGAGTCGGCGGCGCCCCAGTAGTAGTCGTTGACTCCGAGCGTCTTCTGGAACTTCGTCAGGTTCGGCGTCTGCGAGATCGCGATGACGCCGGAGTTGATGTGCGCCATGTAGTGCCGGCCCACCACGTCCGAGGCATTCGCCAGCCCGTTCGGATGCTGGTCGTTCGCCGACTTCAGCAGCAGCGCCGCAGAGTTGATCGCGCCGCACGAGACGACCACGATGTCGCCGCTGTATGTTTCGCGGATGCCGCGGCGGTCCACCACGACCTCGGTGACGCTGCGGCCGCTGCCGTCGGTCACGAGCCGCTCCGCCTTGGCGTGCGTTACCAGCGTCACGTTGTCGTGCTTCAGCGCGGGCCGCACGCATCGCACGTGCGCGTCGGCCTTTCCGTCCGTGAGGCAGGGGAAGCCGTCGAACCGGTCGCAGCGGACGCAGCGGCCCGCCTCGGGGTCGGACTCGTCCAGGTCCACGCCGACTGGCAGGTGGAACGGCCGGTGCCCGGTCCTCTCCAAGTCATCAGAGAGCTGCTGGATGCGCGGCTCGTGCGACACCTGCGGGTACGGAAACGGCCCGGAGCGGGGCGGCTCGGTAGGGTCCTCGCCCGCCCGCCCGTGCACGAGGTATAGCTTCTCCGCCTCTGCGTAGTACGGCTCGAGATCCGGATAGGAGATCGGCCATGCCGGCGAGAGGCCGCCGTAGTGCTGAACCTCGCCGAAATCCCGCTCGCGCAGGCGGAAGAGGATGGCTCCGTAGAACTTCGTGTTGCCGCCGACGAAATATTGCTGATGGGGCTTGAATGCCTCGCCATCCTTGTCGTACCAGACCTCGTCGGACAGGTAGCGGTCCCTCAGGAAGACCTCGCGGCTGTCCCAGTTTTCTGGCTCGCGCGGCAGGTAGCCGCCGCGCTCCAGCAGCAGGATGCGCTTGCCGGACGGCGCCAGCTTGTGCGCGAGCGTGCCGCCGCCGGCACCCGTGCCGATGATGATGACGTCGTAGTGCTCGGTAGTCATGGCGTTCACTCCTGGTTCAGACGACGGCGATCGGGCACGTCCACCCAGTGACGGGGACGTTCTCGCCCTCCAGCCCGGGCACGACCCCGATCCCTTCGGCAATCGCGGGCACCGTGCGCCATGGTTCTCTCCTAGTTCACAGGCTGGCCGGCAGGCCATCGCTTCACCTTTAGTCGGCCAAGCGGCCAGAACGTTTCACGGCGAGGCCAGAGTCGGCCACGCGCCGACTGCGGCGACCCCTTCGCTCTACATGTCACACCAGGCACGATTGTGGGCACAGCACGTAGTCGAGGCTCTCTACGGCTGCGTACGACGTGAGGGTGAAGTGGGTCATCTGCGCGCGTGGCGGTCCGGAAGGTGGCGACGACGGCGCTTGCTCAGACAAGTCGGGACAAGATGCGGAGCTGACCGTGAGCGCAGACACGTCTTGATCTCAAGGTGGTCATCTGCCCTGGTTGTGGTCTTGTGCCGTCCGGAGGGCTGCAAGAAACGGGCAGGTGCTGGTGCCCCGCGTCCTTGGCCGGAGCTGGGAGGCGGTCTCCTGCGACCGGCGCACGCCCCGGCCTTCGTGGATGACCCCGGGCGACCGTCAGCCAAACGCCCAATTCAGTAGGCAGGCCCTGGACTGTGCTGTCCTTCACCGGCCCGCTGATGCTGATCGCGCCAATTTCGGGTGGCGCCACAGCAGCCCACGGCCAAGAGTGAAACGTTCTGCAGGCTGGCGGGACGGAACCTGCATGGTGACCAAAGCACATACCACGATCAGTCACGGCGAGATGGCTGGCTGGTGGCCGTCACGGTACGGCCCGGCCGACGAGGCCGGCGCGCTGAACGAGATTACACCTGCCAAGGTTCTCGAAGCGGTCCGCCTGGTCCGCCAGGGACGGGTCTATGACCTGGCGCACGTGCTGCACGAGGATATCCCCGCGTTTCCCGGCCGCAGCTTCCGGCAGTACCTGACCACCAACTACCACCAGATCAACCGGCGTCATCCCGACGCGGGCCCGGCCGGCCTGGGCCGTAACAGCGTCAACTGGATCGTCGAGCAGGTCACCGCGACCCAGCAGATGGGCACCCACATGGACGGGCTCAACCATCTGCAGGTAGGCGATCGGACATACAACGGATTCGCTCTCTGCGACATCGTCGAGGACCACGGCACGAACCGGCTTGGCATCGACAAGCTCCCGCAGGTGGTCACCCGCGGCCTGTTGCTCGACGTGGCGGCGGGGCGTGGCAGCGAGCGGCTCGAACCAGGCGATGTGGTCACGGTGGCGGACGCAGAGGCAGCTCTCGCGGCTGCGGGCCTGGATGTCCGGCGCGGCGATGCGGTGCTCTTCCACACCGGCTGGGGCGGGCTGTGGGGCGCCGACAACGAGCGCTACGCCTCGGGCGAACCCGGCCCCGGCCTGGCGCTTGGCGAGTGGCTTGCCGATCACCGGGTGGCGCTGACCGGGTGTGACACCTGGAGCTACGGCCCCTACCCACCGGAAGACCCGGACGAGCCGTTCGTCGTCCCGCAGACGCTCAACGTCCGCTACGGCGTGGTGGTCGTGGAGAACCTGCGGCTGGAGGAGGTCGCGCGCGAAGCCGTCCACGAGTTCCTGCTGGTCATCTCGCATGCAAAGCTCCGCGGCGCCACCGGCGCGTGGGTCGCGCCGCTGGCGATCTTGTGAGCCGGAAGGTCCAGCCGGCCATCTTCCGAGGAGGTGTCATGACCGAGGTGGTGACGGCGGCATCACAGGCCGCAGGCGCCGACGCGCGGGAGGCTCATCCCGGCTTCGAGGTTTACGACTCGAAGTTCGCGGCCGTCCTTGGTGACGCAGCGCGCCTCGCGCTGGTGGTCGAGACGGACGCGCACGAGGGACCGGTTTACGTTCCGGGCGAGGACGTGCTGTACGTCACCACCCTGCCGCGCAAAGTAGATATCCCCGCACCTGGTGCCCCGGGTGCGTATATCAAGCGGCTCGCTCTGGACGGTCTCAACTTCCCGGTAGATCCCTCGCGGCTGTCGGTCGTACCGGCGCGCGTCAATATGCCCAACGGGATGGCGCTTGGCCGTGACGGGCGCCTGGTCGTCTGCGAGCAGGGCACGCGCGCCGAGCACGCCAGGATCAGCCGCGTAGACCCAACGACGGGCGAGGTCGAGACCGTCGTCGACGCGTGGGGCGGGCTGCGGCTGAACTCGCCGAATGACGTCGTGGTGAAGAGCGACGGCACGATCTGGTTCACCGACCCGAGCTACGGCTTCCTGCAAGGTTTCCGGCCCGAGCCGCAGGTCGGCGACCACGTGTACCGCTACGACCCCGGGTCCTCCCGGCTGTCGGTCGTTGCGGACTGTTTCGACAAGCCCAACGGGCTGGCGTTCTCGCCCGGCGAGCTGGCCCTCTACATCACCGATAGCGGCGCCAACCAGGAACCGGGCAGCTATCACGTCCGGCGGCCGCATCACATCGTCGCCTTCGACGTCCACGACGGCAGCCACCTCGGGCCTGGCCGCCTTTTCGCGGTCACGACTCCCGGGTTCCCGGACGGGCTCAAGGTGGACCGCGCGGGCCGCGTCTATGCGTCTTCGTTCAGCGGAGTCCAGGTGTTCAGCCCGGCCGGAGACCTCATCGGCAAGATCAACCTGCCCGGCGCGGTCAACTTCACCTTCGGCGGCCCCGGCGGCGAGGTCCTGTTCATCACCACCGACACGGCGATCTGGGCCGCTGTCCTCAACACCACTGCGCCGCGGCCGCCGGGCGGCGACCGCGGCTACGCACCGAGGAGGTGACCGCCATGGCCGCGGTCCGTACCAGAAGAGCCCTGGACACCAGGGGTGCCGACGCCGTGATGACGGCCGCGGAGGAAGCGGCCCGGCGAAATGGCCACCGGGTGGTTATCGCCGTCGTCGACGCCTTCGGCCACCTGCTGCAGCTGCGGCGGACCGAGGGCGCGCAGGCGGCAAGCGGTCAGGTCGCGATCGACAAGGCCCGCACGGCAGCCATCTTCGTGCGGCCGAGCCGGGAGATAGAAGAGCAGATCAGCGCCGGCCGGCTGGGCGCACTCGCGCTGCACGGGGCGGCCGCGCTGACCGGCGGGATCCCGCTCACGACCGGCGGCGAGGTGGTGGGCGCGATCGGCACCAGCGGCGAGACGCCCGACGAGGACGAGTCGGTGTCCGTGGCCGGCGCGCGCGCCTCGTTCTCGACCGCCGAGGTCCCCGCGCTGACCCACGACGGTGCGCGGCTGGCGGCCGAGGCGGCCAGCGCGGTCGCCACCGGGCGAGCCGTCTGGCCGGTGATCGCGGTGGTGGACGCGGGGGGTGAGCTGATGCACCTGTGGCGCCCGGACCGCGCCCAGGTCGCGAGCGTGCAGGTGGCGACCGACAAGGCGCGGACAGCCGCGCTGTACCGCCGGCCGAGCAAGGACTTCGAGGACCAGGCCGCGCACGGGCGCCCGTCGGCGCTGCACCTGGCGCGGGCGGTGCCGCTGCAGGGCGGCATGCCCATCGTGCACGCGGGGCAGGTCGCTGGGGCGGTCGGGGTGAGCGGCGCGTCGTCGGCCGAGGAAGACCAGGAGCTCTCCGTGCTGGCCGCCGAGGCGGCATCGGCTGCGGCGCGGGATGGCGGGGGCAAGGCCGCGACCTATTTCCCCGCGGAGTCGGTCGCGGCAAAGTTCGCCACCGGTGGTCTGCTCCATGACACCCCCAGTTACAAGATCGACGCTGGCCGGCGCACCGCGCCCGGCGAGGTGGAGTACCACGAGCACGTTGCCGACATCATGCACGTCGTGTCGGGCACGGCCACGGTCGTCACCGGCGGGCAGATGATCGCCCCGCGCACGGTCGGTCCCGGCGAGATGCGGGCCGCCGCCATGGAGGGCGGCACGCGGCATGAGCTCGGCGAGGGCGACGTGCTGGTGATCCCGCCGGGAGTGCCGCACCACTTCGCAGCCGTTTCGGATCCGTTCCTTTACCTTGTCGCCAAGGTGCAGGACTAGGAGGCGATCGCGGTGACCGCGAACGTGCCAGGCCCCCCGGAGTTTCTTCCTTCCTGCCCGGACGCCATCGTCGATCTGCAAACCCACGAGGGCGCCGTCCTGGTGGGCGGGCAGTGGCGCTACAGCGACACGCGGGTGCGGGAGGTCGACTTTGTCGGCGTGGGCCCGGACCTGGGCTCGAGCGGCCCGGCGAACCGCACCTACGAGGTGGTCCCGCACGCGCAGGCCGCCAGCTTCGACGACGGGGGATGGACGGTGCTGTCACCCCCGGACACCCAGCGGCGGCTGTCCACCGGGCGGGTGTGCTTCAACTGGTACCGCATTGCGGTGACCATCCCGGAGCGGGTCGGCGATCTGGACCCGACCGGGTCGGTCGTGGTGTTCGAGGTCGTCGTGGACGACTATGCGGAGGTCTGGGTCAACGGCGCGCAGCCGCTGGCCCTGGGTGACACCGGCGGGCAGGTCGCCAGCGGCTTCAACGTGCCCAACCGGGTCGTGCTGACCCAGGCCGCGCGTCCCGGGCAGCGGTTCACGATTGCCGTGTTCGGCATCAACGGCCCGATCTCGGCGTCGCCGGCCAACTACATCTGGATGCGGACCGCCACCCTCGACTTCTACGCACCCGATCGCGCGCGGATGGCCGAGGAGGTACCCGTGGAGATCGTGCCCGCCGACGCGAGCTCGCGGGCGCTGGACGCGATCGTGCCGCCCGGCGCGCGCCTCGAACGGGTGGCGGGCGGCTTCGAGTTCACCGAGGGACCGGTGTGGGCCCGCGACGGCGCGCTGCTGTTCAGCGCGCCCAACACCAACACCATCTACCGCTGGGCCCCGGCCGGGACGGTCACGGTGTTCCGCCCCAAGAGCGGGTATACCGGTCTCGACATCGGCCGCTACGCCCAGCCGGGCTCGAACGGGCTCACCTTCGACCCCGACGGCCGGCTGGCCATCTGCCAGCACGGGAACCGGCGCGTCATCCGGGTGGAGCCGCACGGCAATATCACCGTGCTGGCCGACCGGTATGAGGGCAAGCGGCTGAACAGCCCCAACGACCTCGTTTACCGCTCGGACGGGACCCTGTACTTCACCGACCCGCCGTTCGGCCTGCCCGGCCTGTTCGGCGACGCCAAGGAGGAACTGCCGTTCAGCGGCGTCTTCCGGGTGCGTGACGGCGGCGTGTCGCTGGTTACTTCGGAGCTGGCCGGGCCGAACGGCATCGCGCTGTCCCCGGACGAACGTTACCTCTACGTCGGCAACTGGGATCCGGACCGCAAGATCGTGATGCGCTACACGCTGGACGGCGCCGGGTCGGTGACCGGGAGCGCCGTGTTCTTCGACATGACCGGGGCCGAGGGTGAGGACGCCATCGACGGGATCAAGGTCGATTCGGCCGGCAACGTGTACGTGTGCGGGCCGTCCGGTATCTGGCTGCTCTCGCCCGCCGGTGAGCATCTGGGCACCCTGCGGCTTCCCGAGAGCCCGCACAACCTCGCCTGGGGCGATGAAGACGGCCGGACGCTCTACGTCACGGCGCTGACCAGCATCTACCGGATCCGGCTCGCCATCCCCGGCGTCCGGCCACGGTAAACCGACAAGGAGATCAGCCATGAGCAAGGGCCTTACGCCGGGAGCGGTGCTCCCGGATTTCACCCTCCCGGACGACACCGGCACGATGTGGCGCCTGTCGGAGCTTCAGGGCGACGACGCCATGGTGCTGATGCTGGGCCGCGGCGAGCATTGCCCGCGGGAGCGGCAGCATCAGCGCGAGATGGTGGTGTTCCATGAGTGGTGCGCGGTGGCCTTCACGCAGCTCGTCACTATCTTGCCGAACGACGTGCATGACACCTACAAGTTGCGGATCTCGACCGGCGCCCATTGGCCGTATCTGGCCGATGCCGATCTTGAGGTGCAGCGGGCCTTCGAGATCGAGGAGTACACCGACCCGCACCATCACGCGACCGTGCCGCACACGCTCGTGCTGGCGCCAGGCCTCATGGTGGACAAGGTGTACGTCGGGTACTGGTTCTGGGGACGGCCCTCGCCCTTCCAGCTCTGGCAAGATCTGCACGACATGCTGCGCCGCACCAAGAAGGACTTCGATCCGACCACTGCCGAGGCCCGCGCCGCGTGGCAGGCAGCATCAGCGCCCGCGACCGCCGGAACCGCCCGGACGTGAGGGCCGGCAGATGAACACCTTCGACGTCGTCGAGCCCTCGTTGTGGGGTGGCGGTCATGCCTGACGTCTCGTTCGTCAACTTGCTGGCGGTCGTGGCCGTCGCGGTCCTCGCCCCGCTCACGATCGGGTTCTTTCCGCGATTGCGCATCCCGGCGGTCGTGCTGGAGATCGTCGGCGGCATCATCATCGGGCCGTCCGTGCTCGGCTGGGTACACGTCGACCTGCCAGTGGCGATCCTAGCCCTGTTCGGCCTGGCGTTCCTGCTCTTCCTCGCCGGGCTGGAGATCGACGTGCACCGCCTGCGAGGGCGGCTGCTCCGCTTCGCACTGCTCGGCTACCTGGTGACACTGGTGCTGGGCTATGGCGCGGGCGCCACGTTTGACGCGGCCGGCTGGGTGTCGCAGCCGCTGCTGCTGGCGATCGCGCTGTCGGCAACATCGCTCGGGCTGGTCGTGCCCGTGCTCAAGGACGCCGGCCAGGTCCAGAGTGAGGTCGGTCAGAGCGCACTGGCGGCCGCGAGCATCGCCGACTTCGCGGCGATCGTCTTGCTGTCGCTGTTCTTCTCCTCCTCGGGCGGGAGCACGGGTTCGAGGGTCGTGGTGCTCGGCGCGTTCGCGGGCCTGGTGGCCGTGACCGGACTCATCGTGTCTGGTGCCGCCCGGTCGATGCGCCTGGGCCAGGTGCTGGTCCGGCTGCAGGACACGACCGCGGAGATCAGGGTCCGCTTCGCGGTCCTGCTGCTGGTGGCGTTCACGGTCCTGGCCGAGCGGTTCGGCCTGGAAAGCATCCTCGGCGCATTCCTGGCCGGGGCGATCGTGGGCCTGGTCGACCGTGACTCCTCCTCACACCCGCGCTTCCGCGCCAAGCTGGAGGGGATCGGCTACGGGTTCCTGGTGCCGGTGTTCTTTGTCAGCAGCGGCATCAAGCTGGACCTGACCGGCCTGCTGCATAGCCCGTCGGCGCTGGTGCGGGTTCCGGTGTTCCTGCTGGCGCTGCTGGTGGTGCGCGGCGTGCCGGCCCTGCTCGGCTTGCGCGCGAACGGCACCAGGTCAACGCTGGCCCTCGGACTGCTGCAGGCCACCTCGCTGCCGTTCATCGTGACCGCCACGCAGATCGGCGTGACGCTGGGCAAGATCACTCCAGTGACGGCCGCCGCGCTGGTGTGTGCCGGACTGCTGTCGGTGCTGATCTTCCCGCTGTCCGCGCTCACGCTGCTCCGCGGCGGCAAGTCAGAACCCGTCGAGCCTGAACCCGCCGAAGCGGCGGCCGAACCGGTACCAGGACCGCGCCTGATGTGAACGGGCGCACGGTCACAGCACTACGGACCGGCCACACGGCGCACGTGGCCGGGTCGTGGTTGCGGGCGACCCGAGGGGAAAGCCGCTGGCCAACTGTCATCGCCGTGGTGGCTGCCAGCGCGCTGCAGATGGCTCTCCCGGGATGGCTGTCACTCGGCCCGCACTGGCTCCTGCCCGCCCTGGAACTGGGGCTCCTGTGCGCGCTCGTGACCTCAAGCCCCGGCCGGCTCGAGCGCCGCTCGGCCGCCCTGCGGGCCGGTGGCCTCATGCTGGCCGGACTGCTGAGCCTGGCCAACGCCATCTCGGCGGCCCTGCTGGTCAATGAACTGGCCCGCGGTTCGGCAGCGGAATCCGCGGCCGCACTGCTGGTGGCCGGCGGGTCGATCTGGGCCGCTAACGTCCTCATCTTCGCGCTGTGGTACTGGGAGCTCGACCGGGGCGGCCCAGCGGACCGGTGCCACGCCATGCGGATGTACCCGGACTTTCTGTTCCCGCAGATGCAGCAGCCCGATTTCGCCCCGCCCGACTGGAAGCCGTTGTTCACCGACTACCTCCACCTGTCGTTCACGAACGCCATTTCCTTCGCGGCCAGCGATGTCATCCCCCTGACCCGCTGGGCGAAGATGATGATGATGTTGCAGTCGGCTGTCTCTGTCGCGGCCATCGCGCTTGTGGTCGCCCGGGCGGTGAACATCCTCCACTGACATCTGGCCGCTGCACACTGCGGATCGGTCCTGGTGGTGCCCGAACCGGCTGCAACGAACCTCGCCCGCCCGGAGACCAAACCGCAGACGGTCCGTCGATGCCACTGGCAGCGCGCAGCGGACTTGTGCCTGTATGGGCCCGCTACGTACGCCTCGGTGGCAGCCAGCCCGGCATCGCAGGCGATCATCACCGAGGAGGGTGACATGCCGCAGGTATTCACGAGCACAGTGGTCGGCGCACCAGTCGGCGAGGTGTGGGCCTTGCTGTGAGACTTCGCCGCCATCGGGAGCTAGCACCCGGTGCTGCCGCCGTGCGAGATCGAGGGCGGACCGGCCGACCGGGTCGGGTGCGTCCGCGTCTTCCCGCTGGCGGGCGATCACCGAGAGACCCTGGTTAGCGTCAATGCCGGGGAGTTAAGGCCCAGGCGCGTTTGTCAATGATCGGTGGCGGTGTGTCATTGGCGGCGGGTCAGGGCTGCGGATGTCTGTGGTCAGGCTGGTGACCCGCAGGCACTTGGCGGGCTTGCCGGGCGGGTGCCTGGCCCAGCGGGACAGCGGGGATTAGCCTCGACGACCAGCACCACGCCATGGCGTTCACCATCGGCGACAACGCCACCGGGCTGCGTGCCCGCACGTACCTTTCCACGATAGCCGCTCGCCCGATTACACTCAGTAATCACACGTATGTCGAGTGGTCGTCGCGGTTCGCCTGCGACGAAGTGGATGAGGACAAGATGATCACCCAGGTGCGTGACGACGTGCTCACTCCTGGGCTGAAGGCGCTCGAACAACGGTTCGGTCCCGTCCGTGACCGTCACGGGGACCAGGTCAGGGTGGCCCGGGCTGGGTAACGCCGATGAGCTGCATCCCATAAGGTGATCACCGCGTCTTGATCGCCGGCCGGATCTGTCGGTCTTGGGCGGTTGCAGGCTAGAGTCGTTCAACGTCCGGGTCTCGCCAGCGCGGCCCGGTAGTGCGGCAAGATGCGACCGGTTCCTCATGGCTGCCGGCGCGGCACCTCGACGACAGGGCGGTGGGGGTGACAGCTGGCGCGTCTGAGGTCGTGATCGCGACCAAATTGTTCAGGCCGAATCCCCGGCACCAGACGGTGGAGCGGACGCGCCTGCATGACCTGCTGCGCGAAGGGCACATGCTGCCGCTGACCCTCGTCGTCGCGCCAGCGGGCTGGGGGAAGAGCACGCTCGTGGCTGACTGGCTCCGGCGGGATCGGGTCGCCGCGGGCTGGGTGTCGCTTGACAGTGGCGATGACGACCCTAAGCGCTTCTGGCGGTACCTCCTTCTCGGCGCTGGCCAGGCCGGGCCGACGGCAGCCGCGGCCGCCCTGCGGCGGCTGGACGCGGCCGGCTCCGACGTCCTGCGTGACGTGCTCCCCACGTTCGTCAACGAGATGACGTCGTCCGATGCTCCGCTGGTGCTCGTGCTGGACGACTATCACCTGGTCACCAGCGCACAGGTCCACGCGTCGGTCACCATGCTGCTGGACCGTTGCCCACCCCAGCTGCACCTCGTGCTCATCACCCGGGCCGACCCCCCGCTGCAGCTGAGCCGGCTGAGAGTGCGCGGTGACCTCGCCGAACTGCGAGCCGAACATCTGAGGTTCAGTCTTGACGAGGCACGGGAATTCTTCGGCGACCGGCTCGGGGCGCAGCTGTCCGAGCGAGACGTGCACAGGCTCCTGGCGCGGACCGAAGGATGGGCCGCAGGCCTGCAACTCGCGGCACTGCGCCTGAAGGACCGGGCCGACCCGTCGGCATTTATCGAGCGATTCACGGGCGCGGACTGGCACATCGTCAGCTATCTCGGCGACGAGGTGCTGGCCAGCCAGCCCCCGCGGGTGCGTGAATTCCTGCTTCTGACCTCGGTCCTCAATCGCATGTGCGCACCGCTGTGCAACGCGCTCACAGGATGTGCCGACGGCGCCGAACTCATCAGCGAAATCCATCGCGCCAACCTGTTCCTGATCCCGCTGGATGACGAGCGGCGCTGGTTCCGGTATCACCACCTCTTCGCCGAACTGCTGCGCCATGAGCTGACGCGCACGGCACCGGAGCAGCCTTCCGCGCTGCATCAACGGGCGGCGCAGTGGTACGCCAGCAACGGCGATGCGGCCGAGGCGATAGCCCATGCGATCCCCTCGGGCGACGAGTCGCTCAGCAGACGGCTTGTCGCGGAGAACTGGCGCGAGCATTTCAACGCCGGACAGCTGGAGACCGTGCGCAGATGGCTCGACGCGCTGCCCGCCGAGCTTGTTGCCGCGGACGCGTCCCTCTCCGCAGCTCGGGTCTGGATAGCCCTCGACACCGGCCACCTTGAAGAAGTGGCAGCCGCGCTTGACGCCGCTGAGGCCTCCGGCCCACCCGACATTCACCTGATGGTGCTGCGCGCACTGCACATGTACAAGACCGGAGATGTGGGCGGCGCGGCGGGCCGGCTGGGGGAGATCACCCCCAGTGCCGATGACGTGTTCATCGCGACCGTCCATCGGCTCGTCCAGGGAATCTCGTCGCTGTGGCTGGCGGACTCCAGCCATGCCCGGGAGCTACTCGCCGAGGCGGCCCGGCGGGCTGAAGGCGACGGCAACCGCCTGGCCTATATCTACGCTCAGGGCTGCCGGGCGCTCATGGCCGTCAACGACGGAGATCTTGCTCTCGCGGACTCGCTCGTCCTCGACGCGGAGTCCACCGTCTCAGAGACGCTCAGCGACTTGCATTTCGTGGCCATGTTCCCCCGCCTGGCCGGGGCCCGCCTGGCAGCCCGGCGCGCGGACTGGGCCGGGGCGCAGCGTGCCGCAGCGGCCGCGGTGGAGCTCGGCCGGCGCGGGGCCGGCCGTGTGGAGCTCGCCGCGGCGCTGCTGACTGCGGCGGCGGTCAGCAGGACCTCCCCGCCGGGGCTGGCCACGCGTGATCCCGATGGGCCGCCTGCGGCTCAAGAAAGCATCGGCAGCGATCCGCGCGCGCTGGTCGCCGAGGCACGCGGCATTCTGCGGAACTGCCCCGACCCCGGGCCCGTGGTGACCACCTGGCTCGCCCGCGAGCAGCGGATCGAGGCGGCGCGCACCCGGCAGGAGGGACTCATCGAGCCGCTGACGGACAGAGAACTCACCATCCTCCGGCTGCTGCCCGCGCCGACTCCGCAGCGTGAGCTCGCCTCAGCGCTGTTCGTCACTCCCAACACGCTGAAGACCCATCTGCGCGCCATCTACCGCAAGCTCGGCGCGGAGTCCAGGGGGGAGGCCGTGATCCGGGCCCGTGAGCGTGGGCTCATTTAGCCTCAGCCACACGCTCCAGGCCGTCGCCCACCTTCCCGGAGAAACCGGGAATCACGGCGGTGACGATCAGCCCGGCGAGCAGCCATCCGAGCACGAGATAGGGAAAGAACTCATACGGCGGCGCGGGCACCGGCCAGACGTTGTGGTACAGCACGTAGCCGGCGATGAGCACGCCACCGGCCGGCGCCACGACCTGGCGCAGCGAGCGGAGGCCGAGATGGCGGGCGGCGGCCACGTTCGTGAGCACGTACATCACCAGCAGGGACAGCACCCCGATGGTCGCCAGGTAAAAGAACACGTTGAGCGCGGACGTCCCGGCCAGCCGGAAGGCCGTGAGCAGAGCCAGGCCGATGAGCATCTCTGCGGCCAGCGCTCGCTGCGGCACGCCGGTCGCCGCTGACACTCGGCTCAGCCGACGTGCGGCCAGGCCGTCTCGCCCGAACGCGAACATCATGCGAGCAGCGACGGTGACACCGCCAAGCCCGGCGCCAAGCGCGCTGAGCACCGCGCCCAGATCGAGCAAGCTGGCCAGAGTGCCGCCCACGTACCGTTGTGCAAGCTCACCGAGCGGCGCCTGGGAATCCGAAGGCGACCGCTGTCACGATTGCGCGGGGGATCATCCTGGTTGGCAGGACGGATTCCTCACCCAGCGAGCCAGCAGACTCGAAGCCAGCGAACGCGAGGAAGCCCGATGTCGCGGCCAGCGCCAGGGTGGAGACGCCTACGCCGTGCGGAAGCACCAGGACGCGGCCGGACAGGGTCTGGCCGCCGGGCGCGGTGCCGGCCGCCAGGCGCCAGAAGATCACGGCCATGAGCACGAGGATGAGGCAGACGGACACGACCTCGAACGCAAGGACCGACCGGGTCGTCGGCCGGACCCCGCGGGCCGCCAGAACCCAGATAACCGCCCAGGCGGCGAGCGCGAGCGGGTACCAGTCGGCGTCGCGGGCCAGTCCCGTGGCGTCCAGGAAGGCGCGCCCGAAGATGGCGACCCCCATGATGGATACGGGCGGGAACACCAGGTAGGTGCCGAGCAGCGCCCATCCGGCGAGAAACCCCGGCCGCGGGCCAAGCGTGTTGCCGACGAACGCATAGACCGATCCGGCGTGGCTGAACTCGCCGGCCAGCCGGACAAACCCGTAGGCCACGAGCCCGACCCCCAGCGCCGCGACGGCGAATGCCAGCGGCGCCGCTCTTCCCAGCGCGTTCGCGGCGGCCACGCCGGTGACCGACATCGCCAGCGTCGGCGCCATGACGCCAATCGAGACCGATGCGGTTTCCGTGAAGCGAAGCTCACGGCGCAGCGACGGCTCGCGGGCTGGTCCGCGTGAGAGTGGCTGGGGGTTGCGGCCATTGCGTGTCATGGGCGGCTCACTTCGCAGCCCACGTGCACCCGGCGAGCCAGCCGCCGTCGGCGACCAGCACGGACCCGGTGACGTACGAGGCCTCGGGCGAGCACAGCCAGACCACGCCGGCGGCAATCTCCTCCGGCGCCGCCATGCGGCCCAGCGGCACCGCGGCGAGCAGCTCATCGCTCACCGCCGAGGTCATGCCCGTCCGGGTCACGCCCGGGGCGATCGCGTTGACGCGGATGCCCGCGCCGCCGACTTCGAGCGCGGCGGCGCGGGTCAGGCCGTGCACGCCGTGCTTGGCGGCGACGTAGGCGCCGTTGTCAGGCATCGCGGCGCCCCCAAGCATCGAGGAGGTGTTGACAATGGCGCCCGACCGCTGGGTCCGCATGTACCGGATCTCGGCCCGCATGCACCGCCAGACGCCGGCCAGGTCCACCTGGAGGACGCGCATGAAGTCCTCTTCCTCGTACTCATCCAGGGGGACGTAGGGTCCTGGAACGCCGGCGTTGTTGTGCGCCGCGTCGAGCCTGCCGAAGACCTCCGCCGCATGCCCGACGGCCGCGGTCACGGCCCGTAGGTCCGTGACGTCGGCCGGGAGCACCTCGGCGCGCTGCCCCATCGCCCGGGCGGCCTCCGCGGTGTCCTCGAGGCCATCGGTGTCGATGTCCACCAGCGCCACGGATGCGCCGGCCGCGGCAAAGGCGATGGCGCTGGCCCTGCCGATACCGGAGGCGGCGCCGGTGATCAGCGCGGCGCGCCCAGACAGGTCAGCGGCCATGTGTCCCCTCCGAAACCGCCTATACTCCGCTATGGCCAAAGGCCAGGCTCATCCACGGTAGTGGTCCGTAAGGGCCGTGCGCAGGACAGCGCGGGCGCGATGCAGCAAAACCCGCTGGTTCTGCGGCGAGATGTTCAGGGCAGCGCAGACCTCCTCGGCTGCCGTCCCGCACACGTCACGCATGGTAACCACGCTGCGCTGGCGCGGCGGCAGCGTGGACAGGGCCCGGTCCAGCAGGCGCAGGAGTTCCCTGGAGAGCGCCACGCCTTCCGGGCAGGTGTCCCAGCGGGACGGGACGTCAATGGACGTCCAGTTCCACGGATGCGCCCCGCCGGGGCCGGCAAACCTGTCATCCACCGCCGGCCCTTCCTGTGGATCCGGCGTCGGCCAGGTGAGCGTTCTGGCCTCACGTGCGCCGCGGGTCCTGGCCCGGTTGGCGAGGATCGCGAACGTCCAAGTGCGCAGGGACGACCGGCCTTCGAACTTCGCCAGGCCGCTCAGCATCCCGAGCCAGGCGTCCTGGACGACGTCCTCCGCGGACTGCTGGCTGTCAACGAACGACCTCGCCACCCGGAGCATGGCCGGCGACCACTGGTCAACAAGCTCGGCGATCGTGGACTCGTCACCCGCCCGCAGGCGCGTGACCAGGTCCGCGTCGGTGCAGGTGGCCACGTCGGTCTGCTCGGCTGTGCGATAGCTGACCTGCGGCATCGTGATCGCCTCCCGGTTTCGGCTGACTGCAGCCTCACCCCTGGAGCCAGCGATGCGCCTCGCCCATCACCCCATCTCATCCGGGTGAGAAGTTCGGCAGCGATCACCACGGCGGGCGTTGCGCCAGGTTCGCGGCGGCGGCGCAGGCGTGCACCGCTGGCGGCGGACACCGGCCGTTCCCTGCGTCGTAACGCCTGGGCCGCGGGCGAGACGGAACAGGCATGACAGCCATCATCGGCAGCGGCGGCTGCGCACCGGCCGACGTAGCAGCGACCCGTGCCGCGTTGCACCGGGTCGCGGAGCATGTGCTCGCGCCCGCCCTGTACCAGGCGACCGGTCGCATCGATCTCGTTCCTTCCCCCGGAGGATTTCGCACCCCGCCGTTCGGGGCTGACGGCAGGTTCCTCGCCGTTGACGGCGCTGAACTTGTCGTCGGCGGCGCCTCGGGCGCCCGCAGGACGACCCTCACCACAGTCCGGGCGGCCGCGGATTTCGCCGGCGTCACGGCGGGCGCCCCGGCGCAGGTGTACAAGCCTGCGACACCGCTCGACCTCGACGAGCCGCCGACGATCGAGCCGGGCGCCGCACGCCTGCTGGCGGACTGGTACAGCCTCGGCGCGCAGGCAATGAGCCTCTTCGCGGCGGAAATCCCCGATGACGAGCCGAGCGCAGCCCGGCTGTGGCCGGAACATTTCGACCTCGGCATCACGGCAGGCGCCATCAACTACGGCGCCTCACCCGGTGACGATCATTTCACCGATCCGTATGTCTACGTGGGCCCGCACGACGGCCCGCCGCAGGGCGAGCCGGGATTCTGGAACGCCCCGTTCGGGGCCGCCCGTACGATCCGCGACATCACCACCGTGCAGGAGGCGGTCGCCTTCTTCCGCGACGGCCGAGCGCGGGTTCTCGCCCATGCCACCACCAGCCGCACGAGGAGAACACCATGAAAGGTCTGCAGGACAAGGTCGCCCTCGTCACAGGCGGGAGCTCCGGAATCGGCCAGGCGATCGCCATCCGCCTGGGCGAGGAGGGCGCCAACGTCGCGATCAACTACGTAGGCCGGCCAGAGGGCGCGATCTCCACCAGAGCAGCGATCGAGCACGGGATCGAGATCTGCATGAAGAAGATGTCGGAGGTTGGCGGCCGGCCGATTCTGGTCGGCGCGGACGTGTCCGACGAGCAGGCGGTGGAGCAGATGTTCGGCCGGGTGCTGAGCGAGTATGGGCGGTTGGACATCCTGGTCAACAACGCCGGCATCCAGATCGCCGGGGACTCCCATGAACTGTCCGCCGCGGACTTCGACAAGGTCCTGGCGGTCAACCTCCGTGGCGCGTTCCTATGCGCCCGCAGCGCGGTGCGCAGCTTCCTGGCCGCGCAGCAGCCTGGCGTGATCATCAACGTGTCCAGCGTGCACCAGGTGATCCCGAAGCCGCGGTTCCTCGGCTACTCGGTGTCGAAGGGCGGCATGCAGAACCTCACCCGGTCGCTGGCGCTGGAGTACGCCGCACGAGGAATACGGGTCAACGGAATCGGCCCGGGCGCGACCGTCACGCCGATCAACCGGTCGTGGATTGACGACCCGGTCAAGCGGCGCATGGTGGAAAGCCACATCCCGATGCAGCGGGCAGGCGGCTCCGAGGAGATGGCCGCTGCGGCGGCATTCCTGTGCTCCGATGAGGCCGCCTACATCACCGGGCAGACACTCTTCGTTGACGGTGGCCTCACCCTGTACCCGTCGTTCGAGACGACGTGGTCGTCTGAGTGACGACGCCGGCCGCGACTGGGCAGTCCGAGCAGGGCCGGCATCGTGCGCTGGTATTGCCGTCGCCCCGACCATCAGCGGCGAAAGAGTCACGTATAGCTCGTCGAGGAGGCCGACGGCCCGCGCTGCCGATGCATCGAGCGTGGCCGCCAGATCGACGTCGCGTTCCGGCGATGATCACGTCAGCCAGGTCCGCGGCCTTCTTAAGCTCGAGCACCGGCGCCTCGGCGACAGCGACCACGATCGGCTGCGCGATGACGACGGTGAAGAAGGGCAGATCCCAACCGAATCGGCACGAGCGGGATATCACCGCGACGGGTAGCTCCAGGGGCCCGTAATGTTCCGCGCGGACGATTCCGGCCGCGACCAGCACGATGTCGGCCTGTGAGCGCAGCACCGCGAACAGCGCCTGATCGGCGGGGCCGCCGGACACGTCGGCCACAGCGGTGGCACCGTCGATGCTGGCGATCATGTTGAGCCGCACCGTCGGCCAATGGGCGGGCGGCAGAACCCCATACAGCGCGGCGGGTCACAGGCAAAGAGCAGGAGCTGGCGCAATGTCACACCTCCGGCAGTCGGTCACCCGCGAGCGCGCCTAACTGCGCGATGGTCGCGGCGGCGGCCGGCGTTACACAGCGCTCGCCCGGTGGCTAGGAGACCCCTTTGACCGGGCGGCCGGCGGCCGGCATGTGATGGCAGCCACGGGCCCATGCGCGATGCGCCCGTTCCCCACCGCGGCCGTAACAGATTCGTGGCTGCTGAGACTTCTTCAGCAACGGCGCCGTAACCAACGACGCGATACGGAGGAGGGTCCTCTCGTGGCCGACTCATACGACGTGGTGGTGATCGGCGCGGGACCGGCCGGCGAACACGCCGCTGGCCGCCTGGCTGACGGCGGCCTCACCGTTGCCGTCGTGGAACGAGAGCTGGTCGGCGGGGAGTGCTCCTACTGGGGCTGCATCCCTTCTAAGACGCTTATCCGGCCGGGCGACGTGCTAGCCGCGGCGCGGCGCGCGCCGGGCGCCGCCCAGGCAGTCACCGGGCACCTGGACACCGCAGCCGCGTTCGCGCAGCGCGACTACATGACCTCGAACTGGCGTGACGACGGGCAGCTGCCGTGGCTGGACGGCAAGGGCATCGACCTGGTCCGCGGTGCCGGCCGCCTGACTGGGGAACGGGCCGTGGAGGTCGAGGCAGCCGATGGCGCCACCCGGCGGCTGCGAGCGGCCCGTGCGGTGGTGCTGGCCACTGGCACCAGCCCTCTCATTCCCCCGATACCGGGCCTCCGCGAGGCCGGCCCGTGGGACAACCGGATGGTCACCAGCGCGAAGGAGCTCCCCAGACGGCTGCTTGTGCTGGGTGGCGGCGCCATCGGCGCCGAGATGGCGCAGGCGTTCAAGCGCCTTGGCTGCGAGGAAGTCGTGGTGATCGAGGGCGCCGAGCGGCTGCTCGCCCGGGAAGAGCCGTTCGCCGGCGAGGAGCTGCGCGCCGCTTTCGAAGCCGAAGACATCACCGTGGTGACCGGTGTTCGCATGACCGCTGCCCGCCGCCTGGGCATCGGTGGCCCGGTCGTAGCGAAATTGGGCGATGGGCGTGAGTTCACCGGCGATGAGATCCTGGTAGTAGTGGGCCGCAGGCCTGCCACGACTGGTATTGGCCTGGAGCATGTCGGGCTCGAGCCAGGACGCCCCGTCCGGGTGAACGGACAGCTGCGGGCGGCTGGCGTGGACGGGGGGTGGCTGTATGCGATCGGCGACTGCAACGGGCTCGCGCCTTTTACCCACATGGGGAAGTACCACGGGCGCATCGCCGCCGCGGCGATTCTCGGCAAGGAGACGGCAGATGTGGCCTCCGACGGCATCGTGCCCCGGGTGACTTTTACCGACCCGCAGGTATGCGCAGTCGGCCGCACGGCCGCCGAGGCGCGGGCCGCCGGCCTGCACGTCACGGCGGTCGCTGCCCCGACGGGCGACGTTCCCGGTGCCTTCACCCAGGGCAACGGCATTCGCGGCACCTGCCAGCTGGTGATCGACGACGACCGCCGGACTGTGGTTGGCGCCACCTTCACCGGCCCGGGCCTGCAGGAGCTGCTGCACTCGGCGACCGTCGCGATCTGCGGCGGCGTGACCGTTGACCGCCTGTGGCACGCGGTGCCGTCATTCCCGACCGTCAGCGAAGTCTGGCTTCACCTGCTCGAGGCGTACGGCCTGTGACTTTCAGAGACTTTCAGAGAGGTACCGCGATGAACAGCTTGCCGATCGGTGACTACGCCCTGCTGTCGGACTGCCGCTCGGCGGCGCTGGTCAGCCGGGCCGGCTCGGTGGACTGGCTATGTTTCCCGCGTTTCGATGCGCCGGCGGTGTTCGCCCGCATCCTTGATCCCGATGGCGGGCACTTCGCGATCCGGCCGGTCGGCGACTTCCAGGTCAGCCGCGGGTACCTCGACCAGACCATGGCGCTGGAAACCAGGTTCCGGGCAGCGACCGGCGCCGCGGTGCTGACCGACGCGATGGCGGTCGGCCGTAATGACCGCGGCCACGAGCTGGGCGCCGGCTCGCCGGGAGTGTTGCTGCGCCGCCTGGCGTGCACCGACGGCGAGCTGGAGGTCGAGGTCACGTACGCGCCGCGTCCCGAATACGGTCTTATTCACCCGATTCTTGAAGTGGTCCCTGGCGGCCTTGCTGCTCGGGGGGGCGCCGACCGGCTGCTGCTTTCCGCGCCAGGTGCCTTCCGGATCGACGGGGCCACCGCCACCGCGCGCCTGCACGTGGCCGCCGGCCAAACGGTTAGCTTCGCGCTTGCGCATGGGCGGATGTGGGAACCGCCCCTGGCTGCCTGGGACGCCGGC
>WNFB01001177.1_pt1 | contig 22100 bp, 20 predicted proteins | sample 5400501 | NCBI WGS metagenome assembly WNFB01 (sample SAMN13153341, study PRJNA577476) | soil metagenome | isolation source: 200 cm saprolite under Douglas fir tree site 2 hole 1 | place: USA:California | collected 2015-04-18 | reverse complement strand
GGCAGTACCGCCAGCATTTTCCTTCCGTTTGCTTGCGATAGTCGGTCGCGAGAACCCCACCACAGAAGGTATGCGGCTACCGTCGCGATCACAAGCATTGCGAGAGCCGTCGCCGTCAGAAATGCCCGTGAACGAGGGACTAACCTGGGCTCTCTTCGCGCAGAGCCAATCGGAAGTTCCGGTGCGGGCTGTGCCGCTGCTGCCAATCCACCCTCGGCGGCAAAGGCAACGGCTTGCGCGTCGTGACGCTTGCCGGAGACCCGCTGCACCTCCGCCACAAAACGGTAGCCGCGACCCGGCACGGTCGTGATGTAGTGCTGGCCGTTTACGTTGTCGGCCAGAGCCTTGCGCAGCACGAAGACGGTCTGGGTAAGGTTGGATTCTGCAACGAAAGCGTCGGCCCAAAGCGACTTCATCAGGTCATCTTTGGTCACCAGGCGCCCACTGCGTTCTACGAGGTAGAGAAGTGCGTCGAAGACCTTGGGAGTGAGAGCAACCGGCTGATCGTCGCGGAACAGCAACCCGGTCTCAGGCTCAAGCCGGAAAGGGCCGAAGCAGTAAGCTGCGCTCGATTCCCCGAACGCCGCTACTGGCTTCCCGCCCATACCAGAAATTTGAGAATTCTTTGATGATCTTTTGAGCTCCTGCTGAGGACATCGCTTCGCTTAGAGCGCAATAATTCATGGCCCGCCGGGGAGCACGTCTCCTTCAAGAGCAGGCGCAACGGTAGCACGGAGCCCAGCGCCAGAGAAGGCGTTTCCCTCGGCGTTAAGGGAACGTGTGCAGGTGTTTGCACACTGGTTGAAGGTCTCTTTCAGCTCCGCGGGGATAGGAATGGGGAGGTTACCATGCGCGTCATTTCGCTTGCGTTGATCGTGCTGCTGAACATGTCAGCCGCGTTCGCCGCGTCTGGCAAAGGGGGCCAGGCGGCCGTTTCCTTGTCGAACGCCAGCGCTGCCCTGTCCCAGACCAGCGACACCGCCTGGAAGCTGGAGAAGACCGGGGCGCTGAACGGCTCGACCGTCATGTGGACGATCACCGTCACTCAGGGCATCACCGTCTCCGGTCACCTGTTCGTCAACGGCTTTGTCACCGTCACCAACTCAGGTACAGCGGGAGCGACCATCGGCAACATCGTGGTCAATCTGCAGACCAAGTCCGGCTCCAGCTGGGTGACGCAATCGTCCGACATTGCCGACGCCACCCACGGCGACGCCGCCACCACGGCGCACATCGATCCCCACGCCAGCTCGGAGAACCTGGGCACCTTCAGCGAGAATGCAGCCTCGGGCCAGCTTCAGTTCATGGACGCCAACGACAACACGGTGTTCTCGCTGAAACCGCAGAAGACCATCGCGCCAGGCAAGACGGTGAACCTGCTGTTCGCGGCGGAGTTCGACAACACGGTGCTCAAGCTGGCCAACGGCACCACCGTGCGGGCGGAGGTGATCGTGAGCTTCGGCAACTCGACTTCGGTGCCGCCCAGCGCGGCCAACGTGGACATCAACGGCAACGGCACGATTGACCGCGACGAGGCTTGGGTGCGCAGCCTGCCCGCGCGGCTGACGCTGAGCGTGCCCGCCCAGACGGCGGCCAACTCTACCACCACGCTGACGGATACCAGCAGCGACATCGCCACCACGGGCACGGTGACGTTCTCCAACCCGTCATTCGATCTCGGGGTGCTCACCGGGACGGTGACGGCGCAATACGATGGGGGCGCGAGTGGCGGCACCATCACCAACTGCGCCCACCTGAAAGGCACGGGCTCGACGTCGACGGTAGGCGGATTCAAGTTCCCCAACGTACCGGGCGTGGATCTGGAGGCGTGCAACACGCAGAGCATTCCGCCAGCGAACTCCTGCACGCCGGGGACGGTGGGGTGCGGGTGGCATGATGGGGATCTCGTAACGTACACGCAGGATCTATGGGGTGCCACGCCCGCACCTGGCAATGCTGCCCAATTGTTGTTCGACAACTACAACACCGTTTACGCATCGACCTTTGGTGTCGTCGAAGTCGGACTTAGTGGGTCAGCCGGGTACTCGATAATCTTTGACAGCCGCGACTCGGTATTCGCGTACCTCCCGGCAAGCGGTTCACCGGGACCCCTGACGAGTGACCTGTTGGATCCAACTTCGTCCGCGGCCGGTTCGTTTGGTGGCGAAGTACTAGCGCTCCGATTCAACATCGACTTCTCCGACGCCGGATTGACGACTGGAACCTCTGGTCTTCACTTCGGCGACCTCTCGCTTTGCGGTTTCAGCGGTCTTCCAGCGCTGAATGGGATGAAGGTTCGCGACTTCCTTGGACAAGTTAATTCGCTGCTCGGTGGCGGCCCTGCCACTTACGGGATCAACGAACTCGAACCGATGACCGTCGATCTCGGTTTTGCGTTTAGCGGTGGAACTGCTGATGTGTTCGCGCAGGATCACCTCGTGAACGGCGCCTGCCCGGCTTGGCAGAACGGGGCTCTGACGACGTACAGCCAGGACGATTGGGGCAATGGCACGAGCACCGCAGGCCAGATCCTGACTTTTGATTTCGGTGCGGTTTATCCGGGGGGCGTCGAGGTCGGAATTCCAGGCACGGCTGGTTTTTCGATGCAATTCAGCGGTGGCAGCGACGTGATCGCGTACCTGCCAGCGAGCGGCACGCCGGGGCCGCTCACCGCCGATGTTTCGGATGCGACCTCGAGTTCGTCGGGTGAGTTCGGGGGGCTCGTCCTTTCGCTCCAGCTCGACGTGGATCTCGGCGACACCGGCTACCTAGCAGGGAGCTCCACGACCAAGTTCGGCGATCTCACGGTGTGCAATGTGACGACGTTACCCGCCGTCAACGGACTCACGGTGCGCCAGATCCTGGCCGACGCGAACACGCTCCTCGGCGGTGGCTCGAGCATCGCGCAGATCGGCGCGCTCGATCCGGTGATCGACGCGTTAACCGGCGCGTTCGAGGGCGGGGCTCCGAGCGTGTTCGCGCAGCAGCACCTGGTGAACGGCGCCTGCCATTGACTTTGCCGCGAAGCGGCGGCGGTCGTGAGGACGCTGTACGCGGGAAGGGATTAAGTCGACACAAGTGCGTGCTAACAGAAACTGGGCCGGAACAGTGATAAGTATGTGCTCAATCTGGACGGAGAGGAGGACAGATGGTATGGCAACTGGAACTGATTCCAACGAAAAAGATCTTGAAACGCTGGGCGAGGTCACGCTCAACTTCTTCAAGGCCGAACCGCCCACGATTCAGCCGTTCACGTCTTCGAAGCTTAGTTGGAGCGTTACGGCGCCAAAGGATGTAACGATTCGCCTCGATGCCGCGGGCTTGAATGGCACGCCTGAAGAGTCTGCGGAAAAAGTAATTGGAGTGGCTCAACCATGGGAGGGCACGCCTTTCAGGCGCGCCGTGCACTTGATCTGGCGGCACTTACGGCACGGCTGAAGCCGTGCCCTTCCACAACTGTGCCAATCTCCTGTCCCAATCCCCGCGTTTTTCCGCAAGCTGTGAAGTCGTGCCCTTCCCAAAATACGCAGTGCCCGGAGTTTTTCCGCAAGCTGCTAAGTCACAATTTGACCTGCGCAGCGGTCGGCTTACGATTCCGCCACGGGAGAGGGGCTCCTGCCCAGTGGTTGGCCAGACGGTCTCGCATTGCTGCATCCTTGCGCAAATCGGAGCTGGTGGGATGGGTGTGGTTTATCGCGAGCATGACGAGCGGCTGGACCGTGATGTTGCGCTGAAGATTGTCAAGGACAGATCTCTGTGGGGCAGGATCTCTGTGGGGCATGGTCTGCCATCCCGTGCGCCCACGCGCTTCGCTTACATCGCGCAGGTTAGTGTTTGCGATTCTGGAAACCTATACCGGCGGGAGCGAGAGTTCTGGATGCCACTACGTCTGTGCTGCGGTAGTCCAGAATTCGTGAGGTTAGAGTGTGCGGGCCGAGAACACGTACATCAGCGACAGCCTCCATGCTGGTCTGTAGCCATGTTCCTTCCAGGTCGGCAAATGCGAGTTTGACGCGAACCCTTTTCAGCCACCAGGACGGGGTCTTTGCGATTTCTCCCTCGATGTGGCGCACCAACAGCGAATGCTTGTCAACCCACGCTTGTCCTGAAATCAGGTCCTTCTCTTTTCGCTTTGGCTTCAATCCCAATAGATAGCAGGGCTGGCCATCTAAAACAGTTTCGCCGATGTAGGTGAAATCGTAATTATCGCTAGTCACAGCATCAGTTCGAGCCTGATTGGGTTTGGCCGCCGCTTCTACTTCGTGGTCCAGGATGCGCCGTACGACTTGCTGCCCTCGGGCGCTGCCAGACGATTTTTGTATGTTGTAGTCCTTGCTGCTGGGTGGCCTGAAGTCCACTTCCGCAACCACGTTGGAATTAGCACCCGAACTTTTCGCGCCGAACAGGCGGTACTCGCGGATTACCTGATAGGGAGCTTGTGGCCGAGCTTCGGATTGAGCTTTCTCCATGCCCTGGAGGATAGACGCAAGGGGCATTACTCGCGAGCCGGCGCTCTCCTGAGCAAGTGTGAAACTGCAGATCAATACGGCTAAGATTCCCATTTTCACCACCGCCGTTGTGATCTGCAGGGTCATTGGGATTCGGTCCTAAGATGCGAGGGAAGAAGTAAGAGCACGCCTGGTGCCAATGAGAAATGCTGACGTGTGGCGAAATAACGCTCAAGGGGGGCTGGATGGTGTGCAATTTCTGCGATCGTAGCCGCCAATTCGGCCTAGGGTGAAAACGGTATCCCAAGAGCGACATCACTGTACGCAGACGCGCTCGGTTCAGGGCAGGGCTGTTGAAACAAGCGCCAGTCGGGCAGATCGCCGTCGCACCGCCCCGCGGGTTAGCCCCAGCGACTAACGACCAACGATGAACGTCCACCATCCCAGGAGCATCGACTACCGACTGCAGTGCCCACGACTATACTCTTCTCTCGGATGAAATCGGTCATCGTAGGTACCGCTGGGCACATCGACCACGGCAAAACCGCGCTGGTCAAGGCACTCACAGGCATTGATGCCGATCGCCTGGAAGAAGAGAAGCGGCGGGGGATCACCATTGATATCGGCTTTGCCCACCTGGAACTGCCTGCACCCAGTGGCGATCTCCTGCGCCTCGGCTTCGTAGATGTTCCCGGTCATGAACGGTTCGTGCGCAACATGCTGGCCGGCATCGGAGGAATTGACTTGGTGCTGCTGGTGATCGCGGCGGACGAGTCGATCAAGCCGCAAACGCGCGAACATTTCGATATCTGCCGGCTACTTTCGGTGCGCCGCGGGATTACGGTGCTGACGAAATCGGACCTCGTGGACCAGGACACGCTCGAAGTAGTCCGTCTCGAAGTCGAAGACTTCCTGCGCGGTTCGTTTCTTGATCCCGCAAATTCGCCCATCGTCGCTGTCAGTTCGCTCACAGGCGCGGGGCTCGAGGAACTCAAGCGAGCGTTGGTGGAAGTTGCGGCGGAAGTGCCAGCCAAAGACTCGGCCGCCATGGTGCGGTTGCCCATTGACCGTGTGTTCAGCATGAAAGGCTTCGGCACAGTAGTAACGGGCACGCTGGTGTCGGGGACAATCCGCAAGGACGAAGAACTGCAAGTTTTTCCCAGCGGCAAGCGAGCACGGGTGCGCGGTGTGCAGGTACATGGACAGGCCGCGGAGCAGGCGATCGCAGGACAACGCACGGCGTTGAACCTGGCTGGAGTGACCAGGGAAGAACTCGCCCGCGGCATGATGCTGGCGCCGCCCTCGACTCTTCATTCCACAGTGCGCGCGGATGTTTCGCTGACCCTGTTACGTTCCGCAAAACCGTTGAAGGATCGCGCGCGAGTGCACTTCCACGCTTACACCATGGAGACCGTCGCAGAAGTCGTGCTGTATGGAAAGAAGCAGGTGACTCCGGGAGAGACGGCGTACGCGCAATTGCGATTGTCAAATCCCGCGCTACTGCTTCCCGGCGACCGTTTTATTTTGCGGCAGTTTTCTCCGGTGGTGACGATTGGGGGCGGAGTGGTGCTGGATGCGGCGCCGCTGCCGAGAACGAAAAAAGAGAGCCTGGAATCCTTTCTCATGATGCTTGATGGTGGCGATTCGACGTCGGTTCTAAAGGCGCGAGTTGCGCGCCGTACGCACCACGGGCTTTCGGTGGCGCAAGCTGTGGGCGAGACTGGATGGTGGAAGCAAAAAATTGAGAAGCACCTCTCAGAACCACTGTTGAAAGGCGCCATCTTGAGAGTCGGAGATCTCTTCATTGATTCTGCGACAATCGACGGCTTGAAGCAGTCTCTCGCAGGCGCGGTTGCCGATTTCCATAAAAGAAATCCGTTGGTGCCTGGCATCGGCAAAGAGGCACTGCGGGAAGAGTTCGACCTAAGTCCTGAGGTTTTTGGCGCTGTACTCGAGGCTCTGGTACGGGAGAAGAAACTTGAGGCCGTCGGCGAACTCGTCCGCCTGCCGGGGCGCAGCGTGGTGATGAAAGACGAAGAAGCGGAGTCGAAGAAGACCATCGAAGCTGCGTTTGCCTCCGCCGGCCTAAAAGTCCCGGCCCTGAAAGACGTGCTGGGGGGGCTGAAAGTAGACAAGGTGCGGGCACAGAAAATCGTGACACTACTGTTGCGGGACAAAGTACTGGTGAAGATTTCTGAGGAGTTGGTGTTCCATCGTGACGTGCTCCAAGAGTTGCGACGGCAAGTTGCGACGTACAAGACGAAGTCGTCCAAGATCGATGTCGCGCAGTTTAAGGAGCTCACAGGAGTGACTCGCAAGTACGCGATTCCGCTCCTCGAGTACTTAGATCGGGAGCGGGTGACGCGACGGGTGGGGGATGAGCGGGTAATTCTGTAGAAGAGCAACGAGTCTAAAGATCTGCATCTGAACGATTTGGCAGAAGCGCGCGGTCGCGGCTACTTTCCAGTGGCATGTTCTTTGACGGCAGCACTACCGAGAGTGACGCGGAGTGCTTTCTCAAGTTGTTCCTCGATTTCAATGTCTTTATAAATTACGTAATTTGCGCGTTCTTCCTTGCCCGCGAAACCACTCTGGCGACCAGCGAGAATTACAATCGGGATCTTGGCGGTATCAGGTTTGCTCTTGATGGTTGTTATCAATTCGCTGCCATCCATCCTGGGCATCTGCATATCAGTGATGATTACATCGGGCCGGACGTGGCTGAGCACTTCCAGAGCTTCCAGGCCGTTAGTGGCTGATTCCACGGCGAAGCCACGCTCTTCGAGAAAGCGGCATACAGTGTGCCGGATGAGCATGGAGTCGTCTACAACCAACGCCGCTAAGGGCATTCTTCTTCTCCGCGGGCAAAGCTATCCGAGTCGGACAATAACAAACGAGGACATTGCAAACAAGGATGGAGTGGAAAAATCCGGTTACCTTGGTTACAGATGGCACGCCGCGGGTCAGACACCACTCGTTTTCAGGGTCTGTCCGGGGGTGACATAGGAGCGATCAGGATTCGCTGGGTTGGATGCTGTCTTCGATGGCGATGTCTTTCAATTCACTGGCTTCAAAGATGTCGCCGCATTCGATGCATTCTACAAACTCAGCGTCCTCTTCCCGGGCTACGATCTGCACACGTGGATGCTTACACGCTTCCCTCTTGGTTCTCTGGGGCGACGGCGAGGTTGGAATCATAAATCCGGGTTAGATTCCCTCTGCAGGACAAGAGGGGCGGTTACCGGAAATTGCGGGTATTTTAGACCTGCCCTTCGGGTTGTCAAGTCCCATCTTTCCACTTGCGGGGCATTCCATACTTCGCAAGGGCCCTGAAACCCGGCGATTAGACGGAAACTTCGGACTTCAATCAACAACGTCGGAGCAGGCGATTTGGGCGTACAATGCTTACCGTTTTCGAAGTCAAAAAGGAAATCTCGGTTGAGGGAGGACGCGTATGAAAAGCGGCAAAATCCTCGTCGCTCTGGCGGTGGCTCTACTCATCGTCGCCCTGTCCAGTGTCGCCGTGGGGCAGGACAAGGCAACCGCTCAGGAAGTCGTCGCCAAGGTAAGGGAAGCGGCCAGCACCCTGTCGAAGACGGGTGACGTGGCACCGTTTAATCAGAAGCAGGGTCCGTGGGTGTGGAAAGACACGTATATCTTCGTAGAGGACTGCGACAAGAAGGTTCTAGTGGCTAACGCCATCCATCCGGAGCTCGTAGGCAAAGACTTTATGTCGCTGAAGGACACCAAGGGGAAGAACGTCTTCCCGGAAGGCTGGTGCGATGCAGCGAAGAAGCCTTCCGGCGTCTGGATCGAGTATTGGTGGCCGAAGCCCGGCGAGAAGGAGGGCTCCCGCAAGCTCAGTTATAGCTTGGGTGCCAAAGGAACCCCGTACGTGGTGGCCGCCGGGATCTATGACGACAAGGCAAGCATCGCCGAGCTGACGCTGACCAGCAAGTAGCCGGGGGCCAACCCCGACACGGCCACTGGGCTCCGTGAAAATGCCGTCTAAGGGCAAGCAAGAGGTATTTCTATTTTTGGGTGGCTCGGCCTTGTGGCGGTTGTGTGATGCGGCCTGCGCTTTCCGCAATAGCCTTCACGTCATCCCCCTCAGGACGCAGCCCCCGAGATATGACGCGAATTAAAGGGACATTACAATAGAAAGTGCTGGCATTACCTAAGCCAGGATTCACATAACTCGGGATTCCAGGAGGCTGCTGAAAGACTCCGAAGAGCAGATTCCTCACCTGCTGAAAGCCGATTCGGAATGACAAGAATAAGGGGCTTAATGGCACGACTGAACAAGCTGCGGAAAAACTCTAAACAGCAGATTCCTCGCGGGCTGAAGCCCGCTCGGAATGACAAAAGTAAAGGGACTTAACGGCACGACTGAAGTCGTGCCCTTGCCAAAACAGAGGTCAAATCGAGTTTTCCCGCAGCCTGTGAAGTCGTGCCCTTCCCAAAATATGTAGTGACCGGAGCTTTTCAGCGGCCTGCTAGAGCAAGCAGGAGAAGCAATCATGAACTCGGATGTGAAGACGGTGACCCGGGAGCAGCACACGGCACCCAACGGAATCAAACTGCCCATCTACATGGATAACCACGCCACCACGCCGGTAGATCCCCGGGTCCTGGACGAGATGCTGCCCTTCTTCATGGAAAAGTTCGGCAACGCTGCCAGCCGGAACCATGCCTTTGGGTGGGTGGCCGAAGCCGCCGTGGAACAATCCCGCGAGAGCATTGCCAAGCTGATTGGCGCCACTGCGAAGGAGATCATATTTACTTCCGGCGCCACTGAAAGTGACAACCTCGCCATCAAGGGCGTGGCCGAGATGTACAAAGAGAAGGGCAACCACATCATCACAGCGGTTACAGAACACAAGGCGGTGCTCGATGCCTGCCAGCGCCTGGAGAAGTATGGATACCGCTTGACCTATCTCCCGGTGCAGAAAGACGGGCTTATCGATCTTGACGTTCTGAAGCGGGCGATTGACGACAAGACGATCCTGGTGACGATCATGGCGGCCAACAATGAGATCGGTGTGCTGCAACCCATCGCGGAGATTGGGAAAATCTGCCGTGAGCGCGGCGTACTGTTCCACACCGATGCAGCGCAGGCCGTCGGCAAAGTTCCGATAGAGATGAACAAGCAGAATATCGACCTGGCGTCGATCTCGGGACACAAGTTCTACGGTCCAAAAGGTGTGGGTGCATTGTACGTGCGGCGCAAGAATCCACAGGTGCAGATTTCCGCGATCATTGATGGTGGTGGTCACGAGCGCGGCATGCGGTCGGGCACGCTGAATGTGCCGGGGATTGTGGGCTTGGGCAAGGCCTGCGCAATCGCCTGGGAAGAATTGCAGCAAGAAGCGGGTCGCATGGCTCGCCTGCGCAATCGCCTGAAGGACAGCATTATGAACCGCCTGGACGAGGTATACATCAACGGTTCTATGGAGCACCGTCTGCCGGGCAACCTGAACGTTAGCTTTGCCTATGTCGAAGGCGAATCGCTACTTATGGGCATCAACGATGTGGCAGTTTCGAGTGGTTCGGCTTGCACTTCGGCAACACTGGAACCGTCATACGTACTCAAAGCACTGGGCACGGGCGATGACTTGGCGCACAGCTCGATCCGTTTCGGTATCGGCCGGTTCAACACTGAGGCCGAAGTCGACTACGTGGCCGACCGGGTAGTGGAGACGGTGCAGCGATTGAGGGAACTGTCGCCACTTTATGAGATGGCGAAGGAAGGCGTCGACCTGAAGAAGGTGCAGGGGGCGGCGGAGTAGGTGTGAGCTCGAACGCGGGAGCTTTGCGAGAATGCCCTTCAGCGCTCCTGCTAGATTCGTTTTGGGAGCAAGTTTCTAAGGGAAGAAAGTCAGAACAGTAGGAGGCACTGCTGAAAAACTCAGAGAAGCAGATTCCTCACCGGCTGAAGCCGATTCGGAATGACAAGAACAAAGGGCTTAATGGCACGACTGAAGTCGTGCCCTTCCCAAAATATGCAGTGGCCGGGTTTTTCAGCAGCCTGCTAGGAATTGCCGATTTCGGAGGTCAGATTACAGAGTCTATAACTAAATTGCTGTTTTAAATTTCCGGTTTTTAGTTTCCAGTTGGGAGATCCTGCAAAGTTTTGAGGAGCGAACATGCGGAAAGATCTGACATGGGACGACGTAGACGATATTGGCATCCTTCTTTCAGAAAAGCATCCCGAAGTTGATCCCTTGAGTGTGCGCTTTACCGAGTTACACGGCTACGTCACAGAACTGCCAGAGTTCAAGGACGATCCCAAAAAATCCATTGAGGGAAAGCTCGAAGCAATTCAGATGGCCTGGCACGCAGAATTTCTAGACCGGACACAAGGCTAGGCTCTCCTACTACACGAGCCGTGTTCGAAGTGATCACAGACTGGCCGTTCCGCCGTATCGCGGTTCTTATCCGGCAACCAGAGGCGCTGGTTCTTCCACGCTGGCCTCGCGCAGGAATTTGGCTGCTTCTTCAGGGGGCGTGGGATTGATATAGAATCCCGTGCCCCACTCGAATCCTGCCGTTTTCGTCAGCTTCGGCATGAACTCGATATGCCAGTGGTAGTGATCGTTGGTCGGATCCTGTACCGGCGAGGTGTGGATGACGAGGTTGTAGGGCGGATTGTCGAGCACGCGATCAGCCTTGGTAAGCAGGTTCTTAAGCGCGTTGGCGAGGTATTCGAACATGTGCGAAGATGAGTTTTCGAAAGCCGACTCGTGCCGCTTGGGCAGAATCCAGGTTTCAAACGGAAAGCGGGGAGCGTAAGGGGCGAGAGTGAGGAAGTCCTCGTTCTCGGCGACTACACGGACGCCACTGTCGGTCTCCTGCCGGATGATATCGCAAAATACGCAGCGCTCTTTGTAGAGGTAGTATTGCTTGGCGCCTTGCAGCTCTTCGACCACGTAGATGGGAAGAATCGGCAGCGCGATGAGCTGCGAGTGTGCGTGCTCCAGCGAAGCGCCTGCTGCTTCGCCATGGTTCTTGAAGATCAGGATGTACTTGAATCGGCGATCTTTCTTCAGGTCGAGGATGCGATCACGGAAGGTCCACAGGACATCCTCGATGCGCTTGGGTAGCAGCGTGGCCAAGCTGGCATTGTGGTCTGGGGTCTCGATAATAACCTCATGCGCCCCAATCCCGTTCATCTTGTCGAACATGCCTTCGGCTTGGCGGTTCAGATTTCCCTCAATGCCCAGCGCTGGAAATTTGTTGGGCACGACCCGAACCGTCCAACCTGGGGTATCACGTTGCGGCGGTGGGCCGCCGTTGGGGTTGGGGCGGTAAGCCTGTATTTCGGGTGGAGTTTTATTCTCGTTGCCGTAGCAGAAAGGGCAGAAGCCACCCCTAATTTTCATTCCCTCCCGAACGAAATCGGTGGGCCGCTTGGCGCGGTCGGTTGAGATAATTACCCAGCGTCCGACGATTGGGTCTTTTCTAAGCTCGGGCACTCAAGCGAATCCTTTCCTCGGAAGGCGCAGATAATCTATTTTACGGCATGTGAGATTCTTGAACACCTCAAACTGCGGCTGGGACGGGCGTTCGTCATAATACACGGTGACCACGTCAAAGCGCCACTGCGGAATGGTGTGGAGCCGGGAGAGATAATGGCGGGCGACGGCGGCCAAGGCGCGCTGCTTATCGCCATCCACGGCGGTTTGGGCCGGTTTGACATCACGGGTAGTGCGAGTCTTGACCTCGATGAAGCAGAGCACGTCCTTGTCCCAGCCGATGAGGTCGATTTCGCCACGGCGACGCGGAGAGCGGAAATTGCGAGCGACCATGATGTAGCCCAGCTTCCGCAGATAGAAGTAGGCATCTTCTTCGCCGCGACGGCCGGTGCGCTGATGGGCGGAGGTGCCATCAGGAGAAAGCATTCTTTCCGCCAGCCAGTCGAGGAAACGGATAATAGTGCGCGTCGGTCGCGCGATCATGAGGACGACTCTCCAGATCTCAGACGAGTTTCAAGGCTGATGACCCAATTGTAAGAGAGAGATTCCCCAAAAGGAGTGACGGCTGTCACAGGCACGTATCTATCCGAACTACGACGTTTGAGCGTCCTCTGTGAGGACTTCGCGGACTTTGTCCTAAAATTGGTTTAACCGCAAGATTCGGATATCGCCTGGCTGAGGCAGTCCTTAAACTTCTTCATTATGACGACCAGTGCGATATTCAATCAGCCAGCGCCTACGGAGTTGGCAATGTCGAATGAGCAAAGATGGTGGAACGTGGTTCTGGCACGGGATGCCGGGCACGACCGTGAGTTCGTGTTCGCCGTGTCATCTACGGGCGTGTACTGCCGTCCATCATGTCCGGCGAAGCGGCCTCGGCGTGAGAATGTCACGTTTTTCCGCCGGCCCGAAGAAGCCGAAAGGGCGGGCTATCGCGCCTGCTTGCGGTGCCGGCCGAAAGCCATCAACGGGAACGCTCAAGCGGAGATGGTGAAATCCATCTGTCGTTACATTGAGCAGCATCTGGACGAGCCGCTGACACTGCAACGGCTGGCCAGCGCATTCCACCTGAGCCCGTTTCATTTGCAACGAACATTCAAAGCTGTACTCGGCATTACGCCCCGAGCATATGCGGATTCCTGCCGTCTTACGTCGCTCAAACGCAATCTGCAGGCCGGGCATAGTGTGACTCGCGCCATGTACGATGCCGGCTACAGTTCCAGCAGCCGGCTTTATGAACGCACGGCTTCGCAGCTTGGGATGACCCCGGACAAGTACCGCCGCGGCGCGATTGCGGCATCGATCCGGTACACGTGTACTGATTCCCTGCTGGGCCGCATGCTAGTAGCGGCAACCGAGAAGGGGATTTGCGCAATCCAGTTCGCCGACTCCGATGATGAGTTGAACGAAGGATTGAAGCGAGAATTTCCCTTTGCGGCGCGCAAGCGGGACGACAATGCCATGCAGCCTTGGACGCAAGCATTGCTGCAACAAATGGGAGGCCAGAAGCTGAATTCGTGTTTACCCTTGGATATTCGTGCCACCGCCTTCCAACGGCGGGTGTGGTCGTATTTGCAATCGATTCCATTCGGCGCCACGCGTTCTTATAGTCAGGTGGCGAAAGCCATCGGCAAGCCGAGCGCCTCGCGTGCTGTCGCCCGAGCCTGTGCCACGAACCCGGTCGCGGTTGCGATTCCTTGTCATCGGGTAGTTCGAGAAAGCGGCGAAATGGGAGGGTATCGTTGGGGCGTGGAGCGTAAGCAGGCGCTGCTCGAGATGGAGCAGCGTTCTGCACGACAGGTGGAATGATAACGACCAACGAGTGTTATTTCTGGAGTTGCTCGTAAACTCGTCGAGCTCGCGACAGCAGATCCAATAGACTGCGCTTTTCCACCTCTGTGTTCCAGTCGGTGTTTGCCTGCGCAGCCTGGGTGAGCCGGTCGATCCAGGCGACGAAATAGGCTGCATCTTGTGTGGGGTGCGGCGATGAACCAGCCACCGTGACATAGATTGGACTAGTCGTGGCGTATGGATACGCGTCGAGGACGGGATATTCAGCCTTCTCACTCCAAGCGCGCAGCAGGCACCAGCCAGTTTCGGAGATCGGCAGCGTGCCTTGCACATCGGCAGTTTTGCGATCATCGCTGATTTTCAGATCACGCCTGACTTGTCCGTTACAGACCAGTTGCAGGTGATCGATTGGAACGATCGAGCGCAGCCATGCGGTAAACTTCACTTCCTGATTTTCTGCAAGCAATTTCAAATCGTCACCTAGTTGCTTTCCGCCGAGAGTAAAGCCGAGCAACGGACCGTTGGTAGCGAAGGTTCGTCCGCGTTTCAACGAATTCAGCCAGGGGGTGATATTGAGCGGCCCTGCGGGGACATTCACGTACACGCGATTGAGTCCCACCGGGCCGCGTAGAGAAGCGTAGTTGGCCATGGCATCCGTCCCGGCCGCAGTTGGCAAGTGGAAGCCGCAGTTCAACAGTCGATACCAGACGGCCGCCGTGGACTTGTGATCGCTGAAGCCGAGGACTTCGATGTAATCCACTTTGCCAAGGGCAACATCAACTGGTAACTCATCGGTGAGTGATGCGTCTTTGGCTGGGTCCGGTACCGTATCGAAGGGATGAACGTATCCAACCAGTGCGTACTGCGCGTGCGCGAGATCAGCGACGTCAGCATTCGCGGGAAACAGGCTGGCAGCGGCGGTGTTGGGGTAGGCAGCGTAATCCGGAATCAGGAAGTTTCGCGTCAGGTTCAGCAGGCCGAGATGTCCCCAGTAGCTGGTGTGGAATTCCTGGCCGTGCAGCAGTAGATTGCTACCGGTCGAGGCAGGATCGGGCTTGGTGCTGAAGTAGGCGATGTCTGGAATGCGCTGTTCCTTGTTGACCACCAGATCCTGAACGATAGGTAAGTTCTCGGCTGCCGCTTGCTCTACCAAATGCATGGGCGTATTGCGGTAAGCGCCACCATAATTCATATGCACGTGGACATCGCCGCTGACCCACCTAGTCTGCCGATCCTGCGGGGTGTTCAGCGGCTGGAGACCAATTGAGACGGTGACATGTTGGCCGGCAGCGACCTGCACCGCGCGTTTCTCGAAGCGGTACTCGAATCCCTTCATGACCTCAACTTGCACGCGGCCAGCTGGAACAGTTACGTCGGCGTTGCCTGAAGAGTGAACGTAATGTGCTTCGAAACGGCGCTCCGAGCGATCGAAGTTGTCATCCGCATTCATCCAGGCATTGTCGGGCGCATAGGCACGGCCGTCCTCGCCAGTGATGAAAATCCGAGCATCCGTAGGATGTCCTGCGGGGTCGAGCACTTTGATTCCGAGGTGACCTACAGGCTTCAGATAGTGGCGCTCTTTTATTACAAGCTGAGTTTGCGCCCCGCCAAATACGGTTTGCAGGTAGAGCGAGGTGTTTCCGCCGCGATTCGAGATGAATGCGATCTGCTTACCGTCGGGTGACCAGCGCGGATTGATATTGTCGAAATCCCCGTAGGAAAGTGGGAATGCGTCGCCGCCTTGTGCCGGAATCACCCAAAGCTGGTGCCATGCCTGACCCAGGTATGAGGCATAAACGAGATGCTTGCCATCGGGCGAGAAGTCGGGCCGCGCTTTCCACGCGGTCTCTTCGTAGTGGATCTCCCGCGCCTCTGCATCGGGTACGGCTTTCATCCGCCAGAAACCACCCGTGCCGTAGATGTGGCCGCGATTGGAAACGAAAAGCAATTCTGTGCCATCCGGTGACCACGCCGGACTGATTTCATGATCGAACTGGCTGTAGTAATAGCGGCGCAGGGAACTTCGGTTCTCGCCCGTGACGCGTTGGATATCAATCAGTTCGCCGTTCTCGAACCGGCCAACGAAAATATGAAAGTGTCCGTTGTATGAAGTAGAGACGAAGGCAATGCGTTTGCCGTCTGGAGAAAAGCGGGGTTCGACGTTTACCGCTCCCCCGCGCGTGAGCTGGTGCGTGTGCTTGCTCGCAACGTCTACAGCCCAGAGTTCTATGGCGTCGTGGTCATACGAGGCATAAAGAATCCAGTGCCCGTCCGGCGACCAGTCGGGCTGGTAATCGTAGCCAGGCCCGGCGGTGAGCTGCTCGGGGGTCGTGCTGTTGAGGTCTTGCTTCCATAGCGAGCCCGCCATGGAATAAACAAGCGAGCGCGAGTCTGGAGACCATGCCAGCGCACTCGGACCGGTAGTGAGCTGGGGCAAATACATTTCGCGGAAGTAATAAGGATGTGGCAGGTCTATCTGCTTGAGCACCGGCTGGCGCTGCGCAAATGCTAGGAAGCTGCCCAGCAGAAAAACCAGGAGCAGAAATGGAACTAAGTGCGGTTTCATGGAGGGGCGTAGGGTAGCACTCCGACCGGTGCGGTAACAAGAATTCACGACGCTGGGAGTTCACCCGGCGTACGGCGCCGTACGAGTAGCCAATTCAGCAAAGCTGCCGCAACCGTCGCGATCAAGATAAGCGACTTGGTGAGATCTACGCGAGTGACAAGCACAAGGCAAATCAGAACACCCACAACGGCGAAGGCTGGCCCACCCGGTAGCCGAAACCATGCTGCTCCAGGCTGCTTTCTTCGCAGAACAGGTAGTGCCGCGCATACCAGACCGTAATAAGCCAGTCTGGTTACGGCGGAAAGGGTAACGTTCCAGGAGAAACTGCCAAACAGCGCCAGCAACCAAGTCAACAAGGCAAATATGAGAATCGAAAAATAGGGTGTGCGAAATTTGGCATGAACTGAAGCGAAAACAGAAGGAAAGTCTCCCTGCTCTGCCAGCGCAAACGTAATGCGCGGGACAGCTAGCATGTTCGCGCTGAGGTATCCATAAACCGAAATCAGCGCCCCGATTGCGATCATTGCAGCGCCACCATGCCCCATGGTGACTCGAGCTACCTCGGCGAGGGGGCGGTCACTATGGGCTGAATCGGGTAACACGCCCACGACGACCCACTGAATCAGTGTATAGATGAGTGTGCAGGTGACGAGGGCTACGAACAGCCCGAATGCCACATCGCGACGCGGGTCCTTGGCCTCACCCATCGGCGTTAATGCGGCTTCGAAACCGCCATACGCAAAAATCAGCAACAGCATCGCCTTCAGCCAGGAATTGGCCCCGGCCGAAGATGACGCAGCGGGAAACAGCCGGTGTGTGGCGATCAGGTAAAAGGCTCCCGCCACGCAAACAATTCCGAGTGGCAGGAGTTTGGCCACGGTGAAGACGTTACTGACCTGCGTGCCCGCCCGCACGCCACGATAATTCACTGCTGCGAGCAGACCGAAGAGCAGGCTGAGGATCATAAATCTGGGGATCGGCTGAGTGGCATGAGGATAGAATTCGGCCAGGTAGTTAACGAACAGGTTGGCGTTCGCTGCGGGAGCGGTGAGGCGGGCGAGCCACAGCATCCAACCCACCTGAATGCCCATGAAGCGGCCGAACGCCACGCGAGCATACAGGTAAGGTCCGCCAGCCTCGGTGAATTGAGAGGAGACTTCGGCGAAACAGGCCATGATGACACCGATCGCCGCTCCGGCCAGCAGCACCGCAACCGGACTTGCAGTTCCTACCAGGCCAGCGATCGTCGCGGGCAACCCGAAAACTCCGCTGCCGATAATAGAGTTCACCACCAGCGCGGCCAAGCTCCAGCGCCCAATTGCTCGCACCAAGCCGGTTTGTGGTTGCGCCGTCACAAGGCGCGTTTGTATCACATTTTTGCGTGATGGCGCGTCGAGCCCATTGAGAACCTTGGGCAACCCGAAATGATGGTTGGTTCGTATCGATTACGATGGCACGGGCTACCGCGGAGAAATAGGCATGAGTGGTGAACTCCGTTGCATCTTTATTACCGGCGCGACCGGATACATGGGACGGCAGGTAGTTTCTCGATTGCTTGAGCGGGGACATCAAGTTCGTGCCCTGGTCCGGCCTGGCTCTGAAGCAAAACGTCCGTCTGGATGCGACGTGATTGTTGGGAACGCTTTGGACCATTCTACCTACGCCGGTCGCGTCCAGCCTGCCGATACGTTTGTGCAGCTTGTGGGCGTGTCGCACCCCAGTCCCGCCAAAGCCGCTGAATTTCGCAGCGTGGATTTAGCTTCGGCGCTCAACTCGGTCTCGGCCGCAGTGAATGCATGTGTGGAGCATTTCGTTTATGTCAGTGTGGCCCAGCCTGCGCCTGTCATGAAAGCTTACGTCCAGGCGCGCATGGAGGGCGAACAAGCGATTCGTGCCAGTGGTCTGAATGCCACGATCCTGCGGCCTTGGTATGTCCTTGGCCCAGGACATCGCTGGCCTTATTTGTTGCTGCCGATGTACCGACTTCTGGAACTTTTGCCCGCAACCCGTGAGGGTGCCCAGCGCCTTGGGCTGGTCACACTCAAGCAAATGACCGGTGCCTTGCTGGACGTGATTGAACATCCTTGCCGTGGGGTTCGCGTCGTCGAGGTCCCTGAGATTCGGGCATTGGGCAAGAAAGGTGCCGAATTACGATGACTATGCATTTTGACACAGAGAGGCAGCAAAGATGGAAAATCAGGAGCGCCGTGACGGGGCAGATTCCTAAAAACTGGGTGTACCTGGAATGTCAATCTGTTGGACCGCGACAATGCCGTTAAGATGAGGGAATGCTATCCGGAGCTTCAAGCACCTCCATGAAAGTTGACGACGACACTAAACGACGCCTCAAGCGTGAGGCTCGTAAAACGCTACCGTTTCTAATTGAGTTTGGCAGCAAAGAGGACATCACTGCCTATGCGAAGAGGTGGAATCCGACGATCACTCCACAGCAATTGGAGCGGGTCGTCAGGCTCTTTCTCGACGCGAAGCGCGAGCGCGAACATTCTCAACGACTTCCTTAGCTTCCTGTTCGCGCTTCGCAAGTTCGTTCTCATCCACCTGATCTGCCGCACTGTCTATCAACGATTCAAACTCACGAATCAAAGCTTCCTGCGCAGGCTGCGGATGTGCCATTTGTGGTTCCTTTTTCTTCTTCATGTGATGGCCTCCGTCTAGCTTGTAGCCCCACTACCTTACCAAGATCGAAGGCTATTTACACGGCACCAAGGGCCGGAGTATCGTTGTGTCCCTATTGCTAATGTTTAAGTCAACTGCATTTAATTTAATTATTTTTAATTAAGTTTCAGCAAGCATACACACGCCTGAGCAGCGTTGCAAGCATTTCTTAGTGCAACGTGAACCATATTTCCAAAATGCCCTTTTTGCAGATCAAGCAATTTCCGAAGGAAGTGTTGGCGCGGCTAGATGCAGCGGCAAAATTGCTGGATATTAAGCGACCACAGGTCGTAATCGAATTGTTGGAAGAGGCAACGAAGGATGTTAAGGAACTGGAAGGGAAGTTGCGCGATGCTAGGAATAGACGCCTAAAGCGGACTTAGTGAGGCACGCATGGCGTAGAAAGTTGATGGTACGTCCCTGTCACTGCACGTTTCAGCAGGGAGAACGCATTTTCGACGGTGTTCGTGTGGACTTCGCCTTTGACGTATTCCTTGGCTGAATGCCGGATTTTCGAGTGGCGGATGTTATGGAATTTCGTGAGCCGGAAATTGGAGGCCTCGGCATCATCAGTAACGATGTGCTGCGCGCCTACATCTACATGCTCGGCAATGGCTTCGTATAGAGTGCCCTGTTTTGAATCCATAACCTGGATGAGCCGGAGCGGACCTCCGCGCTGCCTAATACCGAGTACCATATCCTTGTTTTTTACTTTGCTCTTGTGTCCGCGCTGTTTGCCTCCGGTGTAGGTTTCAGTACCGGTGAGCTCCAATCCGTCCGGCTCCTGCATGCTGCAAGTCCCTTCTGTGTGGAATTATCACCGAGTTGAAATATCGCTTGGACGCGTTTTTCGCGCGGAGATGACGGATCAATTACCAAAGCTCATGCCCGTGGGACATCTGTTCGCTCGCTGCACTGGATGAGATGTTGAGTTGTCTTTCTCGGAAAGGCGGAGGCATGAACAGAGACGATTACATGGAAGACATGCATGTGCGAATCCTCCGCGTGACCGAAGATTTGCGAGCCATCCAGCGAGAACTGAACTTCGCCGCCATGCAGGCGCCGGGGGATCCGGAACTGATGGAAGCTCTCAGCGAGCTGCCTGAAACGGAGGCGCTCCAGGTACTCAAGTCGGCGCTGGACCAGATGCGTCACTTCCTCTGGTTCTACATGCAGGTGATGACGAATGAATCGGAGATCGGGGAAAAACTGCGGCAAACGCTAAGTCAGAAGCGGTCCGATGATGCGGTGTTCAAGCACGATAGTTCGTTTGTGGATCGATTCAAATATGCCGCTGATACAGTGCTGCTCCGCTATCTCACCGACGGTAAAAACCGAAAGCCCGACTAGGCCTTGATTCTTGCTTCCATTTTTTTGGGTTTTCCTACTCCAAAGTCACCGACTTCACCAGATTTCGCGGCCGATCCACGTCAAGTCCGCGACGCACGGCCATGTAGTAGGCGAAAAGCTGCAGCGGGACGATTTCTAGTATCGGTAACAGCAGTTCCGGGGCTTGCGGAATGTAAATAGTGTGATCCGCGAGACTCGAGACTTCTGTATCGCCCTCCGAGGCGAGCGCGATCACCTGACCAGATTGCTTTTTGAAGCCCCTGATATTGCTAACATTCTTTTCGTAACGCACAACTGACCCGGGATCATTGCGGTCACAGGTTGCAATGATGACCACCGGCAGATGCTCGTCAATCAGCGCATTCGGGCCGTGCTTAGTCTCGCCCGTGGGGTAGCCCTCGGCATGGACATAGGAAACCTCTTTCAGTTTGAGGGCGCCATCCATAGCGATGGGGTAGTGAATGGCACGGCCGAGAAATAGAAAATCGTCGAACCGGTGATATTTGTCTGCCAGCTTCTCGCACTGTGACGCGCAGCGGAGAACTGCCTTGATCTTGTCCGCAAGCCCAAGTAGCTCCCGGATGTAATAGTGTCCCAGGTCTTTCGGTACTTTGTTCCGAACCTGCCCGAGGTACAGAGCGAAAAGAAAAAGCGCCGCCATTTGTGCGCTGAATGCCTTAGTGGAGGCGATGCTGATCTCCGGTCCGGCATGGGTGTATATGACGCCGTCGGCTTCACGCGCAATGGTCGAATCCACCACGTTTGAAATGGCCACAGTGCGGGAACCTTTCAATTTCGCCTCCCGTTGCGCGCCGGTAGTGTCGGCAGTCTCCCCAGATTGCGTGATCAGGATGGTCAGTTCGCCCGGTCCAATGAGCGGGTTGCTATATTCGAATTCGCTGGCGTAATCGACATCGACTTGCACACCGGCCAGTTCCAGGATCATGTACTGCCCAGCCATGCCGGCGTGCCGGCTGGTGCCGGACGCGACTATGTTGATCCGTCGCAATGAGCGCAGTTCTTGCGGGCTGATGCGCACTTCTGGCAAGCGCACTACGACTTCTTCCAGCGAAACACGGGACGCAGTAGTATCCCGTAGCGCCTGGGGCTGCTCGAAGATCTCCTTAATCATGTGATGGGCAAATTCGGCTGTACCTGCCATCTTCTCTCCTTCAATCCGCTCGCCCATGGCTCAAATGCCGCTGCTGCGGACGATGGTCTCCCAACTCGACGATGATGCCATTTGACATCAGCAGCAACCGCGGATCGATGCTCTCAGGCGGAGTAAACAGGGGTCTTGCCAGCCAGCGAAAACAGAGTGCGAATGTTCAGAACAGCATTCTATAGGAAAATCCCAAGCTGGCCTTAGATCGATAGCGGGCGATTTTACCTAGTATTCATAGATGGCAAACACGTTTGCGGAGAAAAGAGCCTGCAAAAGCTGGGAAAAAATGTGACTCTTTGAGGAGTCCCGGGAAACTGCGGAAAGACTCGCTCGAGTTAGAAAGCCGCAAATTAACCGATGCTATAATCAACAAGTGTGGGGGGGCATGCCGCGACTGAAGATGCGGTGCAATGAAGTGTGCCCTTCGCCCTACCTACGTCGGGGAGTGGCTCAGCCTGGTAGAGCACCTGGTTCGGGACCAGGGGGTCGGAGGTTCAAATCCTCTCTCCCCGACCAATATTTTCAAGTACATAAACAGCTCTTCTGGTCTTTCGTCTATAGCGGTGTAGGCAATTTTGTAGACGGTGAGATCCTCAGAGTTCAACAATGCGGGAAACCCAACCCGACTG
>WNFB01001176.1_pt1 | contig 22105 bp, 19 predicted proteins | sample 5400501 | NCBI WGS metagenome assembly WNFB01 (sample SAMN13153341, study PRJNA577476) | soil metagenome | isolation source: 200 cm saprolite under Douglas fir tree site 2 hole 1 | place: USA:California | collected 2015-04-18 | reverse complement strand
GGGGGCTTGTGTCAAGGGCTTCCGTGATGTGTCGTGCGATGAAGCTGAAGCTGTACTCGCCTCTGGGGTACAGACTTGAGGGAGAGCACAGACACAAGCCCGTCCCATTCTCTGGGACGCGGTATCTGACAAAAACGATCGTCCCTGCTTCAACTGCATGACTCTCTGCGCCTACCTGGATGAAGCCACGACCACTTATGACATAGTACACTTCGCCTTCGGTATGTGGTTGTTGTTGATCGATCGCACCGGCTGGAAGCACATACAGGCCCACGCTGAGTGAAGATACGCTGAGAAATTCGAGATACGAGCTATCCGATTGATTGCGTCTCCTGACAAGATCGGCGAGTTCAAAAGCATCCATGCACTCATCAAAAATCCTTTCTAGAGACCCCTTGCTTTAGCTAAGGGGAGGAAAGAAAGCTCCGGCGTCGAGCCGGAGGAACCCCTCGCGGGGTGCTGTTTTTAGCAGAAACAGCAAAAACTGTTGCCAGATTTCTAGCCACCGTGTAATGTCACGGGTAACATTCCCCTTCGAGATTGCAATACAGGCATAGGTCTGTGACCGTCTGCTTGGGCGCGGCAGGTAGTGGTCCGAACTAGGGGGGCATTCTGACGTACTTTCGCTACTCTCCTGGCTCCTCACCCTGATTTCGCTATTTCTTAGCCCGTATCGCTGCTCGCATCTCCGGCATAGTCAAGCTATGCGGATTATGGCCTCTAGTCAACGCTTGCGATGTGCCAGCCCTTAGCACATGCCCCTTGCTTTAGCTAAGGGGTCGTTGACTCTCCTTATGTAGTGGTGCCCCTTGCGGGTACCAGGTGGGTACCAATCACCCACCTATATCATACAACAACGAGAAGGTCCACTTGGGCTTACCTGCCCCCAGCCAGGGTGCTACAAAGGCCCCAGTTACCACTCCACTCCCACCCTTACGGCTGTTCCCTTTACCTGAAGACTCGCATCAAATGCAGCACATTGCTCACATAGTGCCAGTTAAAGACGCCGCGACGTACGACCGCCCAACTGCCTTCATTGTAAGCGCTAATGATCTGGACCAGGTTACCATGAAAATTTCGCCATAACCAACTCAATAAGGTTGCGCCAAGGTTGATATTGTCCCACAGGTGGTAGGGGTCCCGTCGTATACCTGTGCCAGCGTTAATACCCATGGCCGTGTATGGCATCACCTGCATTACCCCAATACCACCATCCCACGCAATCACATGCTGGGTCCAACCGCTCTCCTGCCAGGCAATAGCCAGTAGTAGATTTGCCGGTAATCCATACCGATCGGCGACCCAATGTAGCATCGCGGCCACCTGCCCACGTGTGGACCATTGCAATGCATTGTAAGCATACCAGCGTACGGCACCGTTATACAGAACGCCACTGAGTCCTGAACTCCCCGAAAAACCTCCTGCCAATCGATATGGAATACACAGGCGCTGACCCACAAAAACCAGATTGACATCTCTGATGTAATTTATCTGTGCCAGCCTCCAAATCGTGGTATGGTTACTGCTGGCAATCCTGCTCAAGGTTTCGCCTCGATGGACCGTGTGCCAGGCACATGCATTGCCAGGACCTGGATTAGCGGCGTATACATTTCGCTGATTGTATGCGACTACGAAAGAACCAAGTAACATGATCGCCGTCAAGGCTAACAGCACAAGTTGTTTAGAGATATGGGAATGTAATCTAGGGTTACAGTGGATCTCGTTCATAGCGCAGTGTTCAAGCCTCCCATGTGTCGCTATTACCGGGGTGCGTTTCACAGTGTCACACTGAATCTAAATTCACTATATCCACCCGCCAAATCGAGAAATATGCATCCAACGAGCCGAAAAACCTTCACCCTTGCGCTTTCTTACGTGAAGGGGTAGAATTACTATGGTTCCACCTGTTTCTGGTGAAGTGGGATCATGCAGGATTGGTTGTTTGTCCCCGTCCCAGACATGCATCGCACGAGGCCAACCCCAAGAAAGGTAGCATAAAGCCGAATGACGATAACTACCCGACCACGCACTATCGGAGAGTTGCGTGAAAGCGGATATAGAGTACTCTCTGTCAAAGAAGAGATGCGGAAAAACCTCATCCAGAAGATTCGTAGAGGGGAAGAGTTGTTTCCAGGGATTATAGGCTACGAAGAAACCGTTATCCCACAGGTTGAAAATGCCATCATCTCCGGTCAGGACATCATCTTTCTAGGTGAACGCGGGCAGGCGAAAACACGTATGGCGCGTGCCCTGGTCAACCTCCTGGATGAGATCGTGCCGGTTATCGCCGGATGCGAAATAAATGACGACCCGTTTGAACCTGTGTGTAAGGCCTGTCGTGACAAAGTAGATGAGCTAGGTGATCGTGTAGAAATTGCCTGGTTACCGCGTGATAGGCGCTACGGTGAGAAATTAGCGACGCCTGACATCACCATCTCTGACCTTATAGGCGAAGTAGACCCCATTCGTGTGGCCGAGGGTCGCTATCTCTCAGACGAACTCACGATTCACTATGGTATGATTCCACGCACGAACCGTGGCATCTTCTGCATTAACGAACTGCCCGACCTGGCCGAGCGCATTCAGGTCGGATTGTTGAACATCATGGAAGAGCGCGATGTACAGATCCGTGGTTACAAGATTCGCTTACCACTTGATGTGTACGTCGTTGCCAGCGCTAACCCCGAAGACTACACGAACCGTGGACGGATCATCACGCCACTCAAGGACCGCGTCGGCTCGGAGATTCGCACGCACTATCCGCGCACAGTGGAACATGAGATGCAAATCATGGAGTCCGAAAGCAACCACTTCATCACTGATGGCCTGGAGATTATCTTCCCGCAGTTTATGAAAGAAGTGATTGCAGAGATTACCCAGTTAGCGCGCCGCAGCAACGACATTAGCCAGAGTTCGGGAGTAAGCGTGCGTGTCTCGATCTCGAACTTTGAGAATGTGCTCAGTAATGCCAGCCGGCGTGCTTTGCGGCTCAAGGAGCGACAGGTTGCGCCACGTGTGAGCGATCTGTCCGCGATTATCGCCTCGACCTGCGGAAAGATCGAGCTTGACACCGTGGGCGACATCAAAGAAGATCGTGTAGTACAGAAGCTCATCAATGCTGCCTTGCTCGGTGTCTTTGGAGAATACTTCGAAGTGCGCGAATTTGAGCAGCTAGTAGCCGGTTTCGAGCGTGGTTTGAATGTACAGGTCGGTGACGACATGCCATCGATGGATTACGTCAACCAGCTCGCGAAGGTCGGCGGTTTAAGTAAAGCGGTTGATAAGCTTAATGGTCGTGGTAGTCCGGCAAGTATTGCATCGAGCGTCGAGTTTATTCTAGAAGGCTTGCATCTGAACCGGCGTCTCAATAAAGATGAGGTCAACGGCAAGACACGCTATCGCCGCTAAAGGAACGCATCACATGTTCAAACGCTTTTTCAGTAATCGCTACGGATACTCACGCTGGGATGGCACACAGCGCATCGAAGGATTTGATGCTGATGAGATTCTCGATGCGCTCTCGGATGACTACATGGAGGGTGGCAACTTGCAGCAGGCGCTCAAACGCCTGATGCAGGAGGGTATGAGGGGCGAGGATGGTCGCCGCACTATGGGACTGCGTGAGATGATGGAGCGCATGCGCAATATGCGCAACCAGCAACTCAACCGCTACAATATGGCTTCTGGAGTGATGGATGACCTGCGCGAAAAACTTGAAGAGATCAAGCAGTTGGAGCGCCAGGGCATTCAACACCGCCTGGATGCAGCAACCGAAGACCAGCAGCCATCATCGGGGCAACAATCAGTCGGACAGCAACAACAGTCGGGACAGCAACCCACAGATCAGCAATCAGGAAACCGGCGTCAGGGCGAACGGGCAGAGCAACAGTCCGTAGGGGAGGGAGTGGAGGGAGTGGAGCAGGGCGGAGTGGGGGAGCTTGCCTCCGCCCGTAGCAGCCAGCAGGGCCAATCTGGTCAGGACAATGACGAACTGACACCTGAACAGAAGCGCAAGATGCTGGAGATGATCGCTAAGCGCAAGCAGGAGTACCTGGATAAACTGCCGAAGGACATTCCTGGCCAGATCAAGGGACTTTCCGAGTATGACTTCATGGAAGACGAGGCGCGCCAGAAGTTCAACGAACTGATGGAGAGCCTGAAACAGCAGATGATGCAGCAGTTCTTTCAGGGCATGCAGCAATCATTGCAGAATATGACTCCAGAAGACATCGCCAAACTACGCGAAATGATTCGTGACCTCAATAAAATGCTGCGCGAGCGCCAGGAAGGGCGAGAGCCTGATTTTGACTCATTCATGCAAAAGCATGGTGAGTATTTTCCTGGCGTCAACTCACTGGATGATCTGATCGAGCAGATGCAGCAGCAGATGGCGGCCATGCAGGGGATCATGGATAATCTCTCACCGGAGCAACGCCAAGAGTTGCAAGACCTGATGGAACAGCTCATGGGTGATGATCGTATCCGCGTCGATCTAATGGAACTGGCCCAGAACCTTGAAGCCCTATCACCCATGGAGCAAGTACGTACACGCTTCCCCTTCCGAGGCGATGAGTCCCTGCCTTTGAATGAAGCAATGCGTATGATGAGCCAGTTGCAGCAGATGGAAGGATTAGAAGACCAGTTTCAAGAGGCACGACGCTTAGATGACCTGGAGGCTATTGATAGCGAAAAAGTCAAGCACCTCCTCGGCGACGAGGAGTACCAGTCAATTGAACAGTTGAAAGAGCTGATGAAGATGTTGGAGGAGGCGGGCTATATCCAGAAGAAAGGGAATCGCTGGGAACTAACTGCTCGCGGCATTCGTAAAATTGGCCAGAAGGCTCTGCAGGACATCTTCAATAAGCTCAAGCGTGATGCTTTTGGTCGGCATATCAGCCCCTTCCGTGGTGTAGGTGGTGAGCGCACGGACGAGAGCAAAGTATATCAATTCGGTGATCCATTCCTTCTTGACCTGGAAAAGACGCTGAAGAATGCAGTGCACCGGCGTGGTCCGGGCACACCTGTAGGATTGGAAAAAGATGATTTTGAGGTCTTTCGCACCGAATTTACCACCCAGTCCTCGACTGTGTTGCTGATCGACATGAGCATGAGTATGATCTATAATGGCTGCCAGCCTGCCGCGAAAAAGGTGGCAGTAGCGCTGGAGAGCCTGATCCGCTCTCAGTTTCCGCGTGACAACCTGTATATCGTGGGGTTTTCATTCATTGCTCGTGAATACAAGCCCGACGAACTGGTGGAGATGGGTCGCTACGACCACAGCATGGGAACAAATATGGCGCACGGACTGATGCTGGCACGGCAACTCTTAGCTCGACATCACGGCGTGAACAAACAGATCATCATGATTACCGACGGTGGTCCCACTGTCTGGTATGAGGATGACAATTGGCAATTCGCCTACCCGCCTAATCCCTGGGCTGAGCAGCAGGCGTTATTAGAGGTGCAGCGTTGCACACGCGAGAATATCACGATCAATACCTTCATGTTGGAGGATGATCATTGGATGGTTGCCTTCGTCAATCAACTGGCGAAGATCAACCATGGCCGCACGTTCTATACAGATAAGAACAACCTGGGCGAATACCTGCTGGTCGACTATCTGAACAGCAAGCGCAAGATCATAGCGTGACATGGCTAATCGTCTAAGTAGTGCATTCGTCGAGGGCCTGCGACAGCTAGGCCTCTCGTTGAACGAGCAGCAGGTGACACAGTTTCAGCGCTACCGAGAAATGTTGCTCGACTGGAACTCCCGCATCAATCTGACAGCGATAACTGATCCCGAGGAAGTCTTGAGTAAACATTTCCTCGATTCGCTCTCGCTGTTGATAGCCTACGATAGACCAGGGGCGCGTTTACTCGATATCGGGTCAGGCGCGGGCTTCCCTGGTCTTCCTCTCAAAATAGCGCGCCCCCGCTGGGAAGTGGTGCTCTTGGAAGCCACCGGTAAAAAAGTGACTTTCTTACGGCACGTGATCGAAGCTCTCCGACTCGAAGGGGTTGTGGCACTCCAAGGACGTGCCGAGGAGTTGGCGCACAACGAAGCGTTTCGGGCTTCCTTCGATGTTGTAACGGCGCGAGCTGTGGCCTCGCTCCCCATGCTACTGGAGTATGCCGCGCCATTTTGTCGCATGGGAGGTCAAATCATTTTCCCGAAAAACGGTGACCTGGCTGAGGAGTTTGCTCAAGGCAAGCGCGCTGCTCAGATGGTTGGCGCCACCTTGAAGGAGGATATCCCCGTGTCGTTACCAGGGCTGGAGGGTAGTAGGAGATTGCTTGTATGGGAGCAGGTGGGAAAGTGCCCTGTGCAAATTCCGAGAGGAGGATCAGCAATGGCAAAGAAACCTCTTGGGAGAATTTCCACCAACGAGTAGATGACCTCTTGCTCACCTCATCATGAAGTCGCCTGGCTTGCTAGATCTACTCTCCCGCCCTTTTGCGTCGCTTCTTTCTCCCACGTCGCTGTGCAAGAAACGCATCAAGATCAGACCGCAGGATTCGATACTCTTTGCTGATATCGAGAGCTATCAGCTCTCCATCACGTATCCATTGCCTCACTGTTTCGGGATGAACACGCAACTCTTCGGCGATTTCTTCAACGGTGAGCATCTTCTCTGACATGGCTTTGACTCCTCCCAATATTTAGAGTCCATTCTACAGTACGAGAATGTGTGGGTCAAGCTGTGCCCATTTGTGACTGTATCAACTTGTATGAGACTTGACATTAGTGCATGATATAGCTTATACTTGTATTAAGCTGTTTAAATTCCTTGCTCTTGCAGCGGGCGCGATTCGCGAGGGAGGACTGATGGCACACTGTGTAAGAACGAGATGAGCAGTTCGAGTCATCCAGCCCGATTTTCAGGACTGCCGAGTGCGTGCTGATCTCGACCTCGCTGACGCAGTCAAAGGAATGCTCACCGAGCGCTGCTCAATGCACAACTTAGACTTGCTCCTGAGCCTCGCCTCAAAGGGCAATGAGGAAGACCACCTGAGACTACTGAACCGTGATCTTTGATCTGAGTTAGCAGTAGTGAGGGCGATTTCTCCGTAATGGCCGGAAATTGTTTGGTCCATATGCTTATTGTAAAGTAGGTTTAGAAGAAATGTGAGAAAGCAATAAGGTATGACAAGAGATAACATCCATCGAGGTGTGCAAGGAGAAACAGCGGTTCTCAATCGCCTGGTACAGAAGGGGTTCGAGGTGCTGATACCATGGGGCGGACACAGACGTTACGATATTGCCTACTTTGTCACTGTTGAGCACAGAAACTTTGGTTTCTTTGTCCATCGTGAGAGCCATCTTGTGCGCATCCAGGTAAAGATAGCCAGACTGACTGCAGATAAGAGCGGCATAGATTTTAATACAACGAGCGTACATCCAAGAGGTGATAAGCACTTCAGGCGCGACTATGTCGGGGATGCCGAATACTTTGGAGTGTACTGTCCTGAGCTAGACAGCGTGTATATGGTGCCAGTATCTGAAGCTCCCAGGAGTGGGCACATGACACTGAGGCTAACACAGCCAAAAACGGGGCAGAAAGGAGGGTATCACTTCGCCAGGGACTATGAGCTATAGGAATGGGTTATTTCTGCATTATCTCGATTCTTTGACTTTGCTGCTGGATACTATTTTGCCGCACGAAAAAGGATGTAGACACGATGTTTGCGTTCTATGCTAAGAACCGTGAGCATGTGGAGATGAAAGCAGAGGAGATACCTGACCTGTGCGCCTTTAAGCGGCTAGACCTCAAGGAGTACCCCGGGGTGATAGAAGGAGATACTGTGTCGTGATTTGCTGATGATAACGAACGCGTTCAAATGTCCTAGATTACGGTAGTGACAAACGAATCTACATACCTTATACTCATGAGTATAAAGTTTTCCTAGCAAAAGGTAGTGCGTTCGTGAATATCACGTCTATCTATCATCGATTTCCAACGGAAGCTGATTGTATTGCTCATCTAGAAAAACTACGTTGGAAAGGGAGAGCACGGTGTCCGTATTGCAATGCTGATCGTAGCACGTCTTATCCTACTGAGCAACGATATCACTGCAACAGTTGTAATACGACATTTAGCGTGACAGTTCAGACGGTTTTTCACCACACTCACCTCCCTTTACAGAAATGGCTCGTGGCCATCTCAATTCTTCTGAACGCCAGAAAAAGGGTCTCAACACGACAGCTTGCCCAAGATTTGGCAGTGAACAAGAATACTGCATGGTACATTGGCCAACGTATTCGTACAGCAATGCTAGACATAGAGCAACGTGACCTCATACAGGAGTTAGGAGTGACCATATGAGTGACAAGCAGATTCGGGCTACTCACAAGGGGATTTTACACATTGCCAATGTAGACATACAATGTTTTGTGCTTGAAGATGGGAGGCGTGTTATCTCTGGCCGTAGTCTGACGAAAGCCATTGGGATGAAAGGACGTGGCCAAGGAACAGCCCGAATTCCTACCCATCCTACCCTTAAAGCCTTTATTGGAGCCGATTTAGCCCTGTCCATCGGAAACCCTATTCAATTCACCTCGAACAATCTGCCGACCACGGGATTTGAGGCGACCATTTTGCTCCAGATTTGTGATGCTATTCTTACTGCTAGAGATGCAGATGTCCTCAAAACTGAGCAGGAGCAACGGTATGCTAAAGCTGCCGATACACTTATGCGAGCCTTTGCCACTGTCGGTATCATAGCACTCGTTGATGAGGCGACAGGGTACCAGGCTGAGCGAGAAAAAGATGAATTACAAAAAATACTCTCTGCCTACATCTCACCAGAATTGATGCCATGGACCAAACGCTTCCCTCCAGAATTTTATGAACAGATGTTTCGGTTACGTAATTGGCAGTATCGTCCTCTCAGTACCAAACGGCCCCTGACTGCTGGTAAACTCACGAACCAACTTGTCTATGAGAAACTTCCACCAGGTGTCCTTGACGAATTAAGGCGAAAAAACCCAACAGATGAAACAGGACGTAGAAAACACAAGCATCATCAGTTCCTCACCAATGATGTTGGGAATCCACATCTTGAAAAGCATCTAGCTGTTGTTACCACATTGATGAGGATTTCCCCAAATTGGCGTGTTTTTATGAGCCATTTTTCAAGAGCATTTCCACCTGAAGCTGAACAGATGACCTTTGAGTTTGAAGATGAGGAAGAGACGGGTAAAGCGTAAAACCTGTCCTGAATACAGGTGGACTCAGAACCCTCTGGCAAGCATAAGAAGCAGTCTATCGCTTTTCATAGACGAGCACTTTCGTGGCACATTCCAATAAGGACTAATGCATTTCAGGCAAATATGTGGCTCTGGTTGCTCTTTGCCGTCCTCCTGCTTGGGGCAACCATTCAAGTCCGCAGCGGTCGCGTTTGTAGCCCCATAATTCTACCTTTGCCATACCTCTAAGTATATGGTACAAAGGAGAACCTGGAATTGGTAGCCAGGAAGCGAGGCATGCTGTATGTCCACTTCAATTCGAATACGATGGGAGAGGGGGACGAATCTATCCTATGGGAGAAGTTGTGCATTTCTACCAGTACCAAAGTGATGTGTTCCTCTCCCACTATCTCAAACGTTCCAATGCTGAGGGCTACCATGTGAACGATAAAATCCAAGTTCAGTGAGCATATCAGAAGCAAAACGGATACCGTTATTGTCAATGAGCTCTTGTGTAAGGTGTTGTGTCATAATATTTGCGCGGTGATACAATCCCTATATGAATTATGGGTAGAACCGACATTTTGTGCAGAACTGCTTCCTGCACAGAATGCGGGCGTTCGGGAGACTTTTGGTGCAAAGCCCGATACACCTCAGACTCGGATGCTGGATATTGGTTCAGGTGCTGGTTTTCCTGGTTTGCCCCTCAAAATAGTGCGTCCTCAATGGCAGGTACTGCTCTTAGAGGCCACCGGCAAGAAAGTGGCATTCTTGCAGCATATTATTAAGACACTGCAACTTAAAAACGTTGTCGCCGTGCATGGACGTGCCGAAGAACTGGCACACAAAGCCGAATATCGGGCCTGGTTTGATGTTGTGACTGCACGTGCGGTTGCATCAATTCCTACGCTTTTGGAGTATGCCGCGCCATTTTGCCGGGTTGGTGGTCAGATTATTTTGCCCAAGAAGGGTGACCTGGCAGTGGAGTTGGCACAGGGGAAACGTGCAGCGCACCAACTTGGGCTTGTGTTCAAGGCCGATGTTGCTGTGACGTTACCCGGTTTGGCCGATGGCCGCCGCCTACTTGTGTGGGAGCAACAGGAGTTGTGTCCAGCACGATTCCCGCGCAGCGGTGCGGTGATGGTGAAGAGGCCGCTCAGGTAACATTACTAAATTTCCGGATTATCCGCTAGCAGTACCCTTATATCCGTCCATCCGTAGCCGAGATCATCGAGTGTCATCCCATCGACCTCATATGGGCCAGTCCTCACGAATTTTGCCCCAAGCGATTCATAAAAGTGACGTGAAGAGTTGGCTGCAAGGACCCACACGATCATTGCCTCGATGCCCACCTCCAGGAGCTTTTCCGCCAGCACTCGCGTGAGACTTCGACCAAGTCCCTGACCCTGGTGGCTCTTAAGGACATAGATTGCGTGTAGCTCGCCCTTATAGAGTGAATCACCGTTATGCTCTGGACCTCCCCAAATGAAGCCCACAACGTTGCCTGCCTCATCTTCGGCAACGTAAATGAACCCGTCAGAGGTACTAAGGATTCTTGCCCAGTGATTTGTATATCTTTTGTAAGACATGTTTGCCAAATACTCATCTGATACAATCCCAGGATAGGTTGTGCGCCACCCATCGACATACACCTTCGCGATACCGGCGGCATCCTCTAGACACGCCTCTCTGATAGTCATAGTTGTCCTCCAATCTAAAAGCTGATCTTGTACAACTAGACACTACCACATAGAAATGGAAGTGGGCAAACCATTGCTTATTGTTCGGAAATGCGCAATATGCTTCCATCTTTCTCATGCTTGTGCTATACTTTTATTGTACTTCAATACACCACTTCATTCACTATCCTTTTGTTTCCATATAAAGGAGGAGCTATGGCCCTGGAAGGAGTACAACTCGGTCACTATAGACTTGTGCGTTTAATCGGAAGTGGTGGCATGGGCGAAGTCTACTTTGCAGAAGATAGCCGAATCGCCCGAAAAGTGGCCATCAAGGTCGTGCGCAACGAAGCTGATCCGTATCCCAATGCGGCAGCAACCAAAGAAGCGACTCGTCTCTTCGAGCGTGAGATGAAAGCTATCGCTACCCTCGATCATCCCAACATTTTGCCACTGATTGACTTTGGTGAAGAAACCGTCAATAAAGCGACCCTCACCTATATGGTTATGCCTTTTCGTTCTGAAGGGTCGCTGGTCGATTGGCTGCAGAAGCAGGGCAATGGCGAGATACTTTCACCACACGATGTGAACTACATTGTGCGTCAGGCAGCGGATGCTCTTCAACATGCCCATAATCGTAACCTGATGCATCTGGATGTCAAACCTTCCAACTTCCTCATTCGGCGTCGGGACGATCATCCAGGTCTCCCCGATGTGCTGCTGGCCGACTTTGGCATTGCGAAATTTAACTCGGCAACAGCGACCGCAAGCCAGAGCATTCGTGGGACTCCAGCCTACATGGCCCCCGAACAATGGGTAGGCTCCCCTGTTGCCGCCACCGACCAATACGCATTGGCCGTCATGGCTTACCAACTGCTCACCGGAAGGGTACCCTTCCAGGGAAACATGCAACAGGTGATGTATAAGCATCTGCAGGAGCGTCCCCTGCCTCCCAGCACCTTCAACTCACGTATTCCTCCTTCCGTTGATTGGGTAATCCTGAAAGCGTTGGAGAAAAATCCTCAGAATCGTTTCTCTTCAATACAGGCATTTTCAACTGCCCTGGAGCAAGCATGGCATAGTGAAAGAACTCCTGTATCGCCACTACAGGCGGTAATACCGTCTGGTACTCCTGTTCCTCCACCACCCCCAGTGAACCCAGTGCCATTTCCACAAACGAACTATGGGACGCCCTATAGGTCACCTATAGCACCGCCTCCACCGCTACCTCCACCTCCCAAAAAGTCAGGTATTCCTCCCTGGCTTGCCGTCGTGCTTGGCTTGATCGCGCTTGTTGTAATAGGGGGCCTCGCTGTCGCGTTGTTTTATCATCCATCCTCAGGTAGCAGTAGCTCTGGTGGTGCACTACCCGTTCCTCCAACCCCAACTGCTACTCCGACTCCAACTTTTCCTCGATTAAAGTCATCCTATAGCGGTACTGACCATTCTACTACGGGCAGCAGTGGTAATTTGAAGCTCATTGTAAACTCGCAAGATCAGCAGGGAAATATTTCGGTCAGCGTAATCTATCCTTCTGTAACAGAGTCGTGCAAAGGAAAAGTTACGACCGACAACCAAATCTTCCTCCATTGTACATACTCATTCGGAAATTCAGATTTTCATGGTCAGATCTTTCCAGATGGTCACATTGCAGGAAGAGAACAAGATAACAATGATAGCAGCGCCTATGATTGGAACGTCTCATAGAACAAACAGAGAATCATTCCGACTCTATCTTGTAGCGTTCCTTGGGTAGCGTGCATCATATGTTGGCGTTGCCAGCACATTCTGTACCTGGATCGTCTTGCCACGCTGGGGGCTGACCGAAATCATCGCAATGGGCGTCTCAAGGAGCGTCTCCAGGCGTTTCAAGTAGTTTTTAGCTGCCAACGGTAGCCCATCGTAGGAACAAATGCCAGAAGTGTTGCACTGCCAGCCTTTCACCTCTTCATAGACAGGCTCGCAGGCGGCGAGATCACTGAGATTTGCAGGGAGACTGTTCACAGTTTTGCCATGCAGGCGATATGCGGTGCATATTTTAATTGTTGGGAAGGTATCAAGGACATCGAGCTTGGTGATGACGGCAGCATCCAGGCCATTCAATTGTGCAACAAAGCGTCCGGCTACTGCGTCAAACCAGCCACAGCGCCGTGCTCTGCCGGTGTTAGTGCCATACTCATGGCCTTGATTACGTAGCTCTTGCCCGATCGCATCGAAGAGTTCGGTGGGCATGGGGCCACTCCCTACACGGGTGATGTAGGCTTTGTAAACGCCGATAACACGATCAATAGAGTGTGGTGGTAGCCCGGCACCACTGGATGCGTTAGCTGCCATCGTTGAAGATGAAGTGACGAAGGGATAGGTACCGAAGTCAATATCGAGCAATGCCCCCTGCGCTCCTTCGAGCAGAATCGTCTTGCGTTCAAACAGTGCGTCGTGGAGCATTGCCTGGGTATTGGCGATCTGCGAGCGTAGTTGCTGCCCATAGCCGAAATACTCGCCGTGGATCTCCTCAAGCGAGAGGGGTGGTTGACCATAAATTTGCGTAATCATACGATTCTTTTGCTGGAGGATGGAGGAGAGCTTGGCACGGAAGGTATCTACATCGAGCAGATCGGCCATGCGAATGCCGATGCGAGCATGTTTGTCTACATAGGCCGGGCCAATGCCGCGCTGGGTGCTGTCGATCTTGTCTGCCCCGCGTGCCGTTTCTTCGAGTCGATCCAGCAGAAAGTGATACGGCATCACAACATGTGCTCGCTCACTGATCCAGAGCCGCGAGGTATCTACGCCTAGATGGTGCAGTTCTTCCATCTCCTCTATGAGGCCCTTGGGGTCAACGACGACACCATTACCGATGATACAGATGGTGTTAGGGTAGAGAATGCCGGATGGCACGAGGCGGAATGCAAACTCACCGTTCTCATGCACAACGCGATGGCCTGCATTGCTGCCTCCCTGGTAGCGCACGACATAATCTGCACTCATTGACAACTCATCTACAATCTTGCCTTTGCCCTCGTCTCCCCATTGTGCTCCAATGATTGCAACTACTGCCATGATAACACCCTTTCTGCGATTGTATCTTCTCTTTCACGCGAATATCCCTACCGGATAGTAGGGGTGAAACGCGCCGTGGGAATTATACCACAATCGAACCCGGCTACCGTTGCTGTATGTAATTCAACAACAACTGGTCTGTAATCTGTTCGATGGGGGCACGATCATCGGTAAAGACGATACCTCCATCTGGGTTGCCGCGTGTGACCACCGGCAACACCTCACTGGCGACCTGGCCCATAACTGTCTGAGGTGCAAACTGCGCCAGGTTGAGGCGGAAGATGTCGATTGAGGTGGGTTGCATTGTTGCCATCACCTCGGTATTGAAGGTTCCAGGAACGTTGAATGTATATACACTGGGAAAGACCTGGCTCATTGTATTGACGAAGGCCTGCACCAACCTGAAATCTTGGGTGGTGTGCCCAGTATTGAGCGCCACCACTCCTGTTGCTGAGAGATGCGCACGAATAGTGATGAAGAACTCGCGGGTGGTGAGCTGGAAGGGGATATACGGCTGCTGAAAAGCGTCGATAGCTACAAGATCATAGTGCGCATGTGTAGTTTCGAGAAAGGTGCGACCATCTTGCTCAGAGACGTGCAGGTTAGACTCGTTCATAGCAAAATACTTCCGTCCCACCTTGACAATGGCAGGATCGATTTCGACCCCATCGATGGGAACGGGGCCATAGACCTGCGTAAACTGGTGGGCGATGGTACCCCCAGCCAGGCCAATAATAGCAACGCGATGCAGCTTTTGTGGCGTGAAGCCGGAGTTGAAGTATGGCGCGGCGAGAAAATAATCCCAGTACCAGCCTGTCAGGACGGTATTGGGATTGGGGTTGTAGATAGAGTGGATAGCTTCTCCTTCATTGAGGATGAGCTGTCGTGTGCCATTGGGGAGTTGTGTCACCTGGATATAGTTGTAGAGGGATTCTTGTTCGTAGATCAAGTAGGGGATCTCTTTAAGCGGTCCCAACGGCAACACCAGCGCAATCAATACCAGGGCAAAGGTAGGCCGCAGGCGTGGACGTAATCCCCAGAGCGAGGCGGCGAAAAGGAGTACGCCAAAGATGAGCAGGGTGCGGCGCACGCCGAAGGTTGGGATGAGCCAGAGCACCGGCAGAAATGCGCCCAGAATGCTGCCAAAGGTTGAAATGGCATAGAGAGAGCCACTGGTTTTCCCACTGGCGGAGACCTTTTTGGTAGCCAGGCGAATAGCGAATGGCGAGACGAGTCCGAGCAGCGTCACGGGAATGGCGAAAAGGAGAATAGTCCCAAGCAGCGAACTGAAGAAGATACTCACCGATACCTGTGCCAGGCCTGTGATCGACCAGTTGAGAATACTCTGGCTGACGAAAGGGAGGAGGGAGATGCAGAGCGCTGCCAGCGCGGTAAGGGTACAGAGTAATTGTTCAGATGGATGGCGGTCAGCCAGACGTCCGCCGATAAAGTAGCCAACGGTGAGGTAGAGTAAGATCAAACCAATCAGGTTGGCCCAGATAAAGAGCGAGGTACCGAAGTATGCTCCCAGAAGACGCGAAGCGCTCATTTCAAGCGCTAGACTGGTCATGCCACTGATGAAGACCAATACGATGAGCGAATACTTCATGTTACGTAGTACCTGATTGGAACTGGAAGTTGCCAAGCATGGTCACGAAGTACCTACTATTGATCTGATCAAACTGACCATCGGGTGCTTGTAGCTCGATGATGTAATCCCTTCCCTGGCGTACAGTGGCATAGGCCTCAATGCGCTCCGTCTGACCATTTAACGTGTATGTAGCGACTGAGTAGACCCAGGTGACCCCACCGATGGTTGTGGATTGCAGTGAGCTAGGAGCAGCATAGTCCTGTTGCGAGGCAAAATTGTTTTGCAGGTCGTTATTGACGAGATCGCTGGCTTTGTCTGAGCCTGTTGAAGCGGTCGCCTTGAAAGCTGCATATTCGTCTGGAGCCTTGGGGTTCTTGAACTCCACACCTATGCTATCTCTGGTAGTTCCCTGCTGCCAGGTGCTTGGGTACTCGACGGAGTACCCATTGGTGCTACATGACTCATCACAAAAAGTGAAGCCCGGGTCTGGCGCTGGAGAAGGGGTAAGCGTCGGCGAGGGAGTAGCTATGGGAGTAGGAGTGGACGTGGGTACTGGAGACGGCGTTGGGCTTGGGATGGTCGTTGCTTGTGGCACAGGTGTTGCTGCCGAAGTTGCTGTCTGGGATGACTGATTGCGTAGCAGGTAGAGTGTGCCAACACCAGCTGCTATAAGGAATGCGACGACAAACAAGACACAGACGATGACCAGGAAGGAATTGCCACGCTGCTTTTGAGATTGTGCAGCGTTTGGTTGCATGCCATAGCCGTAACCTTGCCCTGAAGGGAAAGCCTGCACAGGTGGATAGCCGGGACCTGTCTGGCTGCCCGCCTGGAATGGCTGCATCGGTGGCCCGTATGCCCCTGTCCCTGGATATCCACCTTGTAGAGGAGCTTGCAGAAAGCGCTGTTGTGGATAGTTTGGGTTGCCATTGGGTGGCGACACTATCATAGCTTCGGTGGCGTCCTGGTAGAAGTCATTTGGCTGTTGTGGACCGGCTGGCCTGGGCGGGAACGGTGGTTGGCCTGGGCCGGCGACTGGTCCTGGTGCCGGCGGGCGAGTGGGTAGAGGTTGAGATGGAGGCGGTGTTCCCAGGTTGTGCGAATTGGCTGCCGGCGGCATCATTCCAGGATGATTAGGGTTAGATCGGGGTGCAGGCTGTATATTGTAAGGGCTGGACGGAGGTGCCGGATTTGGGTTGTAAGGACTGGATGGAGGAGCAGCCTGGGTGTTAAATGAACGCAGTAATCCTCCAGTGCGCGGAGCAGGTGGATTCGCCGTTTCTGGTGGTCGTGCTGGCAGCAAAGTGGGTGCGCCGCATTGTCCGCAGAACGCCTCTTCTCGGCTTAGTTCGTTTCCGCACTTGGGACATCTCATCGCCGTTCTCTTGCTCCTGCTGAGATTGTTGAACTGCTATGCTTTAGTAGGCAGAGATCCTCGAGGTATTTCACCTGCAAAGATGCTTCTGCGTTGTTGTGATCTATTATAGCGCACTCATGCCGTAGTGGCTACAGTTGTAGCCAAATTGCCTGTGTCCACTAGGTTGCAGACTCTTCGAGATGGATATTCACCTGTCGCAGTCCGTGCTGTTCATAGTGATGGTAGGCGATAATCGCTGGGCCTGGCACTCGTTCATTACGGCATTGCAGCAGGTGTAACGATCTAACCACCTCGTCAAACGGCCCACTGATGATGATCCACACCCATGGAATCTGTTGTTCCACGTTGACGCGCTTCATATTCTCGCGGTCTGTGACACTGGCAACCGCCAATCCCGTAGGATGACTATGATAAGCTCCCACAACCTGTCCTGGATAGTCGAGCTCAACTGCCAGGATATCCTCAGGTGCAAATTCAAAGTAAACGGGCGAATCAAAAATGTTGCTTAACGGGTGCACCTGCTCAATGTACCAGTTGCCAAGGTCGTCGATGCTGCCGGTAAGTAACCCACATGCTTCGATGCAGCGCCGCTCGTAGATGTCAGTTAGCAATGTTTCCTGCGCACGAATGCTGATTGTGACCTGTTGTGTTGGCATAGTCTCTCGATGTGATTTTTTTGATGCCAGCAATTATTATAGTATATTCGAAGCTGTGTGGGTAAATCCTGCCTCCATATGGGTGAGTATATGTCTATGAGTTTCACCACCCCGTTGCAGCAGATTCGTGACCAGGCCAGTCCAACCTGTTTGATGGCTGGCTCCAATACCCGCACCGTTGTCACCATGGAAGTATTCATAGAACAAGAGCAAATCGCGCCAGTGGGGATCGCGTTGAAATTTCTCGACCCCGCCATGGACCGGCCGACGGCCTTGATCGTCGCTTAGAAAAATGCGCGTCAAGCGACGGGCCAACTCGTCCGCAATCTCCTCCAGGGTCAGGAGATTGCCAGAGCCGGTCGGAAATTCCACTTTGAACCCATCACCATAGAAGTGATAAAAGGTTTGTAGCGACTCCACAATCATGTAGTTGAGCGGAAACCAGATGGGACCGCGCCAGTTTGAGTTACCTCCAAACAGGCCAGAGGTAGACTCTGCCGGTTCATAGTCTACCATATTGACCATGCCATCTATTTCTATCGCGAAGGGATGGTCTAGATGATAACGCGAGAGTGCACGTATGCCATAGGGTGAAAGAAATTCTGCTTCATCGAGCATCAGCTTGAGGATACGCGGCAACTTGTGACTATTGACAATTGCGAGTATGAGATGCTCGTTATGCCCTTCTTCCTCTGATCTTTCGATATGTTCGTTGATATCTTCCCAGTTGTTGATGAACCACTGCATACGGCGCTGGAAGCTGGGTAGCTTACTGATGAGGTCAGACTCAAGAATGGTAATGGCGAAAAGGGGGATCAATCCTACCATCGAACGCACTTTGAGTGGCATATGCGCCTTGTTTCCATGCAGCACATCGTAGTAGAAGCCATCTTGCTCGTTCCACAACTCGAGGCCGTCGGGGCCTAAGTCATTCATAGCATGAGCGATGTAGACGAAATGCTCGAAGAACTTGCTGGCGACATCGCTGTAGGCGTAATTCTCCCGCGCCAGTTCCAACGCGATGGTCAGCATATCCAGACAATACATACCCATCCAACTCGTGCCATCCGATTGCTCCAGGTGGGTACCATCGGGTAGAGGCATATTGCGATCAAAAACGCCGATGTTGTCTAACCCCAGGAAGCCACCTTGAAAGACGTTCTGCCCTTCGTAATCTTTGCGGTTCACCCACCATGTAAAGTTGAGCAGCAGCTTTTGAAAGACCTTTTCCAGGAAATCTCGATCTCCTTGGCCTGTCATGTGCTCTTCAATCTTATAGACACGATAGGCGGCCCAGGCATGAACAGGCGGGTTGACATCGCTAAAGGCCCATTCGTATGCGGGGATCTGACCATTGGGGTGCATATACCACTCGCGTAACAGCAGGATCAACTGTTCCTTGGCAAAGTCGGGGTCGATGTAAGCGAATGCAACGCAGTGGAAAGCCAGGTCCCAGGCAGCGTACCAGGGATATTCCCACTTGTCGGGCATTGAGATAATATCCTCGTTGAAGAGATTCGTCCACTCGTGGTTGCGTCCAGTGAGTCGTTCCGGCGGCGGTGGTGGCTCTCCAGGGTCACCCGCCAACCATGTTTTGATGTCGTAGTAGTAAAATTGTTTGCTCCATAACATGCCTGCGAATGCCTGTCGCTGCACACGAATGGCATCCTTTGCGAGGTTTGGCGGGATGATAGTAGCATAAAAATCATCAGCCTCTTGCATGCGTTCCTTGAAGATATTTGCAAACACCTCACCGAACACGATCAGGTTTTCGGGTGCTCTGTTACTGAAACGGAGTCGCACCGTCTGTGTCTCGCCTGCCTCAAGCGTAAGGTGGTAGTGAGCCGCCATCTTCGTCCCCACCTGTGCCGAGTTGACGGATTCCTGTTTGCCATGCACGATGTAGTCGTTGATACTGTCTTTGACGTAAGGACTTGCGTTGGGAACGCCATAGAGCCGTTCAAGATTGGTTTCATTCTCGGTGAAAAGCAGGTTAGGTGTTCCCTCACAGTACAACCAGCGATGCCCATAGTAGTTATGCTCGGCTTTCACGATGGCATACGGCGGAGCTGGAGCCTGGTATTCGTATTTGCTGAGTACAGGATGGGGCGTATTTGGATGCCACGACCAGGTGTTGCGAAACCACAGGGTTGGTAACAGGTCGAGCGTTGCAGTTTCAGGACCACGATTGATGACGCTGATGCGCACGAGTATATCTTCGGCGCTTGCTTTGGCGTATTCGACAAATACATCGAAGTAACGGTCTTCGTCGAAAACACCGGTGTCGATCAATTCGTATTCGGGGTTGCTGCGCCCGCGCCGCCGGTTCTCTGCCAGCAGTTGGGCATAGGGATATTCGGCCTGGGGGTACTTATACAGGTATTTCATGTAGCTATGGGTAGGCGTGTTATCGAGATAGTAGTAGTATTCTTTGACATCTTCGCCGTGGTTGCCTTCTTCGCCGGTCAGACCGAAGAGGCGCTCTTTGAGGATGGGGTCACGACCATTCCAGAGCGCCAGGGCAAAACATATCTGCTGGTGGCGGTCGCAGATCCCGCCCAGGCCATCCTCTCCCCAGCGGTACGCCTTGGAACGTGCCTGGTCGTGAGGCAGGTAATCCCATGCAGTACCGTTGGCGCTATAGTCTTCACGCACGGTTCCCCAGGCGCGTTCGCTCACATACGGTCCCCAGCGTTTCCAATAGACGGTGCGATCCCTCGACTGATCAAGCCTATCGTGTTCTGGTGTCATCAGACCCTCTCGTGCTCTTTCTTCTCGTGGTGTTCCTTCACCATCTCAATCACAATCGCCAGAGCAATGATGAACGGCGCGTCCACTCCCTGTGCAACATCGACGGCATAGCTATCACGGAAAATCGAGAACTGGCGACCAATACGGGCGAGCAGGTTGCCGTAGCTATCGCTTACGCTGAAATTCCATTTCCAGATATCGCCATTCACATGGAAGACCATACCATTACTGCCCTCAACCTTGAAGGCTTCGCCGAACAAGCGGAACTGCTCATGCATACTGGCCCAATGCTGACCGTTGCGGTAAATTTCGTAGTGCGGCAGAAGTGAGATGACACGTTGTTTGATATGTACCAATTCCTGTCCGGTGTAGCGATCATACATCACCAGATTATCGCCGATATGAAAGAATTTGCCACGTATCTCAAAAACGGGCTGGCCGGCATCATCGCGGACGACAAAAGCTTCGGTAAGGCTCCAGGCACGCTCTTTGATATGGTACCGCATTTCAAAAATCTCCTTTGCAAAATTTTCTAAATCTATGGCACACGCCTTATTCTAGCACATCCTCGTTTATTCCTGTAGGGGTTACCGTAGCGCGCAACGTCCCCTTGACGTGGCAGCGTACATCCTCTACAATTATCCGTAGCTGAGACGAGATCAGCAGAGAGAGGGCACGGCGGCCCACACAGTCCTCCCCGGCTGCGTCATCACGGGTGCCTGCCGCTCCAAGACAACGATCACACTTCCAAAAAACGTACCCATAACAGGGGAGAGGAGGCCACACATGGCAGACCGCGTCGGACAGCAGTTTGGCAACTACCGGCTGGTTACTCTGCTAGGACAGGGCAGCAATGCAGAAGTCTATCTGGGTCAGCACATGCAGTTGGAACTGCAAGCGGTCATCAAGGTGCTGCATACCCACTTGACTGACCAGGAGACCGAGCACTTCCAGCAGGAAGCCCAGACTATTGCAACGCTGACGCACCCCTCCATTGTGCGCATTCTGGATTACGGCGTGCAGGACGGCGTACCCTTCCTGGTGATGGATTATGCGCCCAACGGCTCCTTGCGCCAGCGCTATCCCAATGGCAGTGTACTGCCATTGTCGCAGATCGTCTCCTATGTCAAGCAGGTGGCGGCTGCTTTGCAGCATGCCCACGAGCGCAAGTTCATCCACCGCGATGTCAAGCCGGAGAACATGCTCGTGGGACGACAGCAGGAAGTGCTGCTCTCCGATTTTGGCCTGGCCACCCTGGCGCATAGCAGCTCCTCGCTCAGTGCTAAGGAGGCGGTGGCCACCCTTCCCTATATAGCTCCCGAACAGATTGAAGGACACCCCCGCGCGGCCAGCGACCAGTATGCCCTGGGGGTGGTGGTCTACGAGTGGCTTTGCGGCCAGCGTCACTTTGATGGCTCGATGAGCGAGGTGATGGTCCAGCATTTGAGCATAGCCCCACCGCCGCTGCGGGAGCGCGTGCCTACCATCTCACCAGAGATTGAACAGGTGATACTGCAAGCCCTGGCCAAAGACCCCAAAGACCGCTTTGCCTCGGTGCAGGATTTTGCGATTGCCTTAGAGCAAGCCAGCCAGCTTGTCCCATCCTCTGTGGCCCTACTTCCCAGGGATCAGACGGACCAGGTGCAGCCTGCTACGCCCGACTATACCACTGCCGCTGTTGCGCTCAGCCATCACACCACGACAATAGAGGCGACCCCATCCACCGAACCGTTAGCGCTGCCCACACAACCGGCCATGTCACCGGGCCCCTCGCAGTTGCCAGAGGAATCAGTTATACCACAG
>WNFB01001172.1_pt1 | contig 22107 bp, 23 predicted proteins | sample 5400501 | NCBI WGS metagenome assembly WNFB01 (sample SAMN13153341, study PRJNA577476) | soil metagenome | isolation source: 200 cm saprolite under Douglas fir tree site 2 hole 1 | place: USA:California | collected 2015-04-18 | reverse complement strand
GCGCGTGCACGGCGTGCACATGAACAGCGTCATCGAGCCCGGGGATCGTTTCCAGCATGTGACTCAGTGGTACGTCAACACGAACTAGGAGGGAGAGTCCAATGGATCTCAGGCTGAAGGGCCGCAGCGCCCTGGTGACTGCGGCGAGCAAAGGGTTGGGGCGCGCGTGCGCCGAGGCGCTGATCGCGGAGGGAGCGGACGTCTTCATCTCGTCGCGTGACGCAGTTTCGATAGAAAGTACAGCCAAGCACATCAATGCCGCCGGCTGGCTCGCTGCCGACGTCTCCCGGCCGGGCGATCCCGAGGCGCTGGTCAAAGCGGCGATGACGCGGCTGTCAGGACTCGACGTGCTCGTGATCAACGCCGGCGGTCCGCCGCCGGGCACGTTCCAGAGCACGCCGTTGGAGCTGTGGGACGTGGCCTTTCAGCTGACCCTCATGAGCGCCGTGCGTTTGATCAATGCCGGTCTGCCCCACCTGAAGCGTTCAGAGCAAGGGCGCATCGTGTGCATCACCTCGATCTCGGTCCGCCAGCCGATCCCCAACATCGCACTCTCGAACTCGATGCGCGCGGCGGTAACTGGACTGGCCAAGACCCTGGCGCGCGAGCTCGCGCCCGACCGCATCACCGTCAACTGCCTCGCCCCCGATGCCATCCTCACCGACCGCACGCGAGCGCTCGCGGTGGCGGCCGGCGTCGACCCGGAGGAGCGGATCAAGCAGCAGTCGGCCGCCGCGCCGATGGGTCGGTTGGGCGACCCGGCGGAGTTCGGGGCCGCGTGCGCATTCCTATGCTCGAAGCAGGCGGGCTACATCACCGGCCAGACGCTCGGAGTCGACGGCGGCGCGCTGCTCGGGGTCCATTAGCATTCGAATGTGAGCATTCGATTCGCCGAGCGCATGTCGCGCCTGGGCACTGAGAGCGCGTTTGAGGTGCTGGCCAAGGCACGACGCCTCGAGGCGGACGGAAAGCAGATCGTTCACCTCGAGATCGGCGAGCCGGACTTCGCCACGCCCGACAACATCGTCGAGGCCGGGATCTCAGCGATGCAGAACGGCTACACGCACTACACGCCGGCGAGCGGAATCCTAGAGGCGCGGCAGGCCGTGGCCGGGTTTGTGACGCGGACGCTCAACACCGAGGTCGACGCCGCCGAGGTGGTCCTGGTGCCCGGATCCAAGAACGTCCTGCTCTTCACGCTGCTCGCGTGCATCGAGCCGGGCGACGAGGTGATCCTGCCCGACCCCGGCTATCCCGCCTACGCGTCTCAGGTGAATTTCATCGGCGGGGTGCCGAAGGTCGTCACGCTTCGCGAGGAGACAGGATTCCGCATGGATCTCGACGAGCTCGCGTCGCTTGTCACACCGAAGACGCGGATGCTGATCATCAACACGCCGCAGAACCCCACGGGCGGAGTTCTCACCGAAGAGGACGTTCGCTTCGTCTGCGAGCTTGCGCACAAGCACGACCTGCTCGTCGTCTCCGACGAGATCTACAGCCAGCTCGTGTACGGCTTCCATCACTTGTCGCCGCTGTCGCAGCCGGGCATGCGAGAGCGGACCGTGTTGATGGACGGGCTGTCGAAGTCATACGCGATGACCGGATGGCGGCTGGGTTACGCAGTGGCGCCCCGTGCGCTGGCCGCCAAGCTCGATCAGCTGATGATCAACTCATCTTCCTGCGCTGCAGGTTTCACGCAGATGGCGGCGATCGAGGCGCTTTCGGCGCCAGAGTCGGCGCACGCGGTGAAGCGCATGGTGAGGGTGTTCGAGCATCGCCGCGACCTCATCGTCGACGGGATCAACGACATCCCGGGCATGCGTTGCACGCGGCCGCAGGGTGCGTTCTACGCATTCCCCAACGTCGAGGGCACGGGCCTTGGAGAACGCGAGCTGGCGGACAGGCTGCTCACCGAGGCCGGCGTCGCGGTGCTGCCGGGAACGGCCTTTGGGGAGGCGGGCAAGGGATATATCCGCATCGCGTACACGCAGTCCGAGGACGAGCTCTCACGCGGGCTGCAGCGGATCCGGGAATTCGTGACCGCCCACAGGCAATAAAAAAAGACCGGGCGCATCGCACCCGGTCTCGCGAATCAATGTGCTGAGCTAGTCGTCGGTCTTGGGAGCAGTCTTGGTCCCTGTGGGTGCGCTGGTGCCATTGTCGTCACCGGACTGGACGCCGGTCTCCGCATCGCCAGTGTCGGTGTCAGTCTCATTCTCGTCCTGAGCATCCTCGGCTGCTTCCGCCGCAGCCTCGGCCGCGGCCTGCTGCTGCTCGGCAGCCAGCTCGGCGGCCTCCGCCTGCGCGTCGGCTGCCAGCTCCGCAGCTTCAGCGGCGGCGTCCTGATCGACCTCCGCGCCGACCTGCTCGGTGGTGGTGGACAAGCCCGACAGCGATGAAATGGTCCTCGGAGCGGATGTGTGATTGGCTCCGACCGAGGAGGCGACGAGGATCACCCCTACGATGGCGGCGAATCCTGCGACGCTCAGCTTCGCAAATCGACTCTTGAGCATTAGTACCTCCCTGAGATGGTGGCCCCGATTAGGCTAACTCTGATAACGCTCGATCCTGGCGATGTAGGAACCTAATGTTCCGACCCAGAAGGGGACGGGGAAGATTCTGAACGGGTGTCGCCTGATGGCTCTGGTGACTCGCTGTCCGGTTCGGCGGTCCTCGTCGGCTGTACTTGCGCAGGTGGCGGCGTCTGAGCTTGGGGCGAGCTCTCTGGGGAGGGCGACGCGCTCGATTCGCCGACGTGGGTGACCGATTCGACCGTGCTCACCCAGACCGCCGGGTTGGGGCTGCGGGCCAGAGCCGTCGCCGCCACCATCAACAGCGCCACGGCGCCTGCCACCGCCAGGGCCACCTTTCTACCCACCAACGGGCGGTAGCCGGGTGGCGACACGTTGAAGCGTGCGTTGGCGGGGAGGGGCGTCGGCGCCGCGACGCGGTCGAGCTCCGCTCCGAGGCGCTCGTCAAAGTCCGGCCCGAGTTGATCACTCATTCGATTCTCTTTCGTGCTTCACGCCCCTCTCCCTGGCCCTCTCCCCTGCGGGGAGAGGGAATCGGGTCGCTTTTAGATGACAACGAAGCAGAAGCATCAAGTGGGAACACGTTCACGTCGTGGGCGAGCAGCTGGCGCATTTTCTCGGACGCGATCCGCAGTCGGTTGTTCACGGTCCGCTCCGACTTGCCGATCGCCGCGGCGATCTCCCGGTTGTTGTAACCGTGGTAATGCCGAAGGACGAGAGCGGCCCGCAGCTTCGGCGAGAGCCGGCGGAGCGCCGCGGTCAGGTCACGGTCCAGCGCCACCTGCGCCGGGTCAGGTCCGGCGGCGGGCCTCCCCAGGCGGCGCAGGATCGTCCCGACAGAGCGCAAGTTCGCCTTGCGCTGATATGACACCGCCACGTTGATCGCGATCCTGTGCAACCACGCCTCGGCCGGCGCATCCGGACGCCATCGCCCCCAGGCTCGAAAGGCGAGCACGAACGCGTCCTGGGTGCAGTCTTCGGCAGCCGCGGGATCGCCGAGGACGCCAAGCATCGTCCTGTAGATCCTTGGATAGCTGTCTCGATACAGCCGATCGAAGTCGTCGCGCGAGCCGGGCTCGTATTCGGGAGGCTCCGGTTCTGCACTGTGCAGCACAAGGGGAATAACGGGGGAGGGTACTACGCCCAGTGACCGAGCCTATATTTGTTCGCGATGGACGAGGGCAGCGTCCGCCTGACCCAGCCGCTCGTTCGGGATCGTGGCCGCCTCCGCCCCGCGTCGTGGGACGAGGCCTTAGGCCGCGCCGCCGACGGCTTCGCGAAGGCCAGGGCCGTCGGGTCGAACGCGTTCGGAATGTTCAGCTGCTCCAAGACCACGAACGAGATGAACTTCATGGCTCAGAAGTTCGCGCGCGTCGTCATGGGCAGCAACAACATCGACAGCTGCAACCGGACTTGACACGCTCCGAGCGTCGTCGGTCTGGCGACAGTGTTCGGAGCCGGGGGAGGAACGTCTTCGTATCGGGAGGCTGAGGACACCGACCTGGTTCTGCTGTGGGGCTCGAACGCACGCGAGACCCACCCGATCTTCTTCCACCACCTCCTGCGCGGCGCGCGCAAAGGAAGCCGGCTCGTGGCGGTCGACCCACGCCGCACCAGCACCGCCGAATGGGCGGACCTCTGGTTGGGCATCGACGTCGGCAGCGACATCGCACTGGCCAACGCGATGGCGCGAGAGATCATCCATTCCGACCTCGCCGACAAAGAGTTCATCGAGCGCGCGACGACCGGCTTCGACGAATACGTCGAATGCGTCGAGGCGTACACGCTCGAGCGAGCGGAGACCGAGACGGGCGTGCCTGCAAGCGCGATCAAGGAGGTCGCGCACGATTACGGGCGCGCGGACCGCGCCATGATCTGCTGGACGCTCGGAATCACGGAGCACCACAACGCTGTCGACAACGTCCTCGCGCTCATCAATCTCGCGCTGCTCACGGGCAAGGTCGGGCGCTATGGCTGCGGGCTCAACCCGCTCCGCGGCCAGAACAACGTTCAGGGCGGCGGCGACATGGGCGCGATCCCCAACCGCCTGCCGGGTTTCCAGGACCTCGAGGACCCTGCGCGGCGGGCGCCGTTCGAGAAAGCCTGGAAGGCGACCGTCCCGCCGAAGCGCGGCTATCACCTGAGCCAGATGTTCGAGTCGATGGAGCATGGCGAGATGCGCGCCCTCTATGTCGTGGGTGAGAATCCCGCCCGGTCGGAAGCCGACCAGACGCGAGCCGTCCGCCTGCTGAGCGGCCTGGAGCATCTGGTCGTGCAGGACCTGTTCCTCACGCAGACCGCGGAGCTTGCCCACGTCGTGCTGCCGGCCGCGGCCGGCTGGGCTGAATCCGAGGGCACGGTCACGAGCAGCGAACGTCGCGTGCAGCGAGTGCGGCGTGCTCTCGAACCGCCGGCAGGCGCGCGCGACGACGTCGACATCATCTCGGAGATTGCACAGCGCCTCGGCTGCGATTGGGGGCAGCCGACCGCCGAGCAGGTCTGGGACGAATGCCGCAGCCTCTCGCCGATGCACGCCGGCATGTCATATGCGCGACTCGACGAGCTCGGTGGCATCCAGTGGCCGTGCCCTGACGAGACCCACCCCGGCACAGAGTTCTTGCACGCGCGCCTGTGGAAGGATCCGGTCGAAGGTCCACGCGCCCCGTTCAGCGTCGTCGAGCATGATCCGCCGGTCGACAAGCTGACCGAGGAATTTCCCATCCGCCTGACCACCGGCCGGCGCCTCGACTCTTTCAACACTGGCGTCCAGACCGGCGCCTACACCTCGCCGCTGCGGCAGCCGGAGGCGCTGCTCCTTTCGCCCAGCGATGGCGTGCGGCTGGGGATAGTCGATGGCGAGCGGGTGCTCGCGAGCTCGAGGCGCGGGGCGGTCGAGATGCCGGTGCGATTCGACGCGACCCTGCGACCCGGCCTCGCCTTCCTGACATTGCATTTCCCCGACCAGGTGGCCACGAACGTACTCACCATCGACGCCACCGATCCCAAGTCGGGGACCGCCGAGTTCAAGGCCAGCGCCATCCGCGTCGAGAAGCTCGCGGCCGTCAAGTAATTGGACATTCGCACCACCGGGGGACCGCCGACAGCCGCGGAGATCGCGGCCGTCGACCGGGTTCTGGGGCCGCCCGAATCGTTGTGGGAGGGCGGGACGCGGACGCCGGCGGACGACCACCTTGCGCGCGGCGGACACGCGATGCGATCGAAGCGCGACCTGCTGCTGCCGGTCCTGCATGGACTCCAGGACGAGGTCGGCTGGATCAGCCGCGGCGGCCTCGATTACGCATGCCGGCGCCTGAACGTTCCGCCGGCCGAGGCGTACGGCGTCGCGAGCTTCTACGACCGCTTCGCGCTGCACGATCGCGGCAAGTTCGCGCTGCACGTCTGCGACGACATCGCGTGCCTGACCGCAGGTGCGGAGAGCGTCTGCGCGGCAGCGGAGGCAGCGAAAGATAGGAGCGGCATGGCGTGGTATCGGAGTCCATGCCTCGGACTCTGCGATCGCGCTCCCGCGGCTCTTGTCGAGCGCTCGGGAGCGACCTACACAGCGGCCCAACTGGCACCGATCACAGCCGAAGAGGCGACCGAGATCATGAGCAGCGGGCTCTGGGATGAGCGGCCAAGCTCCGGGGCTCGAGTCGCCCCACCCGGCCGGGCCCTACGGGCCGGGCCGACTTCCCCGCGTGGCGGGGAGGCCAGGTTGCTGCGGCGGGTGGGCGTGGTCGATCCGGAAAGCATCAATGACTACCGGCGGGTCGGCGGATTCGCAGCGCTGAAGCGCGCTCGGGAGATGGGCGTCGATGCCGTCATCCGAGAGCTGACTGAAGCGCGCCTGCTGGGCCGCGGGGGCGCCGCATTTCCGACCGGCCGCAAGTGGGAAGCGGTCGCGAAAGCGCCCATGCGCCCGCACTACCTGGTCTGCAACGCGGACGAGTCCGAGCCGGGAACGTTCAAGGACCGGGTGCTGATGGAGAGCGATCCGTTTGCCGTGGTCGAGGGTATGGCGATTGCAGGGTTTGCGACCGGATGCGAGAAGGGTTACATCTATGTCCGCACCGAGTACCCGCTCGCTCGCGGGCGGATCGAGAACGCCATTGCGCAAGCACGCGCTGAGGAGTTGCTCGACATCGACATCGACGTGCGGCGTGGCGCCGGCGCCTACATCTGTGGCGAGGAGACGGCCCTGTTCAACTCGATCGAAGGGAAGAGGGGAGAGCCCAGGAACAAGCCGCCCTTTCCCGCGCAGTCCGGCCTGTTCGGGAAGCCCACGCTGGTCAACAACGTCGAGACGCTGGTCAACGTCCTCGACATCGTCATCGAGGGGGGCGCCGCGTTCGCGGCCACCGGCACCCCAGAGTCCAGTGGCAGCCGCCTGTTCTGCCTTTCGGGACAGGTCCGCCGGCCTGGCGTTTACGAGGTGCCCATGGGCACGTCGCTGCGCGCCCTCATCGAGCTCGCAGGCGGCGTGCGCGAGGGCAGGAAGCTGCAGGCTGTGCTCCTGGGAGGAGCCGCCGGTTCCTTCGTGACCGAAGCCCAGCTCGACGTGCCGCTCAGCTTCGAGGGCACGCGCGCAATCGGCGCGACGCTCGGGTCCGGGGCCGTCATCGTGTTCGACGACACGACAGATATGAAGCCAATCCTCTTGCGCATCGCGCGGTTCTTCCGCGACGAATCGTGCGGACAGTGCGTGCCGTGCCGCGTGGGCACGAAGCGACAGGAGGAGATCCTCGAGCGGATGCTGAACGAGCACAACGGCGATCGGCAGGCCGACGTCATGCTCCTGAGCGACATCGCGCAAGCGATGCGCGACGCGTCCATATGCGGCCTGGGTCAGACCGCCGCGAGCGCGATCCAGTCGGCGGTGATCCAGCTCAAGGTGCTCGATGGCTAGTTCGGTGTTTGTCGGCCTGCCGAGGCGAATGCTACAGATGAGCATCGACGGCCACGACGTGCAGGCGATGGAAGGGACGACGATCCTCGATGCTTGCCGGCAGCTCGGCCTCGATACGCCCACGCTCTGCACCCTGGAGACGCTCACGCCGGTCAACGTCTGCCGCGTGTGCGTCGTCGAGGTGGAGGGATCGCGCGTGCTGGTGCCGGCGTGCTCCCGCAAGGTGGAGGCCGGCATGAAAGTCTTGACGGATTCGGAGCGCGTGCGCCACAGCCGCCGGCTCGTGCTGGAGCTGCTCGCGTCGTCGGTCGACATGTCCCTGTGCGCACCGGAGGTGCACGGTTGGATGGCGCGATACGGCGCACAGCCGCAGCGCTTCGGGCCGGAGGCCGCCACCGTGGCGCAACCGGTGAAGGTCGACAACGAGCTCTACGTGCGCGACTACTCGCGCTGCATCCTCTGCTACAAATGCGTTGAGGCCTGCGGCGTCGACGCGCAGAACACATTCGCTATCGGCGTCGCCGGTCGGGGCTTCGATGCGCACATCTCCACAGAGTTCACGGTCGAGCTCCCCGAATCGGCGTGTGTCTACTGCGGGAACTGCATCGGGGTGTGCCCGACCGGGGCGCTCATGTTCAAGAGCGAGCACGACATGCGGCTGGCGGGCACATGGGACGCGAAGCGGCAGTCGGTGACCGAGACGGTATGTCCTTACTGCGGCGTTGGCTGCATGCTCGAGCTGCATGTGCAGGACAACTCCATCGTCAAGGTGACCTCACCTCTCGACCACAGCGTCACCTCGGGTCACCTCTGTGTGAAGGGACGGTTCGGCTTCCAGTTCGTGCAGCGGCGAAGTTAGCTATCGCTCAGGCGGTGGACACGACCACGATCGTCAGGTTGATGTGGTCCTGGAGCACCGGCAGCCACGGAACCGAGGGCTTGACGCTGATGTCGACGCTTGTGCCTGGGGCCAGAAGCTCGAGCTGCTGACGTGCCGCGTCGACCCTCATGCCCCTGATGCGAGCCTTGAGCTCGCCGGCGGTGACATTGGGCACGATTACGGCGATCGCTGTGCCTTTGATCGTGATGTCACCAGCCGCGCTCGGTTTCTGGACCTGGTAGACGGTCTGGATCGGATCCGCAGTCAGCTGGAAGCCCTTGGGGAGCTTCTGGTTGAGGGCGCCCCGCATGAGCGTGTCGGCTTGGGCCTGCGAGAACGCGACTGCGCCCAGCGTGGCCGTGATCGTCATGTTGAAAGTCGCCACCTGGTCGCCGACCCTGTGGTCAGCGGTCACCTTGAGCGTGGGCTGACCGTCGGTCAGGTAGTTCAGGCCTTCCGCCTGAGCCCTCAGGGCGGCCTCGATGTCCTGGCTGACCTTGGCGGTGAGCGCCAGCTGAACGCGGTCGATGTCGGCCTGCTGGATGACCTGGTTGGTGGTGGCGTCGGCTCCGCCCGTAATCGGCTGTGGGTTGGTGACTTTGACGTTGGGTATCGGCTTGTCGATCACGGTCACGGTGTTGGCCGCGGTGTTGCCGGCTTTGCCGGGCACCAGTGCGCGGATTGGAACCTGCACGAAAGTGTGCGCAGGAGCGATCGAGGCCGGCGCCACCTCGTAATGAACCCCAGCCGCTGTCGACACCGTCGTTCCGAAAGGTATGGGCATCTCGTTGGGGGAGCACGGGCTGCAGGTAAAGGTGACCAGGCCGGCTGCCGGTATAGCCGCCACCTGCAGCGTGCTGGCCGTGCCCTGCTGGCTGTCGCTGACGTCCGCCTGGATGGTCGTGGTGACCAGGTCCTGGCCGTGCGGGCCGCCCTTGAGCGTCACATTGGCCACCAGCTTCGAAGCGGGGACGACCAGCTTGACGGTCGCGGTCTCCATGACCACGAGGCTTCCGAGCACAGCCGCCACGACAGCGATTGCGCTCAGAGCGTACGCAGGCAGAAGTGGCTGTTTGGACTCCATGCTGGAGTAACGATAGACCAGCCCGCCCGGTTATCAGGCGGCCATAATTCTGGGCATATGCCGATCGTCTGGACGGACGTGCCCGAGGCCAACGAGCTCCTGGAGAAGGACCCGCTTGCTCTCTTGATCGGCCTGGTCCTCGATCAGCAGGTGAAGATGGAGAAGGCGTTTCGCGGGCCCTACGATCTGAAGCAGCGGTTGGGCGGGCTGGACGCTCGACAGATCGCTGCCATGGACCCGGACAAGCTGGTCAAGGTCTTCCGGGAGCGGCCTGCCCTTCACCGCTTCCCGGGCAGCATGGCCAAGCGGGTCCAGGCGTTGTGCCTTGAGATTGTCACCGACTACGGTGGCGACGCCGCGGCGGTGTGGAGGCAGGCGCGGGATGGGGACGATCTCGCCGCCCGGATCAAGAAGCTCCCTGGGTTTGGCGACATGAAGGTCAAGATCCTGGTCGCGGTGCTGGCCAAGAAGTTCGGGGTCAAGCCGCCGGGGTGGGAGAAGCACGCTGCGAACTGGCACACGGTCGCGGACGTCGATTCGGAGGAATCGATGGCCGAGGCGCGGGTGGTCAAGCGGGAGATGAAGGCGGGCAAGGGTAAGCACCCTCTGGATTCGGACGAGTAAGACAGGGAAAGGGGAGTCGGGGGCGGGCAGGGAGGCTGAGCGCCCGTTTGGTGATTGCTGGGATGCTCTGAGCACGCCTTGTTTTCTTGGAATCGAAATTAACACCCCGATTTCGTTGACACTCCAAACAGATGTTCGTACAATTCGAGTATGGATGCTGGGGTCTGGGGAGTTGCGCCTGGAGCCGGCGAGGCGATCGCCGCCGAGCTGATCCTTCGCCGCCAGAAGATCGATCAGGAGGAGCTCGAGTTCTCCTGCCTGGCCGCCCAGTTCGCCCACACCGACGAGTACGACCAGCAGGGCTTCGACAGCCCGATCTCGTGGCTCAAGTCGGTCTGCCACATGAGTGGCGGGGCTGCCGGCGATCGCGTATGCGTCGGCCAGCAGATGGAGCGCCTGGGCCAGAGCGTGGCGGCTCTGGGAGCAGGTGAGATCGGGTTTGCCCACTTGGCACTCATCGCTCGGACTTCGGCTGCCCTGGGCGAACGCCTGGACGAGGCCAAGTTGCTGGGCCAGGCGCGCAAGCTCAACATCTTCCCCTTCCGCAATAGGTGCACGCATGCAAGGCATGCGGGTGACCCTGAGGGTTTCGTGAACGAAGAGAGAGAGGGCGTGGAGGCACGAAGCCTGACCCTGACAACCGCCGACGATGGCGTGGTCCTAGTCCAGGGAATCCTCGACAAGGTCGGCGGCGCCGCTCTGCGCACGGCGCTGGAACCGCTGGCGAAGCGTGCCGGCAAGTACGACGATCGCGACCGCGAGCGCCGCATGGCAGATGCGCTCGTCGACCTCTCGATGCACGCCCTCGACAACGGTCTGCCGAGTCGGCGGCCACACGTTCAAGTCACGACCTCGCTCGAGACTCTTCTCGGCCTCAGCGGCGCGCCGGCGGCGGAGATGGAGTTCTCGCTGCCGATCTCGGCCAAGGCAGTCGAGCGGTTGGCTTGCGACTGCAGCGTCACCCGCATCCTGCTCGACTCCGAGTCCATGGTCATCGATGTCGGGCGTGCGAAGCGAGTGGTTTCGGGCCCGCAGGCCAAAGCGCTGAAGGTTCGCGACCGTGGCTGCACGTGGCCCGGTTGTGACCGCCCGGCAACCTGGACGTCGGCGCACCACGTCGTGCACTGGAACCATGGTGGGCCGACCGAACTTTCGAACCTCACCCTTTTGTGCTACCGGCATCACTGGATGGTCCATGAGGGCAATTGGCAGATCGTGCGCAGCGATGACGGATGCATCCATACAGTCCCGCCATTGATGTTCGGGGCGCGGCCCCATGGGCCTGACTAGAGCTTCTGATATCGTTCACGTTCCGGCCCGGACGCAGGACCCGGGCGGAGAGTCGAGACGAGCGCAGATTGGAGATGAGATGAGTAGAGACTGCACACCCACCCGGGAGGAATCCCGAGCCCTCGCCCAACACCACGCCCTCATCCCGGTGTACCGGGAGGTACTCGCCGACATGCTCACCCCCGTCCGCGCGTACTCACTCCTGTGCCCGCAAGACGCGCCGGGATTTCTCCTCGAGAGCGTCGAGGGTGGCGAGCGGCTGGCCCGCTATTCGTTCATCGGTTACCAGCCGAGGCCACTCGAGCTCGGCGACGGCGACCCGCTGCCGGCCCTGCGGTCGGTCGCGACCGAGGCGACGATGCCCGGCATTCCGAGGTTCCATGGCGGCGCGGTCGGTTACCTCGGCTACGAGGCGGCGCGTCACTTCGAGCGGCTGCCGGTCGCGGCCGGCGCCGCGCCCCCGATGCCCGAGTCCGCATTCCTTCGCGCGGAGGACCTCGCGATCTTCGACCACGTCACGCGGCGCCTGCGCCTGCTGACGATTCACCGGCCCGACCGTGAGGACTATGGCGACGCGGTGGCTCGCATCGATGAGATGGAGAGACGGCTCGCGCAAGACGCTGGTCCCACGTCGGTGACCGGGCCTGACGGCGGGCGATGGGAGCCGAACACGACCCCCGGCCAGTTCCACGCGATGGTCGACGCCGCCCGCGAGCACATCCACGCCGGCGACGCCTTCCAGGTCGTGGTTTCGCAACGCTTTCGCAAGCACCTGGCGGCCAGCCCATTCGACGTCTACCGCTGCCTGCGCGCGATCAACCCTTCGCCGTACATGTTCTTTCTCGCGCTCGGCGGCGATCGCCACGTCGTGGGGACGTCGCCCGAGAAGCTCGTGCAGGTCGAGGGCAAGCGCGTCGAGACGAGGCCGCTCGCGGGCACCAGGCGTCGTGGCGCAACACCTGAGGAAGATGCGCGGCTGGAGAAAGAGCTGCTCAGCGACCTCAAGGAACGGGCGGAGCACGTGATGCTGGTCGATCTCGGCCGCAACGACGTCGGCCGCGTGGCGCGGCCCGGAACGGTCAACGTCGATCGGCTCATGGAGGTGGAGCGCTACTCGCACGTCATGCACATCTCGTCCACGGTCAGCGGCGAGCTCAAAAACGGCTGCACGTCGATCGATGCGCTGCGGGCGGCGTTTCCGGCCGGCACCGTCTCGGGCGCCCCCAAGATCCGCGCGATGGAGATCATCGCCGACCTCGAGCCCGACCAGCGCGGTGTGTACGCGGGCTCATTGGGTTACGTGAGCTTCGGCGGGAACCTCGATATGGCGATCACGCTGCGCACCATCGTCGTCGCCGGCGGCGACGCCTACGTGCAGGCGGGCGCCGGGGTGGTCGCTGATTCGAAGCCCGAGCGCGAGTTCGAAGAGACCCTGGAGAAGGCCGGCGCCATGTTCAAGGCGATCGAGATGGCCGAGGAATTGTGATGGTCAACGGTTCCTCACCCAAGCTGGCGGTGATCGACAACTACGACTCGTTCACGTACAACCTCGTCCAGTACCTCGGCGAGCTGGGGGTCGAGCCGGCTGTCTTCCGCAACGACGAGGTCACCGTCTCCGAGCTGGCCGGCTACGACGGCATTGTCATCTCCCCCGGCCCTGGCACGCCTGACGACGCGGGCATCTCGAACGAGGCGATCAAGGAGCTTTCCGGCAAGGTCGCGATCCTCGGCGTCTGCCTCGGCCACCAGTGCCTGGGCCAGGCGTTCGGCGGTCGGGTCGTGCGCAACGAACCGTCGCATGGCAAGACCTCATGGATCCGCCACGACAACTCGGGCGTGCTGGCGGGCGTCGCCGATCCGTTCGAAGCGACCCGGTATCACTCTCTGATCGTGGAACGGGCATCACTGCCGCCCGAGCTCGTAGTGACCGCATGGACCACCGACGGCACGGTCATGGGGCTTCGCCACGCCCGGCACGCGACCTATGGCGTCCAGTTCCATCCCGAGTCGGTGCTCACGAAGGAAGGCAAGAAGATCCTCGGCAACTTCATAAGGCGAGCGCGCAAGTGATCGACGTAATCGCGAAGCTCGTGAAACGTGAGTCGCTGAGCGAGGCCGAGGCCGCCGCCGCCTTCGAGACGATCATGCGGGGCGACGCCACACCAGTCCAGATCGCGGGCTTCATGGTCGCGCTGCGCATGAAGGGGGAGACCGTCGAGGAGCTCACCGGGTTTGCCCGCACCGCCCGGGCGCTGGCGACGCCGATCGAGGTCGACGGGGCGCTCCTCGACACGTGCGGCACCGGCGGTGACGGACTGGCCACCTTCAACATCTCGACGCTCGCGGCGATCGTCGCCGCCGCCTGTGGAGCGAAGGTCGCCAAGCATGGCAACCGGGCGGCGTCTTCACTGTGCGGATCGGCCGACGTCCTCGAGCAGCTGGGGGTGAAAATCGACCTCGCTCCGGATGGTGTCGCGCGCTGCATCGAGCAGGCCGGAATCGGGTTCCTGTTCGCGCCGATCTTTCATCCTTCGTTTCGATTCGCGGGCGTGCCTCGCCGGGAGCTGGGCGTGCGCTCGGTGTTCAACATTCTCGGCCCGCTCTGCAACCCGGCGGGCGCCAAATACCAGGCCTTGGGCGTGGCAGATGCGAGCCTGGCCGCGAAGATGGCCGACGTCCTCGCGCGGCTCGGCGTCGAGCGCGCGATCGTGTTCCATGCGGGCGACGGAATGGACGAGCTGTCCACGAGCTCGCCCTCGCTTGTGATCGAGATCGACGGCGGCCGCAAGGAGTATCAGCTCGACCCAGCCGAGGTCGGCCTGAAGCCGGCCGACCCTCTCGCGGTGCGTGGCGGCGGTCCGGAGGAGAACGCGCGCATCGCTCGGGAGGTCCTCGAGGGCGCCGACGGGCCGCGCCGAGACGTTGTCCTCCTGAACACGGCTGCCGCCCTGAGAGCCGCCGGCCGCGCGAAGGATTGGCGGGACGGCATCGGCGCCGCGGCCGAGGCCATCGATTCCGGGCGCGCCGCCGAAGTGCTTCAAAACTGGGCGAGAATCTCCCAAGAGTGACTGCCTCGGACCTCCTGGCTCGCCTGGTCGCCGACGCCAGGCTGGACATGGAGCGGCGGCGCGCGCTCACTAAACCGGAAGAGCTCGAACGGGCGATCCAGGTTTACCAGCCCAGGGATTTCGTGGGCGCGCTGCGCGGGCCGGGGCTGGCCGTCATTGCGGAGATGAAGCAGCGCACTCCGACCATGGGGGTCCTGGCCGAGGAGTACAAGCCGGCTGACCTCGCCCGCGCCTACACCGCCGGCGGCGCGTCCGCGATCTCCGTGCTGACGCATATGGCCGGCTTCGGCGGCCGTCCCGAACACATCGAGGCGGCTCGGGTGGCGACCAACCTCCCGATCCTCCGCAAAGATTTCATCACCGACCCTTACGAGATCGGAGAGGCTCGCGCGGCCGGCGCCGATGCCGTGCTCCTGATCGTCGCCGCGCTCCATCTGCCCGAGCTGCGGCGCCTTCTGGCCGTGGTCAGGAGCCGAGGCATCTCGGCCCTGGTCGAAGTCCATGACGAAAACGAGACCAGGGTGGCCATCGAAGCCGGGGCGCAGGTGGTCGGGGTCAACCATCGCGACCTCCGCACCTTCGAAGTCGACCTGGGGCTGACGGAAAGGCTGCGTCCTTTGATCCCGGATGGCGTGCCGCTGGTGGCCGAGAGCGGCATCCACTCGACCGACGACGCGCGTCGAATGCGCGATGCCGGCGCCGACGCGATCCTGGTCGGCGAGATGCTCATGCGGGCGGTCGACCCAGTCTCGTGCCTGCGCGAGTTAGCCTCCTTATAGAGAAGATGAAATGGTCAGGGTGAAAATCTGCGGAATCTGCGACTTTGACGCCGCCCAGGCGGCGGTGGAAGCGGGCGCCGACCTGCTCGGGTTCCATTTCTGCTCGTCCGACCGCCACGTCAGACCCGAAGAGGCCAAAGCGATTGTCGACGCCCTGGCGGTGCGGCCGAAGATCGTGGGCGTCTTCATCGACCAGGACGCCGCCGAGGTCAGGGAGATCGCGGACTTCGTGGGCCTGGACATGCTGCAGCTACACGGTTCGGAGCAGCCAGGTTTCGATGCCGGCCGCCCGGTCATCAAAGTGTTGAAGGTTCGGGAGGGCCAGGTCCCCGACGCCGCCGGCTGGCCCGACCCGATCATGCTCGATTCCTGGTCCATCGACCAGCGCGGCGGCACCGGACAAACCTGGGATTGGGATCTCGCGCGCGAGCTGCTGGTAACTCGGAAGGTATTCATCGCCGGTGGTCTTGAACCGGGTAACGTGGGCAAGGTCGTGAGCCAGTTCAAGCCCCATGGAGTCGACGTTTCAAGCGGGGTCGAGGCGTCCGTGAGGGTCAAGGACCACAGCAAGGTGAGGGCCTTCGTCCATGCCGTGCGACTGGCTGAGATCCTCTCTTGATCAAGCATCCGGTTCGCGGCCGCTTCGGCGCGTATGGAGGCCAGTACGTCCCGGAAACGCTGATGGGCGCGCTGGACGAGCTCGAAGATATCTGGCATGAAGCCAAGGCCGACGCCCAGTTCCAGCTCGAGCTCGCCGGCCATCGCCACGCCTTCATCGGCCGCCCGACGCCGCTTTATGCCGCAACTCGCCTGGGCGAACATTTCGGCGGCGCGCACATCCACCTCAAGCGGGAGGACCTCTGCCACACGGGCGCCCACAAGCTCAACAACGCAGTCGGGCAGGCGCTGCTGGCGATCCGCATGGGCAAGCCGCGCCTCATCGCGGAGACCGGTGCCGGCCAGCACGGCGTCGCCGTCGCCACTGTGGCCGCTCGCTTCGGCCTCGAGTGTGCGGTCTACATGGGCACGGAGGACATGCGCCGCCAGTCGATGAACGTCCGGCGCATGAAGCTGCTCGGGGCCGAGGTGAAAGAGGTCACGAGCGGGACCAAGACCTTGAAGGACGCTACGTCCGAGGCCATTCGCGACTGGGTGACGAACGTCCGCACCACCCACTACATCATCGGGTCGGTGGTGGGCCCGCATCCGTACCCGGAGATGGTCCGCGACCTGCAGCGCGTGATCGGCGACGAGGCGCGCGATCAATACCTGTCGGTGGACGGGAAGCTCCCCGACGTTGTGATCGCGTGCGTCGGAGGCGGCTCCAACGCCATCGGCATCTTCACGGCGTTCCTCGACGACAAGGACGTTTCATTGGTCGGGGTCGAGGCCGCCGGCTCGGGGATCAGGAGCGGGAAGCACGCCGCTTCGCTCGTGGCCGGGCGCCCAGGCGTGCTGCATGGCGCCTACTCGTACCTCCTGCAGGACGGCGACGGCCAGGTCCTCAACACGCACTCGATCTCGGCCGGGCTCGACTATCCCGGGGTAGGTCCCGAGCACTCCTTCCTGCGTGATCTCGAGCGCGTGGACTACGTCGCGGTCGGGGACAAGGACGCGGTCGCCGCGTTCAAGCTCTGCACCCGGCTCGAAGGCATCATGCCCGCGCTCGAGCCGTCGCACGCGCTGCACCAGGCGGGCGTGATCGCCCGGGAGCTCGGTCCCGGCGGCCGCATCCTCGTCTGCCTCTCTGGGCGCGGCGACAAGGACATGGACTCGGTCGAAGCGCAGGGCGCCGGTGAAAACTGAAACCGCCCGGCTGGAGGCGGCGCTGCGGGCGCATGGCGACCTGAAGCTGGTCGGGTACATGATGGCCGGCCACCCGAACAAGAAAAAGTCGCTCGAGGTGGGGAAGAAGCTGGCGACCTCGGGCATCGCCGCGCTGGAGATCGGCATCCCGTTTTCGGATCCCCTGGCGGACGGACCGGTGATCCAGCATGCGGGGCAAACGGCTCTCGAGCACGGAATGACGGTGGGTGCGTCCCTCGAGCTGGCGGCGGCGATCGCGCGCGAGGGCATCCCCATCGTGCTCATGACCTACATCAACCCCATCCTCTCGCACGACCCTCGGCGATTCGCCGCGGAAGCCGCACAGGCGGGCGTCGCCGGCGTCATCGTCCCGGACCTGCCGATCGAGGAGTCGGAGCCGGTCGCCGGGTGGCTGCGGTCGGCATCGCTCGACACCGTGTTCATGGTGTCTCCCACCACGTCGCCGAGCCGCATGGCGTCCATCTGCGAGCACTCGAGCGGGTTCGTCTACTGCGTGACGGTGACGGGGATCACGGGGGCGCGCAGGGAGTTGCCGTCCGGGATGAAGGACCTGCTGGAAGAGGTCAAGAAGCACACCGACCTGCCGGTGGCGGCGGGCTTCGGCATCTCCCGCCCGGAGCACATGAAGACTCTGCGCGGAAAAGCTGACGCGGCCGTGGTCGGCAGCGCCATCGTCTCCGAGATCGACAAGGGCGCCGACCCCACGGTCCTTGTCAAGGAACTCTTGAAAGCATGCCGGTGAGGGGGATCCGCGGCGCCACGACGGCGACGGCGAACACCGAGAACGCGATCACAGAGGCAACCGAAGAGCTGCTGACGGAGCTGACCGCCCAGAACGACCTGGACATCGCCGAGATCTGCTTCGCTTACTTCACGACGACGCACGACCTGACCGCGGAGTACCCCGCTTATGCGGCGCGGCGCCTGGGCTGGCTCGAGGTGCCGCTGCTATGCGGCCACGACATGGATGTCAAGCTGCCCAACCCGCGCGGCGTACGAATGTGCATCCGCACCCTGGTGCTCTACAACACGCCGAGGCCGCAATCGGCCATGCGGTTCGCGTACCTGCGGGGAGCCGTCGCCATCAAATCGGACCTCGACTCGCTTCGGAGCCCGCTGATCCCGTGATCATCGTCATGGCGCATCAAGCCACCAAGGCCGAGATCGATGCCGTGGTCGATCGGGTGCACGAGATCGGCCTGAAGACCGAGATCTCGCGCGGCGAAGAGCGGACGCTGGTCGGAGTCATCGGCGGCAACGCGTACGCGTACAGGGAAGCGTTCTCTCACCTCGGCGGGATCCACGAGATCATCCCGATCACCAAGCCGTTCAAGCTTGCGAGTCGCGAGTTCCGGCCGGTCGACACGGTCGTCGACGTCGGCGGAGTGAAGATCGGGGGCGACGAGGTCGTGATGATGGCCGGCCCATGCTCGGTCGAGGGCGAGGAGATGCTCCTCGAGACAGCCCGGCATGTGGCCGCCCAGGGCGCGAAGATCCTGCGGGGCGGCGCGTTCAAGCCACGCACGTCGCCTTACTCGTTCCAGGGTCTGGGCGAATCGGCGCTCAAGATGATGGCCACCGCGCGCGCCGAGACCGGGCTGAAGGTCGTGACGGAGGTGGTTTCGCCGAGCGACGTGGAGCTGGTCGCTCGATACGCGGACATCCTCCAGCTCGGCACCCGGAACATGCAGAACTACGCACTGCTTCAGGAAGCGGGCAAGTCGGGCAAGCCAGTACTGCTCAAGCGCGGCATGTCCTCGACGATCGAGGAGTGGCTGCTCGCCGCGGAATACGTCCTTTCGCAGGGCAACCGCGACGTGATCCTTTGCGAGCGCGGGATCAGGACATTCGAGACCGCCACGCGTTTCACGCTCGACCTCAACGCCATACCGCTCGCTCGAGAGCTTTCGCACCTTCCGATCGTCGTCGACCCATCGCAGGCGACCGGGCGCTGGTCCCTGGTGCGGCCGATGGCGCTGGCCGCGGTGGCGGCGGGCGCTCACGGGCTCATCGTGGAGGTGCACCCAACCCCGAACCAGGCCCTGTCAGATGGCGCGCAGTCGCTCGACTTCGCGAGCTTCGACCGCCTGATGCAGGATCTGCGCAGGCTGCTGGGCGCGCTGGCCAAGCAGCTCGCTTAAATGCCCACGATCGGGGTGGTGGGCCTCGGCCTGATGGGCGCTTCGTTCGCGCTGGCGGTGAAGAAGGCGCGGCCCGAGCTCACGATCGTCGGCTTCGATCGCGACGCCGCGACTGCGCTGAAGGCCATCGACCGCGGGATCGCGAGCGCCGCGGGCACCGACCTCGATGTCCTCGACATGGCGGACGTGGTCGTGGTGGCGGTCCCCATCCTCGCGATGCAGGACGTGTTCATGAGCTTGCGCACCCACGCCGCGGGCAAGGTGGTGACCGACGTCGCGAGCACCAAGGGCAGCGTGATGGAGTGGGCCTCGGGTGCGGGCATCGACCTGGTCGGCGGGCACCCGATGTGCGGGCGTGAGTCGTCCGGCATCGACGCCGCGGACGCCGACCTGTTTGCGGGCGCTCCCTGGATCCTGACGCGCCGCGACGAGACTGTGATCGGGCTGGTCGAGGCGGCGGGCGCGCACCCGCTGGTGATGGACGCCGCCACGCACGATCGCCTGGTGGCCGGGGTCAGCCATGCGGCTCTCCTGCTTTCGGTTGGATACGTCCTCGCGCTCTCCGGTCGGGCGGACTGGCCGGAGGCCTCGAAGGTGGCGGCGTCGGGGTTTCGCGACATGAGCCGCCTCGCCGCCGGCGACCCGGCGATGTCCGCGGGCATCACGCGCACCAATCGCGACAACCTGCTGGAGCAGCTGGACGCGATCAGCCACTCGCTCGCCCGCTTGCGCCGCCATCTGGAGGCCGACGACCCGCGCCTCGTCGAGCTGTTCGAGGAGGCGCGCTCGGTCCGGGAACGTTGGTCCAAGGATGTTGCCCATTCACGCCCCACTCCCCGACCCTCTCCCGGGGGGGAGAGGGGGATTCCCCATGATCGCGACTGTTAGAAGGGCGCGCCGCCTCGATGGCGATATCTCTGTGCCGGGCGACAAGTCGATCTCGCACCGGGCGCTCATCCTCGGTTCGATTGCGGAGGGCGAGAGCCGCTTTCGCGGCTTGTCGAACGGGGCCGACGTCAGATCCACCGCCGGTTGCATGCGTGCGCTCGGCGTGGAGATCGACGATTCGGTGGTTCACGGCGTGGGCATGCGCGGCTTGCGCGCGTCGCCCGACGCGCTCGACTGCGGAAATTCGGGGACGACGATGAGGTTGCTGGCGGGATTGCTGTCGGCGCAGAAGTTCGCCTCCGAGCTCAGGGGTGATGAGTCGTTGACCACGAGACCGATGGATCGCGTGGTGGCGCCGCTGCGCGAGATGGGCGCGCGTGCTTCGTGGCCGCCCCTCGAGGTCGGAGGCCACGTGCCCCTGCACGGAATCGAATACCGGCCCAGCGTCCCCAGCGCGCAGGTCAAGTCGGCTGTCCTGCTGGCCGGCCTGTTTGCACAAGGCCCGACCGCTGTGCTGGAACCGGTCGCCACGCGCAATCACACCGAGTTGATGCTGGCCGCGATGGGTGCCGACGTCAAAGTCGAAGGCCGCCTCGTGGAGCTCCAGCGCGCGGACCGCCTCTCGCCGCTGAACATCCAGATCCCCGGTGACCTGAGCGGTGCGACCTTTTGGCTCGTAGCCGCCGGCCTCGGGCGCGGATCGCGACTGCGCATCCGCAACGTAGGCACCAACCCGACACGTAGTGCCGTCCTCGACCTCTTGCGTGCGTGCGGGCTCGCGATCGCCATCAACAGTGAGCGGTCAGAAGGTGGCGAGCCGGTGGGCGACCTCGAGGTCGGACCCGCATCGGCGCTTCGCCCCCTGTCGGTCAGTGGCGGCATGGCCGCAGAGATGATCGACGAGCTGCCCGTGCTCGCGGTCCTCGCGTCGCAGGTACCAGGCACGAGCCGGATCACCGGCGCGGCCGAGCTGCGCGTCAAAGAGTCCGATCGCATCGCCGCGATGGCCGAAGGGCTGGCTGCCATGGGCGCAGACATCACCGCCCTCGATGACGGCTGGGTCATCAACGGCCCGCGCCCTCTCGAAGGCGCTCGAGTCAGTTCCCACCGTGATCATCGGGTCGCGATGGCGCTGGCGGTCGCCGGCCTGCTCGCCGATGGCACGACCGAGATCGAGGACGCCGACTGCGTCGAGATCTCCTATCCAGGCTTCTTCGACCAGCTGGAATCGCTGTGCTGACGATTCGCTGCGAGCTGGATGTCGACGTGCTCGCGCTGGAGCTGTATGAGCTCGAGGTCACGGAGCCTCGCGATGATTTCGAGCTCGAGGTGGCGCGCGCCATGCAGGCGGCGCGCACGAGTGAGGTCGGCGACGCCGGCCGCGCGCGGGCGCTCTACCGTCGCTTCGGAATCGACCCCACGCGCGTCCGGCCTTCATCCGAGGCCTTGCTGCGACGGCTGAAGAAGGGCGAGCCTCTGCCGCGGGTCAATTCGCTGGTGGACGTGGCCAATGCGATGTCGGTCCAGCTGCAGGTGCCAGTCGGCCTGTACGACCTCGACAAGGTGCGCGGCGACGAGCTGGTGGTCAGGCTGGGCGTCGAAGGCGAGAGCTACACCGGCATCGGCAAGGAGCGCGTGAACGTCGCCGGACGAATCTGCGTCGCGGACGCCGACGGACCGTGCGGCAACCCGAGCTCCGACTCTGCGCGAACGATGATCACCACCGCCACTGAGCGTGCCGCGTGGATCTACTTCCTGCCCGTCACCGAAGACGATGTCGATCGCACTGCCGAGCTCATCGCGGTTTTTGGACGCGGCCTCGTCCGCATGGCCGCCGCGCCGGCATGATGCGCGCGCTCTCGGAGCAGGTGCTCTGCGTCAGGCGGGAGGACATCTTCCCGGATGGGGCGTGGCACGGCTTCATCAGCGATCAGCTCGAGCGGCACCAGGCTGTGATCCGCGAGCGCCACCTCTTCATGGCCCGGGCCGAGGTCGAGGATGACCCCAGCTACCAGCAGATCATCCCGTACGTCGTGTTCCGGCACGGCGATCGGTACCTGCTCACGCATCGCTTGCGCGCGTCATCCGA
>WNFB01001170.1_pt1 | contig 22121 bp, 24 predicted proteins | sample 5400501 | NCBI WGS metagenome assembly WNFB01 (sample SAMN13153341, study PRJNA577476) | soil metagenome | isolation source: 200 cm saprolite under Douglas fir tree site 2 hole 1 | place: USA:California | collected 2015-04-18 | reverse complement strand
CAACTGCCTGAAGGCTTCCGCTCAGCGGCTCCGCTTCAAGCAATACGGTCTTGGTGAGCAGGATGCCTCCGGCGGCCGCTCCTCCCTGCAGGAATGCGCGACGCGAAAGATTCCTTTTCTTCATGCGAATGCCTCCTCAATAGGCTGAACTTCGCTTGCGTTGAAAGCGCTACTTCTTTAAGGGTTTGATGGCGACTTCTTTGAAGAAGACGATGTCGTTGTCGCTGTGATTCTGCAAACCGAACCACCCGAAGTCAGGCCGCGGACCGTGCTGCGGCTCGAAATCGAACTTTCGCTCGGGCACCGGATCGCCCTCTTTATAGTCCGTGACCTTCACGCCGTTGAGCATGACGATGGTGCGGGAGCCGTCGAGAGTGATGTCCATGGTGTTCCACTCTGGGCCGGGCTTCCAGGCGTTCGCTGCCAGCGGCTTGGTCAGAGAGTACAGCGTGCCCGTGGAATGATATTCATCCTCGTTCGACTTTTCGGGATGGTTGTCGATCTGTACTTCGAAGCCGTAATGCACCGGCATCCACTCCTCCCGAGGTTCGATGGGAATGCGGATGTAGACTCCGGAATTGTCGTTCTCGTCCTTCATCTTGAACACGACATGAATCGTGCAGTTGCCGATCTTGCCGCCGGTCCAGTAGAGCAGGCCCATGCCGCCATGCGTGCGGATCAGGCCGTCTTCCACCTTGTCACCGCCGGGACCCACGTGCTTCCAAGCGGTCAGGTCTTTGCCGCTGAAGAGTTGCTGCCATTGATTGGGATCACCTTTGCAGGCGTTTTGATCCTGAGGGGATGCGAAAGATAGCGTAACGAAAGTGACCAGCAAAAAAGCGCAAAGTGGAACGTATTTCGACATGGAAATCTCCCTGATGAATGTTCGTGGCGTGCCGCAAGACAAACCAATCTACTCGCACAAGGGGGCACGAATCAATGCGCGGAAAGCTGCGAATCCCACCAGCCGAAAACGCCGGGATCAGAATGCTTATGTGGGGACAGCCGCCCTCGGCTGTCCGGCCGGGTGTAGCCCGGTGCCTGATTGCACACAACGCCGGGGTGACCTAGAGCGGAAACTCACGCCGCACAAATTCCAAGGCATCGTTTCTGGAAGGCAATCTCCCTTCGAGTTGTGCGTCCTCGACGGCGGTTAGGATTTCCCGAAATCGCGGACCCGGCGGATAGCCAGCCGCAATCAAGTCATCGCCGGTAACCAACGGCGACGGCCGCATCGTCTCGGGTGGAATCGCCGCCAGCTTCTCGCGAGCAAACTCGTACGTGGTGAGGTCGCCGTGGCTGGCGAGGCAGTCAGCGCGATGCAGGGCGAGGTGTTCGTCGAAACGTGGCATGCGGAGAAATTTCTTCAGCGTGGATTCCTTCATGCGCGTGGCGTGGCCGAAGCGCATGTGATTGTCGACCAGCGCGAGGATCTGCTCGGTGTCATCGCCAGAGAAGCGCAGCCGGCGGCAGATTTCTTCCGCCATCTTCACGCCGACGTCCACATGCCCGTCGAAGCGGATGCGATCTGGGGCCACTCGAAAGGTCGGCGGCTTGCCTACGTCGTGCAGCAGTGCGCCCCAGGCAAGAGTTGGAGGGCACGGCTGCGGCAGATTTTCCAGCAGCAGCAGCGTGTGCGCGAACACGTCGCCCTCAGGATGGAATTGCGCCGGTTGCTCCACGCCTTTCATGGCAGAGATCTCGGGCAGTACCTCTTCCAGCAGCCCACTCTCGTCGAGCAGCAGAAAAGCTCGCCGGGCCTCGCCTTCGGTCAGCATGCGAGTGAGTTCGTCGCGTACACGTTCGCGGGAGACCATATGAGTCTCGTGCGCCAGCTTCTCGATCGCGGAAAACGTTGCCGGTTCGATCGTGTATCCGAATCGCGCGGCGAAGCGCACCGCCCGCAACATCCGCAGTTTGTCCTCCTGAAACCGCCGCTCCGGATCGCCGATGGCGCGAATGATCTTGGCTTCCAGATCCTTGCGCCCACCGACAAAGTCGAGCACTTCGCCGCTGACGGGATCGAGCATCATGCCATTGATGGTGAAGTCGCGGCGAGCCACGTCCTGCCGCGGATCGGAGCTGAAACGCACTTCGTCGGGATGGCGGCCATCGGAGTACCCGATATCGCTGCGGAAGGTTGCGACTTCAATGGTGCGAGACTTCGACGAGGCGGTTTCGCCGTCTCGAGGCTCAGGTTCCTCAGGCAGAGGCACCAGCACCACGCCAAACTGCGCGCCCACCGCATAGGTTTCGGGGAAGATCGCCATCACCTGGTCGGGCGTGGCGTCCGTGGCGACGTCATAGTCCTTCGGCTCGCGCCCCAGCAGCAGATCGCGCACACATCCGCCGACCAGATAGGCTTGAAAGCCGTGCTGGCGCAGACTTTGAACGATCGGCGTGGCGAAAGCCTTGAGTGCGGCGGCCATGACCTTCCCTAACAGATAATATAGAAAATATGCCTGACGCCTACATCCTCGGCATTGAAAGCTCCTGCGACGAAACCGCGGCGGCGGTGGTGCGCTCGGGAGAGCAGGTGGTGTCGAACGTAGTTGCTTCGCAGTTTGCCACGCATCAGCCCTACGGAGGTGTAGTACCTGAGTTGGCCTCACGCGAGCATCTGCGGGCAATCATTCCCGTGGTGCGCCAGGCGTTGGCGGATGCGAAGCACACCTACGCTTCCGTTGACGCGATTGCTGTCACCCAGGGGCCGGGACTCGCCGGCTCCTTGCTGGTTGGCATCAGCTATGCCAAAGCGTTAGCCTTCGCTCTCGATAAGCCGCTAATCGCAGTAAATCATCTGGAGGGCCACATTCACGCGGTGCTGCTCGAGGAGCGCCAAAAGGGAAACAACGAACTGGTCTTTCCAGTGTTGGCTCTGGTGGTCTCCGGCGGACATACGCATCTGTATCTCGCACAGCAAAAAGACGAAGGCTGGACGTACGAGAACATCGGCCACACCCGGGACGATGCTGCCGGCGAAGCGTTCGACAAGGTTGCGAAGTTGCTGGGCCTCGGCTACCCGGGAGGACCTGTCATCGATCGCCTGGCGCCGCATGGGGATCCGCGAGCCGTGAAGTTTCCTCCAGCGCAGATCAAGCATCGCGACCGGCGGGAACGAGTACCCCGCCGCGAAGAAGGCAGCGACAACGACCGTCCGCGTTTTGATTTTTCCTATAGCGGGATCAAGACGGCGGTGCTCCGCTATATAGAAACCCACAATATGAAGCCCTCGATCGAAAGCCGGAGCAAGACTCTGGCGTCCGTCACGAAGCCAGCGATCGAGGACTACCTCGCCAACTGCGACCAGCTCACGCTCGACCTGATTGCATCCTTCCAGCGGGCGATAGTTGAAGATCTAGTGGGCAAAACTCTGGCCGCAGTTCGAAGCTACGACGTGGCGACGCTCTTCGTCACCGGGGGAGTTGCCGCCAACAACGAATTGCGGCAAACCTTTGAGCGCGATGGCGCGAAAGAAGGCGTCCCGGTCTATTTCCCCTCGCGTCCACTGTCGACTGACAACGCCGCGATGATTGCCGCCGCTGCCTATCCGAAGTTTCTGGCGAAAGATTGGGCCGCGATGGATTTCTCCGCGGAAGCCGGCCTAGCTCTACGTTAGGTTGATTCCGTAGCGCCGCCGTCCCGGCGGCTGTCCGGCGGGCGTCCTCGCCCGCCGTGCTCGCGGCAATGCTGGCTCAATCCCAGAACAAATGATGATGAGGTGCCGCACTGGAGCTTACCGTCCCGCCGCTTGCCCGCGATCCCCCGTGCAAGGCAAGCTCTCCAGCGCTTTCTCCAACTGCGCTTCGATATCAATATCTTTGTAGATGGCGAAATTGGCGCGCTTCTCGGATTCGTCAAAGCCGCTGGCGCGGCTCGCCACAATGATGATGGAAATCTTCGCCGTCTCCGGTTTGCTCTTCAAAACCGTGATCAGCTCGGAGCCCGACATCTTGGGCATGCTCATGTCGGTAACAACCAGGTCCGGCAGCAAGTGGGTGAGGATCTGCACGGCTTCCACGCCATTGGTGGCGGACTCCACAGTAAAGCCGCGCTCCTCGAGGAAGCGGCAGACCGTGTAACGAATCAGCATCGAGTCATCGACAACCAAGGCTACCGGACACATATGCAAAATGGGCCGCGCACATGCCGCCCCAGGTCGCACACTAACAGGGCGCTTTCCACCCCAACAAGCTGAAAGCAAGCGCGACGATTACCTTTGTCACGGCTCTCGCGCGGGCCGAAGGCTTACGGTTCGGGGTTCTGCGTGCTCTCTTCGATGTTCATGTCCTTGAATTCGCTGGACTCGAAGATCTCGCCGCACTCCTTACACTCGACGAATTCGCAATCTTCGTCGCGGCTTACGATTTGCACACGTGGATGCTTGCAAGGTGGTTGCTTCTGTACGCTGGCAGGAGGAGACGGCGACTTGGAGGTCATAAATCCGGAAGGTGATCCTCAGCAGCAGCGCGAGGCGCGAATTTCACCGGAATTTCACGGTATTTTAGACCGCCAGCGTCTGTTGTCAAGTACCTGCTCGTTAAACCGCAGTGAATTTCTTAAGGCAGCTCGTTCGCGCTGCTTGGACCCTTACCGTTCGATTTGGCTGGCCCGGCGGGTAGTTTCTAACCTATTCAATCCGCAGTAGTTACCATTCAGCTTCTCATTCTGGCCGTTGCCTGCAAGGGCTTGCGGCGGGTTGAGGAAGTAACGTAGAATGAATTACGACAAAAAAGGTCGTAGTTCTATCCGGCTATTTTCGTCGGATTTCTGTCCGGCTCTTTAAGGCTGGTCTTTGTTGTTGTTGTTGTTCAAGGCTGGATCCAGGATGCTGAAGCTCACCAAGAAAGCCGATTATGCGTTGATGGCCATGAAGCATCTGGCCGAAAACGCCGACCAGGGAGCTCACAGCGCCAAGGACGTAGCGGACGCATTCGGCATTCCACCCGAGGCGCTCGCGAAGATTTTGCAGCGGCTGGCGAAAGCTGGACTGCTGCATTCGCAGCACGGCATCAAGGGCGGTTACACGCTGGGACGCGCGGCGCACACGATTTCGGCCTTCGAGGTGATTCGCGCGATTGATGGACCGCTGTTCATTACTTCCTGTGTGACGGTTCGCGGCGAGTGCGACCAGACCGACCGCTGCAACATACGCGAGCCGCTGCGCAAGGTAAATGACAGCATCGAGGCGGTGCTCAAGCGCATCAAGATCTCACATATGCGGGAAGAGCCAGAAGAGTCCACCGCTGAGGTCGCGAAGCCCGGCGAACTGGTGACGATTACGTAAGGGCAAAGATTGAGTTAGGAAATTACGGACAGGAGAGGCAATCTAATGAGCACGGATGTAAAGATCCCCCAGGCCCTAGAAAACGCGCAACACGCTGCGCCCAAGGGCGTGAAGCTGCCCATCTACATGGACAACCACGCCACCACCTCCATGGATCCGCGGGTGTTGGAAGAAATGCTGCCTTACTTCATGGAGAAGTTTGGTAACGCCGCCAGCCGCAACCACTCATTCGGATGGGCCGCTGAAGAAGGCGTCGAGACCGCGCGCGAGCGCATCGCCAAGCTGGTCGGGGCGACCACAAAAGAAATCATCTTCACCTCTGGCGCCACCGAGAGCGACAACCTTGCCATCAAGGGCGTTGCGGAGATGTACCGCGAGAAAGGCAATCACATCATCACCGCGGTCACCGAGCACAAAGCCGTGCTCGATACCTGCAAGCGCCTGGAGAAATACGGCTACCGTGTCACCTACCTGCCGGTGCAGAAGGATGGCCTCGTCGACCTGGACGATCTGAAGCGTGCCATGGACGACAAAACCATCCTGGTGACGATCATGTATGCGAATAATGAGATCGGCGTGCTGCAGCCTGTGGCTGAAATCGGCAAGCTCTGTCATGAGCGCGGCGTGATCTTCCATACCGATGCGACCCAGGCGATCGGCAAGGTTCCGGTGGACGTGATCAAGCAGAACATCGACCTGGCTTCCATCTCCGGGCACAAGATGTACGGCCCCAAGGGAGTTGGCGCCTTGTATGTGCGCCGCAAGAATCCGCGAGTGCAGCTTGCCGCGATGGTCGATGGCGGCGGCCACGAGCGTGGCATGCGCTCCGGCACGTTGAACGTGCCGAGCATTGTGGGCCTCGGCAAGGCCTGCGCCATCGCTCAGGAAGAAATGCCGCAGGAATCCTGCAAGCTCGCCGGATTGCGCAATCGCCTGCGTGACCGCATCATGGGCCGGCTCGACGAAGCCTACATCAACGGTTCGACCGAGCACCGGCTGCCCGGCAACCTGAACATCAGCTTTGCTTATGTCGAAGGCGAGTCGTTGCTGATGGGCATCAACGATATCGCAGTTTCCAGCGGTTCAGCCTGCACCTCTGCGACGCTGGAACCATCTTATGTATTGAAGGCTCTGGGCACCGGAGATGATCTGGCGCACAGCTCGATCCGCTTCGGCCTCGGCCGCTTCAACACCGAAGCCGAAGTCGACTACGTGGCCGACCGCGTAATCGAGACGGTCGAACGCCTGCGTGAACTTTCGCCGCTCTATGAGATGGCGAAAGAAGGCATCAATCTGAAGGATGTGAAGTGGGCGGGAGAAGCGCACTAAAAAAATGCACCCGCGGAGCGGCGGAATGTGAAAGCCCGGCACGGAAGTGCCGGGCAAGCAGAGAGAGATTGACAGAGTCCCGTAGGGACGGCACAGATTTCAAGGAGTTCAGGAGAAACAAATGTCATACAGCGATAAGGTTATTGATCATTACAACCATCCCCGTAACGTCGGTTCGATGGACAAGTCGAGCCCCGACGTAGGCACCGGCCTAGTCGGCGCACCCGAGTGCGGCGACGTGATGAAGCTGCAGATCAAGGTCAACCGCGACACTAACGTCATTGAAGAAGCCAAGTTCAAGACGTTCGGCTGCGGCTCCGCGATCGCGTCTTCCTCGCTCGCCACCGAGTGGGTCAAGGGCAAGACCGTGGACGAAGCGCTCTCCATCAAGAACATGGACATCGTGAAGGAGCTTTCTCTCCCTCCGGTGAAGATCCACTGTTCCGTGCTGGCAGAGGACGCAATCCGCGCCGCCATCGGCGACTGGAAGAAGAAGCAGCAGACTGCGCAACCGGTAGCTGCGGAAGCGAAGTAGCCACTTCAGCGGTCAGCTCTCAGGTAAGGCCATGATTGATCATCGCCTGTTGGTGGCCAGGCAGCCGCGGAGCGGCGAAAGAATGCAGCCCAGGGCGCAAGCCGTGGGTGAATGCGGGACACGAGGAAGCCCCGGCAGGGGCGAAAGAAAACGAATCACAGTTTTTGATGACAACTGCCACTGAACCAACGACGCAAACCGCCAAAGGCATTCTCGTAACCGAGAAGGCCATCGCCAAGGTGCGCGTCGCCATGGCCAAGGAAGGCATTTCGCCCGAGCAGGGCGGCTTGCGCTTGGGCGTGCAGGGTGGCGGATGTTCAGGATTGAGTTACAACATCCGCTTCGACACGCAACCGCGCGAGCGTGACCGCATCTTTCAGTTCAGCGATGTTCGCGTGTTCGTCGATCCGAAGTCGTTCATCTACCTGCACGGCATGATCCTGGACTATCAGGAAACGCTGATGCAGCAGGGGTTCGTCTTCGTGAATCCGCAGGCCTCGAAATCCTGCGGCTGCGGCACTTCATTTTCGGCATGATCGTGCGGCGATGACTGTGTGGAGCGGGCGCCTCGCCCGCTGAAGTTCGCACCACGATGCCTCCGTTCCTGCCCAGCATGCAGCAAGCCGGACTGGTGCGGGCCAGCAGCCATGGTGAATTTGCCTGAGGCAGGATTCGCTGCTCGGACGCGACTGGCAGAATTAAGTGACGGTGAGCAATGAGCGAGTCGACAGTATCCACAATCGCGGCAGCGCAGACTCACGATCCAGCGGAATCCTGCTGGTCGTGTGGTGCGATGCGGGTTGCGCAATTCTGCAATGCTTGCGGAAAGGTTCAACCTCCCGCGCCGGTCAACTACTTCAGTTACTTCGGCCTGCCGCCTAAGCTGAATTTGGACGTAACCACGCTGGAAAAAGATTTCTACCAGTTGAGCCGCAAGCTCCATCCCGATCTGAATGCGCGCGCCGCCAGCAAAGAGCAGGAGTGGAGCCTGGAGCAGAGTTCCCGGCTGAACGACGCATACCGCACCTTAAAAGATCCGATCAAGCGTACCCAGTACCTGTTGCAAATCGAAGGCATTCAACTCGAAGAGCAGTCGAAGAGTGCGACCGAACAGGCTCGCACCACCGGGGAAATGAAGAAGCAGATTGTCCCTCCGGACCTGCTCGAGGAAGTGTTCGAGCTGAACATGCGGCTGGAAGAACTGCGCATGCAGAAAAAAATGGGCGAGGACGATCCCGCCCTGATCGAGGAAGTCGGAAAGCACAAGTTGGCACTCGAGCAGAAGCATGAGGAACTCCTTCACGAACTGCAGAGTTATTGGAAATCGTGGGACGGCTTGATCGAGCGCGAGCAGGGCGGACAGACCGTCGCTGCGAGCGAGCGCAAGCAAACGCTCGACAAGATGGTGGATGTATTAAATCGACGCAACTACATTCGCAACCTGGTGAGGGATGTGAATGAGGCGATGGAGAAATAAGTTAGAAGTCAAAACTGAGAATGCAAAAAGTGAGAGACGCTACTTCTGCATTCTGATTTTTGCATTCTGCATTTGAGACCATGGCTATGGCTAACGACCGCATCGTCGGCATCGACTTAGGCACCACGAACTCTCTCGTGGCCTATATGCAAGGGGAGAGCCCTGTCGTGATCCCCGGCGAGGATGGCCTGAATCTCGTCCCCTCGGTCGTCGCGCTCGATGAGAATAATCAGCCAGTGGTCGGCAGCGCCGCTCGCAAGTATCTGATTGAGACTCCGGAGCGCGCAGTCTATTCCGTCAAACGCCTGATGGGGCGCGGGGTTGAGGACATTCAGGAAGAGTTGAAGCTCTTCCCCTTCCGCCTTGCCGACGACCTCCAGCCCGGCGAGGTTTTGCGCATCAAGCTGGGCGAGAAGACTTTCACGCCGCCGGAGATTTCCGCGCTCATCCTCCGTCAACTCAAGCGCAACGCGGAACGCTACTTCGCCGCACCAGTCACGAAAGCTGTGATTACCGTGCCTGCATACTTCAACGACGCGCAGCGCCAGGCGACCAAAGACGCAGGCCGCATCGCGGGACTCGAAGTGTTGCGCCTGGTGAACGAGCCGACGGCGGCCTCCCTTGCCTACGGCCTCGACCAGAAGCAGAACGGGACGATTGCCGTCTATGATCTCGGCGGCGGCACCTTCGACATTTCGATCCTCAAACTGCACGACGGCATCTTCGAAGTCATCGCCACTAACGGCGACACCCACCTCGGCGGCGACGATATCGACAACCTGCTGATCACGATAGCTCTGGATGACATTCGTGGTGACATGGGTCTTGACCTGCGGCGCAATGCAGAAGCCGTGCAAGCCATCCGCAAGTCCGTGATTGAAGCCAAGATTGCGCTCTCGTCTCAGCCATCCGCCAAACTGGATGTCGAACTCTCCGATGGCCGTCGCTACCAGCGAGAAGTTACCCGTGAACAGTTCGAGCAACTGATTCAGCCCATCATCGATCGCACGGTCGGCCCCTGCAAGCAAGCTATGAAGGACGCCGGCCTCAAGCCGGAGCAGATCGACGAAGCCGTTCTCGTTGGCGGCTCGACCCGCATTCCGAAAGTCCGTGCGCTGGTGAAGGAACTGTTCCAGCGCGAGCCGCATAGCGATCTGAATCCCGACGAAGTTGTCGCCCTGGGAGCAGCCGTGCAGGCCAACATTCTCGGCGGCGGCTCCGAGGCCACCGAGAACATGCTTCTGCTCGACGTCACGCCGCTGTCGTTGGGCATCGAAGTCGCCGGCGGAGTGACCGACAAGATCATCCTGCGCAACTCGACCATTCCCGCTTCCGCGACGCAGTTCTACACCACGCAAGTCGACGGGCAGGCGAACGTCGCCATTCATGTACTCCAAGGCGAGCGCGAACTCGCGAAAGACTGCCGCTCACTGGCGCGCTTCGATCTGCGAGGCATTCCTCCCATGTCCGCCGGCATGCCGCGCATCGAAGTCAAGTTCCTGATCGATGCCAACGGCATCCTGCACGTCTCAGCACGCGAGCAGCGCAGTGGCAAGGAAGCAGAGATTCAGGTCCAGCCTAGTTACGGCCTCACCGACGAACAGGTCGAAGGCATGATCCTCGATTCGTTCGATAACGCCGAAGAGGATTTCCGCCGCCGCCAGCTCATCGAAGCCCGCAACGAGGCTGCAACCATCCTCGCCGCCCTGGACAAGGGAAAAAAGAGTCCGGCGTGGGGCAAGCTCACCACCGACGAGAAAAAGCGGATCGCCAAGATGGAGAAGGCATTAACCGCGGTAAATGCCGAAGACGATTACCAGGCGATCCGCAAGGCCATCGACGCCCTGAATCAGGTTACGATGCGCCTCGCTGAAATGATGATGGACACAGCCGTCTCGACGGTGCTGAAAGGAAAAACGATGGACCAAGCGGATGTAGGCGAAGGCCCGACCGCGCCGCATCCTGTGTCCAAAGCAGAGTTTGAGTAGCGTAGCGCCGGCGTCTCGCCGGCTGTCGTGAGGGCGTCTCGCCCTCGCAGCGTAAGAACTGAGGAGCCTATGGCTGACGAGAAAACACAAGGCGCCGGCACCGCAACCGAAGAGGCGCCCGGCGAAAACACCGTGCAGATTACCTTCCTGCCCGACGGCAAGACCGTCCAGTTCGAGCACGGCAAACTGCCGTACGAGCATCACGGCAAAGAGGAGTCGCTGCTCGACATCGCGCTCAATTTTGGCATCACGCTCGACCACGCCTGCGGCGGCAACTGTGCGTGCACAACTTGCCATGTGTGGGTGAAGGAAGGGGCCGAGAATCTCTCCGAGATGGACGACGACGAGGCCGACCGTCTGGACATGGCCGCCGATCTCCAATTAAACTCGCGTCTCGGCTGCCAGGCGCAGATCACCAAGCCAGGCAAGGTAGTCGTCGAGATTCCCGCGTGGAATCGGAATTACGTTTCGGAAGAACACTGAGAAACAGTTTCGAGTTTCCGGTTTCTGGTTTCTAGAACCGCGCGCGGCGGTGCCCACTGGAAACTAGAAACCGGAGACTCGAAACTCTGTTTAGGAGCCCCATGCCCAAATCGCTCACCTGGGACAATCCCGAAGACATCGGCATCCTGCTTTCAGAAACCCATCCTGAACTCGATCCACTCACTATCCGCTTCACCGATCTGCATCGTTACGTGACCGAACTCCCCGGCTTTGCCGGCGATCCCAAGGCTTCCAACGAGGGCAAGCTCGAAGCCATCCAGATGGCCTGGCACGAGGAGTTCCAGGACCGCACGCAGGGTTAGCTCGCGCAGGTGCCGCCTTCCCGCGTGCAAGGACTGGACAAGAGTTTTACAGGACGGTGACAACTCTGCTTTCCGCGTGACTACTCTGCGTGCATCATGACGCCTCGTTCCTGGGCGTAGGCTTAGGGTTAGAATCGAGTGACAAGCAAGATTCGCGGGATCTTCACCTGCAACATCGATCTGCCCGGAGGTGGCCTGATGCGATTGAAACCCTTCCTGCTCGACGCCTGGCTTGACACCTACGAACACGGGATCGAATTCGATCTCGCCTCGAGCACCGGTCCGGTTTGGACGGCCAACGAACTCCTTGATCTTGCCGGCGGGCAGGCGCGTGAACGATACCTGAATCACAAGGTGGTCTACAGCCGCCCCGCAGGTGCCGACACTTTGCGCGAAGCGATTGCCGAGATGCAGGGGGTCAGCGTGGACTGCGTGCAGGTGTTCACCGGCGCATCCGAAGCGTTGACCGTTCTTATGTGGCTCGCCGCCGAACCCGGCGCCAACGTGATCCTGCCCCTGCCCGGCTTCACAACGTTCTCGGCGCTGCCCGAGTCACTGGGCATCGAGATGCGCTTCTACCACATGCGCCGGGAGAACAACTTCCAAATGGATCTGGACGAGATCAAGCGCCTCGCGGATTCGCGAACCAAGCTGATCCTGGTCAACAGTCCGCACCACCCGACGGGCGCCACCATGAGCGACTCTGAAATGGAGGACCTGCACGAGTTCGCGTCGCAGCGGGGCATTCAGCTCGTCAGCGAGGAGGTCTATCATCCGATCTATCACGGTCGCGAAACTCAATCGGCCGCGCGCCTGCCGCACGCCACGGTGATCAACGACCTGTCGAAAGCCTTCCCGCTCGCTGGAACGCGTACCGGATGGATGATCGAGCGCGACGCCCGGCGGCGCGAGCAATACTGGACGGCGCGCGCCTACTTTACGGTCTGCAACAATACTCCTGGCGAAATCCTTGCGGAGATCGCCATCCGCAATCACGCCTTGGTTCTCAAGAAAACTCAGGACGCCGCCAGCCGGAATCTCCAGCAACTGGATCGCTTTATGGCCGCTCATCGCGACGTCCTCGGCTGGATCCGCCCGCAGGGCGGAATGACGGCCTTCCCGTGGCTGGTGAGCGGCGAGGACACCCGTTCCTTCTGCCAGGCTGCCACCCAGCGCGGAATCCTGCTCGCGCCCGGAGATTGTTTCGACGTGCCCTCGTATTTCCGTCTCGGTTTCGCCGCGTCCGGAGACAACTTCGGTAGAGCACTCGACCGCATGGAAGAGTTTGTGAAGAGCTGGTCCGCGAAGATGGTCACAGCCTGAATAGTTTCTAGTTTCCGGTTTCTAGTTTCAAAAACCGAGTGTGGCCGTGCCCACTCCAGATGGACGTCTTCCCACTTGCAAGGAAGGGACAAAAGTTTTACAGGACGGTGACAACTCTGCTTTTCGCCTGACTTACTCTGCCTTCATCAGGACCTCGAGAACCCACCAGGATTTCTCTTGGCCCTTCTCTCTCCGGCCAACTGAAGAGGGCACGGCAACCCGCCGTGCCCCATTTTTGTGAGCAATCGAGTTTGCCTTTACGGGTCGCTGACAACTCGATAGCGGTATTGTTTTGAAAGGGCTGAGAAACTCGAAGGGTTTCTCTTTTGAAAGGGCGCGGCTTTAGCCGCTGGGGGTCGCATCAAGCCTGCGAAGCAAGTCTTTCAGCAAACTGTTCAGCCCACTGGCGTGGGAACAGCCTCTTCCACATTGGCTTCGCGCAGGAATTTCGCCGACTCCTCTGGCGGAGTCGGATTGATATAGAACCCCGTGCCCCATTCGAAGCCGGCCGTCTTGGTCAGCTTGGGCATGAACTCCATGTGCCAGTGGTAGTGGTCGTTGGTCGGATCCTGCACCGGAGAGCTGTGAATCACCAGGTTATACGGCGGGTTGTCGAGAACGCGGTCCGCCCTGATCAGCAAGTTCTTCAGGGCTTTCGCCAGGTTCTCGAACATGTGCGAAGACGAGTTCTCAAACGCCGACTCGTGCTGCTTGGGCAGGATCCAGGTTTCAAACGGGAAGCGCGGAGCATAGGGCGCCAGGGTCACGAAATTCTCGTTCTCTGCCACGATGCGAGTGCCGTTGTCCAGTTCCTGGCGGATGATGTCGCAGAAGACGCAACGTTCCTTGAACAGGAAGTACTGTTTCGCGCCTTCCAGTTCCTGAACCACGTTGATCGGAAGAATGGGCAGCGCGATCAGCTGCGAGTGAGCGTGCTCCAGCGAGGCCCCCGCGGCCTCACCATGATTCTTGAAGAGAAGGATGTATTTGAAGCGGCGATCTTTCTTCAGATCGAGAATCCGGTCTCGGAAGGTCCACAGAACATCTTCAATGCGTTTCGGAGGCAGAGTGGCCATACTGGCGGTGTGGTCCGGAGTCTCGATGATGACTTCGTGGGCTCCGACGCCATTCATCCGGTCGAACATTCCCTCGGCCTGGCGATTCAGGTTGCCCTCGATTCCGAGGGCGGGAAACTTGTTAGCCACGACGCGGACGGTCCAGCCCGGAGTGTCGCGCTGGGGAGCAGGTCCTCCATTGGGGTTGGGACGGTAAGCCTGAATCTCGGGAGGTGTCTTGCTTTCGTTGCCATAACAAAAGGGGCAGAAGCCCCCTTTGATCTTCAGATTTTCGCGAACAAAGTCGGTCGGGCGCTTCGCCCGGTCGGTGGAGATAATCACCCAGCGGCCGACAATGGGATCTTTTCTCAGCTCAGGCACGTATTAAACCCTTTCACGACGCGTACACAAAATCCAAATTCTACGCTGATAGAGAAGCATTGCGAAAGACCTCAATCTGTGGCGGGCCGGCCTTCGACGGATCAAAGTATACGCTTACTATATCGAACCTCCACTGGCACAGAGGTGGCGCCTGCCGCAAATAGTCACGCGTGACCGCCGCGATTTCACGCCGCTTGTGGCGGTCGACGGCCGCCTCAGGCGTCTTGACATGGCGTGAGGTGCGCGTCTTAACCTCTATAAAACAAAGAATTTCCTGCTCCCAGGCAATCAGATCAATCTCGCCCTGGCAACGCGGAGAGCGGAAGTTGCGATCGATGACGATGTATCCCAGCTTGCGCAAATGGAAGTAGGCCTCCTCTTCGCCGCGCTGGCCGACGTGCTGGTGTGTGGGTCGCTGGTCGGGCGCCAACGTTCGTTCCGCCAGCCAATCCAGACTGCGGACAACTGCACGGGTCAAACTGCCGGAGGACATTGATGCTTCCTCTATCCGTTGTACATCGTCGGCATGTGGTTAAGGTGTGAGATACCTCACAGAAAGCCCGATCGTGCGGGCGGGCGTTCCCAAATCAGCACTCCTCAGGAAGCAGCACCAGGGGAAAACTTGCTTCGCAATTTCGGATTAACCACTTTGGGACGTTGTTCCGCCCCATCGTTGACACTGACCAGGGTGCGGAGTAGCGTTGGCCCAAGTTCGCAGGCAGATCACAGCTCAGTCGGGAGGGCAGCCATGCGGTCGAAGCTATTGTGGGCGGGGATGTTGGTGTGTCTTGCCGCCGGTTGCGCCGCGGCGCAGGATCCCACGAAGGTTGAGCCCAGACATTACAAGCTGGATTTCGAAAATGAGCGGGTCCAGGTTGTCTCGGTGCACTATGGGCCGCACGAGAAGTCAGCGCTCCACGATCATCCCGGAGGGGTGGTGGTGAGCATCACGGAAGCGCATCTTCGTTTCACCGACGAAAGTGGGAAGGTGCGAGAGGTCTTCGCCAAGCCCGGCGAGGTCCGCTGGTATCCGCCATTCAAACACCGCGTGGAGAATCTGGGTGACACTGCCTATGACGGGGTCTACATTGGCATCAAGGGCAAGCTCGCGGCGTTGAGCGCTTCGCGGGAACCAACTACTGCGATGGATGACGAGACCAGGAGAATCCTGGCGGAATACGCGACATCCGTGACCCGGTAGCGCAACCAAGCCTTTCTCTGCGTGCTCCGCGGCAGTTCTCCGCGTTCTCTGCGATTGAAGGTTTTGATCTACTCGCCAGCGGGGAAAGGCTCAAATCGCAGAGGTCGCCGAGAACTGCCGCAGAGCACGCGGAGAAGTCAATTCCACAGGGAACCCTTGTCCCGTTCAGGCTCACTGGAAGAATTCCGTCATGTCGGGCGCGGTCGCGGCAGCGCCGGGAAAGTGATCTACGCCGAGGGCGGCCAGCATGAGGCGAAGAGTGCTGGGATGCTGGTACAGCGTCTGCGAGACGAAGTTCTTTTTTGATTTCGAGCTGACGATGATTGTGGCGACGTGACCGCCGCCGTGAGCGGTGTCGGCCTGTTCGGCTTCATCGAATGTGATGATCAGCAAGCCGGAACTCTGAAAAGACGAACTCGAAACCAGTGGGCCCAGGTTCTGCTGCAACCACCCATCGGCCTGAGCAAGTGAGCCATCGTGGCCGTCGTTAAGGACATCCGGGATGATGAACGAATATTGCGGCAGCGTGTTGTTGGCCAGGTCAGGGGCAAACTCTGAAAATGACACAATGTTCGAGGTTTGCGGAGTATTGCCCTGCGTGTCTGAGAAGTAGGAGAACGGGTTGTGGTGGCGCAGATACGGGAAGACGTCGGTGCCGGTGTATCCCACCGATGGGAGGCCCTCGGCATAGCACTTCCAACTCTTGCCCGCCTTGGTTAATTCGCGCACCACGTTGTCATCCTTGATGGTCCCGGTGAAACTGTTGTCCATGGCTTCCATCTGCCCCGTGGTCAGCATGAGATAGTTCGGCAGGGATGGATGGGCGTTGCCATAGTACTGCGCGGCCAGACCGTATTGCTGTGCCAGTCCGTTCAAGTAAGGCATGGCGGAATTCCCGATCACCTCGGAGAATCCGTGGTTCTCCTCGACCACCAGGACGACGTGGGCAAACGTCGGATGATTGGCTGGAACCCGAGTTTGCGTATGCCCGCCTCCGCCACAGGCGACACTAAGACCTGCAACCAAAACCAGAAACAACAGAGAGCAGAATGCGGAAACCCCAACGGCTCGGACGGGTCGCAACGTGAGACTCCTTCTGGCCAGGGCAGAGGTCAATGTGGAAGCGGCATCCACTTCGTTGCTGCTAGGCCGCGTCGCGTTGTTCCACAACATTTTCCTTTACCTTGATTTCCAGGTACGGAAGTTGGGTTCGTCGTTTTGAGCTGTTTTTATGGACTTTTTCTAGGCCGCGCGATCGGCAGACTCACTCAGCGTGAGCAGGAGAACAGTCAAATCATGAATGCGCTCGCGTCGTCGCTCAAAATCGTTCCATTCCCGTTGCGAGAGGCCGCCGAAAGTCTGGGCTTTTAAGGTCTCCGTTTGTTTCTGGAGTAGCCCCTCAAGTTCATCGCGTACGCGGTCTACGTTCTTAACATCCATGATATATAGCCGGGACGAGTGGTATCTCCAGACTACGCACACGCGCCAAAGTGTGCCATACGCTATGTACCGTACATAGCCGGGGGTGGCACTCCAGTAGGCCGTCTTGAACTAACTAGTTGAAGTGGGGGGAATTACGGTATTTGGACACGCGGAACAAGAAGAATTGCGGATAGCAAAATCCTTCACGATCAGGTAATCTGCTCGTCACTCCAAAAGGATATCGATATTGCATGAGGCACGAAAACGAGCAACCGCAGGATTTTCAAAAGATGTGCAAGCAGGCGGAGCGCGATCACGAATCGAAGAAGTTAGTGGTGCTGATCGAACGCGTGAAACGCCAACTGGAGAATCGTGAGCGGGCACCTGGAGTCCAGGTCGAATCGCCAAAACCTCCGGTGCCGGCGGTCTCGGGAGGCGCCTTGCAGCGTATGCCCAGCCGCTCCTCATTCTTCGAACGGTAGCCTCCTTTCGCGCAGCTTTTGCGCAGATAAAAATTCAGCTGCGTCTTAGGAAAACTTTCTTCTTTCCACAACTTTGATTTGCGCTAGAATGGCGGGGCATTTTTCGGTGAATTCGCCCCGGCTAGCGGCTTTCACCATTTACCTTCCCCCGGAGGTAGTCGATGTACCGGCCCTATTCGAGTTCCCTGGCGGATTCTCGTCCATTCATGGACGTGGAGTCTCAGCTTCGCGGCCTGACCCAGGATTACGTCACCTCCTTCAATACCGGAAATTACGATCAAGTCGCTGCCATGTTCGCACCCGATGGTGTGTTGATGGCGCCCAGCCGTGAGGCTGCGAACGGCCAAAAAGCTGTGGAGCGTTTGCTGCGCGAGTTCGGCGACGAGGGCTACAGCGACATGCGTGTGGAAACTATGCGCGTCGAGAACTCTGGTGACATGGCGATGGAAGTTGGACGCTACTCGCTGACCATCCGGCAGTCCAACGGTACACTCACGCCCGAGCGCGGGAAGTATGTGAAGGTCTGGCGGAGGCTTGGGGCGTGGCTGATCCTGGCCGATTCCTGGAGCAGAAACCCGCCAGTGAGCCAGTAGGTCTGAGATCCGCAGTCTTCACTTGCCGTGGCGGGAAGTCGGGTTTAATCTCCCAACAATGAATACCGGTCGCGAACCGATTCGAGCCCAGACCGACGATGCCTCCGGCGTCGCCGCATCTCCGGGCAAGAAAGTAACCAACCTAAGCGCGGCCAGTTTCTGTCCCAACTGCTCGGCGCAGCTCAAAGAGAGCCGGTGCAAGATGAGCTGTCCGCGCTGCGGCTTCTATTTGAGCTGCTCGGACTTTTACTGAACGCCTGACTTGTCGCCCGTTTCTATTACACCGAGCGCCCGCAGGATTTAGTCGTCTACGGCGGAACCGGCCGCGCCGCCCGCAACTGGGAGTCATACCACGCCATCATCGCAACTCTGAAGAAGCTGGAGAACGACGAGACGTTGTTAGTGCAGTCCGGGCGGGTTGGCCCACCCTTTGGCGTATCTGTTTCTGGCACCACCACGACTGAGGCTGCCCCATCCTTGCGTTTTTTGCAAGGGTGGGAATCTCTGCTCTAACCTTCATATGTTCTTAGATCGATGCCGAAGAACCCCTTGCTGAATGGGTCCGCCGTCCCCACCCTTTTCGCAAAGTGCGTGCGCGAAAAGGATGGGGCAACCTCGGCAACACTGACGGAAAGGGTGGGCGTCCCAGACCGTCCCATTTTCGCTGACGTAGGACATCCGTTAAGACGGGCCGCATTGCGTGGCACCTCCCAGAAAACTGCTGTGCCGACCCCGCTCGCGTCGGTGAAATCAATTCCATGGCAGCTTTTGCCATCCGGATCTTGAAGGATATGGATATGGCGATCCAGCGTGGGCACCTGTGACGGAATCCGCTTCCATCCATCGGGCTCTTGCACGTAGATCACATCGGTGCCGTGGGGTTCAGGCAGATCAGCCGCCGCAGTGATGTGGCCGCCGATGACGATGATGGCCAGAACTTGCTTGCCATGGCCCTGCCGGTAGAGTTGAGCCACCTGGTAGTTGCCATCAATTCCAGCATTGCGCAACAACTGCACAACACGGCTGGATACGGCACTGGCGTCAACAGGCCGAACCTGGGCCACGTCAGCGACCTCGACCTCCGGCGAAGGTGGCCTGTCGCTCTGAGGGATGACCACAGCAACCGTCAACTCCTGGTTGCGCGTAACGAGATCGAAGACTGGCCCAGGAATCAGTATGCCAACCATCACAAGGAGAGCAACGGTGAGCAAGACGTTCCGGGTCCTGGAAGTCGTTGTCAGCAGCATCGCACAGGCGCCAGCCATGGCACCACACACCATCATTTCAATGTCCATGCTCCAGACGATTTTCAGAAAAGCGAAGTGCCCAAGGGAACGAAAACTTCTTAATATTATCCAGCGATCCACACGCACGGCTAGATAGCCATACGTTAAACCAACGGCAGCACCCGCCATGCCCGCTGCGCGAGCATCCCAATTCGACTTGCGTAAAGGCCATAGAGCAGCTAACAGCCCCACGAAGATCGGCAATAGAACGCCTAGCTGGAGGCACCTCTCTAGCCTGAATCTGTGGCCGCTGGCCCAAAGACCTAAAACGTAACTACCATAGGTGACGAAAAGAGAGACAGCAACCGTTAGTATCGCCGCGAGGGCAAAACGAAATAGGCGCGCCATGTCTCCTCCAGCACTGGGCTGAGTCTCCTCAGTATCTCCGTTTCTTGCAACACGCGTCGGTAAATGGCCAAAAGTCTTTTTTTTTAGCCTTAAAATGGAAGGCCCGATCGTCCCCCTCCATGGCGTAATTCCTTGATTCACACCAACTCGAAAACGCCCCTTCCTTACCCCTACAACAGTCTTGTTCGTTTTGGTCCTTTGTTCCGCCGCTTGGGTTGGGAATTTTGTTGGGCGGATTGCTGTTGCCCTCGCAAACAAATGTAGTATCCGAGCCCCATCCATTCCCTAGTGCATTGGCGGGTTGGCTGTGATCCACCCAAGGAATTACGTTCTTGACACCAACCGTTCACAGCGCGAGAATGCCCCCTGCTCGGCTTGGGGCTTCCAACGCGGACTTTACTCAGCAAGTCCGTAATCAGCGCGTCCATCAAGTTTGACCCACTCCACACGGATAGATTCTGTCCGAGCGCGGTGCCTGCCCCAGGCATGTCTACCACCAATCAGAAAGGAGACTGAACATGTCCACTAGAAATCCAGTTCTATGGCTGTCACTAGTTGTGCTGAGCCTTGCCATCGGAATACGGGCAGAGGACAAGGAGGACAAGGCAAATTGCTCAAACGCCACACTACGCGGTAGTTATGGTTTTCACGCTACCGGACATGTGTTCGCTGCGGTCGCCCGGTTCACATTCGACGGAAAAGGCGGTCTTACGGGAACGTTGTACGGAAGAACCCCCGGCAACCCATTCGGGCCTGTCGAATTTACAGGAACCTATTCCGTAAGCCCGGACTGCATTGTGACGGACACCTGGCTCGACAGCACACACGTGTCCGTGATTGTGGATGGAGGCAAGGGATATTTCATCCTGAACACTACCCCATCGAGTGCAGATGAGGACACGGTTAACAGCGGGGAAGCCCGAAGGCAGTGAGTCCAATGAATCTGGAGGGTCGTGAACCATACGGCCCTCCAATATTTCCTGCCATAGACTATGTTTCTTGGCTTGCTGACGAAACTTGGCGTGGCTGTTGAAAAACTCCTTGCTCCGAAATTCACGAAAATGAAATCGCGTCAGAAGTGAAGGGAACGCGTTGTGCGCGATCGGCTGATTAATCTTAAAGTGTTAAGAGTTCTGCCCTCAGGACGAGGTTAATGAGCGTTATGGCGATTTTGCAACGATCACCCAAAGGAGAAGGCCTTAGCCTGAGGTCCCGCTAGTAAATTTGGTCCTTGGGAATCCTCATCTGTGCTAGTCCGAAAATGAAGGTAAGGCCGAGGTCGTGTATTGCGCCCTTGGCGGGAGTCCAACGATCCACAACGTGGTATTTGCCATCTTTGATGCCTTCGATGATCCATTGAGACCCATCACAACCTACCGTTTCGGGGGTCTCATGCGTAGGCAATTCCCAGAACTGAAGTCTCTGAATCGTGGCGAGAAATTTTTCCGTTTGTCGTTGCGTCAGCGGTCGAGACGTATTTTCTATGAGTTTTCCTGGCTCGTAGCCACCAGCGCCACTCGACAGTTTCGTTGTAAGTTCCCCGCTCGCATTAGCTTTAATATCGACGCGCACGATCACAGGGTGATGGAAGGTGCGGAGCCACACAAATCTATACGATTCCGCACTCGACGCCCTTGCCATCTGGAATAGCGACGGTTCTTCCAGCGCTTTCAGGTGTTTGGAATACCAGTTCGAGCGGAATAAATCACCTTGAGCGTCATCGTCCAGGACGCCCTGCGGAAAGTAAGGTTCCTGAGCAACCGCCGCAACTAACGCACAGAGCAAGAACAGCAAAGGAAATGTTCTTCCACGCATCGACTTACCCGCCGCGCTCAGGATGCCGCAGTCTACTTCAAGTTAGACACCGCAGCAAGAAATCAGGGTTATCCCTCACCCCACCCTACCTTTTTCCCATTTCTGCAATCACAGTCTTTTTTGTGACGCTCATCACCTCGCTTAGCCCAGCCCGTCAGGTATGATGACTTCGGTTTCCCAAACCCTCCGAGCAAACGCTGTTCCCAGGTCTCCTTATGCATGGGATATGTTTCGCTCGATGGATCGCGCTGTGGCTATTGCTCGCGACTGTTGCTGTTTCGGCTCGCGGCCAAACCGCCGGCGATGACCAATCCGATTTCGCCGGAACCCGCTTTGGTTCCCGCGTCGCTCCCCCTTTCTCTCCGGGCCGGGTCTGGCGGGACCCCGCGCGTCCGCGCCCGGTCCCCCGGCCTCCGGCCACCATTGGCCTTTCGCAAATTGCGCGGGCCGCGGGAATCGTCTTTTCCGGAACCGTCACTTCGATCTCGCGCGCGCCCGCTTCCGGCAGCCCCGCTTACCGCAGTGACGTCCCGCAGGTCGTGGCCGTCACCTTCCGCGTGGAGCGCAGCTTCCGCGGGACCAGTGCCGGACAAAACCTCACGGTCTTTGAGTGGATTGGCCTGTGGACCAGCGGCCAGCGCTATCGCGTAGGCGATCGCCTTTTCCTCTTCTTATATCCGCCGAGCAAACTGGGACTTACAAGTTGCGTCGGCGGGACCATGGGGCGGTTCGTCGTCGACCCCCTGGGGTACGCTGTGCTGAACGAACAACATTTGGCAGCCTTTGGGGCGGA
>WNFB01005520.1_pt1 | contig 22123 bp, 16 predicted proteins | sample 5400501 | NCBI WGS metagenome assembly WNFB01 (sample SAMN13153341, study PRJNA577476) | soil metagenome | isolation source: 200 cm saprolite under Douglas fir tree site 2 hole 1 | place: USA:California | collected 2015-04-18 | reverse complement strand
ACGAGCGCGCGTTCGATGCGAAGGAGCTCGCGTACATCGAGCGGAACACGGTCGCGCTGGAGTAGTCAGACTTTATACTCGGGCCGAGCATCGCGGCGCCCTCCATGTTTGAGATCGATGCGCGAGGCGGTCTCGGTCGCAAAGGGAGGTGGACCCGCGGCGAGCGCACGCTGACGACACCTCTGGTCCTGTTCCTCCACGGCGGTGTCCGTGCAGCCCCGGCGTATGCCGAGGGGCTCCTCGTTTCCGAGCGGACCGAGGATCCTCGGTTTCAAGTCCGGGTCGGCGGAAGTTTCTTCGCGCCGCGACCGGCCGAGGATCCCGACGACCTTCCGGCAGCGAAAGGGATCCCGCTGGCCCTCGCCGACCTCGAGATCCCGCACGAGGCCGTTGCCGGCGACTGGGCCGTGGTCTCCGGGGAGTCGGACCTCGTCGACGCAAAAGGGGTTTCCGGCGTGTTCATTGCAAACGGACCGGAATTCGAACGATCCCCTCGCGAGTTCGTGTCGGCGATCCGGGTGGTTCGGGAGATCCTGGGTCCCGCGAAGGTCGTCGCGGTCACCGGCTTGGCCACGCCGTCGAACCTCTCGGTCCTCGTATACGCCGGTATCGATGTCGTCGACTCGAGTCGGATGCGCCTCGATAGCGCACGCCGTCTGTTCCACACGGCGGACGGGACGGTCCCCCTCTCTGAAGCGGACCGCGACGCGTGCGGCTGTCCGGCGTGCGCGGCCGGTGAGGACCTCGGCGCGCACAACGACCGGGCGCTGTTCCGCGAGATGCTCCTTGTCCGCAATCACCTGGTCCATGGCCGACTGCGGGAGCTCGTGGAGCGCCGTCTCGCGAACGCCCCGTGGAACACCGCCGTCGTGCGTCATCTCGATCTGCGGGAATTCGATCTCGTGGAGCCGTACACGCCTGTCGCCGGCGGCGAGATGCGGGCGTACTCCGCCGAGTCGCTCGTCCGACCGGAGATCGTGCGATTCCGACGGCGCATCCGGGAGCGCTATGCCAAACCTCCTTCGGCTCGGGTCCTTCTGTTGCTCCCGTGCTCCGCTCGGAAACCTTACTCGACGAGCCGCAGCCACCGCCGGTTCCGCGACGCAATCCTGGCGAGCGCGAATCCATCGGCCGTTCACGAGGTCATCGTCACCTCGCCCCTCGGCCTGATTCCGCGCGAGCTGGAGCGGTTCTACCCGGCTGGTGCATACGACATCCCCGTGACGGGAGACTGGAGCCGCGACGAGGCCGCCATGGTGGCCGAGGATCTCCGAGCGTTTCTCGAGGCGAACCGATACGAAACGGTCGTCGCCCACCTCTCCGCGGAGGCGCCGATCGTCAAGGCGGCCGTGCCCGACGCGATTCCGACCTCGAAGGAACGGCCCTCCGCGGACGAATCACTCGCGTCGCTGACCGCGACGTTGAACCACGTCACCCGGCCGGCGCCTCGCGTCCCGAAAGGCCTTCGCTTCGCCGAGCAGATGTCGAACATCGCTCGCTTCCAGTTTGGCGAGGCGGGTCTCGGCCTGGTGCGAGGGGCGACGTTCCGCGGCCGCATGCCGGATGTGCGCGTGATTCGCGAAGGAACGCAGGTCGCCATGCACACGGGCCGCGGGATGCTCTCTTTGACGATGGCTGGCGGCGCGATCCTCTCCGAGGCCGACGCGTACTGGGTGGAGATCGAGGACTTCCTCCCGAAAGGGAACATCTTCGCGGTCGGTGTGGTCGACGCTGCCTCGGAGATTCGACCCGGGGACGAGGTCGTCGTCCGCCATGGCAACGACGTGCGTGCGGTGGGCACCGCGCGGCTCAGCGCCCGGGAGATGGTGGACTTCCGTCGCGGGGAAGCGGTCCACGTCCGCCATGTGATCGAGACACCTCCATAACGTTATGCCGGGTTGTGCCATCGGCGCTCGCGGATGGCGCTTCTGCCGGACCTCGCGGCGGCCGCGCTCGATGCCGTCGTCGTTTTCCTGCTCTTCCTCGGGCTTCTCGTGGTCTTCGTCGAGACGATTCCGCCCAGACTCTTGATGGTCATGATCCTCGCGGTGATTCTCTTTGCCGCGTGGCTTGCATGGGTCGGCGAGATTGGACTTTCGTTCGTTGCCCTCGGAGTGGTCGCCGCGCTCGCGGCAAACCACGCCTTTGAGTGGCTGACGAACCGCTGAAGCCCCCGATTCGCCCATCACCGCCGAGTACTTTCACACCTCCAGCCCAATACTTTCGCACACCTCTCCCCCGTTCCGCATCTTATACCGCGGCAACATTCGGACCGCCGTGGCAAGCGCGGCAATGATGGCTCCGGTGAACGAGGTGTACGCGGAAGCAGACCAGAGCTGGCAAGACGTCTATGCCTCGTACGGATGCTCGCTCGACTTCGACGTGTCCGACGACGACGGCTAACGCTCACAACCCATCCATCCCACCGATCGGCGGAGAGGGTCGCCTCCACGACTCCGCCGGTCCCCCTATTTTTTGTGTTCGTCCGAGTCAGTGCGTGGGGCGGGAATTGAACCCGCGTTACAGGCTTGGAAGGCCGGTGTCCTACCGTTAGACTACCCACGCTCCGTTGGGGGACTCGACCGCGGATACTTGAGTCCTTCCTCGGATCACGGCTTGGCTTTCGTGGATCCCTCTTTCAGGAGTGCCTCAAGCTCGTCGATTGCCGCGAGGAGATCCTGTACGTCCTCGCCTTCGTTTTCCAGATCCCGCGCGATTCGCCGGGCGTTCGGGATCGTCTGCTTCGTCAGCCACTCCCTGGTTTCCTTCCGGAGTTTGGTCGGCTTCGGCCGTTCCACTCCTCTGCGTGCCATCGTCCATCCCGTCTGACAATTGTCAGCTCGAAATCGAGGCGGGCGTACTTAGCGCGATTGTCACAACGACCCGGCGTTGACGAAGACCGCTGATTGTCCACGGCACCGAGCCATTGGCGATATCTATAAGTCATCCACTTTCCATGTCGGCCACTTGTCCGACGCGGCCCTGGGTTGACCGCGCCCCGCGGGATGGGATGATAGGGATGGCCCTCTTCCAAGGTCTCCTCGATCGAGAAGGACGGGTGCTCGACAAGGCGAACCGACTCGTGAATTCCGGTAACGCCGCCCTGGACGCGGACGCGCCGGGGCGCGCGGCGATCGCGTTCGTCAAGGCCCTCGAGATCCTTGAAGCGCAAGAGCCGGCCGCGCGGATCGAGGACTTCCAAGAGGCGTACGCGACGGTCGGGTCGGGCCTGTTGCGCGTCGGTCGGGTCGAGTCGGCTCAGTCCGCCGCGACCCATGCTCTCGCAGCGAACGGCGGTAACCTGCGGGCCCTCGGCCTCCAGGGAGACATCTTGCTCGCGCAAGAACGCGCGTCGGATGCCCTCGGCTACTACGACGCCGGATTGCGAATCGATCCGAAGGCGGAGGACCTCTGGGAGCGGAAAGGCGATGCCCACGTCGCGCTCGAGCAGCGGCCCGAGGCCATCCGGGCGTACATGCAGGTCGTGAACCTCAACCCCGATGATGTCGAGGGGTATCGCCGGGTCCTCTCGCTGGTCCCGAACGACGCCGACCTCTGGGTGAGGGCCGGAGAGGCGCACCGACGGAAGAACGAACTCGACGAGGCCCAATTCTCGTTCGACCGCGCCCTTCGGATCAACTCCGAGAGCAAAGCGGCCCTGGAGGGAAAATCCCTCGCGTACCTCGCTGCCGGGGATTCGCCAAGGGCCCTCCGTTGCCTCGACCGGGTGATCCAGCTGGATCCGTACGACCCGGACGCATGGCGGCTCCGGGGCGACGTCCTCGGCGCGTCGAACCAGAACGATGAAGCATTGCGGTCCTACGACGAGGCCCTGCGCCAACGGGATGGCGACTCCGCAGGGTGGACGAGCCGGGCCGAGCTGCTCCGCAAGATCGGCCGGAGCATCGATGCGGTCGGCTCCTACGATCGAGCGATCGGTCTTACCCCGAAAACGCTCGCCCCCCGGGTCGGACGGCTCGAGGCGCTCCGGTCCCTCGCCCGATGGGACGAGGTCGTCAAGGAGGCGTCGAAGATCGTGTCCCTCGATCCCCGCCACGCCGGCGCGCTGTATGCGAAAGCCCACGCATGCGTCCAGTTGAACCGCCGCGAGGAAGCGCTGGCGTCGCTGGACGGTTTCCTGGCCGTCGAGCCTCGATCCTACGACGGACTCGAGGCGAAGCGGGACCTCCTCCTGCGCTCCGAGCGGTGGGCCGATCTCGTCGTCGCATGCGACGCGATCCTCGCGATCCAGCCGCACCACCCGCGGGCCCTCAAAGACAAAGGCCGAGCGCTCCTCGCGCTCGGCAAGGCCGAGGACGCGTACGCGACGTTCGAGCGGCTCCGGGTGGTCGCGCCCGACGACCTCGACGCGCTTCGCGGCCAGCGGGACGCCCTGCGGCATTCGAAGAACGCGAAGGTCCTCCTGCGGACCTGCGAGGTCATCCTTCAGAAGGATCCCGCCGATGCGGGCACCTGGACCGCGCGGGGCGAGGCCCATCAGGCGCTGAGCCAACCCGAAGAGGCGCTCACCGCCTACGACACAGTCCTCCGACTCGATCCGCGAAACGCGGATGCGGCGTCCCACAAAGCGGCCCTCCTGTTCTCCCTCGGGCGCTACGCCGATTCGGTGAAAGCGTTCGATGTCGCGATCGAAGCGAACCCCGCGTCCTCCAGTCTCTGGTACGAGAAGGGACGCGCGCACTATCGGCTCAATGCGTTCGCGGAGGCGATCGACTGTCTCGATCGGGCGACGCGGTACGCGCCCGAGGACGTGAAAGGGTGGTACCTCTTCGGCCTCGCACTCGAAGGCGAGAAGCGGTATGAAGGCGCCGTCGCGGCGTTCGACCGCACGCTGGCGCTCGACACGAATCATGCGAAGGCGTGGCTCGGGAAAGGGACCGCGCTGCACTGGCTCAAGCGATACGAGGAGGCCGCGGGGGCCTACGGCAAGGCGGCGTCCCTCGATCCGACGATGGTCCCGGCTCTCCTGAAGCAAGGGGCATGCCTCACAGAGCTTCATCGGTACGAGGAAGCAATCCCCGTGTACGAGACGGTCCTCGCGAAGAACGCGAAGGAGACGAGCGCGCTCGCGGGGTTGAGCACCGCCCTAGAAGCCCTGGGACGGACGAAGGACGCGTTCGCCGCATCCGTCCGGCTGAGCCTCGCCGAGCCGAAGGACGCGAACGCGTGGGCTCGGCGCGCGCGACTCGCGAAGGCCGCGGGCGACGCGAAGGACGCCGTGGCCGCAATCACGAAAGCGTGCTCGATCGCCCCTGACCACGCGGACCTTCTTCGGATCAAGCGCGACCTGCTGCACACCCAGAATTCCTTCAAGACGGCCGTCGAGGTCGGCGAGCGGCTCATCGAGATTGATCCGCGGGACACAGACGCGCTCCGGGAGATGGCCGTCGCCCTCGAAGGCCTCGGGAAAGCGGACGCGGCGATCGACGCATTGGATCGGGCGGGCCGCGTCGACCCGATGGACCGTCGGACCTGGAACGCGAAAGGCGCGATCCTCGGGCGTCTCGGACGGCGGGACGAGGCCCTCGCGGCGTACGATCAATCGCTGAACCTGAATCCGGGGGACCGTGCGGCGCTCGCGGCGAAAGGGCGCATCTTGTTCGACCTCGGACGGGTCCCTGAAGCCCTCAAGGCCTTCGAGGACGGATTGATCCTGGAACCCAGCCACCTCGAGTTCCTCAGCGGCAAAGCGATGTGCCTCGCGCACGAATCCCACTTCGACGACGCGCTGTCCCTCCTCGCCGTCGTCTTCGCGAAAGATCCGAACCATTACGATGCGTACCGGACGAAGGGGCTGTGCCTCCTGCGGACGGGACACCCCACGGACGCCCTCCCGTGCTTCGACCACGTGCTGAAGGCGACGCCGAAGGACGCGCGCGTGCTGACCTGGAAGGGCGAGGCCTACGAAGTGCTCGGTCAGAACACGGAGGCGTTCGCTGCGTTCGATTCGGCCATCGAATCGGATCCGGAGCTCGGCGACGCGTGGCGGAGCAAAGGTCTCCTCCACGTGAAGAGCGAGGATTTCCCGGCGGCCGCGGACGCCCTCGCGCACGCGACGGTCGCGAGGCCCGCCGACAAAGCGCTGTGGTACATGCGCGGATTCGCGGAAGAACGGGCCGGCGAGTTCGATGCCGCGGTCGGGTCGTACGATGAGGCGCTGCGCCTCGACGCCCGCGACAAGGTCACGTGGAACAGCAAAGGCCTGGCCCTCGTCCACCTGAAGCGCTTCGACGAAGCGCTCCGTGCGTTCGATGCGGCGCTCGCCCTCGATCCCGCGTACGAGCCCGCGCAATCCGGCAAGAAGACCGCGGAAGACCGGATCCACATTGCGAAGATCGAAGTCTTCGCGGAAAACGTCGTGCGCTTCGAAAAACACCTCGCCCGCCCGGCGACGCGCGACGAAATCTTCCGGTATTGCTCCGTCCCGCTCGAAGACCTCGACGAGGTCATCGCCTACGTCAACGAGCCGGCTCCCTTGGCCCCCGATCGGATCGAGGCGGACGACCTGCGCAAGTACGAAGCCGTCGGGGCCGCCGTCCTCCGGACCGTGGAGAATGCGAAGAACCTCGACACGCTGCGCCTCACCGACGTCAGCGCGGTCTTGCCCCACGTCGACCTGGAAGAGGCCCGAACGATCTGGGGCTACATCGACTGGGTCCGCGACGCGCCCCTGGAGCCGACGCCGGAATGGCACAATGACGAACTGATCCGGCAGGCGATGGATCTGCCCAAGGAAGAGTGGAACCTCGTCGACCTCGCGAAAGAGCTCCACCTCGGACCGTTCGAGGCGAAGAAGCTCGAAGTCTCCCTCAAGATCTTCGAGGGCGGCGGCTACAAGATCTCGACGCGAGCTGCGCCGGAGATCAGGCGAAAGAAGGCGAAGCCCGAGGCGGTGTCAGAAACCGCGCTCGAAGAGGATGACGCGCCGGCACCGGCGGCGAAGAAGCCCACGCCGAAGGTCGTCGGCAAGATCCCGGACGACGCCCCGGCCGCGAAGTGCACACCACATCATGCGCCCGGCGTCGAGCGTCACGCATGTGGAGCCTGGCTGTGCAAGGGTTGCGTCGATGCCGGAGGCTCGTGCCCAGGATGCGACGCGCCGCTCCCGAAGGCCGAGGAGCGGGAAGCGAGGAAGAAAGACCGCGAGGCGGACTTCAGCCGTCTCTGAGCGACGTCCCCGGTAGACGCGTCGAGGTCACTCGAAGGTCCAGTGGTCTCGTTCCCGCAACAGGTCGCGGAGCAGGTGGGTCGCCTTACCGCGGTCGACTTGCATCAAGAACGCCCCGAGGTGCTTGCACAGGAGCCGCCCGGTCGCCCGGTTGGTCTTGAAGTCGACGCAATCGTGCTCGACTCGTTTCTCCTGGCGGTCGATCCGCACGGAGTACTCTTTGACTCGACCCGCCAGGAGGGTGTCCGTCTCCTTGTCGACCGAGACCACCGACGGGTCGATGGCCTTTGCCGACGCGAGGCGATTCCTTCCGAGGAAGACCAGCAGGAGCTCATCGAAGGTCATCTTGTCGATGTCCTTGTTCATCGGCACGTCCGCTTGGATCGTGCCCGCCTCGTCCTCGATCTCGCCGCCCTTGATCTTGACCGCGACCCCGAACCACTCGAGCGCTTCGTTGATCTTCTTGTCGATGTACGCCTGCTCCTCCGGCGTGTACTTCGCGCGGTTCCGCGGCTCGTTGAAATACCGGCGCGCCGCGCGCGCGTGGAACGGCGTGTGCACCGGGTACTTCCAGTTCGCCGGGTCGCCGTACTTTTCCGGATCCTTCGGATAGCCCTGGGGCGCCGTCTCCGCCGTCGGCGCGGTGCCAGGCTGGTCGGCGCGACGGGTCACGCGGCGTGCGACAAGTGTGAGGACGACGAGCGCGGCGAAGCCCGCGACGCCCGAAGCCGCGTCGGCCCATGGGACTCGGGGAGGGATCCCGGCGTTCGAGGCAAGCGCGGCGGATCCCATCGCAATGGTCGCGAAGACCTGGGCGGCGATGAGGAGCGCCGCGAAGGCGCCGGCCCAGATGACCGCGAGAATGACCGCACGCCGTTCCATCCTCCGTGAGACGGCAGAGAGGGACCAGCCTGCGAGCAGCATCAGGTACCATCCCAACGCGACGGGGACCGCCCCGACGACGAGTCCGGCGGCAAGCCCCATGGCGGCACTCGGCGCGGTCCCTGAAAACGCGAGGAAAGTCACGACGATGAGGACCGGGATTACCAGAACATAGGCGGCGACGATGTAGGCCGCGAGCCTGACCGCGGTCACGTGGTACTTTCCGACGCGCCAGACCAGCCTCCGGCCGACCGCCGGGATGAAGCGCATCATGCCCGAGACCCCGGCCAAGATCAGGAGGAAAGCCGCGATAGGGAGGACGCATAGGGCCGCATTCAGAGCCAGCAGTGGAGCCGGCATGTCAACCAGGCGGACACCGGGCCCGGATGTCGGAGGAATGACGAGTTCTCCGATCCCCGCCCAAGCGACGAAGAGCATGAGGACCGAGAAGCAGAAGAGGCCCCAGAAAAGGGACCGCGCCGGATTGGGGCGGATCGACGCGGCGCGATCGGCATTGAGGGCCCGTTGCATCAGTCGCTCGAGGATTTCCCGCCCCCAGTCCTGAATGGTCGTGAACCCGGTTTAAGATTGTTCGATGCCGCCGGGGTTAACATGTTAACCCGGGACTCAATGGCCGCCCGATGCGAGAGCCGTCCTTGACGATCGTCGGCCTCGGGGATTCCACGACCGCGGGTACCCCCGGTTTCCGCTCTCCACTCGAAGTGCCCCCGCGAGGTGAAGGGAACCCGGAGAGTCAATACGCACACTGGATGATGCGATCTCACCCCGAGTGGACCGTCCTGAACCGCGGGGTCAATGGCGAGACGGCAGAGGAGATTCGAGCCCGGCTTCCTCGAGATGTGCTCCTGCCGCGTCCGGCCTATGCGATCATCCTTGCGGGGGTGAATGACATCTTCGGCGGCCAGCGAGCCGAGAGCGTCGAACGTCACCTGGCTGCCATGTACGCGGACGTCCTGGACGCCGGGGTCGTGCCGGTAGCGGCCACGGTCCTTCCGTACAATTCCGCGACCGCCCGTGCCTCCGGGGAGATCCTCGCCCTCAACGCATGGATCGAGAACCTGACGAAAGTCCTGGGAATCCTGTTCTGTGACACCCATGCCGCTGTCGCGGATCCCGCCGATTCGAACCGGTTGAAGGGCACCCCGGATGGCCTTCATCCCGATGTCGCGGGATATCGCGCGATGGGCGAGGTTCTCGCTCGAACGATCGAAGACCACCTTCGCCGCTCCGCGCCCAGGTAGCGGTTCCCCGCAAGGACCAAATGGGGTCCCGGCTTTGGTGGCGGGCCGTGGACCACGCCGCGCGCACCCACATTCTCGGATTCGTCGTGGTCCTCGCGGTGGCCCTCGTCCTCCACTTTGGGCTCTTGCCGTTCTTAGGCCGCCGCGTGGGGATCCGGGAGACGCCCGCGTATTTCCTCGCCATTGCTCTGGTCCCTGTCGCACTGTGGCTCGTCCCGGCGTTTTCGAGGGCGCTGGCCCGAGGGGCTTACGCCGCCCATCGAAAGCTCTTCGGCAGGGAGGGCGTCTATGTGCGTCTGCCCGCCGTGGAGCCGATCCGCTTCCGAGACACGATTCTGATGTCGATCGGCCCCTTCGCCATCGATGTCCTCGTCATGGCGGAGCTCGTCTATGTTCAGGTGACCGACGCCCGTCAACTGAGCTCCGCCCTCGTCGCGGGCCTCGTCGCATTCCCGATCCTGCTCCTGGCCGGCCTGTTGACCTCGCTCCTCCCGGGCGCGTGGCTGCTCGACGGCCTCGAACTGCGGCTCGTCAATCCGGTGCGCGGCGAAGTCGTGCGCCCCGCGGAGTGGTTCGAGCGGACCCTCGGGCCGGTCGGCGCGGTGGCGATCTTGGCCGGTTTCGTCACGCTGCTCCACACGTCCGGCTACTCGTACGAATCGGCCCTCTTCCTCCTCGGTCTGTGGGCCGTACGCCTCTTCCCCGCCGTCTTCGGCGCCGTGTGCATCTACCGCCTCGTGGTCGAGCCGCTGGTCCTTCCCAGTTTGGTGGCCTGGTGTGCGAGGCAAGGGATCGAAATACGGAAGAGCCTGCCAACCGTACTCACGGAATGGGCCGCCGCGAATCCCGCGAATCCACCGCGAAATCGTTCCTAACCCGCCAGGATCGTTTCGGTTCAGGCCCGGCGCACCGGGATGGTCGGCGCAACCGGTTCCCAGAACTCCTTCCTCGTGTCGCGGAGCGTGGGCCTGAACGCGCGGGCGGTTGGGACATCTCGCAAGTCGACGTCGGCGGTGATCGTCGATTCGACGAAGTCCTCGGCCTGGCCGAGGTTCTCGCCGCGAGGTCCGATCGCTTGCGTGCCGCCCTGGAAAACGATATTCAATTCGGTCCCGACCAGGTTCGCGTACACGAGGGGCATCGCGTTCTCGATCGCGCGAGCCGGGAGGATCTTGTCGAAGAACGGCTTCGACGTAGCGGGCGAGGCGCTGATGACTGCGAGCAACTGCGCGCCTTCAATCGCATACGCCTTCGCGAGTTCTGGGAAGAACGAGTCGTAGCAGATCAGCAGGGCAATCCGGCCGATCTTCGTATCGACGATCGTGAGGTCCTCGCCACGCGCGAAGTAGAGCCCTTCCTCGAACGGCCCGAAGTTCGCGGGATACACTTTGCGATACGCGGCGACCTTACCGTCCGGGGCCACGAGGACGGCGGCGTTGAACAGTCGTTGCGTCCCCGCTTCTCGTTCCGGCATCCCGAACAGGACATGGGTTCCCGTCGAGCGGCTCCGCGAGTTGCGCGAACGCGTCGCGGGCCATGTATCCCGTGAGGAACAATTCGCCGGCGAGGAGGAGGTCTGCCTTGGCCCCGACGATGGCGCGCTCGAGTTTCTTCAGGTTCCTCGCCTTATCGCCGACAGCCGGATCCAACTGGGCGAGGGCGACCTTCACGCGGCTGCAACGCTCCGCCTCCGGGAAAAACCTTCGGTCGTCCGCCTGGGTGGATCGGGACCTCGCAACGTTTATGACGGGCCTACCCTTAGCGCGTCTCCGCGCTCCCGTAGTCTAGTGGCCAAGGATAGAAGCCTCTCGAGCTTCTGACACGGGTTCAAATCCCGTCGGGAGCATGCTCTTCATTGAAACGCCCGCGCTCGCTCGAGTAACGCACAGGCCGGGCAAGGGGAGCCAGCTGCCTCTCCATAGCCTCGTCGGTACCTCGTTGGAGAGTTGGACTCCGTGGCCGGATGCCGCACTCCGCAGAGCGGATAGGTTCATCATCGGGTGAATCCATCCAACATCGCTTCTTCCTTTCGGACGGACGTGGAGGGTCCATGGCAACGAAGCGCCTGGCGGCGCCATTAGTTGCAGTACTCATTGCGGCGGCAGCCCTCCCGTCGTTCGCGTGGGGAGGTCCCGTGGGCTTCCTGCACACAACGCCGGCCGCGTTGAGCCAATCTCCGAAAAATCTCATATCTTCGGCTCTTACGCCAAATTCCGGCGGTGGCACCGTAATAGCAACGATTCCGGTCGGGAACGGTCCCTCCGCCTTGACGTACGACAACAGCAACGGATACGTCTACGTCGCGAACTCGAACCTCACGAGCTGTGAGCCCGGCTGCGTCAGGCCCGGCAACGTCAGCGTGATCGACGGGACGGCTGTCGTAGGAACCGTTCCGGTCGGGAACGGGCCAGAAGGCATGGCGTACGACAGCGGGAATGGGTACCTCTACGTGACGAACTCCCAGTCGAACAACGTGAGCGTGATTAGCGGGACGACCGCGATAGCGACGGTTCCTGTTGGTGCCGGTCCCATCAGCGTGGTGTTTGCGAGCGGGAACGGATACATTTACGTGGCGAACGCGAACTCCACGAATTGTTATCCGGGTTGCGGGCCCGGGAGCCTCAGCGTGATCTCCGGGACCATCGTCGTAGCGACGATTCCGATCGGGTACAATCCCTCTCGCCTGGCGTATGACAGCGGAAATGGGTACATCTACGTGACGAACTCGAACTGTTATCCTTGCGGTCCCGGCAACGTGACCGTGATCTCCGGGACGACGGTTGTCGCCACGGTCTCCGTCGGGAGCTCTCCCTATGGCATGGCGTATGACAGCGGGAACGGGTACGTCTACGTGGCGAACTATGCCTCGAACAATCTCAGCGTGATCTCCGGCACGACGGTCGTTGCGACGGTCCCAGTTGGCGGCTCTCCCACGGCGGTGGGCTACAACGATGCGAACGGGTACGTGTACGTGGGGAACCAAGCCTCGAACACAGTGACCGTCGTCAGCGGTACCACGGTTGTGGCAACGATTCCGGTCGGGTCCAACCCGTGTTGCTTTGAGTTTGACAGCGGCAACGGTTACATGTATGTGGCGAACCCCGGTACGAACAACGTCAGTGCGATCGACGGGACGACCGTTGTGGGGACCATTGCGGTCGGGTACAATCCGGCAGGCTTGGCCTACGACGCCGGCAACGGGTACGTCTACGTGGCGAACTTCCTCTCGGGCAACATCAGCGTGATCTCGACGACCAAGCAACTCTTCCCCGTGACCTTCGCGGAGGATGGGTTGGCATCGGGCACAGCGTGGTCCGCCACCCTCGATGGTTTGCAGCGCAGCGCCTCGACGGCCTCGATCACGTTTTCCGAACCAAACGGCACGCACTCCTACTCCGTGACGAGGGTGACCGGACCTGACGCATACTACTATCCCTCCCCCTCCTTTGGCTCAGTCGCGGTCAGCGGGGCGCCTTCGAATGTGACGATCACCTTCCGGCCGAACACGAAGGGCGGCACTGTCATCGCGACGGTCTCCGTCGGGAACGCCCCGACCGGCGCCGGCTACAACGCCAGGAACGGGTACGTCTACGTGGCGAACTACGTCTCGAGCACCGTGAGCCTGATCTCCGGGACAACGGTCGTGGCAACGGTTCCTGTCGGGGGTGGTCCTTTTGGGGTGGCCTATGACAGTGGGAACGGCTACGTCTACGTCGCGAACTGGGGATCGGGGAGCGTGAGCGTGATTGACGAAACGACCGTAATCGCTACGATCCCGGTAGGTACATACCCGAGGGCCGTCGGATACGACAGCGGGAACGGGTACGTGTACGTGACGACCTCGCTCGACGTGACGGTGATCTCCGGCACGACGGTCGTGACGACGATTCCGGACGTGTGGGGTGGGACTGGCGTGGCATATGACAACATGAACGGCTACGTCTACGTGACGAATGCTGCCGGCACCGTCACTCTGATATCCGGGACAACGGTCGTGGCAACGATTTCGGTCGGGGGGAATCCCCGCGGCGTGGCCTATGATAGTGGAAACGGATACGTCTATGTCGCAAACTGCGACTCGAATGCCGTGAACGTCATCGATGGGACAGCGGTCGTTGCAACGGTGCCGGTCGGGACCTGTCCCTATGCCGTGGCGTACGACACCCTAAGCAGGTCCGTCTACGCCACGAACTACGCGGACTTCATCCGAGGCAACGTCAGCGTAATCTCAGGGACGACCGTGGTGGCGTGGATTCCGGTCGGAGAATACCCCGATGCCGTTGCGTACGACAGCAGCAATGGATGCGTCTACGTGGCGAGATACTACGCGGGTACCGTCAGCGTCATTTGTACGGCCGCGCGGCTCTCCGTCGTGACCTTCGCGGAGACGGGGCTCCCGAGCGGGACCCGGTGGTCCGTCACGATGGGCGGCTTGTCCAACAGCTCCACCACGACGACGATTACCTTCTCCGAACCGGACGGGACGTCCTCCTACGCAGTCGCCCGGGTCAGTGGGGAAGCCTCCTATTACAATCCCTCCCCGTCCTCGGGAATGGTCGTGGTGAACGGAGCATCCGTGAACGTTCCAATCGCCTACACCGCGATGACGGGGGGCGGCATCGTGGCGGCAACGATCCTCGTTGGGGCATATCCCGGAGGCGTCGCGTACGACTCGGGCCACGGGTTCGTCTACGTGGCGAACGCGGGCTCGGACAACGTCAGCGTGATCGAAGGGACGGCCGTCGTGTCCTCGGTGCCCGTAGGGAGATATCCTTCGGCCGTGGCGTACAACAGCGGGAACGGGTACGTGTACGTGACGAACGCGGGCTCGGATAACGTCACGTTGATTGACGGGACGACCGTGGTGGCCACCGTCGCGGTGGGGAGTCAGCCTGCAGGCGTCGCCTATGACAGCGGCAACGGCTACGTCTACGTCGCGAACTACTACTCGAACAACGTCAGCGTGATCAACGGCACGACCGTCGTCGCGACGATCCCCGTGGGCAATTATCCCGCTGCCGTCGCGTACGACAGCCGGCACGGCTACGTCTACGTGGCGAACTATGGTCGGAACACCGTTACGGTGATCGACGGGACAATGCTGGTCGCGACGGTTCAGGTCGGGTGGAGTCCCCATGGCGTCGCGTACGACGATGGACACGGATACGTCTACGTGACGAGTCAGAGTTCGAACTCGGTCAGCGTGATCAATGGCACGACCGTCGTCGCGACCGTCCCGGTCGGGTGGGGGCCCTACGGCGTCGCGTACGATGGGGGGAATGGATACGTCTACGTCGCGAACTCCTACTCGAACAACATCAGTGTGATCAATGGCACGACCGTCGAGGCGACGATTCCGGTCGGGAGCTATCCGACCGGCGTCGCGTACGACGGCGCGAACAGCCACGTCTATGTGTCGGACACGGGATCGAATGCGGTCACCGTGATTACCACACCCGCCGGACCCACCCCGCGCTTCCTCGTGACCTTCACGCAGACGGGCCTACTCCCCGGGACGTGGTGGTCCATCACCCTGGAGGGCTCGCTGCAGCGCTCCGTCGGAACCACGATTGCGTCATACGAACCGAACGGGACGTACGCATATGCGGTTGCGAGCGTCCCCGGCTACACGGTCGTCCTTTCTTCGGGATCGGTCACGGTGAACGGGGCCTCCCGCAACATCGCCATTTCGTTCACGGCGAACTCCGTCGGTGGCACACTGGTCGCGACGATCCCGGTCGGGAGCGCTCCCTTCGACGTCGCATACGACTCGGGCAACGGGTACGTCTACGTGGCGAATCTGGGCTCGAATACGGTGACGGCAATCAACGGCACCGCGGTCGTGGCGACGATACAAGTTGGAACGTATCCTGTTGCCCTGGCATACGACAGCGCGAACGGGTACGTCTACGTCGCCAACAGTGGCTCGAACAACGTTAGCGTAATCAGTGGCACGACGGTGGTGGCGACGATCCCGGTCGGCACCTATCCCTTGGCCTTGACGTACGACAGCGGCGACGACTACGTGTACGTCGCTGACCTCTATGCGAGCGACGTCCGCGTGATTCGCGGGACGACGGTCGTGGCGACGATTTCGCTCGGAAGCGGTCCCGTCGCGATCGCGTACGACTCCGGCAATGGGTACGTCTACGTCGCTAACGGGGGCTCGGTCAGCGTCATCTCGGGGACAACAGTCCTGGCGACGGTCTCATTGCTCGGGAACGATCCGACCGCCATGGCGTATGACAGTCGCCACGGGTATGTCTACGTAGCGAACTTCTACTCAGGCACCGTCAGTATCATTTCCGCGACGACGCTGGTGGTGACGATTCCGGTTGAAGGCGGTCCTCGGGGCATCGCGTATGATTCCGGCAACGGGTACGTCTACGTGGCCGGCTACTGGTCGAACATCCTGGGCGTGATCAACGGGACGAAGGTTTTGGGGTCGCTCCCGGTCGGACGCGGTCCCGAGGGAGTCGCGTACAACGGCGGGAACGGATACGTCTACGTGGCCAACACGGGCTCGAACAGCGTCAGCGTGATCTCCACAATTGCGCCGGCCAGACGTCCCTCAGCTCCCCGAAACCTCGTGGCAACCGCGGGGGACGGTCGAGTCGTGCTAACATGGCAGCCTCCCGATTCGAGTGGAGACTCTCCAATCACCAACTACACGATCAACCGAGGGACATCGTCCGGAGGAAAGACTCTCTTGACGGTCGTGGGCGACGTCCTCTCGTACATCGACGCTGCGGTGACAAACGGTAACACGTACTACTATGAGGTGAGCGCGGTGAACGGGCTCGGCGAAGGGCCGAGCTCCAACGAGATCGCGGCGACCCCGATGCCCACTCCGGATTCTACCTCGCCGTCGATTACGATCTCCTCTCCGGCGAACAATTCGGTCCTCAGCTCGACGACCGTCACCGTGACGGGGACCGCCTCGGACAATGTCGCCGTCCAAACGATTGAACTGAGCACGGACGGCACGACGTGGACCGTGGCGTCCGGGACCACCACGTGGTCCGGGAGTGTGACCCTTCACGCGGGGGCGAACGGCATCTATGCGCGCGCCACGGACACATCGGGGAATCAGGCCATCGTGCAGATATCGGTGACCATGCAGATTGGGGGACCCGGGCCGTCAGGCCTCGATCCGGTGATTCTCACGACAATCTTCGTCGCGGTAGCGGCGGTGGGTGTCACCGTGGCACTGATCGCATGGAAGCGAAGTAAGGCGGGAAAACCACCCCGGGAAGGGGCTCCTTGACGGCCCGCCTATGCCGGCGGCCCGACCAGCCGATACCGGGCTAAGATTTAGCGGTTGACTCCCCGTCGGGAGCACTGTTCCCACTGTTACTCGGCTCGGCGCACTGGCCACGCCTTCACGCGTTCCCCCGATGCCGCGGACCTCTCGATGGCCGTGATCACCTCGTGGCGCCGGAGGGCGTCAGCGAAGTCCGGAACGGTGTGAGTCCCGTTCTCGATGTCAGTCGCGAACGCGGCGTAGGCACGCCCGACGTTGTAGGCGGGCGATCCTTCTAGGCTAGTGAGCGCGGGCCACTTCTGCGTCAGCGCCGCCGGGACAGCAAGCTCGGCGGGCTCGCTCCGCCCGTGTGCTCCCGCGACGGTCAAGGGATAGATTTCGGGGTATGCGGCGTCAGCGGTTATCCGGAGCGTTCCGTCGGTTCCGTTGATTTCCCACAGGAACCCGACACCGGCGGCCACTGCCTCACGGACATGGACGCTGGCGGTCGCCCCGGACGTCAGGGTGCCGATCACCGCGATTTGGTCGGCCGCCGTTTTCACGATCTGCTCCCCGGTCTCTTCGATGGTGATTCGCGGCCTGCGGAGACTCGAGACGGCCGACAGGTCGGTGAACTCGCCCAGTACGTAGTTGAGGAGGTCCAGGCTGTGGCCGACAGCGATCGTGAGCACGTTGGCCCCGTTTGTCCTGTCGAGCATGTAAGCGTTGGCCTGGCCGACGACGTCGCCCGGGATCGACAGCCCGACCATGGTCGTTGACAGGACCTCACCGACGTATCCGTCGCGGAGCAGCTGTTGAACGAACTCGACCGCGGGGGCCTGGCGGGCCTGCAACCCGACGACTGTGCGCACCCCCTGCTTGGCGGCGAGTGCAGCCATCGCTCGCGCGTCGTCGAGGTCGCGGCCAAGGGGCCACTCGCAGTAGACGGCCTTGCCGGCGGCAAGTGCGGCGGAGACGAGCTCTCGATGCTGCGGGACCTTCACCGTGACAGCGACCACATCGATGTCTGGTTGGCTCACCAGTTGCTTGGGGTCCGAGAACACGGCGCTGACCCCGAACACTTCGCCTGCCGCGCGCGCGGATTCCGCGCTGTGCCCGCTGAGAGCCCGGATCTCGTAGTTTGGCAGCGCGCGCAGCGCCGGGATGTGGGCGGTGGCGGCCCAGCCCCGGACGGGGCTGACCCCGATGATGCCGACACCCAGCGTCGATTCGACTTGAATGGTCATGGTGGATTCCTCCAGCGGCTTGCGCTAGAAGCCGAGGACTTCGTCAACGAAGACGACGGTGATGCGGCCGGGCACCAGCTCGCGGTTGATGATGAGGACCTTGTTGACGCCGCTGTGCACGCCATACGCCGCTTGGGCGCGGGCATCCTCGAGCGGGAAGACGTACTCGTTGATGCGACGGAGACCCTCCTCGAGGTCGGAAACGATCTTCTGCGTCCCGACGACGAGGATGAGTCGCCCCGCACCGGTGACGTATGGGCCGAGCTGGCTGCCACTGGCCGAGGCCGTGAGCAGCGATCCGCTCTCGGTGACCGCATGCACGCTGCCGAGCATGACGTCGGGCGCGGAGGTGAGGCGTCGGATCTCGTCGGCCTGTGTCGCGCGGTCCATGCTCCAGATTCGCGGCCGGAGCGGCTCATAGCGACCGGACTTCTCGATCTCCTCGGCGATGCCCGACCACTCGAGGGATAGCGAGGCGCCATGATGCACCTGGGATCCGTCGGGGATGAGACCCAGCACGATCCGTTTGGCTTCTGCGGCGTCCGCGGCCCGAAGAACGCTAATTCCGTTTGCTTCGAGGGCGGCTGCGGTGCGCTTCACGCGGGCGTCGTCCCCCAGACTCCCGAACCGACGTCTGATTGACCGATCCAGGTCGGCGTAGAGCTCGGTGGTCATTGACGCTTCCTTCCGCGTTGTTCTCGTCTCATAACTTGCAACTGCAAGTATCTTATACCCCGGGTGGCGTATAAGGTTGCGGATGCAAGTAAAATCGAAGCCGGGCGTCACTGCTCTCTTCGACCGGCTCGTGGCGAAGGAGCTGCCGGGCCGGCGCGGATTGGAGGCGTGGCGGTCACTGCTGCGAGCACACGCCACGCTCCTCCGCCAGCTCGACACGGATCTCGAAAAGAAGACCGGCCTAGCCTTGGCCGATTTCGACGTGCTCGCTCAGCTGGCGCTCGCGGGTGGCGAGCTGCGCATGACCGACCTCGCGGCCCGGGCGCTCATTTCGCGGTCGGGCATGACTCGTCGTGTCGCGCGGCTGGTTGACGAAGGCCTCGTTCGTCGAGCCGACACCGATGCCGACGGACGTGGTGTCGTGGTCGTATTGACCGATGCGGGCGTGGCCCGCCTGACCGAGACGGCGCCGGTCCACCTGCGCGGGGTTTCCGATCTCTTCGTCGCGCGACTCAATCAAAAAGAGCTGGCTGTCCTCAAGCGCGTCATGGAAAGGGTCACCGTCGATTGCACGTTTGGGTGAGACTAGGACACACTCGCGGCTGAACGACGCGAAGTTCCTGATCGGCCTCTTGTAGTTCTTCTGCAGATCGGACGCCGTTAGCCTTCGAGCCAGGGACGATCCGGCGGAGACGCGCATCACTCCAGATTCGTTAAATTCATGAAACGACCAAAAGGAAAGGGAGCCCGGCCCAAATGTTGCCAGTGGAATACCCGTATGGAGGACCAGCGGGTAGCGAGGGTTGAGGGCCGAACTCTCCGTCGGGAGCATGCCCACTACCCGTCCTTGTTTGATCGGACAAAGACTTGGTACGTGACGGCGTCCCAGGCATTGTGAATTCCGATCAGGAGCAGCACCAACGCCGCCGCGCCGACGAAGAAGAGGGCTTGGCCCGCGTCGTATTGAGCCGCGAATGCGGAGATCGCCAGGATGGTGTATGCCGCGAGCGGAAGCAAAACATGAAAGCACCAATCCTCGAACACCGGCTCGTAGACGGCTTGCAACCGCATTCGTCGGGACACGATGACGACGTACCCGACCCCACCGAGACCCAGGATTCCCCAAAGCGCTGCGACGGGGGTGATTGCGTCCCATGGCGCGCTCACCATCGCAGATAGCAGCAGCACGACTCCGAAGTGAACGATGTTCGGGGTCGCGAAGGCGCCGCCGGCTTGCGCCTCCGTTCGGCCAATCGGCCTTCCGGCAATGAGCGTAACAACGACGAATTGCAATCCGATCAGAGCCCCCGCGGACGACCCGACGATGACGTAGAAGTTTTCCCATCCGTTGAAGGCGCTCATACGGGGTCGACCTCTCTCGAACCTCGAACTCGCCGGTACTGTTCGTCGCTGACCTTCTCCATCCATTTGACGACCTCGTCGTCGAGTGCCTCTTGGATAGCGATGTGGGTCATCGCGCCGGTCGGCGTGGCACCGTGCCAATGTTTCTCCCCCGGCGGGCATGAGACCACATCCCCGACGTGGATGTCTTCGACGGGACCTCCCCAACTTTGCACGAAGCCGCGACCGGCCGTCACAAGGAGCGTCTGACCGAGGGGATGGGTATGCCACGCCGAGCGGGCCATCGGCTCGAACGTGACGCTCGCCCCTTGCACGCGCCCCGGGGCACTTGCCTGGAACAGGGGCTCGAGGCGCACCTTGCCGGTGAACCAATCCGTCGGTCCTTCGCTCGACGATCGCGAACCGCTTCTCTTGATGTCCATCTCTTCCACACACTCCTCTCGCTTGACTCAGGCTCCAAAGCTGGCGCCGTCGATCACGAACCGGTAGTGCACATCTCCGTGCCCCATCCGTGCATACGCGTCGTTGATCTGGTTCGCTTTGATTACTTCGACGTCCGCGACGACTCCGTGCTTGCCGCAGTAGTCCAGCATCTCCTGCGTCTCGGGAATCCCGCCGATGTTGGAGCCCGCGATGCGCTTGTTGCCGCGGATGAGCACCCCCGCGTCGAGAGGGGTCGCGGCGGGCGGCAATCCCACGAGGACCATGGTCCCGAAATTCCTCAAGAGCGTCAACTGCTGGTTGAGATCGTGCGGCGCGCTCACCGTGTCCACGATGAGGTCGAACGTGCCTTCGAGGGTTTCGAGCGCGCCCGGTTCCCTCGTGGCGACGAATCGCCGGGCACCCAGGCGAGCGGCGTCTTTCTCCTTGTCACGAGACGTGCTGAGCACTGTGACCTCCGCACCCATGGAAACCGCGAATTTGATCACCATGTGGCCCAAGCCACCCAGGCCTACGACAGCAACCTGATCGCCTCGCTTGCATCCGAATTGGCGCAGCGGCGAGTACGTCGTGATCCCCGCGCACATGAGCGGTGCCGCGCGCGCGGGGTCCAGCCCCTTCGGGATTCGCAACACGTACCGCTCGTCGACGACCATGTTCTTGGAGTAGCCTCCGTACGTCCACGTCACCTTGTCTTGCTCGAGGCTATCGAACGTGAACGTGACATCCTTCTCGCAGAACATCTCGCGGCCCGCGCGGCACTCTGGGCACGCCCGGCACGAGTCGACGATGCAGCCCACGCCGACGAGGTCGTCTTCATGGAAACGCGATGCTTTGATGCCTCGTGATACGATCCGGCCAACGATCTCATGGCCGGGTACGACCGGAAACCGCGTGGTCCCCCAGTCGTCGTTCACCTTATGCACGTCGCTGTGGCAAATGCCGCAATAGAGAATCTCGATCTCGACGTCGCGCGGTCCCGGGTCGCGTCGCTCGATCGTCATCGAAGCGAGTGGTGCCTTGGCTGCGCGGGCGCCGTAGGCAGGAGTCTTCTGGGTCATGGTCCAACGAAACCCGTGCTCCGGTAAGTCTCTTGTGCAGCCTCGGGACCCGAACCTACCGAGCAGGACCGACCGTCGCAATCGGGAGGGACCGCTCAGTCGCGGCCCCTCGTCGTGCATACGTCGACGAGGTTGCCCTCGGGGTCGGAAATCGTCCACCAGGAGGGTGCGTACTTGTCGGTGACGAGGTGGCCGCCCGCGGCAATCGCCGCCGCGACGCGCGCCTCGCCCTGTTCGGGCGGCACCCAGACGTCGATGTGCATGAGCGGGTCCGGCGCATCCAACTTCTGGAACCAGATCGGTGTCCCGCGGCTATGCGGGTCGACCACGTCCTCGGGGCTGTCGGCGCGGTCCTGGTACCCGAGGACCGCACGCCAGAACGGTTTCACCTTGGGAATGTCGTGCGCGTCGACCGTGAGTTGGACGGTCTTGACGACGGATGGGTCGGCGGGGAGGTTCAGCTTGCGCGCGATCGCCGAGATCTGTCGAGCCAATTCGACGTCGCGCTCCGTCATCCCCATGTAGTCGTGAGCGATCGTGATCAGCCGCACGATCACGCCCTCGTGCCGCAAGTCGACGTCTGGGTGGTGGTCGTCGAGGCCGGCCAGCTCGCTGATGGCCTTGACGAGCCCCGCACCCGCCGCGAACGACCCGGTACGGTAGTACGCGCACGCTCCCTCGCCCACGACTCGCCAGTCTTCGACGCCATCGGACTCATGGAACCGCGTCGGTGTGATCCGGTCGGTCATGTTTCTCACCGT
>WNFB01001165.1_pt1 | contig 22145 bp, 21 predicted proteins | sample 5400501 | NCBI WGS metagenome assembly WNFB01 (sample SAMN13153341, study PRJNA577476) | soil metagenome | isolation source: 200 cm saprolite under Douglas fir tree site 2 hole 1 | place: USA:California | collected 2015-04-18 | reverse complement strand
GCGCCTCACGCAGAGCGGGAATAACCTCCAGCACTGGCGCTTCATTCTCGTCGAGGGGAAGGAGAACCTGAAGAGGCTGGCCGTAGACAGCACCTCGGGGAGATGGGTGGCGGGGGCCGACTTCGCCGTGATAGTTCTTACCAATCCCAAGTACTCATTTCACCTGCTCGACGCGGGGAGGGTTACCCAAGATATGCAGCTGGCGGCATGGAACTACGGCGTCGCCTCAGGAGTCTACACGGGGATCGACAGGCGAGCCCTCGCAAGAGACTTCGGAATCCCGGAGGAGCTCAATCCTTCCGCGGTCGTCGGCTTTGGCTATCCCGTGAAGAAAATTATCGGGAAGAAGAATCGAAGGCCCTTGAGCGAGTTGGCCTTCCAGGACAAGTACGGGAAGAAGCTCGCGATCTAGGAAGGACGAAGAACACCTAACAGCTGCAAGCATCTTCTGCTGCGACCTTCTCCGTTCCTCCTCGTCTTCGTCGTCCCTCCGCACCTCTCACACAGAGCATCTGGAAGGTCTCCTCATTCGGGTTAGAGAATTGATGGACTTGGTTAGGGGCTATGAAGACGACATCCCCCTCCTCGACATCCCGGAGGGTCGGGACGTCATTAACCATCGTCAGGGAGCTTCGCCCTTCCTCTCAGGACGTACACCTCGTGCTCGTAGGGATGCTGATCGTGGGGCGTCTGTCCTCCCGGCTCAATCTCGTAGATTCGAAGGTAGAAGTTGTTGGCGCCGTGACGCTGGTCGATCAGGTATCGAACCTTCGTTGACTTCGCGTCTCTCATAAGAAGGGGCTCCTCGCTGACCTGCTCCCTGTTGACTACGTAGACCATCCTTCTTCGCCTCTACGCGTGCCAGCGATTTAAGGCTGCGCAGAGCCTTTCTTGAAGGCCCTAGCCAGCCCCGACCAACCGGCCGACCCATCGAACGGCGTGTAGAGCCGCACCCTGTCCAAGACACCCTCGTACCTGTCCCTGATGAGTCCCGGGAGTTCTTCCCACGCGCCTTCCAGGACGAACTCGCGAAGCATCTCGTCGGAGACCTCCTGTGACATCCGGTCCCAATCCCCGCTCACCGACTTTGTGTGTAGCCTGTCGCAGGCGTCCCCCCAACCTTGGAGTTCGAGAACCCCCCTGTATGTTCTCGTCGAAGCGTAGAAGGCGACCTGACGCCTACATTCCTCCCTCGCCCTCCGCAGCTCCGCCCGATTCTTCCCTGTCGCGACGAAGACCGAAGCAGCCAGTTGTATCTCGCCGCGGCCTCGTCCCGACTTCGCCAATCCTTCTCGGACCGAGCTGAGGATTCGTTCCTTCACGTACCGCACCGTGTGGAGGGGATGAATGTGCAGTCCGTCGCAGAGCTCTCCCGCGAGCGCGCACATCCGCGAGTTCACGCCGGCGAGGAAGATCGGAATCTTCGGATGCTCGATCGGACCGGGATTGAAGAAGGGTGTCATGAGGTTGATCCTGTAGAACCTGCCCTCGAATTCCAGTCTCTCGCCCGTCTGCCAGGCACTCCAGATAGACCTCAGCGCGCGTATCACCTCTCCCATGCGGGCGACTGGAGGCTCCCACTTCATCCCGAAGCGCCGCTCGATATGGCCCTTCACCTGACTTCCCAGACCGAGGATCAGTCTCCCCCTCGAAAGGTTCTGGATGTCCCAGGAGGCGTAGGCCAGCGTCATCGGACTCCTCGTGAACGCCAAGGCGATCGCTGTTCCCAGCCGAACCCTCTCAGAGTTCGCAGCCGCGAGGGCCAGCTGCACGAAGGGGTCGTGGCGTATCTCGTTCGCCCAGACGGCGCCCACCCCCATTCCGTCGGCAGCCCTCGCGAGGGTGGAGACTTCCGAAACCTTCTTGGTCGCGAGTTCGACATCGAAGTACAAGATGTCCCATCCATCGGTCTTCCTCTCGAATTGATAAAGCGGAGGAGCCGCCTCCCCGAAGCCCAAATAGGTGGTAGGGTCCGGGAGGCCATTGGCACTTTCCCTGCGAATCGTCCGGAAATTGCCGAAGGCTGACCTCCACAGCCACATCGACGGCTCAATCCCGTTTCGCGAACTCTCCAGGATAGCTCGCGAAAATCACAGGGAAGTAAAGACACGAGGAGGGAACGTCCTTGCTAACGTGAACGCCTTCTTCGGTTTCGTGAAGGGCGATGGATACCACACACTCCTCAGCGAGATAGTCGATCGCTTCTACCCCATCCTCGGTCTGATGCAGACTGAGGAGACGATTCGGGAGGTAGGGAGGACGTACGTCAGAGGGCTGAAAGAGGACGGAATCATCTACGCCGAGGGAAGGTTCGCGCCACACTACCACACCGCGGAAGGGATGACCCAAGCACAAGTGATCGAGAGCATGCTGGAGGGGCTGAAGGCGGGTTGCGAAGAGACAGGCGTCCAAGCAAGCCTGATCGTGGCGTTCGGAAGAGAGGTGGGAATCGGCCTAGCCGAGGAAGCAGTCTCGCAAGCCCTCAGGTATGAAGGGAGGGGTGTCGTCGGGATCGATATAGGAGGTAAGGAAGAGGGTAATCCACCCGAGAAATTTCAGAGCGCGTTCAAGTTAACCTTTGAGTCGAAGCTAAGGAGGACCGCTCATGCCGGTGAGGACGCGGGGTCGGTGAATCAGGGCCTCCGAAACATTAAGAATTCGATAATCCTGCTGAGGGCTGATCGCATCGGCCACGCGGTGAATCTGGCAAACGACCGAGCACTCATCAGCCTCGTCGTAGAAAGAGGAGTCGCCCTTGAGATGAATCCCGTCTCGAATCTTACACTGCATCACATCCCTTCTCTGAGGGGACTCGGACTTGACCGCCTTCTCTCCTCGGGGGTCGCCGTGAGCGTGAACTCCGACGACCCATCCCTCTGGCCCAACGGCTCTCTCTCGGAGAACTTCATCGGAGTCTGCAACGCCTACAACTTCGGCCTCGAAGAAGTGGACGCGCTGATCTCCAACTCCTTCAGCGCGGCTTTCGCCTCTGACGAAGAGAAGGAAGCTCTGAGAGAAGAGTACCGGAGAGCCCGTTCGCGCCTCAAATCTTAAATCTTGGCGTCGCGAATCCAAGGCATCCCTATGTCTCTCTCTGGAAAGCGGGTCGCGATGCTCGCCGAGAATCTCTTTGAGGACCTGGAGCTCTGGTACCCAGTCATCAGGATGCGAGAGGCCGGTGCGACGGTCGTCGTCGTAGGCTCCGGTTCGAGCGAGGTATACAGAGGGAAGCACGGGCTCGAGGTCAAGGCGGAAACCTCCGCGGAGAAGGTCGAGGCGACGGCCTTCGATGCCGTGATTGTCCCGGGCGGCTATTGTCCCGACTATCTCCGAAGATACCCTTCCGTCCTGAAATTCGTGAGAGACGCCCACGACCGAGGAGAGGTAATCGCGGCGATCTGCCACGCGCCCTGGGTTCTCGTTTCAGCCGGACTCCTGAAAGGAAGAACCGTAACCTGCTTCAGGTCGATCAAGGACGATGTCGTCAACGCGGGGGCGCGCTACGTCGATAGAGAAGTTGTACGGGACGGAAACATAATCACATCCCGCTTCCCCGACGACCTCCCTGCCTTCTGTCGGGAGATAATCACTGCGCTCGAGGAGATGAAGGTAGCTCCCCTGAAAGGAAGGGCACGCTAACCTCATCTCTCCACTCAGGTTTTGTACCAACCCTTTCGTCGGAGTTCGTTGGGCGCGTTCTGAATGGCTTACCTTCCGGTACTCCTGGGCGCCCTCACCGCCTTCTCCTGGGGAACATCGGACTACCTATCCCGTGGCTCATCCCAGAAGGTCGGCCATTACAGAACGACCGTCTACATGCACGTCTTTAGCACCGCAACCCTCATCCTCCTCTTGCCCCTCCTCCGCCCCGACTTCGGTGTCTCCTTCGAACTGGTCCTCACCCTTGTCGCGGTCAGCATCGTTAACTTCTTTGCGTTCATCTTCCTGTACCGAGGTTTCCATCACGGGGTCGTCTCAGTGGTTGCCCCAATCGCGTACTCTTATCCTATCATCACGACAATCTTCGCCGTGATATTCCTCGGCGTGATGCTTTCGGGACTCAGGACGCTCGCCCTCGCGGCGGTGATCCTCGGGGTGATTCTCCTCTCAACTCGGTTCTCCGAGCTCGGTAGATACCTGCGCGGAGAAGGTCTTGTCAAGGTCATGCCTGGCGTGGACTCGGCTGTCGTCGCGGCTGTCTCTTTCGGGAGTGTCTATGTCGTGCTCGGTTTCGTCACGCCTCTGGTGGGGTACGTCCTCCCTGTGTTCTTCCTGAGAGGGCTCGGCGCGATCTTCGGGTTCGCATTCGCGCCACTCCTGAAGAAAGACGTCAGGCCGAGGCGAGACATCATGACTCGGACGATATCGGTGATGGGAATCTTGGAGACTGTCGGGCTACTCTCGTTCAACCTCGGGATCTCCTTCGGAAGCGGCACCCTCCCGGTGGTGACCGCCCTGTCAGGGATGGGAGGAGCCTTCGCGACCACCTACGCGATGGCTTTCTTGCGAGAGAAGCTGGAGCCAAATCAACTGTTCGGCATCTTGCTCTCCATAGCGGGGGTGTTCGCGCTACTCTATCTCACTAGCTAGATGAGAGGAAAAATCCCGAATACGTTTATATCTTCTTCTCGCCCTTGGCTCTCCTGGATGGCTTCGCTCTCCCAAGCAAAGACGCTTGGTGGCGTTGGCTCGATTCTCGCACTGCTTGGGATAGTTCCGTACGTCGGATCGGTTCTCTCAATCGCAGGATTGATTATGACCCTCGTTGGCGTCAAATACATCTCCGACGTACTCGCCGACAAGCGCATATTCAACAACATGATAATCTCTGTCATACTGGGCATCGGCGGAATAGTTGTGCTTGTGGCATTCGTTTTTGCCGCAATCGCTCGTTTCATAGGAGTCGGGAACTTATTCGGCGCATCTCCGGGAGTCTCTCCCACGATACCTCCTTCAGACATCATCAGCCTCATCGCTGGACTAGCGATCGGACTTTTGGCTGCCTGGGTCTTGATCATTGTGTCCGCCATATTCCTCAGGATGAGCTACAAGTCAGTCGCTGCAAGACTCAACGTGGGACTGTTCGGCACCGCCGCCCTGCTTTATCTGATTGGAGCAGCGCTAACGATCATACTGATCGGGTTTGTGCTGATCTTTGTGGCGCAGATCTTGTTGGTCGTCGCGTTCTTCTCTCTGCCGGATACGCCACCGATGCCTCCTTCGGGGACCGCGCCCGCTCCCATGACCACGACTGGCTAGACCAAGACCGCGCGACCCTTGCACAGTTGGATTATTTCCAGGCCGTACAGGAAGGGAGGACGATAGTCCAGCGCGCGATAAAGCTGCTGCAGGAAGTGGCGGGGCCGTCGTATCCCGTCCTCTTCATGAAGACTGGAAGAACCGATTGGACTCCCGTCGGTGAGGAGAACCTCTACTCGATAATAGACGGGAAGAACGATACTGCGGCAGTGGTGATCTGCGACTCCGACGGCAACACGAAGGCGATGTCGACCTGGTTGTCGAGAGAGGACGCGGCGAAGTCCGCCTCTCTCCTCCAATCGAGGGGGATAGAGAGGTTCAGGGGCGATGTGAAACTTCCGATCTGAGGGCCGAGCCTTTATTAACTAGGGCCCCCCTCTCCAAAATCCCGGCTCAGCACAGTAAGAAGCGTCGCATCTGCGGCCCTCAGTGGCCCGGAAGCATCGCAGAAAAAGCGCTGTGCGGTTGGGAACAAGCGAGAGTTAAGAAATGGCGAGATGTGGAGTCTGCAAAGGGCACGCGGTGACCACCTGCTCAGAGTGTGGACTGAACATCTGCATGTCACACTCAACCACGATGTTCGATGAATCAACCAGGTCGATGAGGAGCCTCTGCGGTAACTGTACCGCGAAGAGGATGCCCGTCTGGGCCGCGAGAAGGCGCTAGGCACACTCTTCATTCACGAGACAGTGAAGTATACCCGCCTGTTGCTCTTTCCTTTGTTTTCTACGCTGTTGCCGACTACCCTGCGGATTTCCTTGGTATTCCTGACGTGAACTCCCCCGTCTGCCTGGGTATCAACATCCCCGATCTGGACTATCCTCAGAGTGTCCAGAGTCGGCGGCATGGCATTCGCAAGCTTGACCAGCCCTGGGATTTTGAGCGCTTCCTCCCTCTTCATGAAGAAGGTGGTAACTTCCACTCCTCGCCTTACAACTTCGTTCGCCCCTTCGATGTACCGGTCAAACTGAGTGCGGTCGAACTGCTCGAGGCTGAGGTCCAGCCTCGATTCTTCTGGAGTTATCTGGTTCCCGGTGATCAGGGCTCCCGTTTCTCTGTTGACAATAGCGCTCAAGATGTGGGCGGTGGTGTGCATCTTCATGATCCTGTACCTTCTCTCCCAATCGAGAATCCCCCGTACCGAGTCGCCCACCTTGAAGGAGGGCGGCTGGTCCAAGACGTGAAAGATTTCCTCGCCCTCCTTCAAGACTTCCAAGACTCTCGCTGCTCCGAGCTTTCCCGTGTCGGAGACGAGCCCACCCCCTCTTGGGTTGAACGCTGTCTGGTCGAGCACGACTTTGTTTCCATCGACGGAGAGAACCTGCCCTTCGAAGGATGAAGTATACGCGTCCTTCCAATACAGTTTCTCGGTCACTGGAATCCTTTCCCCCTCCTGCCACTTCATCCCGATTTTAGCCATTTCGTACGGAAGGGATTGGTTTCATTCGAGACCGAGTATGCGCCTAGCATTCTTTCTGTGCACACTGTCCAACTTCGTCTTTCTTGAAATTTCCATCTTTAACCTCGCGATTTGCTCTTTCTTGTTGTTGGTCCTAATGTATGGTTCGATGTTTACTACAAACGTAGCTAGATCTTCCATCCCTCCCATTGTTATCAAGTTAAAGTACTCCCGATCCCATTTATATACCGAAATTATTTTGGAGCGAATTCCTTCCTTTTCAAGGAAACTCCGAATGCCCTCGAGTGGTCCCCTTTCCTTCTGTGCAATCGTCGCCCTAAGCGTATTAGGCTTTGTTGAGAAGCTTCCCTCTGTATCAACCCACGCTGCCACTAACTTCCAATCCCACCTTTCAGACTCCGATTTCCTAATTGGAGATTCGCTAACTACCTCTCGTATCTCGTTCACATACACCTTGTACTTACTCCCTAGTCTGAAATTCTCGGCATACCCTTTCGGTGCTGTGACAGTTAGTTGGTTGCCATAACCGCTCTCATGATGCCTTATCTCGAATTCACAAACATCACCCAATTTCCCCCTGATGAGATAGGTCTTTCCCTCTTCGAAATTGACTCCTGCCCCCTGTTCAAGTTTTGGCTTACGGACGGAAAAATGGACACCCGGTCATCGCCAGCGCACTTGTAGGCCTTGCTGGTCGCCACTGCAAGTTGACCATCATGAAAAGAGCGAGATTCAACGTCGATGGCAGTTCTCATCCGGGCCGATGCTTGTTTGGGTGCGCCCAGAACCTCGTCAATGCGTCGAAACGTGTCGGCTTTCCCGGTTTCGCGAATTGAGTAAAATTTGACCGAATACGTTTCACCCAATTTCACTTCGTCGCTATATCGCTTCGGTACACAGATGTGGAGGTAGCGGTCTTTTGACACTGTCCGCTCTAGCCGAAACCGGTAGGTGTCTTCTAAGGTCCCCTCAAGACAATAGGTCTTCCCCTCACGAAGCTTTGTTCCGCTTTGCTCCTCAATATCACGTTTTGGTAGAACGAGCTGGACTCCATCGAAGCCCACTCTAGGCCGAGACCATGACTTACATTGAATTATGGCTATGACCTCTCCAGACTCCTCGATAACGGCATCGTTCATTCGCGCATCCTTTTCTTCACCCTTCGACCTTTCAACAGAACTCTGTTTAGGGTCATAAGTCTCTGGGGTACTTTTACTTGAATTCCTCTCAAGAATTCGCTCCTTTTCACCGGGGGTTGGGGCGTCATTCTTTTTCAGATACGCCTGCCTCAGTTCATCGCGGACTGCCGCTACCTCCCGTTCTTGCCGCGAGTTTGCTTCATTGGTCTTCAGGGTCGCGCCTTCGTGCGGCTGTGGAAACTCTACGCGACCTTCAATCGTTTTCATCTCCTTGGGTCGTTCCTCGGCTCCAGCTTGGCTGACCCTTGCCTCTTTCTCTCCCCTTGCCTCTCCTGACTTGGGGTTCTCTCCCACCCGAGCAGGGTTTGCCGCTTCAGGCGAGTCGTTCACTCTTTCGTGCGGACCTGAGACGACCTCCCGCTTCGTCTCCGAAGTCGCTGATTGGTGCTCCAAACGGTCATCATTCCCTTCCTGCTGAGAAGCACCGACCTCTAGCCCGCCAGGAGCTTGGTCCTGTCTGGGATCAGGCGCCTCTTCGGCTTTTGTACCCCCCTCTATTTTTGAGGCGTTTGCCAGCTCTGCTGGCCGCTGCTGGCTCTCGGCAAACTCATGCCCAAGGTCACCCGGAGCGCGGCTCTCCGCCCTGTCGCCTGCCTCCCTTTCTGTCTTGACATTGGCTTCAAGCGTCGGGTCCTCAGCTTTGCTCTCGCTCTCAAATTCGTACTTCAGCCGGAGGTGCTCCACGTATGAAGCGAAATCGTCGAGTTCGTTTCGTTCCCGTTCGACGTCGGATTTACTTTGTATGTTGGCCTCATGATGGTCTTTGGGCTCGTCTTGCTTGGGCTCAGCCTTCTCGGCGTCCTCACCGCCGCTCTCGCCGTACTTTTCTTTCAGGTACTCAACGTACTCGGAGAAATCCTCCCGCTCACTAGGCGCCTCCCCGCCTTCCTTCCGCCGCCCTTCACCTTTCCCAGCCACTCCTCCTCGACCTCGCTACATACCGCATCACCTCTCGCGGGAACCAGTCGAGTCGCTCGCGGATGGCCGTGACCGCTTTCACCTGCTCATCGATTGTTGCTGTTATGCTCATCCGCTAGCTGGTTGCGCGGACGATTAAAGGAAGTTGCGTACCTAAGATACTTACTTTAGGTAAGTTCCCGACCGAGGCTTTTGTGGAAGGGGCCGGGAATCGCGCAAATCCTCACCTTGGCCACCAAAAAGGGAGCATGACTCGACACTGCTATATGATTTTTCGGTCAGTAGCTCGTAATCTTTGTCTGGGTGAGCTCTCTCGAGATCAGGACGCTCGAGGCGACCCACTTCTCCCGCGGGATCTTCATCTTGCCGAGGGCGAACCACAACGCTCCCTTGAACGTGTCAAAAGCCTTGAACCTCTGCTTCATCAGCATCCTTATGCTCTCTCTCACGTTCCAGACGCCGAGAGGCATGAGGTAACCAGGGTACGTCTCCCTCAAGACAATCGCGGCGGCCTGCCTCCCCTCCCCCTCGAGCGCCTCCGTCACCGCGAGCCTCGTCGAGTAGTAGCAGCCGCCGACCTTCGCGTAGGTGGTCCTCCCGAAGTGCTCTTCGTAGTCCCCTATCACGTATGGCTGGTTGGTGAACTGGTTCCAGGTGGTGTTGGGGAACCAGGCCTCGACCCACTCGAACCTCCACTCTTCGGGCAACAGTATCGCGACGTACTGGTTGTCGTAGACGTCGAAGCCGTATACCCTGTACTCATTAATCGTGGGGAAACCCTTGACCCTGTCGATCAGGTTCTGGCTGATCGTGCTGTCCACCGCGGTGATAGACCATCTCGTCGGGACGATCTTCCTCCTCCCACCCTCTCCAAACATCCCGAGACTGAACGTCTTCTGGATCCTGGTCACGAGGACTCCGCGAGAGTACAGAGAGTTGACGGCCTCCGCGGCCTTCAGGTCTCTGTCGTAGTAGCAGGTCTCGATCCTCCTGTCGACCGAGGCGTTCGATGTCTTGAACCTCTCCAGGGGTGCCGAGGGTCCGAACGGCTGGGCATCCTCGCTCAGGGTGAGTATCTTCCTCGGCGCTTTCGTCAGCTTCAGCTCGGTCTCGACGGGGCGGTCCGCCATCGCCAACTCCTGCAGGCTCGAGAGGAGCCTCGTCGGGCTCTTCGCGTCGTCGACGCTCGCCCGGGCGTTCCCCCTCACGAGCGAATACCTGTAGTCGACGATCTTCTCTATCGGCTTTCCAAGCCACTCCTCCGGGGTGTCGAGGATGGAGGTGTCTCCGTGCTGGGGCGGGACCATCGGGCCGATGGAGACCCTCGGGTAGCCGAGCCTCCCCACAAAGACCCCCGGAGGAGACGCCCCGTCTATCCTGTCGGTCTCTATCGAGCTTCCCATTCTCGCGATTGACTGCGCCTTCACTATTATCGGGCACCTCGGCTTTCCACAGAGGAGTTTGGCGCCGCGGCACTGAAGACAAAGGTAGGCTGGGGGATTCTCGATGACTTCTATCGATTTTCCCAAACCTTCATCTGCTACCATCTCCGGCGTCTCCATTATGTCAGATAGCCACACGATTCTACGAGGCAATGTCGTACACACCTTCACTTGCCCTAAGATAATAGCGCTTTCTCTACCGAGACGAACAGGATTGGTTGTTATAAGGACCAAGCAATGATATAGCTGATGACCTCCCAATTTCTGACTGGAGGGTTAGAAAAGGAGGCAGCTAGTAGCGTTCTTGTTGATTGGCACATCATCGCTGCATGGATAGAGACGGAAGGGTCCATAGATTCGACGATAAATTCACGCAAGAGGGTCAAAGGTCTATCACCATTCATTAACCGTTCAATTCGAATAATGCAAAAGCATCGAGAAGCCCTTGACGCTTTGTCGGCATTCCTCAGAACACAAGGCGTAAGATCGACTATTAGGCACGTGAAACCCAGTCGGTCTTCGTATGGAAGAACGCCCTACTTCAGTCTGAACATACTATCTGTGAAGGACATGGACGTTGTAATCGGAAATACTGCACAATTCTTCATTACTTTCAAAGCAAGAAGACAAGTCGAACGATTCACTCGTTTCAGGCATGCGACCGCAGTCGAACTTAGGAGTATCCTCCAAAAGAAATAGTCTCGGCACTCGAGCTGCATCAAGTTTCGCACAACCTCCTTTTTTATGCACACATCCATGCAGGCGGGTTCTCGATGACCTCGATCGACCTGGCGACCTCCTCCTCCATCCCCGTTATGCTCGCGGGAATCACGTTCGAGAGCCAAGTTATTCTTCTCGGCAGAACTATCGACCTCAAGATGCTCTCCGCATTCTTAAACACCTTGTTCGCCCTAGCACACGTGGTCGATGTAACCTCCATCCTCACTGACCTCGCGGTACGGTACGGATACGTCGGCGTATTCGCGACGACTCTCCTGGGCAGCGCAGTACCCTTCCTTCCATTTCCCAACCTTCTCGTGGTCGTCCTGCTCAGCAACATTCTGGACCCTCCTCAACTTGGTTTGCTGGCGGGGCTCGGCGGCTCTCTCGGGAAGGTAACGTCCTACCTTTTGGGGAGGAGCGGATATGGGCTCTCGAAGACGGAGACCCGCAGTAACCTGGATGTCGTCCGCGGCCTTCTAGGGAGGTACGGGACTCTCGGGATCTTCATCCTCGCTATCACGCCTCTCCGCGATGAGGTGTACGCCATCCCGATGGGGATGCTGAACTTTCCCTTCTGGAGGTTTCTGTTGGCGAACACGCTGGGCAAGATCATCCTCTACACCGCCGTGGCGTACCTCGGCCATTTCTTCCTCGCAGCTCTAGCGGATTTTCTTGGCGAGGGTGAGGTGATAGCAACCGTCCTGGCATTTCTCGTCACGATAGCAACAACTCTACTGCTTCGGAGGGCAAACTGGAAGCTCGCGCTTGAGGTGTACAGGAAGAGCGGTCTCCGCGGTGTGATTTCCAGCCTCCCCCATCTCTTCGCCGATAACAAATCGCACGAGGAGCGGTAACGCCCGAACGGAAAAGGTGTTCCTCCGCTTTGGTCCGATCATTGAGACAGTGCGGCCGAGCCTGGATGTTAACAAGCGTTAAATAAACGATGGCGACCGCTGCCCCGCGGTGCGAAGTGCAGTCCTCTGTCGGCCGCGGCTCTGAAAGGCCGCCCGTCGGACAGCGTGTAGTTCCGGTCGTGGTAGGCGTCTCCTACAGGAATTCCTCCATAGCGTACAGGGAGAGGTTGGACCGACTGCTAGAGGAACGCGACTGGACTAGGGTCGCCCAAGCCGACGAGTGGGCGCTGGTCAGGACCTGCAACAGGATTGAATTCGTCCTATCGACGAGCACCCCGGCGGCTGCTGCAGAGAGGCTCTCTCGATGGGTAAAGAAAGAATTGGGGCAGACACGGTTCTACGTCCTTGAAGGACACTCCGCCATTGCGCACCTCTTCAGAGTTGCCTCTGGACTGGACTCGATGATAGTCAACGAAGGTCAAATCCTTGACCAACTAAGAGCTGCGGGCAGGCAAGCCAGAATGGCAGGGTCGTCTAAGGCCGTCCTCTCGCCTCTCTTCGACGCGGCCGTCAGCGCGGGGGCCGCGGCCAAGTCGACGTTGAAGGGCGGGAGCGACTCGGTCGCGTCGCTTGGACTCGCTCTGGCGATCAAGAAGCTCGGGCACAAGCCGAACGATGTCCTCTTGGTCGGGACGGGGAAGATGTCGAAGATTGCAGCGGCGAAGCTTCAAGGCAGCAGGATACACGTTGTGAGCAAGAGGTCCAATCTACCGTCGTCCCTACGTCTGGAGCTTGTCCCGGAGCGCAAAATCGGCGATGTCCTGCGCCGGTGCGAACTCGTGGTCTGCGCGACCAACCACCGAGGCTACGCAATAGACGCGGAGGACGTTGCGGACTCGAAGAAAAAAAAGGTGATAGTCGACCTTGCCTTCCCGAGAAACGTCGACCCTTCGGTAAGGTCGAATCCTGGGGTCGAGCTCCTGGATTTGGACGATATCGCCCGATACGCGTCCCGCCTGAGGTTACGGGGGACCTCGCGAGCCGAGAGGCTGGTCGAGCAGGAGGCTTCGCGCTTCGAAATCAGACTGAAAGCGAGCAGGCTCTCGCCTGAGCTTCCAGCCCTCTTCAGGTGGGCGGAGGCGATGCGCTCCAAAGAGACAGACGCGGCCCTCAGACGGCTGGGACGCCTTTCGCCGAGGGATAGGAGGATAGTCGAGGCCCTGGGGAGGAGAATCACCAGCAAGATGCTTGCAAAGCCGGCCGCGTTCGTAAATTCGTCCAGCCAAGACCTTCCCCAGGAAGAGAGGATGAGGCTACTTCGCGCCGTCTTCATGGAGGGTTGATCGTGAAGGGGCTCAGGATAGGGACACGGACGAGCAGGCTCGCCAGAGCCCAGACCGGCATAGTGATTGAGATGCTCCGGACGAAGTTCCCGGCTCTGGAGATCGAGGTCGTGCCTGTGACAACGATGGGCGACAGGCTCCCGGATGAGAAGAGGGCAGAGGTGGAAGGGAAGGGTGCGTTTACAGAGGACCTCGAGACCCTGTTGCAAAAGGGAGAGGTCGATGCTGCGGTCCACAGCATGAAGGACCTCCCCACTAAACTGGGAGGCGGACTGGCGATCGGTGCCACGCCCGTGAGGGCCGACCCGCGAGACGCACTCGTATCGTCACATGGCCTCAGCCTGGCCGAGATGCCAGAAGGCGCCGTCGTGGGCACGAGCAGCATCAGGAGGAAGGCCCAGCTGATGGCGTTGAGGAGCGACATCGAGCTGGTCGACCTCCACGGGAACGTCGAGACCAGGCTGAGGAGGATGGGAGAGCGCGGGCTGGACGGGATCGTTCTTGCCGCGGCGGGTCTCCGCCGGCTGGGCGAGGAGGGGAGGATAACCGAGTACTTCTCAATCGAGGAGTTGGTCCCGGCTCCCTGCCAGGGAACGATAGCAGTAGAGATTCGAGCTGGTGATCGTGGCGTCGGGGCCGCGCTGAAGGCTATCGACGACGGCGACGTGAGAGCTGTCTCGACGTGCGAAAGGTCCTTCGCCACCCGCCTGGGCGGAGACTGCGATTTGCCGGCAGGATTCTGCGCGACGAAGGAAGGAGAGAGGATGAGGTTGGTCGGCGCGATACTCAGCCCCGACGGGAAGACCGTCGTGAAGGAGACCTCCTTCGAGGACGCCGCAAGACCGGATGAAGTCGGGAGAAGGTTCGCTCAGAAGATGCTCGAAATGGGCGGGGAGGCGATACTGGAGCTCGTGATGCGATGAAGGCCGAGCACGCCTGGAGGGTCGTCATCACGCGCTCACATGAAGGCAACGCAGAGCTGGCCCGGAAGTTGAGGGCGGTCGGGATGGAACCCGTTCCCCTCGACCTCCTCTCCCTTCTTCCCGTTGAGGACTGGTCTGAGGTCGACCGGAGGCTATCAAAGCTTCGCTCGTACGACTGGGTCCTCTTCACCTCACCGGTGGGAGTGAGGTACTTCGCCGAAAGGATGCGTCATCTGGGATTTGGGCCCGGTTGGGAGGCTCCTCCCAGGGTAGGGGCGGTCGGAGAGAGGACAGCCGACGCGCTCCGCTCGAACGGTGTCAGGGTAGACTTTGTGCCGAGGCATTTCCTGAGCATTTCGCTGGGGGCGGAGCTCCCGGGCCCCGGCGGGCGCGTCCTGCTGCTGAGGGGCGACATCGGGGAGAAGGCTATCTTGTCGAGGCTGGCCGGAAGGGGCTTCACCACCGAGGACGTCGCCATCTATCGGACGAGGGGACTGCGCGCCGCAGACATCGGACCAGTCAGGGACGCAGACGTGGTAATCTTCGGGAGTCCGTCAGCCGTCGAGGCTCTGTGCGGGAGCCTGCCGGAAGGGTCTCTGACCGAAGTGACGGGAAAGATCGCAGCCTGCATCGGCCCTGTAACCGCCGGGGCAGCGAGGAGCCACGGGTTCTCGCACATCGTGGAACCGGACGCCAATACATTCGATTCCGTCGTCGAAACGATCAGGAGACTTGGTACGGGTGCTTGAGGAAAAAGCGAGGGTAGATGCTCGGCTACGGAGGTCGAGGCGGTCCGAAATGCTCCGGGCGCTTGTCAGGGAGACTCGGCTGGACTCCTCAAGCTTCGTCGCCCCTGTCTTCGTCAGGGAGGGTGTCGGGAAGGTGGAAGCGATCGACGCCATGCCAGGGGTCAACAGGTACAGCGTCGACAGGCTTCCGAACTACGTCGGGAGATTGACTGAATCGGGTGTCAACTCCGTGCTGCTCTTCGGCATACCCTCCGCCAAGGACGAGATGGGAACCCAGGCGTACTCCCCGTCCGGCGTGGTCCCGAAGGCGATTCACGAGGTCAAGAAGCGCTTCCCCGACCTCGTTGTGATGGCGGACGTCTGCCTCTGCGAGTACACGTCTCACGGCCACTGCGGGGTCGTCCAGAACGGCACGGTCGACAACGACAGGACTCTGCCCCTCCTTGCACGTGCGGCTGCCGAGTATGCGAAAGCTGGCGCCGACGTGGTCGCTCCCAGCGCGATGATGGACGAACAGGTCGGTTCGATCCGCAGCGCCCTAGAGAACTCCGGCCACGCGGATACGCTTGTGATGGGCTACTCGGCGAAGTACGCTTCGAGCTTCTACGCCCCGTTCAGGGAGGCGGCGGGGTCCGCTCCGTCCTTCGGAGACAGGAGGACGTACCAGATGGACGGCGCCAACTCGAGGGAGGCGATGAGGGAGATCGAGGCGGACATACGCGAGGGTGCCGACATCGTGATGGTGAAGCCAGCCTTGGCGTATCTGGACGTCCTCTCGAGGGCAAGGTCGCGCTTCGACCTGCCACTCGCGGCGTACAACGTCAGCGGGGAGTACTCGATGGTGAAGGCCGCTGCTGCGAGGGGGTGGGTCGACGAAAAGAGGGCGGCTCTGGAGATTCTGACATCGATCAGGAGGGCCGGAGCCGACCTGATCATCACCTACTTCGCCGAGCAAGCCGCGAACTGGCTGAGGGAGCCCTAGATTGGAAGAACAGCGGACCGACGAGGTCGCGAGTGAGCGAGGCGAGAAGCGTTTCCTGAAGTACACCTTCTTCAGGGTCGTCCGCGAGTGGCGCTTCCAAAGCCCTGAGCAGAAGGCGAAGATGAAGGACGAGTTCCTCTCCGTCCTTGACAAACACGCCATGCGCGTCGGGCTTCAGTTCTTCTCCCTGGTGGGCCTGAGGGGGGACACAGACTTCATGGTCCTTGCCGACTCTGGCGACCTCGAGGAGTTCCAGCGCATGGTCTCCGAGCTGACGGCCACGTCGCTTGGCCGGTTCCTGGAGATTCCCTATTCTTATCTCGCCATGACGAGGCGCTCGCACTACCTGGGAAGCCACAGGCACGCCGGTCAGGAGGGGATGGCTCGGAGCGCGCACACTCAGTCGAGATACCTCTTCGTCTACCCGTTTGTGAAGAAGAGGGAGTGGTACCGCCTGCCCTTCGTAGAAAGGCAAAGAATCATGGCAGACCACTTCAGAATCGGGCACAAATATCCGAAGATCAAGATTAACACGGGCTATTCCTTCGGGCTGGACGACCAGGAGTTCGTTCTCGCCTTCGAGGGCGATGACCCGTCCGAGTTTCTGGCCCTAGTGGAGGACCTCAGGGGCTCGGAAGCGAGCACGTACACCCAGCTGGAGACACCGATCTTCACTTGCGCGAGAGTCCAACCGGCTCGAATGCTCGACCTCTTAGGGTAGAAACGCCGTGAGGAAGAGGTCTGCCCTGCTTTACCGCAGGGCCCGGAACGCGATGGTCGGTGGAGTGAGCAGCCCCGTCAGGGCGTTCAAGGCCGTGGGCGGGGCCCCAATCTTCGTGGAGCGGGGCAAGGGCTCAAGGATATGGGATGCCGACGGCAATAGTTTCGTCGACTACGTAATGTCGTGGGGTCCGCTGATACTCGGGCACGCCCATCCGAGGGTCGTGAGGGCCGTGCTCAGGGCGGTCAGGGACGGAACGAGCTTCGGGGCACCTACTGTCCCGGAGCTGAAGCTCGCCGAGGAGGTCAAGCGCTCGCTGCCAAGCGTGGAGAAGGTGAGGTTCGTCAACTCGGGTACAGAGGCGACGATGTCGGCTCTGAGGCTCGCGAGGGCCTTCACGGGGAGAGACAAGCTGCTGAAGTTCGACGGCTGCTACCACGGACATGCCGACCCCTTCCTGAGCAGGGCAGGGTCCGGCCTCGCGACGTTCGACATTCCAAGCTCGGCCGGGGTACCCGACGACCTCGTCGCCGACACCATCACGGTCCCCTACAACGACGTATCGGCCGTGGAGGAAACGATTTCACGAGGCGGAGACGAAATCGCGGCTATCATCGTCGAGCCGGTTGCGGGCAACATGGGGGTGGTCCCTCCACAGGGGGGCTTCCTCGAAGCTCTCAGGAAGCTTGCGAGTTCGAGCGGGGCGCTGTTGATCTTCGACGAGGTGATCACGGGATTCCGCGTATCGCGAGGAGGGGCGCAGGGGCTCTATGGCGTCCGCCCGGACCTGAGCTGCCTGGGCAAGATAATCGGGGGAGGGTTCCCGGTGGGAGCGTACGGAGGAAGGAAGGAAGTGATGCTGATGCTTGCCCCCGAAGGGCCCGTCTACCAGGCCGGGACCCTGTCGGGTAATCCTGTCGCCATGACCGCTGGTCTCGCGACACTCGGACTGCTCGACGGTTCTGCTTACGCAGCGCTTGAACGGGTATCGCGCTCACTCGAAGAGGGTATCTCGCGTGCCGCCCGCTCCGCCGCCATCCCGGTCCGCTTGAACCGCGTGGGCTCGATGATGGGCCTCTTCTTCGGGGAGGGGGCGGTCCGCAACTTCGATGATGCGAAGAAGAGCACCCACCGCATGTATCCGAGGTTCCACCGGTCGATGATAGAGCAGGGCGTCTACCTGCCGCCGTCGCCGTTTGAGACAATCTTCCTTTCCTGCGCTCACTCGGAACGAGACGTCGATAAGACGGTGGCGGCCGCCTCGAAGGCATTCAGGGAGTGCGCAACGGCGTGAGCGTCTTCCTCGATGCATGCCGTCTCAAGGAGACTGAATACACGCCGGTGTGGTTCATGCGCCAGGCGGGGAGGTACCTCCCCAGCTACAGGAAGATCAAGGGTTCGAAGTCGGTGCTAGAAATCGCGAAGAACCCTCTATTGGCGTCGCAGGCGGTTGCGGACGCGGTCAATCAGCTGGGGGTCGACGCCGGGATAATCTTCGCCGACATAATGCTCCCACTCGAAGGGATGGGGGTGGAATTCAAGATCGAGGAGAACGTCGGACCGGTCGTGTCCAACCCTATCAGGAACGCCTCTGATGTGGCCGACCTCGACGAGTTCGAGGCTGAAACCGACGTGGGTTACGTCTTCGATGCGATAGACGCCACCCTCGCCAAGCTGAATGGGACACCTCTGATTGGGTTCTCCGGCGCGCCGTTCACGCTCGCCGGATACATGATCGAAGGTGGGCCGAGTCGAGAGCTCGGAAGGACTAAGGAGGTGATGTACCGCGAGCCCGAGGCCTGGCGCGCGCTCATGCGGAAGCTCACGAAGATGGTCAAGCAGTACCTGGGCCGCCAAGTCAGGCACGGGGTGAATGCCGTCCAGCTCTTCGACAGTTGGGTCGGGGCGCTCTCCCCCTCAGACTATGAACGATATGTTCTCCCGTACACCAAGGAGGTCTTTGACTCGGTCAGCAAGACTGTCCCCACGATACACTTCTGCGCAAACTCGGCCGGGCTCCTGGAAGAGTTCTGCGCCATCGGAGCTGATGTGCTGAGCGTCGACTGGAGGCTCACGATCGGGGAAGTCTGGGAGAGGTGCGGTGATGAGTTGGGCGTTCAGGGCAACCTCGACCCCGCTGCCGCAGCGGCGGGAGGCGATCCCCTTGCCAGGGGGGTAGCCGAAGTCCTCGCCGAGGCAGAGGGTCGCAGAGGACACATATTCAGCCTCGGCCACGGCGTCCTGAAGGAGACGCCGCCGGAGAACCTGAAGACCGTGGTCAGGACGGTCCACGACCGGACCAGGAGAAAGAGATGACAAGAAAGGCCGTCGTCCTGATGGCATACGGCACCCCGCGGACGCTGGACGATGTTGAGGCGTACTACACACACATCAGAGGAGGCAGGAAGCCCTCCGAGGCAGAGCTCTCCGACCTCGTTCAGAGATACAAAGCGATAGGCGGCACGTCGCCCCTGACTGAAATCACGAGGAGGCAGAGCTCGGGGCTCAATGAAAGGTTGGTCCGAAGCGGGTCGAAGACCCGGGTTTACGCTGCGATGAAGCACTCACCACCGTTCATAGCCAGCGTCGTGAAACAAGCCTCCGACGACGGAGTCGAGGAGTTGCTCGCGATTGCGCTCGCCCCCCACTATTCCAGGACAAGCATTGGCTCCTACATCGCGTCGGTCAGGGAAGCGAACGAAGGCCTAAGGAGGAGGATGAAGCTGACCTTCGTCGAGTCCTGGCACGACCATCCGGCGCTCGTCAATGTGTGGAGCCGGAGGGTGAACGATGCTGCGAGCAGGATAGGGGAGAGGTTCTGGCTGGTCTTCAGCGCGCACAGCCTGCCGGCGAGAATCCTGGCGGAAGGCGACCCCTACAACACCCAGCTGCTCGCTACGTCAGAGCTGGTGGCGAAGCGAGCCGGGAGGAAGGACTGGAGTTTCTCCTACCAGAGCGCGAGCCAGACTCACGAGCCCTGGCTGGGGCCCGACATACTCGAGCACCTCGAATCGCTCCGGGCGAGGGGTGAGAGGAGCTTGCTAATCGCTCCCATCGGCTTCGTGTCAGACCACCTGGAGATACTCTACGACATAGACGTCGAATGCGCCCAGTGGGCCAGAGGCGCGGGGGTCGGTCTGAGACGGTGCGAGTCTCTCAATGACAGCTCGGAGTTTCTCGACTGCCTTTTCTCCATCGTGAGAGACAGGGGTTTCCTAATCTAGGGTCAATCGTGAGCCAGCGGGATGGAATCTGGAAAAGGGGTTCCATGCGGATATCCGCATGGGTCCCTTCCCTTCCGGTCCCAAACCAAGGGGGGACTTACGCCCGAGTTGTGTTCGACGCGTCTCGGCCACGAATCAGTCCGCACTGGTTGAGCTCCGCATCCATTCCCACCTCACTCTTGCTGCCTTGATTCCCCTGGCTCTAGCGACGGCACGCTCTCCCTTACTGTATTTTGGGTAGGACGCGCTCAATGTTCGAATCCTTCCAAGACGAACTCCGCGGCGGACTGTTTCATTGATGGGCTGGCCTAATCTCCTCCACTTCCGAGGACTGTGGTCATTTCGGCAATGCGGTACCCGATTCAAATGGCGGGCCACCTGTGCAAGTTAGCAGACAACTTCCAAGCTGAAGCCTAGCCAGGCAGGTTCGACCGCGCTCAGTCGGGAGGTTCTATCGAACTCGTCTCACAATCACCTATTTCTTCCAGAGGAAGATCTTGTATTCCCCCCTCCTTGGTTTCCAGACTAGTACCCTGCTCACCAGGTCCTTGACCCCATTGGGTACATTCTCTACGGCATCAACATGGTCCGTGTATATTACGACTAACTTCCCGCTCTCCACGCTCCCGAGCGCGATTTTCGCTGCGATCTGTGGGTCCGGGCAGATCTGCCCCCTAACGTCGAGGATGAGCGCGTCCTTCTCGAGGCGTACTGCTTCTTCATTTTCCAAGTCATCGGACAAGTTTGAGGCTGCTCCAACTGTGACTCAGATCGCGCACCCTACGCGACGGTATACCCAGTGAGTGGTCAGGTAAATCCCGAGGAGGAGACCTAGTGTTGCCACCGCGCTGGACAGGGAAAGGATGCCGAGCCCCCCGAACGCATTACTTATGTTGCACCCCGGAGTCATCCGCGCACCGAACCCCATCAGTAGGCCTCCGATCACGATTGTGGGCAGCCTCTTTCTGACAGGCTTGCGGATGCGAAACTCATTACTCCAGAGCGAGGCAAGAAATGCTCCTACCACAAGCGCGACCAGCATCACCATGTCCAGAGAGACGGTGACCCCGTGCGCCGCGAAGACCACCCCGCCCCAATATGGTTGTGAATCGACGTAGGCCGCGCCGAGTACGCTCGAGAGTGCGAGTCCGACCCACCGGACCTCCGGACCTGTAACGCTCCAAGTGTTCCACAGGACGAACCAGATCGAAGCAAGAAGCCCAAGGGCCACCCCGCAAATCGTGGTGTTCCATCCGCCTTTCATGATCGAGTAGATGTTTTTCGGTCTTCTTCTTACCTCAACAGCATGCTTCCCAGCATCGGGCAGCAAGTAATGAACCGAGGGTGCGGAAATCCCCCCGATCAAGGCTGCGGGGATTAGCGACCGAACGCCGAGAACAATCGCTCGGTAAGCAGCTATGACCGCGACTATCACACCGCCCGCCACGAGCGGGGCGAGTGTGCGAGGAACGAGAAGGAAGGCGCTCGCTCCCGAGAAGACCTGCAAAGGTTCAAAATAGAACGGCAAGAAGACGGGTTCGAAGAGAGCCGCGAACGAGACATAGCCTACGACGGTGAATCCCAAGACGAGCCAGAAATGGAGATACCCCTGAGCCGCGCGATACAATGTGCCCGAAGCGCACCCTCCGGCGAGCACCATTCCGGCCCCAAAGACGAAACCACCAATAACGCTGCTCAGCCCGAAGCTCGGCAGCCAGAAGCGGTCAGCCGGTGCGCCCAGATAATAGGCGAGGCTAACTCCTCCGGCCATCGTCAGGATTCCAGCGAGTACGCCCTTCAACACGCGGGTGTCCTTGTAGGCAAAGAAGTCCCTAAAGGCACTGGTAAAGCAGAACCTCCCCTTCTGCAGGAAGATACCGAACCCGAGTCCTATGAGTATGGAGAACACCAGCTCATACAATGCGTTAGCCTCCACAAGTGAAGCTTGAGGCAGCTGCGACAGTTTTTCGAGAAGATTGTTGGGGAGCTGCTATCGGTGGTCGAAAGTCCTGCGACGGAAATACGATGGCGATCCCGTGCGGCTGAGAGCCGATCCTGCTGACGCTGATGAGCTGGTAGGCGAGCGCGTCGATTACGGAGAGAGTCCCATCTCCGCTGTTAACTGAATAAAGACGAGTACCATCGGGTGAAATCGCCAGCTCGTTGGGATTCTTTCCTACCGTGATATTCGCAACTACGTTCATTGAATTAAGGTCCACCGCCGAAACTGTTCCATCGTCCTCGTTGGCGATGTAGGCTAGAGGCTTCACGGGGTTGATTGCAATAGAATGTGGGTTCTTCCCTAGGTGAATCGTCGTTACTCGCGAAAGGGTTCTGACAGCCACGACGCTCATCTCGTTCGAAGCGGAGTCCGTAACGAGAAGATAC
>WNFB01001164.1_pt1 | contig 22148 bp, 17 predicted proteins | sample 5400501 | NCBI WGS metagenome assembly WNFB01 (sample SAMN13153341, study PRJNA577476) | soil metagenome | isolation source: 200 cm saprolite under Douglas fir tree site 2 hole 1 | place: USA:California | collected 2015-04-18 | reverse complement strand
AAGACTCCATCCGACCGTGAGGTGGGAATGCGCTCTCTTGCGAGATTTTACGCTGGCTCTTGCACTGTTTCTTGGTCAACACGTTCGTGTTTTTACCCCTGGTACTTCACCAGGGAACCCGCTAACGCGATTCAGTTGTCAAGGTACGCCAGATGAGTGTACCACAGTTGAACACGTACCAATTGGTACGTGTTGTGGTGGAGAGACGACGCGCCTCGCGGGCAGCAATTTTTTCATCCCCCGCATGAATGACGGGGGCTTTCAAAATTGGAGGTTCTGTAAGAACCAGGATAGGAGCTAGAAAATCCGTTTGCCCAGTGCCGACAGAATCAGTTCAACGGCCAACCTGGCGGTGCGATTCTCCTGGTCGAGAACGGGATTGACCTCGGTGATATCCAGTGAGGTCAGTTTGCCGGAATCGGCGATTAACTCCATCGCCAGGTGAGCTTCGCGATAGGTCATCCCACCTGGCACCCGCGTACCGACGCCTGGCGCTTCGAGCGGGTCTATCACATCCATATCGAAACTCACATGTACGCCATTGGTCCCGCTGGTGGTGATCTCAAGCGCCTCTGTAATCGTTGCGTAGAGGCCTCTGAGGTCGATGTCCTTCATAGTAAAGACGTGAACGTGCGATTGACGGAGCAATTCTCGTTCGCCGATGTCCAGGTCACGTGCGCCGACGATGGCAATATGCGCCGGGGAGACTTTCGGGCTAAAGCCGCCCAGATACACCAGTCGCTCGTCGCCAAGGCCTGCCAGAGCCGCCAGCGGCATGCCATGAATATTACCGGATGGTGTGGTTTGATCGGTGTTGAAATCACCATGAGCATCGATCCAGAGAAGGCCGACGGGGCCACGCGCCTTGACGACGCCGGTGACTGATCCCAGAGCAAGGCTGTGATCACCGCCAAGCACCACTGGAAAATCGTCGGGGCCACAGGCATGCTCAACTACAGTTGCGAGTCTTTCGCAGACATCGAGAACCGGCTTCAAATTCCTGAGATGTGTGTTGTTCATGTAAGAGTTTTCTGGCGGAGCGACGACCAGGTTTCCTTCATCAAGGACGGTGTAACCAAGCTGGCGCAGCTGCTCGTCTAGACTGAAACGAGCCTCCAGGGCGGCATAGCGAATGGTATTGGGACCCATATCCGTCCCATGCCGCCTGGTGCCCATGTCCAGGGGGACGCCAATAATATGAACGTTCACTATTTTTTCCCTCTTCTCCGTTGAACAAGGTCAGATGTGTTCAAGTGGCACAAAACCAAGCGTGCGCAGAGCGTTATCCATCGTCTGCACGGTCGCACGTACTAAGTAGGCCCGAAATGCTTTCACGCGCTCGTTCTGCTCTTTGAGGATGGGAGTTGTATGCTCATAAAAGTCACTAAAATGGGCGGCCAGATCATACACATAGGACGCAAGCAAGTGTGGTGCAAGCTGCGCGCTGGCCTCTGCTAAGCTGCGCGGGTAGGCGTCGATGTGGCGCAATAGTTCCCACTCACTTTGTTCAAGCTGTTCAGGCAGAACGTAGCTCCCCGATTTATCGAGGGAGTCGGGTAGCGTATAGTTTGTTTCTTGCAGGCGCCGGACGATGCTATTAGCTCGCGCATAGGCATATTGCAGGTAGACGCCGGAATCGCCATTGGCTCGTAACGCTTCGTCGATGTCAAGCGCAATGATCTGTTGCAGACCATAGCGAATCATGAAGTAGCGAATTGCCGATGCCGCCAGGTTAGCTGCCGTCTCTTGCGGCAAATTTGGCTTGGCTTCCAGCATTCTGGCTATCGCTATATTGATTAAGTCGTCAGCCTTAATCTCGATGCCTTTGCGTCCTGAGAAGGCGTAAAACTCGCGACCGTCAGATGTATCTACTCCCAGGCGTGCCGCCGTAGCAGCAGAAAGGGTGACGACCTCGTAGGCGAGGTGGATCGAGTTATCGGCCTGCTCGGCATATCCCAGTCGGCGCAGCCCTTCGTAGACGACTTGCTGGGGATACGACTGGCGCACATCGACCACGTTAATAGCCCTTTGTGCGTGACCAAAGCGCCTGGGGTCTGCCTCCTGATCAGACGCACTAGTGTCTTCTGCCACACGCATGGTCCAGAGGATGCGCCCATCATGCTGGAGACCCCAGGGAACAAAGCGAAACAGGGTCGCTATTTGGGGATCATCAGGCAGGCCAAATTTCCAGAGTTGATAAGCAATATCCTTGCCAGTGTAGGTTGCTGTCCCATCACTTCTGACCAGAATCTTGTCACTTGAGCGATCCCCTTCTTGCGTTTGCGTTGTTCCCTCACCAAGAGGAAGGACCCAACAGCCTGCCAGGGGTCCTGTTTCGGGCTTTTCTAGCACACCACGCTCACGCAGCATCGCAAAGGTGCGTTTCCACAGGCCCGCACCTAGAATGGCAGATTCCCATGTCAACAGGTCATAGGAGACATTGATCCGCGCCATCGTGGCCAGGTGGGCTTGTACGATCTGGCGCGAAAGGTCGGCGGCTATGACGGGATAATCAGGTCCTGCGCCTGGTTCACTGCCATGCTCAATGGCACGCAGCACAGCCTTACGCCGTTCGAGCAGTTCTGGTTGGTCTTCATAGGCTTTGCCCACGGCAACATATACACGCGAACAATAATAGTCGAAAGATTCGCCGGGCAATTGCTGGTTCCCTTCGGGAAGTTGCAGGAGGCCTTCGTTGAGCAAGGTAAAGCCCACCACAACATCTGCAACCTGCACACCTGTGTCATCGATGTAGTTCTGGGCCTCGACCTGGTAGCCCTGCGAGCGCAACATACGTACGACGGTATCACCGATGCTTGCATTACGCAGGTGGCCCACGTGGGCGGCCTTGTTGCTATTAATATTGGTATGCTCAATCACGACTTTGGTGCCAACACCGGTATCGTTGTGTCCGAAATCGGCCCCTGCCTCCAGGACCCGCTCCATAATGGCTCGACCTACGCCAGGGCGATGCAGGCGAAAATTGAGATAGCCAGGTTTAGTGACTGTGATCTCGTCGATGGCGGGAATAGACATGGTACGCAGTATGCTGGCCAGCGCTTCGGCGATTGACAATGGGGGTCGGCCCAGCTTGTTCTTGCCTGCCCATGACATGATGGGCATCGAATAGTCGCCAAAGCTTGCTTGCGCTGAGAAACGCAGATCAATGGGCAACTGTTCGATATCGAGGTCTATCTGTTCCTGGGCAAGATAGATTAGGGTTGCTTGTTTAACGAGCGCGGTGAGATATGCATTGAGATCCCTTGCATCAGATTCGGCGGTTTGCTGCTTCTCACTGGTTATTGACATTGTTCCTCTACTCTTCCAGACTAAGGTGTAGCCAAATGTGTTTCTTATTTATGTGCTGCCACTATAACCTAACTTTTGCAGGCGGTCAAGCATAGAAAGACATATGCTTGATTGTGCTATACTAGCACAGAAAGATCACTTTCACTATCAGGAGGTTGTCCATGTTCTGTTCACAATGTGGAGCGCAAGTAGCGGACGGTGCGCATTTTTGTGAGAACTGTGGTGCATCGTTGCAAGCTCCAGGAGGCGTCTCACAGAGGGCACCAGCGAAAACAAGCCGTCGTGCCGACAAGCCCAAGGACCCGTACCAGGAGCAGATTAGCCAGCTCAAGTTGCAAATACGGCAACTCAAATTGGATTTGAAGCGCATTAATACCGAGATGTCGGCTATCCGCGCACAATACAACCAGTCATCGTCATTTGTTCCTGGTGGCATCCTCAAACGTGGCTACAAAGACATCGAGGATGCACGCTTGTGGGGTCACCAGAAGAAGAAGCAGGAGCTGCAACAACAGATTATGTACCTTGAGCAACAGTTGCTTGGACTCCAGCAACAACAGGCGCAATGGCAGGGATAGAAGTCCTTCCGTAGAGCTTTGCTTTGCTCGTCTTGGTGATTTGCCAAGTTCAACCCATGGGGCAAGTCACCGTTACAGGGACGGTATTTGCTGGTCCTGAGAAGGTGACAGATGGGTTCACATTCGTACAGCCACTTGGTGTTCCTGGTATAGAGAAAGTCACTGTTATTTTTTGACCTGGGGTTAGTGTACCAGTAGATGGGCTAAAGGTTATGCCAGCCGTAGTACTGGAGGCTGACCATTTCAGGTTGCTCTGGCCGGTATTCGTCAAGGTTACATTACAGTTCCAGGAGGCTGTTTGAGTGTTAAATGAACAGTTAGGGTCACTAGTAGTGGGGAGAGTGAAACTGCCTGGACTGACTGAAAGCATCGGCGGTGTCGGACTCGGTGTCGGCGTTGGCTTCGGAGTTGGTGTGGGGGTCGGTGCCAGCGTTGGTGTCGGAGTTGGTGCTACAGTGGGGGTAATGTCTGTCCGGTTCACCACGTAGAGCTTGACGACTGAGTTGCCATTGATGATCGTGCCACTAGCCGGTCTTACCTGCACAACAATATTTGGTCCCTTCGTTGGGTCTATGGCAGGGGTAGCAGTCCTTTCTTCATAATTGCTGATACCCGCCTGGGTGAGAGCCGCTTCTGCTGCCGAAAGTGTGTCACCCACGAGCCCATCAGGGATGATCAGCGCTGCCTGCAAGTGGACTGCAATAGTCGAGCCTTTCGGAGCCTTATCACCTGGCTGTGGAGACTGACTTTTCACGATGCCTGATGTCAGGCCGTTGTCAACCTTCAATTGAAAACCGGCCTTCGCTGCCTCCGTTTGTGCTGCCTGGTAAGACGAGCCAATGAGGTAGGGTACAGGAACCTGCACCGTGACGGTTGGCGTGGGAGTAGGCGTGATAAAAGGTAATTGAATGAAGCCAAGTACTCCTGCCAGATACAAGCTAAAGCCGAGCAAAAGTAATGTTGCCAGAAGGATGAGCGCCGTAATAATGCTCGCGGCGCGTGAGTCGTAGCGTGGTCCGGCAGGACGTGGCATTGGAGCAGTGTATGGGGGCCCCGCGGGACCTAACTCGAGCTGCTGGCTATTGTAGTTTTGTTGGTGAAGTATGTTGCCGGCATTGTTGTTGATACCACTACGAGCGGTCGCAGGACTACTCACCGCTCTGTTAGGTCCTGAAATCGGAGGTCGCCGTGTTCCAGTTTGAACGGGTGGCTCATTGGGGGAATAAAGGGAAACAGTCGTTTGTCCCGGCGGTGTGCCTGTATTTCCTTGGGATGGTATGCTATCAGCCACTTCGGCTTCCCCCAGCATCTCCAGAGCCCGTGCCAGGGCATTACCATCTGAGAAGCGCCTATCTGGTGCTTTCTCCAGGCAGCGCATGATAATCTCTTCCAGCGCAGGGGGAATCTGGGGGTTGAGATGTCTGGGTGGTGTCGGCCTGTCCTGGATATGCTGCATAGCTACTGCCACAGGTGTTTCTCCATCGAAAGGAGGACGCCCTGTCAGCATTTCATACATGACGATGCCAAGGGCATACACGTCGGCGGCTGGAGTGACGATCTCACCCTGGGCTTGCTCTGGTGCGTAATACTGCACTGTGCCGAGTGTCATACCAGTGGTGGTCAGTCGTTCGGCGTTGATGTCTTTATAGACGCTGGCGATACCGAAGTCGGTCAGTTTAATTGAACCGTCACGCCCCACCAGGACGTTCTGGGGTTTGACATCGCGATGCACGATGCCGCGGCGATGTGCGGCTCCCAGGCCTAGCGCGATATCGTGCGCAATGATGACAGCACGATCGATATCCAGTACCCCTCGTGAACGCAGGTAGCGGCGCAGGTCAGTGCCTTCGATTAACTCCATGACAATGAAATAATTGCCATCGGTCTGTCCGTAGTCATAGACCTGTACAATATTGGGATGTTGCAATGCTGAGGCCGCTCTCGCCTCGCGTTGAAAGCGTGTCACAAACTTTGGGTCGGTGCTATAGGCTTCACGTAGCACTTTGATAGCTACTGTGCGGTCCATGCGCCTATCCAAACCACGATAAATCGTGGCCATGCCACCCCTACCTATTGGGTTTTGTAGCTGGTATCGCTCACCCAGAACTTCGATCTGCATAGTTTTCCTAAATAGGTTATCCGACGTTTGCTCGTCAGGCTTTGACTCAGCCTATTTTAACATATCCTTCCAGTATTTCCATCCCTTTCAGGAGTTTTGGGTGTCAGCGATGCCAGCGATGCCGGTCATTCCTGCTTCGCCAGTACACGCTCATCGCCTCTACGTCGTGTTATACGCTGCTCATCCATGTGCTCTAAGAGCGGTAAGACATACTTGCGTGTTGTGCCCAGCACATCACGCGCCTCTGCTGCTGTCATCTTGCCGTGTTCCCGCAGATGTGCCACCAGTCTGGCTACTGCCTCTTCATGGGTCTCTCGCAGAAAAAGCACGCCGTCGCCTAGTTTGACCAGTCGCCCTTGCTCAATCAGTGACCCCAGTATTTCAGGACCGACAATGCTTTCCGCCTCAGCATAGACGGGTGGTGTGTAGGGACTCTGCTTGAACTGGCGCATTAGTCGCTCGACAAGTTGCTGTTGTGCCGCAGTAAATGTTGGTACAAAGCCAGGTAGTCGAATGAAGCCACCTGTTGTGGCAGCCTCGCCTGTAGCTCCCCGATTTATCGTGGGAGCAAGTTGTCCTTCTGCATGCAGAGCTGCAAAGACTTCTGTTGCCATCTTCGCCGGCAGATGCAGCCGTGTGCGCCATTCTTCCTTTGAGAGACCACTACGCAAGGGATACTGTCGATGCTGCTCCCGTACCAGCCGAATAGCCTCATCGGCCAGGGCGTCCCACACAGCCTGTGCGAACCAGAGCATGCCTATGCGTCTCACCCTGCCTGCTTTTAATAACGTCTCCAGTGTTTGTTGTGTCACATCCTGGGACAAATTGCTGTGTTTGACTATATCTGCTAAGTCGTACCCGACCAATCGTCGCCTGTCCAATGCAGCCAGCACCAACTCCTCGGGTGATCCACGTTCCAGGGTTGCCAGGGCGTTGAGCACGGATGGCTGAAAGCGCCGGTGGTAACGCGGCTGGATATCGACAACCTCACCTCCGCCAATCGTTATACTAGGCGAGGGAATACGCAGGATAAAGCGATCGCGGCGGGCTACTACTGCTGGACGGCTCAAACGCAACTGCACCCATGCGCTCTGACCAGGCTGGAGCTCTTCTACATCCAGGAGCCTGATGCGTGCTGGGACTTCTTGTGAGCCACTGTAGAAATCAACGAGCGTATTATGCGCAAGCGGGCGCGACGCGTCGGCCAGTAGTTGTATATGTGCATCGATCAGTATCGTCGGGCGTAGTTGCCCAGGCTGGGCGACGATGTTGCCACGCTCGAGGTCGGTGCGAGCAACGTTTGCCAGGTTGATCGCGACACGGCTGCCGGGTTGTGCGACCTCGACCTGGTGCCGGTGTGTCTGCAGGGTGCGAATGCGTGTCTTGATGGCCTGCGGCAGCACTTCGACCTCTTGTCCCAATTTGAAGCTCCCATCCAGCAGCGTTCCGGTAACCACGGTACCAAAGCCGGTCATGGTGAAGACACGGTCAATAGCTAGACGCGGTCGAGCAATGTTCTCGCGCTCCTGTGTTTCATCGAGGACCTGCTCTAGCTGCGCCAGCAATGCGGGCAATCCTAGCCCTGTGTAGGCGGAGACAGGAACGATGGGAGCATTTGCCAGGGTGGTTGATTTGAGTTGCTCCTGAACTTCCTCACGTACCAACTCTAGCCACTCTTCATCCACCAGGTCAGCCTTCGTCAGTGCCACGACGCCTCGGCGCACTCGCAGCAAATCGAGGATGGCCAGGTGTTCGCGTGTCTGGGGCATGACGCCTTCATCGGCCGCAACGACGAGTAGGGCTGCATCGATGCCGCCTACGCCAGCAAGCATGTTTTTGATGAAGCTCTCATGCCCGGGTACATCTACAATGCTAACCTCGCGCCCACCCGGCAGCTTGAGCCAGGCAAAGCCGAGGTCAATGGTCATACCACGTTCTTTTTCTTCGGTCAGGCGATCAGGGTCAATGCCGGTCAACACTTTGACAAGGGTTGATTTTCCGTGATCGACATGTCCGGCAGTTCCAATACAGCTCATGCAAGTTTTGCTCAGGCCACGAGAGTGCTAAGTTGAGGGTCATTGTTCATCCTGGTACGCCCTTTCCACGTTCTTTGAGAGAATCATACCATGCCTGTCTGTTACATACAAGACCATACGAGTGCGAATCATTTGAAGACTCTGTTAGCGAATTCAAGGACGAGGTACGCGGGCATACCTGTCCCCCAGACAGGGTTCCACAAGGGCCCACCCATCCACCCTACTCCCCGCTCGCCCCTACGGGTAAGATGCCATTTCGCCAACAATATCTTGAAGGGAAGGTTCATTCAGATGGGGCTCGCACGATCGTTGGAGATGCTATTCCATTCTGTTTCCGCGTGGCCAGGTCGATTTTCGCCTGGAAGGAGAGGCGCATGATCGGTGGGCAGACCTGTCATGAGCATGCATTTGGATGTGAAAGGATGCAGGCAACGATGTACAGAATCGATGAGATAGTGTATAGTATATTGAAATATCATGAGTAGCATGCCCTCCCAGCAACCGAATGCAGGGCTAGAGAGGCGAAGGGAGCTTCTTCACCAGGAGTCGGGTTCATGAATAGTATTGGCATGATCAAAGGTCGTTACAAGCTCATCGATGAAATAGAAAGCGGTTCTTTTGGCACCGTCTATATCGCACGCGACATGGAAAGCAACTGCCTGTACGCAGCAAAAATCATGCATCCTGAGCACGCACGTGATAGCTCGCTTACATCACGCTTTCAACGCGAGGCGTACATCTTACAGGGCCTGAGCGATCCTCACATCGTGGGCATCATCGACTATGGGAATGATGGGGACGTCTACTACATCGTTGAGGAATATGTGGATGGTCAAAGCCTCAAGTACTATATCACTACCAGCGGCCGGATAGAACCATTACGGGCATTGAACTACACCAGGCAGATCGCCGAAGGCCTGGAGGCTGCTCATAAGCATGGGGTAGTACATCGTGACATCAAGCCGCAGAACATCCTCATCAATAATGTGGGGGTGGTAAAGATTACCGATTTCGGCATGGCACGCGGTGAGGACAGTGCAACAATCACTGGGACCGACGAATTTATGGGGACACCCTATTACATTTCACCTGAACAGGTAGACAGTGGACACCTGGCAGATACGCGATCCGACCTGTATTCACTGGCGATCGTCATGTTTGAGATGCTGACGGGTCGCCCACCCTATGAGGGCGGGAGCATCATCGACATAGTCATCAAACACAAAAAAGATCGTGTACCATCTATCTGCCGCATGCGACCAAACTTGCCCGCGGACATGGATGCTTTTTTCCAGAAGGCGCTGGCCAAGACCCCTGCGGCCCGCTTTCAAACGCCACGCGAGTTTATTAGCGCACTGGAGCAGTTGCAGAAGCAGGTCCAGGCAGCAGTCAGTCCTCCACATATGAAAGTGCCGGTCAGGCAGGGCTACCTGATCGTGATCGCCACCGGGCAATCGATCCCGCTTACCTGGGAGTTGATGCTGGTTGGCCGCCAGGATCCGAAAGTAGGCATTTTTCCCGAGATTAATCTTGCGGATATGAAAGTTGGTCGCCGCCATGCCTACCTGCGAAATCGACAGGGGACGTTCACCATCGAAGACCTCAATTCCACGAATAAGACTCGCTTAAATGGTGTCACCTTGCTAGCCAATCAAGAATACCCGCTCAAAGATGGCGACCTTTTGCGGTTCGGCAGTGTTGAAGTGCGTTTTGAGCTACACTGAAGCTGAGTGTGAAAACGTGCATTAGGAAACACTAGCTATTTCATCGTCTCTCTGGGCGTCTGTTCGTTCATAATGATGGAAACTGAAAGCGGTTCACCAATGACATTGAACGCTGGATGATGATGATATATAATAGCCGCGAAGAGTAACTTTTCGAGCCGGGGGTAGTCATGAATAGTGGCATGATAAACCACATCAGCCGCGAAGAGTAGCTTTTCAGCAGGAGATGTCATGAATGGTGGCATGATAAACCGCATCGTGAAAGAGCATTACAAACTGATTGATGAGCGTGGAAGGGGGAGTTTTGCCACTGTTTACGTTGCACGAGATACAAAGGACAATCGCATTTATGCGGTAAAGGTAATGCATATTGAACTCTCGAATGATGGAGACTTACTGGCACGCTTCCAACGAGAGGCGCATATTCTCTTGAATCTCAGTGATCCACATATTGTCCAGATCGTTGATTATGGAGAGGATAACGGTATGCACTTTATCGTGATGGACTACGTTGACGGCCAGAATCTGAAGTATTATACGCTGACCAACGGCCCGATGGAGGCATCACAGGCCTTGAACTATGCGAAGCAAATTGCCGAGGGACTGGACACGGCCTATAAGCATGGCGTGGTTCATCGAGACATTAAGCCCCAAAATATCCTTATTAATACCAAGGGGGTCGTCAAGATTACCGATTTTGGGTTAGCACGCAGTCGAGAAACGGTGACACTAACGCAGTCGAATGTTTTTATGGGCACGGCGTACTATATTTCGCCAGAGCAAGCGGAAAGTGGACGTTCGGCAGACACGCGGTCTGATCTGTACTCAGTTGCGACCGTGTTATTCGAGATGCTCGCAGGGCATCCTCCTTTTGAAGGAGATACGGCTGTCGATATTGTGATGAAACACATGAATGAGAAAGTGCCTTCGGTCTACCGTATACGGACTGACCTGCCGTCGGAGATAGACATTTTCCTGCAGAAGGCGATGGCAAAATCGCCCAACGATCGGTACAGCACACCACAAGAGTTCATAGCCGCACTCGAGCAATTGCAACAACGGCTCCCACCAGTGTCCGCGCCCCCACCTGCTGTAGAGTTTGCGGTGGAACTGAAGCCCGACCAAAAGGCAGGGGAAGGAGGTTCTGGTTCTGTAAAAACAACAGCAACAGGGAGTCCACAGAAATATGCTCGCCTCATCGTTCTCTCCAATGGACAGTCTATTCAACTGGATAGAGAGTTGATGGTGGTCGGGCGACAGGATCCGACACTTGGAATTTTCCCGGAGATCAACCTGGCCGATAAGACGGTTGGGCGACGTCATGCCTACCTGCGCAACCAGCAGGGGCGATTTACCGTCGAAGACCTTAATGCGCTAAACAAGACTCGCTTGAATGGAGTGACCTTAACGCCGTACGAGGAACGAACGCTCAATGATGGTGACAGCCTGCGCTTTGGCAGTGTTGAGGTGCGTTTTGAATTGCGCTAAGGTGTTCAATTGCGCTGATTCGCAGTAGGGACGATCCTTGAGGTCGCCCAAGGGCACCCGCGTGGGGGTGCTCCTACACAGAGGGGTGAACAAAATGAGACACATGCTTGCAGTCCTTTTCATTCCAAATAGTCCAGCGATTTTTGGAATTTCGAACCTGGTTGTCATTCTTGGAGCTGTCATATTAATAGCAGTGGTAGCTCTGATCATCGGCCTTGTGGTGCTCCGTAATGGTGGCAAATCCAAGCAGCCTACCGGTGCCGGTGCTTCTATGCCGGATTGGCAACGTCAGGGGCAACCCGTCGATAATGCATGGGGGCAGCAACAACCACAACCGGGTGCCTGGGGAGCACAAGGAGTTCCGCAGCAACAACCACAACCGGGTGCCTGGGGAGCACAAGGAGTTCCACAGCAACAACCACAACCGGGTGCCTGGGGAGCGCAAGGAGTTCCGCAGCAACAACCACAACCGGGTGCCTGGGGAGCGCAAGGAGTTCCACAGCAGCCACAAGCTGACTCGTGGGGAATGCAAAGCGCCCCACCACAACAGCAACAGGCGGGTGCCTGGGGTAGCCAACCTTCGTGGGATGCAGCACAATCATCCGCGGGAAGAGACTCCTGGGGGCAATCACAACCTCTCTCACAGCCTCAACAGCAGAGCCAGCCAGCGTGGGGCTCACCGAGCACGACACCTGCTTCATCACAGCCAGCGCCTACCTCCTATGGAGGGGGTCAGACATGGGGGCAAACGGCTCAGCCCGCAGACCCCTGGGCCACACCTTCGGCGCAACAACCACAGTCAACGCAACAACCATGGCCTCAGGCGTTCCAGCCGCAGTCCTCTAGCCCGTTCCCTGCAGGTAACAATTCTGCTGCGCCTCCCTGGCAGCAACAAGGTGCCCCGGTTGGGGGCAATTTTGGTCCGGTAGGGGCAGCACAAGAGCCAACAGCCCTCTACGGCAGTGGTGAGAGTGACAGGACTATGCTCCGCAATACCGGCCCGCAGGGTCGCCTGGGAGTTGTGCGCGTAGAAGAAGGCAAGGACCCAGGCCGTATCTACGAGGTACGCAAAGATTCACTGAGTATCGGGCGTAGCCGCGAAAGTGACATCTTCCTGGAAGACCTGGCCGTTTCACGCCTCCACGCCTCCATTGTGAACATGGGCAATGGCAATTACGGGCTGAAGGATGAAGGCAGCGCCAACGGCACAAAAATCAATGGGCAGTTGGTGCCAAAGAATCAGATGTATCCTTTGCAAGAAGGTGATAAGATCCAACTCGGTCAGACCGTGTTAGTCTTCGGAAAGAGATGATCAACTCCCACGATAAATCGGGGAGCTACATGGAGTGAGTTGTGCAGGAAGACGATCTGATCGGTGAAATGCTGGGGCATTACAGAATTCTGGCCCCGCTTGGCCAGGGGGGGATGGCTCGTGTGTACAGGGCGCATCAAGAGAACCTCGACCGTGAAGTTGCGGTGAAGGTTCTCCCGCCCTGGTATGCCACAGATCGCAACTTTGTCGAACGCTTTAACCAGGAAGCGAGGCTGGTGGCTCGACTCTCCCATGCGAATATCGTGATGGTACATGACGCCGGGGAGCAGAATGGCCATATCTACATCGTCATGCAATTGGTCGATGGAGGTACGCTCAAGCAGCGTTTGGATCAAATCCAGGCCGAGGGCAAGACGATGGATGTGGTGGAGGCAAACCGTATCTTCAAACAACTTGCCAGCGCCTTGGGCTTTGCGCATGAACAAGGCATTATCCATCGCGATGTCAAACCGGTCAATGTGTTGATGGATCGCTCCGGTCGCCCTATTCTCTCTGACTTTGGCATAGCCAAAGTGCTTGCCAGCACCAGGGAACAACTAACTCGTCCCGGTACGGGTGTGGGAACACCCGAATATATGTCACCAGAGCAGTGCCGGGGAGAAGCGGTTGATGCGCGTTCAGATATCTACTCGCTTGGGGTAATGTTGTTCGAGGCTCTGACAGGACGTACGCCTTTCCAGGCAGATAGTTATCCAGCGCTGGCCCATAGCCACATTTATGAGCTGCCACCACGTCCCAGCAGTCTCAATCCCGCCATTACCCCTGCCGTCGAGCAGGTGATCCTGACGGCTCTGATGAAAGAGGCAGTGCGACGCTATCAGCGGGTCATTGAGATGGCCGATGCGCTTGAGAGTGCCGTGACACAGCAGCAAAGGCCAGGGGACGCCCTGCGTGGGATGGCTGCACCGTTTGCCCAGGCAGGGTTATCTCAAGGTGGGGCCTTGCAAGCTCCGGTACAAGTACCAGCTGGAAATCCGTATGCCGGGCCACTGACACTGTATGTGTGCCCCAATTGCCAGCATGCCAATAAGCCACAGACGCGCTTCTGTACAAAGTGTGGCTTCCCCCTCAAAGCGTGCTCCTTCTGTGGAAGTCAAAACCCGGTGGGCAATCGTTTCTGTTCCAAATGTGGCCAGGTGCTTCCACCCGGACTCCCACGATAAATCGGGGAGCTACTAGTAGAAAAACTCGTCTGATTGTGGAGCGAGGATACGCTCTAGCACTGCCCGTTGCTCATCAATCCGCTTACGTCGGAGCATCCTACGCTGCTCTGCACTGAGGGAAAGGATGGTATTGATGCGTTCAACGATCTTCCCTGGTTGAGTAGGCTTGGTCATATACTCTACAGCCCCAGCTTCAAAGCCATCCACTTGTTGGTCTATATGTGTAAGTGCGGTCAAAATCAGAACGGGGATCATGTGCAATGGTGTTTTAGCAGTATCCGTCCCAGCCTTGGGCGCGTTCTCGGTGGGAGATGCCTGCTGATTTGTCCGTAGCCAGCGCAAGACATCCCAGCCGGAGACGGGCTGCATCATCAGGTCCAGTACGATCAGATCGGGACAAAATTCCCGTATGACGCGGATTGCTTCCTGACCATCCGCTGCGATGCGCACATCAAAACCGGAGTGCTTCAGGAAGACGGACAAAATTTGCCGAATGTCAACATCGTCCTCAGCAACAAGAATCTTCGGTTGTTTTCCAGAACTATGCATAAATTCACCTCCACGATGCCACTTTGAAACCTGGAACTCCCACGATAAATCGGGGAGCTACATGCCAGACCCTATCTATGCTGTCGCACGAGGGGGAAGCGTACCTCAGCAACAGTACGACTATCCGTCCGTCGCAGAACGAACTGGCCTCCTAGATCGCCTATTAAGTTCTTGATGAGCGAAAGGCCGAGCCCTTCGCTACTCTCAGCACTGTCCTCGAATGACCCCACCGGTCCATTGCCCGTGTCAATCACCTCGACGATTACCATGCCATCCTGCTCACGCCCACGCAGTGTGACAACTCCCACCTTCATACCGGCCATTCCGTGTTTAATGGCGTTTGATACCATTTCGTTGAGCACTAATGCCAGAATGTATACGGTTCGAGAAGGAAGTACTACCGGGCACGGTTCCACGTGAAAAGTGATATGTGTCTCCGGTGGTCGTAGATGTGCATTTGCCACTCCAACGATTTTGCGGGCAATCTCATCAACACGGGCCTCACCCATCTCTTCATGCGAAAGAAGATCGTGAGTTGCTGCCAGACCCTGCACTCGATTCACGCTTTCAGCTAGCGTACGGCGGACCTCAGGCGACTTGGTGCGTCGCTGTTGCAGGGAGAGGATGCCGGAGACGGTCGCCAGGTTATTTTTGACGCGATGATGCAACTCACGCAGCAGAATCGACTTCAATTCGAGTCCACTGCGTGTCTCCTCAAACAAGCGAGCGTTGTCAATGGCGATGGCAGCCTCGTTAGCAAAGATAACGACCAACTGCATCTGCTCAGGACTCAACATGTGACGATGGCTGCTGTATATACAGATACAACCCAGCACTTTACTCTTGGCCTCAAGCGGGACACATAAAACGGAATGTATATCTGTAGCGATCAGTGGGTCATGACGAATGAAGCAGTTTTCGTCATCCTGGAAGCAGTCCACTGCCATACGAGGCTGTCCTGTCAGTACGGTGCGTCCAGCACAACATTGACCGATGGGTATCTGAATGTGGCGCACATCGGCGCTGTTCAACCCATAGTGGGCCAGCACATGTAGGTGCTTTTGATCAGCGTCCAATGCGAAGATGCATGACCGCTCCGCACCACTGAGATGGACTGCCTGCGTTGTAATGATCTGGAGTACTTCGTCCAGGTTGAGCGTCGAGGCGATGATCGAGGAGACGCGGTTGATGGTGGCTAACTCATGCACCTTGCGCCGGAGTTTCTCGTCTGTCTGTTCATAAAGCAGCCCATTTTCAATATTGATAGCGATGATCCCTGCAACGACCTCCACAAAGCTAATATCTTCATTGGTGAAGTCGCGTTGTTCTGCTGACTGTACACTCACTACGCCGAGAAGACGTGCTACATCCCCAAAAAAAATGATAGGCACTGCCATGAGTCCGTGATAGTCGGCACTGTAGGTACGTGCTTCTGCCGAAAAAAGCGGATCGGCGAGAGCATCTCGCACAAGCAAGGGATGGCCCTTGTCGGCTACCCAACCACTGTATCCCTCACCCAGACGGAGCGTGAAGTGCATGCCACCCAATGGGCGAGGTCCGTTGGTAGCTCGCAGTGTGAGTATGAGCTGCAGTTCATCGTAGAAGAAGATCGAGCACAATTCGGCGTGTAGCTCTGCTGCTACTGTTTTTGCTGTAAGCTCCAGGGTTTGATCCAGGTCAGTTGCCGAATTAGCAGCACTATTGATGCGTTGCAACGCCTGTAAACGGTGTTCAAGCTGCTGTGCTACTCGATACTTCTCGATGGAAACCCGGTCGACCACTCCTTGATAGCCGCGTGTCAGAGCCAGCACACAGGCAGATTGCAGTTGATAGAGCCGCGAAAGGCCTTCAACGAGCAGATGAGCTTGATCTCTAAACAGTTCATGTAACTCGGCTGCAAGTGCATCGATATAGCGTTGCAGACCCTGGAAGCGGGCCTCCAACTTTCCTCCTTGCTCCGCGAGGTGGCGACCAGAGTCTTCCAAACGTGCCAATAACGCAGAGAGGTTGCTGGTGTCCTCACCCAGGCCACTCGCGAAGGGTGCTCCCGCATTGTCATAGCTATCATCCAGGGCGACCCTTGCGGTCGCCCCTACCATATCCGGATCGGTTCTATCGCTATTGCCACTGCCATTGCCGATGAGTGCGTTGAGGAGAAGCCAGGCGTCGCTTCCTTCTTCCGGTCCATAGCTGTCACCTGAAGCTCGCTGCAGGCATGCCTGTAGCCTGGGTGCGTGCTGATACAGGACGTCTACAAGAGATGCTTCTGCACTAGCAGATTTGAAAGGTTTCATAACGTTTTATGCCATCTTTTGATCTTTTGATCTTTTGCTAAATCACACACAGTCTGGCCACATTATTGAACTGTTGCCATTGCTGGCCCGTTCGTCATTCCCAGATATCTACTCAGCATATTGTAGTTGGACGATGTAGCCCTGTCAAGAACTATTCGCAAGGATGGAGACTCTCACAGGCCCTGAGTAGCCCATTTAGGAAGTCATACTTACTCTACAATTGGTTGTCCGTCATGAATAGTAGCAATCAGGAGATGAACAGACCATGCAAGCAAAACAGAGCAGAGCACGGATAGGATTTTCACGTCCTCACATACAGCAAACACAGCAAGCACCGATGGGTGGCCAGTACAGTGCTGAAGCCAAACCTGGGAAGCCACACGAAGCTCATTTGCAGACTCCCCCACAGGAATACGGGCGTCAACCTGCTGGCAGAGTATCCGCAAAGATCTTGCGATCTTCCAATAGTGGTTTCATTGTTGCTGGAGTGTGTGTGACTGGCGCTGCTTTGATCCTGCTCTTTGTCTACTTCATGGCTATAGGTTTGTCGAATAATACGTCTGGTGGTGACCTGGGAACTTCACTTGCACCCACAGTCACATCTTCGCTGAACTCTACGTCTACGCCCATACTGACACCGACAACATCTGCAACGGCAATCGATCTGCCTGCCGACGGATTCATTACCAAGGCAGAAATGGCCGGTGCTGTTGATCCCACTACTTCTAAGGCAATAGACCCTGCTACGACGTTCAGCATCAATCAGAAGATCTACATTACCCTCCGCCTTCATCCTGCCGGTCAGACCGGTGCCGTTTGCCTGCTGTGGTATCTCGATGGGAAAGAAACCTCGCACTCTGAATTTTCGGTCGGGCCGACTGAAACTGTGGCCTACTCCTATACCATTTACACGCAAGCGGGTGCTGGCTACGTGGATATTTACTGGGCCAGCACCACTGACTGCACCGACAAATCGCTGGCACAGCATGTCGTGTTCAACGTGATCTCCGGCTAAGAGAGGGGCTCAAACACTCGGACTGCTCTTATGTCTCTATCAACAACCGTCGTAAGACTTTGCCGACAATGTTTTTCGGTAGTTCTGTACGAAACTCGATTTGTCGTGGTACCTTGTAGGCGTCCAATCGCTCGCGGCAGAGGGCAAGCAACTCATCGGCAGTGGCCTGCTCACCACGTTTGAGCACTACCACAGCCTTGATAAAAGGAGATGCGGGAGTACTACTGCCATTACCATCAGAGTCGCCATAGGCTGCGGGCGATGGCGTGCTGACTACAGCTGCCTCTAACACCTTGGGATGCTCATACAATACTTCCTCAACGTCGCGTGGATAGATATTATAAGAGCCAGAAAGAATCAGGTCTTTTTTGCGATCAACGATGGTAAAGAAGCCATCTTCGTCCATACGCGCCAGGTCGCCTGTGTGCAACCAGCCATCTCGCAGGGCTTGAGCAGTCTCTTCGGGCATCTGCCAATAGCCTTGCATGACCTGAGGCCCGCGGATCAGCAGTTCGCCGACTTCTCCCGGCGGTAGGTTTTCTCCCGTCTCTATATCAACAATACGCGCCTGGGTGCTCGGCAAGGGGATGCCAATGCTGCCTACGCGACGCTCGCCTTTGAGTGGGTTCGAGTGCGTGACAGGGGAGGCTTCCGTCAAGCCATACCCTTCTACCAGGCGTCCCCGCGTCAGTTTCTCAAAAGCCTCTTGTACCTCAACGGGCAACGGAGCTGAGCCGCTTACGCAGAAGCGAATGGCCGAAACACCATAATTACGCACCTTTGGGTAGTTCGCGATGGCAAGGTATAAGGCAGGAATACCTGGGAAGATGGTGGGACGGTGGTGCCTGATCTCCTCCAGTATTTGATCCGTGCGTGTCGTTGGCACCAGTACCAATGTGCCTACCAGGGCTGCAGCCAGGTTCATGCAGTCGGTGGTGCCATACGAATGCGAGAGTGGCAAGACTGCCAGTATGACCTCACGTCCACGCCGGGCATCGGGTATCCAGTGACGTACCTGTGCGACATTCGCCATCAAATTCCCATGCGAGAGCATCACCCCTTTGGGAGTGTCTGTCGTGCCACTGGTATACTGTATCAATGCCAGATCTTTCGATATCGTGCTCCCAGGATCAATCGTGCTCCCAGGATCAATCGTGCTCCCAGGATCAATCGGGGAGCTACTCATTGGAGTGGTTGGCTGCCTGCGTAGGAGTTGCTGGAACGAGTAATCGCGAATCTGCCTGGTACCCGGAATCTGCCTGGTACCCGGAATCTGCCTGGTACCCGGAATCTGCCTGGTACCCGCAAGGGGTACCACTACATTTGACGTTTCTCCATCCGCGGTGGATGTGGTGTTTGCAGACAGAGAAGTGTGAGGTTTGATGCCGTCAATGAGGCTGGCCAACAGGAGGCGTGGGCGGATTGGGAGATATTCACGCACATCGGTATAGATCACGTGCTTAACATCTGTGTCAGCGCACACGCGCTCGACCACAGTGCGATGGGACTCGAGTGTAAGTAATATCTGAGCGCCCGAGTGACGGAGCTGGTATCGCACCTCTTCTTCAGTCGAGAGTGGACTGCCAAAGACAACGATACCTCCAGCTTTCAGGGTGCCGTAAAAGGCAATCACACACTGCGGCAGGTTCGGCAAGGTAACCATGACGCGATCACCCGCCTTGAGGCCGAGTTCCTGTAAGGCATGGGCGAAGCGATTGCTCAAGAGGTCCAACTCGCGGTAACTGATCTTCTGCGCAAAGAAGATGATAGCGGGATGATCAGGGAAATCCCGGGCAGCATTGCTGAGCATATCATGCACAAGCTGCTTGGGCTGCGGGACCTCTTCAGGTACATCGCTATCGTAGCTTTGCAGCCACGGCATTTCGATATGGCGAGCCACGTGCGAAAGATAGGCCACATCTCCAGGCGCGACTGCAAGGGTACCCAGTTTGAGGGATAGGGATCCTGCCTGAGGGGCAGGTACTCCTGCCCCTACGGGAGACGGGTGTTTTTTCCCGATGAAGCGATTGATGGCGCGATTGACGGCGTCCGGGCGTTCCAGTTGCACAAGGTGTGCGGAGACTGGGATGACGACCTTCTGCACGTTAGGGATGAAGCGGGCCATGTCTTCATAATGCTCCCGCAGGAAAACCGTGTCGCGATGTCCAAGTACAACCAGGGTTGGGACGGTGAGTTGCTGAATACGCTCGCCACCCTGCCAGCGGGTCATCGTACTGTCGAGCATGGCTTTGAGGGTGCGTTGCGATGCATAGAGTGCAACGCCATATGTTTTTGCCGCTCGGCTAAAGACCGGATCGGGAACCTTCATGAGCAGGCGTATGAACGGTTGTATGATGAAGCGTGTTGGTACGCCGATCAACACCAGGCCGAGCACACGTTCTGGGTGACGTAAGGAGTATTCGGTAGCGACGGCCCCGCCAAAAGAGTGCGAGATGATATGTACCGGTCCCCGCACATGCAACGCATCCAGTACCATGTCCAGGTCATCTACCAGGCCGTCCATTGTATGGGGAAGTCCGACGGGATCATCGCTTAGACCATGACCGCGCAGGTCCGGGGCGATAACATGCATGGTCTGCCCAAAGAAGCGCAACTGGTAGAGCCATTGCCTGGCACTGCCGCCATAACCATGGACAAAGAGGAGCGTCGGGGTCGCACCCTCGGGGTGATTATTGATAGGGTGTATGTCGATGACGCTGATACGCCGTGGGGTCTGCGAATGACCAGCAGCGGGCGCATAGATGATACGGCGGTAGAGTTCGATGTCGAGAGCCATGTGTTACCTCTCTTCCAGAGCGCCTGGCACCCACGAGGGCCCATCCACCCATCCACACCACCCCGTGCCACTACATTTTGCAGAGCCCCCGCCCCTACGGGAGTTGCGGGACGTTTTTCAATATCCTCAGCAGCTTTTCGCGCTCCTGTTCGGCCAACGGCTGCAGTGGCGAGCGTAGGTGGCCGCAGTCAGCCCTGAGAAGGCCTTCATGCCCTGCAGTGAGTTCGAGAGCAGCTTTGAGGCCGGGCACTCCAAAGGTTGTAGTGACAGCGTTGTTAGCGGCAACAAGGCTGGCCTGGACGATACGGGCCTCTGCTAAACGTCCGGCGGTGAATAGCTCCTGCACCCGGCAGACCTGGCGCGGAAAGATATTTGCCAATGCAGCGACCGCCCCTACTGCGCCGACACTCAGGGCGGGAAGCAAATAGCCTGCATTTCCCGCGAAGACACGAAAATGGGCCGGGGCCAGAGCGACTATCTGTGCCAGTTTGGCCATGTTTCCTGCACTGTCCTTGACAGCCAGGATGTTAGGATGTTCAGCGAGAATGCAAATAGTAGCAGCATCGAGGTCCAGGTCGGCGGCGCTGGCGGGCATATTATAGATCACAACGGGCAGCGGACTGTTGTCGGCGATAGCACGGTAGTGGGTTACCAACGCACGCTGGTCCATCTGACTTTTGTAATAGGAAGGGGGCAAGACGAGTGCGGCATTGGCTCCGGCCTGTGCCGCTCGCTGACAGTTGGCGAGGGTCGCCCGTGTTGATTGTTCGCCGCAGCCTGCGATAATAAGTGCATCGCCCCTGGTACCCGCAAGGGGCACCACAACATCACGTGCTGCCTTGATGACCTGGAAACGCTCGTCAGTCGTGAGATGAACTGCCTCGCCATTCGTTCCCATGACGACATAGCCAGCGATGCCGGTCCCCGCCAGATTGGCAATATGCTGTTGATACGTTGCAAGGTCTAGTGCTTCCTGTGCATCAAAGAAAGTCGGAAGCGGAGGATAAATGCCTTCAAGGATGATGTTTTGGATGTGGTCGGGCATAGGATGTTGCTCCTCAGGGCAAGCGCAAGGTCCCCATATCCCCAGGGCGGAGGCAAGCTCCCCCACCCTCGCCCCTACGTTTCCTTGCCCCTACATTTTATAGATACCTGTCGGCAATTATAACATAATCCTGTAGGGCAAGCGCAAGGCCACCACATCCCCACTATTCCGCCCCTTGCCCCTACATTTTAGTGTCCTATTTCACACAGAGACTGTGCTAAATCGCATAGCATGGACTAAAAAAAGGTGGTATAGTCGTTAGTAAAGAGAGATAGAAGAGCAACCCCCACGATAAATCGGGGGGCTACAGACTAAAGCAAACACTAAGGAGAGGTGTTATGAAAAAATTGATTCAACGTTTTCCAATCGTTGTCGTATGTGCAGTAAGTTTATTGTTTATGGCGCTGTTCGCAGCATGTGCTGGCGTTGCCGTCCCCACTACTAACAGCCCTGTCACTGTCACAGGCACCATCAAGTCGGTTAATACCGCTAACGGATCCATTACGCTGACCGTGAATGGCCAGGATGTGACCATCAATGGGTTGAGTTCTGCACAGGCGTCGCAGCTTCAGAGCCAGGTGGGCAAGGCTTATACCATTACGGCAGTACAGAACAGTGATGGTTCCTATACCATCTCAACCGGTTCAAATTCGATCACCATCGCCGTTGGGACTCCAGAAGGTATCCAAACGCCTGGT
>WNFB01001162.1_pt1 | contig 22180 bp, 10 predicted proteins | sample 5400501 | NCBI WGS metagenome assembly WNFB01 (sample SAMN13153341, study PRJNA577476) | soil metagenome | isolation source: 200 cm saprolite under Douglas fir tree site 2 hole 1 | place: USA:California | collected 2015-04-18 | reverse complement strand
GGACCAACCTGGGCAACCTCGTGAGCCTCTGTCACTACCACCATCGGCTGGTGCATGAAGGTGGGTGGCAGGTCGTCAAGGCGGGAAGCGAATTCCGCTTCATCCCTCCCGAACGCCTGCGGGCATGGTTCGCCCGTGGACCCGACTTGCAGGCCGCCGCTTAGCGCCGCTCGTTCGCGCGGACGACCTCCGTCAATAAACGCAGCAGTTCCTCGCGTTCCTTGGTCCTGAGCGGACCCACGAGCCGATCCGTCATCGCGTGAGTGCGCGGGATCAGGTGCTGCACCGTGTGCAGGCCGCGAGTCGTCAGCGTGATGGTCTTGCGCCGGCCGTCGCGGCGGTCGCGCTCCGTACGGATCAGGCCGCGATCGCAGAGTCGCGAGACCACCTCGGCCATGGTCGAGCGGTCGAGCGAGATCCGGCGGCCGAGCGTGCGCTGATCAAGGTTGGGCTCGCCGTACAGCGCGTTCAGCGCCGCGAACTGTGGCGACGTGATCGTGTGCGAAACCTCTTCGTCCCACAGCAGGTTCATCACCTGGACCGCGCGGCGGAGGAGGTGACCGGGGTGCCGCATCAGGTCCTCGGGCCGGTCCGCGTCAGGCTGCTCGTTCTTCACGCTTGGCCTCCACCACCCGATAGCCCACCGGCAGCAGGCGTAATCCCAGCCGCTCCTCGACCGTTCCCCAAAGTCCGCGTGGCAGGGCGAGCGCGAACAGTGCCGCGGTCGCGCCGAGGCCGACGAGGTACCACGGGCCGCCCTGGGTGAAGGTCGTCTGGATCGCGAAGAGCAAGATCGCGCCGAGGATCGGGCCCTCGAACGTCCCGAGGCCACCCACCAGCACCATGAAGATCATGTAGGCCGACCACTGGACGCTGAAGACCGATCCGGGTTCGATGAAGAGGGTGTTGGCCACGATCAGCACCCCCGCGGCGCCGCACCCGAAACCCGCCAGGACAAACAGGAGGCGTTTGCGCGCCGCGACCCGTACGCCGAGCGAGCGGGCGGCATCCTCGTCGTCGCGGATCGCCTGCAGCGAGGCGCCGAGCGGTGACCGTAGCAGAAAGAAAAGCGCCACCAGGAAGATCACCGTGAATCCGAGGGCCAGCCAGAACGTGTAGGCCTGACGGAAGTTGGGGGCGTACTGGTTCAGCTGGATCAGCGAGATGCCGGTGCCCGCGCCCAGGTTCTGGTCCAGCCTCACGATGATCGAGATCACCTCCGCGATGACCCACATCCCGATCGCGAACTGGGCCGCGCGCAGGCGGAGGGCGAACAGGGAGATGGGCAGCGACACGGCGCCGGCGAGCAGCGTCGCGAGGAGCATCGCGAGGTAAGGCGCGATGCCGAGGTCGGCAAAAAACACAGTGCCGTAGGCGCCGACACCGATGAACGCCTGCTGTCCCACCGACAGCAGGCCGCCGTATCCCGCGAGCGCGTTCCACATGGCCGCCAGCAAGACCAGGATCAAAAGCGTGGTGAGCTTCTGCACCACGTCCGGGTCGAACACGAGCGGCACGAGGGCGAGCAGCAAGGCGACCACACCGGCAACGCCGGTGAAGAGCTTTGAGGTGCGCGTCCAGCGCGCCACCTTCACGGTGCGGTCCTCAATACGATCCGCCCACCTCCGAATCGAACGACCAACACCACCAGGAACAAGAGGTGTCCGGCCATGACCGCAAACTGAGGGTGGACCTGCGCGCCGAGCGTCTGAGCAACGCCGAGCGCGATGCCTCCCAGCAGCGTTCCCCACAGCGATCCCATGCCACCGATGACCACCGCCTCGAAGGCGAAGATGAGCTGGGTCGGGCCGCTGACCGGGTCAAATACAGACCGAATGGCGAGAAAGAACCCGCCCAGCGCGGCGATCGCAACCGCCATGGCCGTCGCCCACGCGTAGACGCCACGGCTGTTGATGCCGACCAGCTCCGCGGCGTCGGCGTCTTCGGCGGTCGCTCGCATCATCCAGCCGATACGGGTCCGGGACAGGAGCACCTGCAGCGCACCGAAGACGACCACCGCGACTGCGAGCACGACCAGGCCCAGTGCCGAGACCGACAGGCCGCTCGCCACCTGCCAGCCCGCCGTCGTGACCGCTCCTGCGCTGCCGCCAAGCGAACGCACGTCCGGCGAGAAGGCAAGCTGGAGCAGGTTCTGGATCACGATCGACAGGCCGAAGGTCGCCAGGAGCGGTGTCAGGATGCCGCCTTTGAGGCTTCGCTCCAGCAGGGTCAGCTGCAGCGCGTAGCCCAGCACGACCATCACGGGCAGCGCAGCAGCGAACGCGATGAACGCCGAGACGCCGGTGTGCTCGACGATCACGAACGCGACGTAGGCGCCGAGCACCGCGATGTCTCCGTGCGCCAGGTTGATGATCCGCATCACCCCGAACATGATCGAAAGCCCGCACGCGAGCACGGCGTAGAACGCGCCGAGGAAGACTCCCTGGAGGGCCGCGTTCAGCAGCGTCATGCGGGTCGCCGCAGGCCGAAGTAGGCACTGACGACCCGATCCCGATCTAGTGCCCCTGCCGCTCCTTCGAGCACCACACGTCCCTCGAGCATGCAGATCACGCGGCCCGCCACCTGCAGCGCGCGGGTCAGGTCCTGCTCCACGAGCAGCACGGTCGCACCCTCGCTGATGATGCCCGCCAGGGACCGGTACACGGCCTCGACGACAACCGGCGCGAGTCCCAACGACACCTCGTCGAGGAGGAGGAGTCGCGGGTTGCTCATCAGGGCGCGGCCGATCGCGACCGCCTGCTGCTCGCCCCCGGACAGGTTGGCGGCGGCAACGCGCCGGCGGGCCTGCAGCAGCGGAAACACCTCGAGCACGGACTGCACGTTCCAGCGGCCTCGCCGGCGCGGCGAGGCGGCCACCCGGAGGTTCTCCTCGACGGTGAGGCCTGGGAAGAGCCGCCGGCCCTCGGGCACCAGCGCGATCCCGAGCGCCACCCTTCGGTGCGCGGGCAGCCCGGTGATGTCGACGCCGTCGAAAACGACCCGTCCGCCGTGTGGCCTGTGCGCGCCCGCGACGGCTCTCAGAAGCGTCGTCTTCCCCGCGCCGTTGGCGCCGATGAGCGCGACCGTCTCGCCCGACGCGACCTCGAAGGAAACGCCGCGCACCGCCTGCAGCAACCCATAGCGGCAGTCCAGCGCGTCGACCTCGAGGAGCATCATGGCCGACCAGTGCCCCCGCCCAGGTAGGCGTCGATCACCGCCGCCTGGGAGACGACCGCCTCAGGCTTGCCCTCGGCGATGATCCGGCCTTCGTCCATGCAGACCAAGCGCGCGACGACCTGCATCAAGACGTGGACGATGTGCTCGATCCAGAGCACGGCGATCCCGCGGTCCCGGAGACCCGCCACGGTCTCGACCAGGGCCGCCGACTCGGCATCGGTGAGGCCGCCCCCGATCTCGTCCAGAAGGAGCACGGCGGGCTCGACTGCCAGCGCCCGTGCCAGCTCGAGCCGCTTGCGCTGTAGAAGGCCAAGCCCCTCCGCCCGCCGGTTGGCGAGGCTGGTCAGCGCGGTCTGATCGAGCACCCGCAGGCAGAGGTCATAGGCCTCACCACCGCGCCGTCGCCCGCCGGCGGTGGCACCGACAAGCACGTTCTCGAACACCGTCATACCCGCGAACGGCCGCGGCACCTGGTGGGTGCGCGCGATGCCGAGCTTGCAGCGGTCGGCGGCATCCTTCGAAGTGACGTCGCGGGACCGGAACACGACGCTCCCGCTGTCCGGCGCGAGTGAGCCCGCGAGGACGCTGAGCAGCGTCGTCTTGCCCGCGCCGTTGGGACCTACGATCCCAACCGCCTCGCCCGCTCTCAGGTCTAGGTTGACACCGTCCAGCACCGCCAGCGCGCCGAAGCGCTTGCGGACGCCGACCGCGGCGAGAACTGCTTCGGTTCTCGCCTCCATCGCGTCTGTTCTATGCGGAATACGGCTGCAGCGTCGAGGCGATCGGCACGTTGGTGTCGGCCGAGTTCTCGCAGATCACGAAATCGATCGGCCATTTCGAGACGCCTTCCTTCCACTGGCCGCCGATGATCGGCGTAGAGACGACGTTTGGAATCGTGACCCCGGCCAGGGATACAGGCTTGGACCAGTCGAGATTGCCGACGGGAGTCTCGACGGTCAGCGTCTTCATCGCGTCGAGGATCTTGGTCTTGTCCTTCGGATTGCCGCTCGCCTTTAAGACGGCGGCCGCGACGTCGAACAGTGACATGCTCGCGCCCAGCTGCTGGTTCCACTGCTTGCCGGTCGACGACTCGTAACCGTCCCCAAGCTGTCTGCTCGTCACACCGGTCAACGAGGACTTGTAGGGCCATGTCGGCGCCCAGTACACGCCCGACGCGAGGCCGTTGCCAATGGACCCGAGCGAGGTGACCTGGGATGGGAACAGGCCCGTCTTCGCGATCTGTCCGATCTTGACGTGCTTCGTGTAACCCTGCGACGCCGCTTGCCGCCAGAACGTGGCGAAGTCGGGAGGGATCGGGAACGTGTTGAAGATCTGGCAGTCCTCGCTGATGAACTTCTGGATCTGCGCCGTGTAGTCATTCGTCCCGTCCTCATACGGTCCGGGGTCGATGATGGTGTAGCCGGCGCTCTTGAGGGCCGGCCCAAGTGCGCCCCGGATTGCATTGCCGTCGGCGTCGTTCGGCCACATCACACCGACCTTCTTGTTGGTCGGGACTTGCGGCCACAGATGCGTGTAGGCGAGGAAGAACTGCTCGACCCCGAAGCAGTAGTGAAAGGTGTATTTGAACGGCGAAGGCTTCCCGATTTCCGCTTTCCGGCCGAGGTACCACGCCTGCCAGGGCACCACCGTGGAGATGCACGGGACGCCCGCCGCCTCGCAGGCGTCGGAGACCGGGTTCACCGTCTCCGGCGTGGACGTCGCGAGCATGAGGTCGACCTTCTGGCTCTGGAGCAGGTCGTTCGCGACCTGGGAGCCGACATTTGGCGAGGACTGGCCGTCGCGATTGATGATCTGGACCGAATAGTTGGTGCCTCCGATCGAGAGACCATCCTTGAACGCTTTCTGAGCCAGGCTGATCGCATAAGCGTCGGGCTCGCCGAACCCCGATGCCGGGCCGGTGATCGGGCTGACGTAGCCGATCTTGATCGTGCCGGACGGGGTCGACGACGATGAGGTCAGGCACGACTCGAGGACACCTGGGACTGCCAATCCGCCCAGGACGACGCCCGTCGTCTTGAGCATCTCGCGACGTGTGATTGCCACCTGAATCCTCCCCTCCTGATCAGGCGTGGACGGCAGCAGCGCAATTGCTCCGTGTACCGACGATCGGAGTTTGAGCCAGTTCATAATGCCCGTCAAGGGCCAGTGACGGAGCAGGACTACGAACCCCCTTATCTCTACCCGGACTATCGCGCGACTGAGCTGCGCGCCCCTCGCCACCGGCCGCACAGGCTGCCTGACGAATGGTTCCACCGGGCTCCCGGCCCCGTCTTCGGGCGCGTACCGGTCCGGCCGGAGGACGCTGACCTGACCAGGCAGCATCGAGGAGAGCCGCTGGGCGAGCGGATCGTGATCACCGGGCGCGTGCTCGACTCGGACGGACGGCCGGTGCGGGGCACGCTGATCGAGGTCTGGCAGGCCAACGCGGCCGGGCGCTATGCCGACCCCGTCGACGATCATCCTGCGCCGCTCGACCCCAACTTCACCGGGGCGGGAAGATGCCTGACTGACGGTGACGGCGCCTACCGATTCGTCACGGTCAAGCCCGGGGCCTATCCGTGGCGCAACCACGCCAACGCGTGGCGTCCCGCGCACGTGCATTTCTCGCTGTTCGGCCCGTCGCTCGCGAGCCGGCTCGTGACGCAGATGTACTTCCCGGGCGACCCGCTCATCCCCCTGGATCCGATTCTCAACTCGATCCCCGACCCACGCGGTCGCGCGCTGCTGATGGCGCGGTTCGACCTCGAGACGACGGTGCCTGAATGGGCGCTCGGCTACCGGTGGGACATCATGCTTCGCGGGCGCGACGCGACGCCGGCCGAGAGCTGATGATCCCCACGCCATCGCAAACCGCCGGGCCTTTCTTCGGTTTCGCCCTTCCCTTCGAGGACGGCGCGAACTGCGCGCCTGACGGCGTCCGTATCGAGGGACAGGTCCTGGATGGCGCCGGTGAGCCGGTGCCAGATGCGCTGCTCGAGGTTTCGCAGGAGGACCAGTTCGGGCGATGCCGCACGGACGGCGAAGGCGCATTTCATTTCGTGGTCGGCAAGCCGGACGCGGGGTTCCTCAACGTCAGCGTCTTCGCCCGCGGCCTCCTGCGCCATCTCAACACCCGGCTCTACTTCCCGGGCGAGCAGGATGCCGTGCTGGCGTCGATCGACGCTGCGCGCCGGCCCACCTTGGTGGCGAAGCAGGAGGGCGGGGTCCTGCATTTCGACGTCCGCTTGCAGGGCCCGGACGAAACCGTCTTCTTCGCCTGAGTCTTAATCTAGGAACGCGTCCATGCAGAACCTGAACGTGCTCCTTCCGCTGGCCTCTTCAGTGCTGAGCTTCGTCTTCGCCGCGATGGTGCTCGACCAGTGGATGCAGCGCCGGCACAGCTTCCAGCTCGTCTGGGGGATCGGACTGATCTGGTACGGCATCAGTGCGGGAGCCGAGTCCCTCGGGGGGGCGTTTGGGTGGAGCGAGCACATCTACCGCGTCTGGTACCTGATCGGCGCGTTCCTCGTCCCGGCATATCTCGGGGCGGGGACGCTTTACCTGCTCAAGAAGACTCGGTTTGGGTATTTCGTCGCGTTCTCGATCGCGCTCGGCGGTCTTTTCTCGCTTGCCGCCACCTCGAAGTACCCGGGCTCGTCGACGGCCGGATGGATCACTCTCGGCGTGGCACTGCTCGCGGCCGCGGCGGTCGCCACCGCGACTACGGTGCGGCGCGACCTCCAGGCGCCCGTGGCGATGGCGTTCCTCGTCACCGGCACTCTCGTCGTGGCCGTGCTTGTGATGACGGCGCATGTTTCAGGGAGCTACGTCGATCGCGCCACCGACGTGCCGGTGGCCGCGGGTTTTCCCGGCTATCTGCGTGTCACGAGCGTGCCGTTCAATGCGGGCGGCGGCCTGGCCCTGGTCTTTGGAGCCCTCTACTCCGCCTACATCTACATGCCCAAGAGGCGAGCTGTGGCGGCTCGGCTCGGGGTGATCGCGATAGCGGTCAACTTCTTCGCCTCGCTGCCGGGAGCCGTGGCGGCGCTCTTCGCCGGCAGGCTCAACTCGCGGGTGCCCGCCACCGTCCTCATCGCGGTGGGCGCGATCATCCCAGGTGTCACCAGCAGCCTCAACCGATTCGGTGTGACGTGGTCGTTCTTCCTCGGTGAGTTCCTCGGGCTGCTGCTTATCTTTGTCGGCTTCCTGGTCAGCGAGGAAGTGTTCCGCAACGTCCGCCTCGGCGTCACGCTGTGGTCGCGCGCGCCGTCCGCTTCACTCGAAGGCGAGGGCGGTTGAGATCTCGATCGCCTTTTCGATGCTCTTCGCCACGGGGCATCGCGAAGCGTGGAAGGAGTGCGAGCGCTCGGCAGCTTCACGCTTGTCGTCGGGGCAGCCCCTGAGGGTGTAGCGGACGTGGATCTTCTTGATCACCAGGACTTTGTCTACGAGATAGATCTCGCCCTCGGCCTCTGAAGTCAGCCGGCCCTCGCTCGCGTCGATCCCGCGCGCTTCCAGCGCGCCGCCCAGGGTGCCGGTGAGTCAACCCGCCGCCGCCGCCACGACGTAGTCGAGCGTGGTGGCGTGGTCGGGGTACTGGCCGGGCGCAGTTCCGTAGTGCTCACGCACCGCGCCGTGCGTGCCGAACGTGATCGGATTCGGCTCGACCGGCAGGTAGGCCTGGCGGATGGGGCCGCGCTCGCGGACGATCCTGACCCTGGAGATGTAGGCGGGTCGGAGTGGTTGCTCCACTCCTCTGAGATTACAGCCGGGCGACCAGGTCGTTGGCCCAGGCCACCAGGAGCGTCGCGTAGGCCGCGTTGATCGTCACGCCGCTCTGCGCCTGCACCAGGCTCACAAACGACGCGAGGTAGCTCTTGGCCAGCGTGTGGTTGTTGACGTTCAGCGCTGCCTGGGCGCTCGTCAGGTAAGACAGCAGCTGCGAGGACGTGGTGCTCGACGTGATCGTGTTCGCGGTCCTGCCGTCGTTGACCGCCGTCGTCAGACCCGCCACGGTCGCGTGAACCGTCATCGTGATCGTGGACGTCGACGCGTTGCCGAGACCGTCCTTGGCCGTGATGACGATGGTGTGGGCTCCAGGAGTGAGCGTCTCGGTGTTGAATGCCACGCCGGTGGTGATCGACGCAGTGCCATCCAGCAACGCGCTGACGGACGCCACGTTGTCGACGTCGGTTGCGCTGTAGGTCAGCGTGATCAGCTGGCCGACGTCGTATGTGCCGTCTTTATTTGGTGAGATGATCGACGAGCTGATGCCTGGACCCGTGCGGTCGAGGCGGACCTGCTTGAAGACTGTCGCGGAGTTGCCGGCGTAGCTCGTCACCTGCGCAGTGACCGTGTACAGCCCGTCGGCGCTCGGCAGCGTCGCCGTCGACTGGGCCGTGCCGCCGTTTACCGAGTACAGCACCGAGGCGATGCCGGAGGTTGCGGTGAACGTCGGCGTTATCGAAAGCGCCGGGTTGGTCACCGCCACGACTCCGTTTATCGCTGTGCCGGCGACCGTGAACGAGCCGGCCGGTGCCGCAGTGTCCTTGACCAGGTTGGTCACCACCACAGTCGGGTTGCCCGCCGGGTCGGTTTCGGTCACCGTCAGCGTGACGGGGCCATTCTTCAGCGAGGTCAAGACCATGCTCGGCTGCCACTTGTTGCTGCCGTTGAAGAACTTATCCCCGGTCAGGGTCGTCGTGCCGTCCGTGATCGAGTACAAGACTGTGGTCCCGTCTTCGCCTGTGAAAACCGGCTGATAGGTGCTGACGTTGGCAATGTTGACGTACGGCGCAGCGGCGACGCTCAGCACCGGCGGCACGGTGTCCTTGGTGATCGCTAGCGTGGTCGCGTAGCTGTTGCCCGCCCCGTTGGTCAGGGTCACTGAGATCGTCAGGGGTCCGTCGATTAGGCCGGTGACGTCGACCGGTATCACTATGCTGCCGTTCGAGCCGACGAAGTCCATGCCGTTCGACTGATTGACAACCGGCAACTGACCATCTGACAACACGACATTCGCGATCGCGCCCACTTGGCCGACGATGGTGACGTTGTAGAGGGAGGAGTTGGCGATGTTCGCCCAGGCCGGAGCACTGGCCGTAGGCGCCGGTGGCGCGACGCTGTTCTTACCCATCGTCCCGGTCAGCGTGGTGACGGTGCCGTTCAGGGTCAGTGTCGCTGTCACGGTGATCGTCCCGTCCGGGAATCCGGACACGTTGACGCTCGTGCCGAACTTGCCGGTCGCGCCGATCAGGCCGGTGCCCGAGGTGGTGTAGCCGCTGCCTTCCGCGACCGTGTAGCTGACAGTCGCGCCCGGGCTGCCGGTGACGACCAGCGGCATAGCACCGGCGCCTGGTGTGTTCGTGCCGGACGGGAGGTTGACTCCAGCTCCCTTGGGCAGCGACAGGTTCGTTGCAGCCGTGCAGGCGCTGCTTTCCTGGTAGTCGCAGGTGCCCGGGGAGGCGAACGGCATGACGTTGGCCGTCTTCGCGACGTCAATGCCGGTCCCGCCCAGGTTCTCAGGCATCTCGTTGAATGGTGGCCCGCTCTGCTGGTGCCACGCAGCGTCGTGCTGCAGGACCAGCGCGAGCTCGCCGAACGGCTCGCCGTTGCGCGCAGATGAGCCGCTGTACCTCGGGTAGTCGGCGCAGGCCGGATCGGTGGAGCCCATCGAGCCGGCGCAGAAGGCGTCGCTGCGCGGCCCGAGCGTCTGGTCGGCACCGTCGCTCTTCGACAGCGCGTACAGGAACTCGGGCAGGAACGGCATCAGGGTGCGGCTGACAGCGGGCATGCCGAACTGCGAGAAGGGCACGTAGTAGCTGTTGTGGTTGCCGACCCAGTCGATCAGGCGGTCGCCGCCGGTGCCGGCGAAGAAGATGTCCTGCCCGGCGCCGCCGAAGGCCAGTGCCTCCCAGTCCGGCGAACCGGCGCCACCGTGCGAGTTCGGCACCGGCATGTCGTTGAGCGAGTTGTCCACCACAATGCTCGCGCGCAGGTCGATCAGGTCGAAGCCCCAACCGCCGTAGACCCGCACCCGGCCCATGCCGCCGACGATGTAGTCGTTGCCCAGGTCGCCGAACAGCGCTTTGTCGCCAGTAACAGGATCGGGCTGGAAGCCGGCGGGCTTGTTCCAGACGACGTCAATCGGCAGGTTCGTGTCGACCTGGTTGAAGGTCATGAAGAACGGCAGACCCTTGGCGCCCGAGTCCGCGCAGGTCGTCGGCGCGCCGGCGCCCCACTCGCAGTCCAGCGGGTTGAAGCCGGTGGTCGGCATCAGGCCATCAGACGCCACCTTCGGGTCGATCACTGTCGGAAAGAGCTGGATCTGGCGGCGGACGTCTTCCGCGTTGAAGTACAGCGACTTGCCGATGTTGAAGCCGCGGCCCTGGTTGCCGTTCGGCGGGTCGGCGTTGGGCATGAAGCCCGCGGCGTTGCCCGGGTTGAACGGGCGGAAGAAGTCGGTCTCGAGCGGCGCGCTGTTGATGACGTAGTCGGTAAGGACCTGGTCAGCGACACCGGTGGCCAGGTAGCTGGCCTCGGTGGCCCCGGCGCCCTTGCCGAACATGTTGAAGTTGTCGGTGTAGCCCAGGACCGGGGCCTCGGCGCCCGAGATGGCGGAGTTGCCGGGTCCGCCGTGGACCACGCCATTGCCCCAACCGCCGTAGATGATGTTGTGCCCGTAGACCGGCTCGTAGGTCGGGCAGATCTTGTTCTCCTTGCAGTTGGTCGAGTACGTCGGGTTCCCGTTCGAGACACCCGGAGCCGCCCATGTGTTCGGGTCCCAGTTGTACGGGTAGAGCAGCGGCGTGTAGTTCAAGGCGCCGGCGATGTTGATCACGGCCTGCTGCGCGTTGCCGGGCGTGGTGATCAGCTGGTTCAGAGATGGGGTCGTCGAGCTGGTGATGGCCGCGATGCCGTACAGCGGCTCGCTGAACCCGTTGCGGCTGGTGAGGCAGCGGCCGCCGCCGCCGATGATGCACTGGTCGCCGCGGCCGCCGGACACCCAGTTGTCGCCGTAGCCAAGGATGATCGTGTCGTTCTGCGGGCCGCCGAAGATCATGTCGTCCGCCGGGCCACCGTAGATGAACGCGTCACCGCTCTCGGCGTGGATCTCCGAGCCCTGCTGCAGCGTTCCGGACAGCTGACCGCTGTTGACCAGGTTGCCGGGCACGGGGTTTCCGCCGACGTCGCCGACGCCGTTGGTCGCCTTGGTGCCGGTCACCAGCGGCCCGGCGGAGGCCTCTCCGGCGAGGTCAGGTCCTCCCGGCGTGTTGTCGAGCGGGGTGACGACCCGGGCGATGATCCGCTCCGTGGCCGTCGGGTAGCCGAAGACGTCGTAGTTGTAGTTCAGGAACGCGCCGCCGGTGAACGTGAACGTCGCGACGCCGTTGCCTGCGCCCGGGGTCCCGTTGGTGCCGACCAGCCGGATCACGTCCGCGTTGTTGGAAGTGATCACGTTGGCGTCGTGGGCGTGGCCGTTGGGCGTCGTGACGCACTCCATGTTGTTGTTGGCCGGCGTGTTGTTCAGCGAGTCGAAGGTGGCGTTCGTGCAGTCGCCGTACCCGACGTTGTTGCCGGAGCCGCCGAAGATCAAGTTCGAGCCGCTGGCCCGTGTGCTTGGCAGTTGGAGGCTGAACATGTCGGAGTTGCCGCCGATGATGTCGTTCTGGCCCTGGTTGGCGAAGATGGCGTTGTTGCCGCGGCCGCCCTCGACGTAGGTCTCGCCGTCGGTGGCGACGACCGTCGCCGCGACTGAGCCCAACGTCGAGCCGCTCACGGTCAGGGTGTTGAAGCTTTCAGCTGTGATCACGCCGGCCGGAGAACCGTTGACCGTGACCGTCTGACCGACCGCGAAACCGAAATCTGACCACGACAACAAGCCGGTGCGCGTGATCGTGTTCCCGGTCCATGTGCCAGTCGCGGCGTAGTTCGGGCCGTTGTTGTCGTTCGACGGCGTGACCTGCAGCGGCAGCGTCGGATCGACGGGTAGCAAGTCGGTGAAGGTCGTTCGGCACGCGCCGACCCTATCGCCCAGGCTGAAGCCGGCGAACGGGCAGGTCGCGGCGCCCGCGTATGGGTCGCCTACCGTTTCCAGGCCCGAGGCAGGCTGGTTCGCCGCCGAGGGTATGCTCGGCGAGCTGATCGGGTACGCGATGTCGATCGAGCCGTGCGCCTGGATGATGTTGTTGTTGGACTCGCCGAAGATGTAGCTGCTGCCCGAGCCGCCCGCGATGTAGTCAGGGCCCTTGTAATTGGAGTCCTGCAGGAATGTCGGCCAGCCAGGCGTGCCGACCGGGGCCAGCAGCGTAATCCCGATCGGTCCGCCGCCCGCGGTGCAGCTCGGAGTCCCGGGTGTGCCGGCGTTTCCGCCGGTGGACAGGAAGTCGCCCCACCATGCATGCCCGGTCGGGTCGCACTGCGGAGTGCCGTCGTTCAGCGCCTGCCCGAACGCGATGCCGTTCTTCGGCGTCCCGTTGCCCGAGCCGCACGTGTTGAACGTGCACGAGTTGTACATCTGGGTCCCGAGCAGGTCCTGGAAGCGCGGGTTCGTGTAGTTGAAGAGGTGCGTCGTGCGATCCAGTAGGACACTGCCGCCGATGATCAGGTTGCGGCCCGGACCGCCCTGGATGTTGTTGATGCCGTCGCCTCCAATGATCACGTTGTCCGCGCCGGAGCCGTACAGCGTGTTGTTGCCGTGGTTCTGTGTGTTGTCGGACGAGATCGACAGGATGTCGGCGGTCGTAAGGATCTTCTCCACTCGCGCGTCGAGCCACGGAGTCGTCCCGCTCGGCTGGCAGTACGGCGTGTTCTGCGTCGTGCCCGTCGGCCTGCAGTAGCCGTGCGGCGGTCCGACCGTGACTTGCAGGTTGGTCGAGGGGCCCATAACGGCGTTGCGGGACAGGGTCGCCGTCGTCCCGCCGTTGGTCACCTTCACGATCACTGTGCCGGCCGAGATGTTGCCCAGGCCAAGCGTGTCGGAGACGTCAAGACCGACGTCGGTCGGGTCGAAGCAGGCACCGGTCACGCAGGTCAGCGTCGCCACCGAGATGTTGTTGACCGTGTCTGCGCTCGCGGTCAGGTTCGCCATCACGGTGCGTGTCGTGAAGATGCGCACGGTCAAACCCTTGGTGCTGGCGCCGTTCAGGGCATTGCGCGACAGAGTCGCCACCGTGCCCGCGCCGTTGACCGAGAAGATCGTCGTGCCGGCGCCCAGGAATCCGTAGCTGTCCTCGATGATCTGGCCGACGTCCGTGGAGACAAAGCACAACGCGCTCGTCGGGCAGGTCAGCGTCGCCTTGAGCGTGGCCACGTTGGAGACCAGGCTCAGCCCGCTCACCAGCCGGGACGGCGCGATGCCGGGCAGCACGCCGACCGTCGCCTCCATCGTGTCCTGGGTAACGATCCCGTTGGCGCCGAAGATCACGTCGTTGTAGTCGGCGAAGCGGTCGGTGACTACCTCGCCCGCGCCCGGCGTGTTGCCGTAGATCAAGTTGTTGCAGGTCGGTCTGGGCGTCGGGCCGCACAGCAGCAGGTCGGCGTCCTGGAACACGCTCGTGTTGGCGGTCGGGAAGCTGATCGCGCGCGTGATGACGTCAACATTGATGCCGTCGCTACCCAGGATCTGGTTCTGGCCGCGCTCACCGTTGATCGTCGTGTTGCCGGAACCTCCCGCGATAAAGTCCGGCGCCTGGCTCCCGAGGATCGTGTTGTTGCCCGGGCCGCCGGAGAGGACGACGCCGACGCTCGGCACCTGGCCCTCGGGCACGCCTGCGGGCGGCGTCTGGCCGGGGCCCACGAGGCTTGCGATCGGGAAGTCGGCGCTGGCGTCGATCACGTTGTTGCCGGCCGACTTGAAGGGGTCGGCCACCGGCAAGAAGAAGTCCGGCGAGCCGTTGCCGAGCTGGGTCGGGAACGGCTTCGACCCGAAGTCGCGCTGCGACAGCGTGTGCGGGTCACCGCTGTACCAGATGCCGTCCTGCGACGTGCTGCCGTAGATCACCAACGGCGAGGGCGCAAAGCCGACCACCTGCGCGCTGGTGCTGATTGCCGGCGGCATCGTGTTCGGGCCGGTCAGCCTCAGGATCGTGTCGGTGACGCCCGCGATGGTCCAGGCCGGCACGCCGGCGATCTGCAGGACCATGCCGTAGACGAACCCGTCCGTGATCCAGGAGCCACCATCCGTACGCGTGAGCGTCTCGGTGGAGGTGTCGATGACGCCCTCGGTAAACATCGCCGTGAACGCGGGCGGCTGCAGGCCCGGGCCGGGACCGCCACCGCCATTGATGGTGATGTTGTTGCCGCCCAGGCGCACCGCATTGTTCAGCGGGTTCGTGTCGTAGACCGCGACTGTGCCGCCGGTTGCCGGCAGCGAGCCGCTGACCGTCAAGGTGTAGAAGTCGCTGGCGGGACCGGTCAGAGCGGTGATAGTCCCGACCGGCATGCCGTCGACGGTGACCGACTGCCCGACCGCGAAGCCGAACTCGGTCCACGAGCGGAGATCGGCGCGCACGATGTTGTGCCCGCTGAGGATGAGCGTGCTCGTCGACACGATCGACGGGTCGAACACGGCGATCGTGCCGCTGCACGGTGAGACGCACGTCGGGACGCTGTTGACCGCGAGCGTGTCACCGGTGTGCATCGTCGTCGTGACGCCGCTGATCATTCCGAACGGCAGGCCGTTCCACAGCAGCAGCTGACCCTTCGCGAACTCGTAGTCGCCCCAGTTCAGGTTGTCCTGGCGCCTGATCGCGCCGGCGGCGACGTCGAACGTGCCGGTGACGGACAGGGGCGCGGCGCCGCCGCCCTGGACCTGGGTGAGGCCGCCATGGACGAAGGTGTTGAATTTGCCGTTCGACATCAAGCTGCCGTCAGGGTTGGCGAAAAGGCCCGACACGAGGCTGCCGGTCACCGTCACGTGGTCGTTGCCCTGGCCCGCCATCAGGTTCAGGACCTGGACCGTCGACAGGCTGGCGTTGGTCAGGAAGTTGCCGGTGGCGGGGTCGATCGTGATCGAGCCGAAGCTGATGCCGCCGGGGAACTTGGCCGGCTCGCCGAACGTCGGGCGTGTTGGATCGCCGGGCACGTAGCCCTTGTGGCCGGTGAAGTCGAGGCCCGGGCCCATGCCGAAGCCTGTCACCGAGGTCGAGTTCACCACGCCGTGCTGGTCCTGCTGCGAGCCGTCGTCGAAGATGTTCAGGACGTTCACCTGCTGTGACTCGGGCGGCTGGACGCCGATGCCGAACGGCGGCGCGTTCTTCTCGTTGGGCAGCATCACGGGGAACTGCAGCTGCGTGTGGTCGTTGCCGGGGTCGGCACCCTCGACCGAGAGCGGACCGCGGATCGCCGACAGCAGGTGCGGGACCTTCGGGAACTCGAGCCGGTTGGCGTTGCTCGACGGGACGTTGTAGAAGGGATCCGCAAGCACCGGCACGCCGAGCGGCACCGACCAGTTCACCTGGTCGAATGTCGTCTCCGCAGCCCACTGCTTCAGCGTCACCGTCGAGGTTGTGCCGGACGGGGCCAGGAACGGCAAGCCCTGCACTGTCTCACCCCCGTTCACGGGGTCGTGCACCGCCGCCGTCACGACGAGCGTCTGCACGTGGTCGCCGGTCAGGGCCTGGATCTTGAACAGCGATCCTGGGCACGTCGGCGGCATCAGCGAGGTCGGGTTGATGCAGAACAGCTGACCCTCGAGGAAGCCGTCGTCGAGCCAGCTCGCGTTGTCGGGGCGGGTCAGGGTGCCGAGACAGTTGCCAGCCGGGTCGTGCAGCGCGCAGTCGTTGTAGTTGAGGATGCCGGTGAACTGGCCGTGGTTGGTGACTCGGCTGATGGTCACGCTCGACGGCCCTGCCGCCAGCGGACCCGCGAAGGTCATGGTCGTGTCGTTGACCGTGAAGATCGTGAAGTTGACCGATTGACCGGTGATCGTCACGATCTGGCCGGCCTGGAAGCCGTTATTCAGGAAGCTGCCGAGCGCCGAGCCGCCGCTGCGCATCAGCGACGTGCCGCCCGGCGTGAAGGTGATGGTGCCGGTGAACAGCGGCGTCGTGGTCTGGTTGCCGATCTGCGTGTTCGTGACGCGGCCACCCGGTGTGATGTCCGTCTGCCCATCCGTGATGAAAGCGACGTTGACCGGTGTGCTGGGCGAGCTCGGCGACTCGGTCAGGCGCAGCACGTAGCTCGAGCCCGGCCCGGGGCGATCGCACGGGTTGATGTCGCCGCACTTGGTCACGACCATGTTCGCCGGCGCCTGGACGATGCTGTTCGCCTCGCGGTTGCTGTAGATCAGGAAGAACATCGGCGGCGCGCTGATGGGCGGCGTGGGCGGCGTCGTGGGCGCGGTTAGGTACTCGGCGGCCAGGGTGGCCGCCTGGTCGACGGTGTGAGTGATGAACTCGTTGTGCGGGTCGAACGGCGCGAACAGGTTGGCCGCGGTCACCCCGATCACCACAGGCCCGGTGTCACCGGCCGCGAACGTGACCGTGTAATTCCCGGCAGTCGTGCCGACCGGCGCTTGCGTGGTTGCGAACCTGGAGTCGTTGCTCGTCAGGACCGCGTTGCCGTCCGTCGTCGTGACATCGACCTGGACCGTGTTGGTCGGCGGCGTGGCCAGGCTCATCGCGTAGTAGGCGACGATCCCGGTCTTGTTGTCGCCCTGCAGCGCGATGTTGCTGGCGTTGCGAGCCGGCAGCGCGAAGCCGAAGTTCGTCCCGGTGCCGGTCGCCACGTGCGACAGCGTCGCGCTGAGCGAGTCGTTGCTCACGGACAGGATCACGGTCCCGGGCTCGAAGTTGCTGCCGCCATCGGTCTCGATGACCGGGCGTCCAACGTCTGCCTGGTTGAACGCTGCCGTGTTTGAAGTGAAGGTCGTCGATCCAAGCGTGGTGTTTCCGTCGTGGAACGACGCGAAGGCGGCCAGCCGGCTCGGCAGGCGGAAGTGAATGTTGCTGGCATTGGCCACGTTGTTGGACAACGTCACAGTCGTCGCGTCGGTGAGGGTGAGGATGACCGTGTCGTTGGGGATGTTTAGGCCTCCGTCGGTCTCGACGATCGGCTGGCCGAGGTCGCTAAGCGTGAACACCGCAGAGTTGGAAACGAAAGTCGCGTCGACGCCGTTGCCCTTGCCGTCGGTGAAATCCGCGGGCGGCGTAACGCGGCTCGGCAGCGAGAACTCGATGCTGCTGCCCGACACGACGGAGTTCGAAAGCACTACCGAAGTCCCGGTTCCGCTGACGATCGTCGTGCCGGCCGGGATCTTGCCCATGCCGTCCAGCTCGATGATCGGCTGGCCGGCGTCGCTGCTGACGAAAGCCGCGGTCGCGGAAGTAAACGTCGTCGTGCCGTTGCCCGCTCCGTCGAAGTAGATCCCCGGCGTGTTCGTATTGCTGAGGTCGGTGACCAGGATGCCCGGCGCGCCCGGATCGATCTTCGTCACCTCGACGTTGCGCACGAGTGCGCCGTCGAAGAATGGATCTGCGCTGACCACCGTGTGGCTCACTTCGTAGACGCGTGTGCCGTCGTTCAGCGCGTCATTGATGGCTCCGACGTTCACGATCTGCGGGATCTGGTAGTTGCCCGGCGCGAAGTGCAGGACGACGCCGCGCTTCAGCAGGTCGTTCGGCAGCGTGTCGACGACGGTGTGCTGGTAGAAGTCTGAGTTCCCGGTGTTGGTCCCGGGCGCGTGCGGCCCGACCGCCAGCAGGATCGAATCGCCCTGCGGAGTGCCGGTGCGGTTGACCAGGATGTCCGGCTCGGCGGTGACGAACACGTAGACGTCCGACGTCGGCATCTGCGCCAGGCGCACGTTATAGGAGTCAGTGCGGACGCCGATCGGGCCGGTCGGCGGGTGGTCCTCGTAGACGGTCGTCCCGCCCGCGTGCTCAGTGATAATCACGGCGCCCTGCGACGCCTGGGCCACGCTCAGGCTGACGCCAGGGATCACCAGGTCGCTGTAGAGCTGGTCGGTCGTGAGCACGTCGTGGTTCACCGTCGCGCTGGTGCCGTTGATGTCGAGCGCGAACACGTCGCCGTTGACGTCGCCAGCGACGTTGATCTGGTTGCTTCCGAGGCCGCCGATGACGCGAACGGCCACGCCGGGCGGCGTCGACAGCACGTCGATCGTGTCGTCTCCCTCCAGGGCGTTGATCTCGATGACCTGGATGTTGCGGAAGGTCACGAACATGCCCGCGCCGAAGATGCCGTGGTCGGTGACCACGATGTGGTCGGCGAACTCGGTGCCCAGGATGATGAGCTTGTTGAAGCCCGTGCCGCCGTCCACCGAGACGGGGGCGTTCATGTTGTATTCGACCTGGTTGTTGCCGGCGCCGGTGCGGACGTCAGTCTCCGCGGCCGTCGAGAACCCGTTGGTCAGGATCGGGATCGGCAAGCAGTACGGCGCCGAGATTGTCGAGCAGCCGCCGGGCAGGATCAGGTTGCCGGTCAACGGATCGGTCTGCGCCAGCGCAAAGCCCCGGACGATGAACAGGTTGTTGCCACCGTCGCCCTCGAGGTGGACGACCGCGTGGTTGCTGTAGACCGTGAAGATGTTGTTGCCGGTGCCGCCCTGGGCGACGAGCGGCGAGCTGACGCCGCGCGACAGCCAGCCGCGCGTGGTCGGCACGGTCGCCACATCGAAGACGTTCTCCGCGACCAGGTTGCCCGAGCCGTTGAACTCCGGTGGAGGCGGCGTGAACGGCACCGGCCCGACGTTGCGCCGCAGGCCGAAGATCTGACCGATCTGGAAGCTGTTGTCTCCCGACCCGCCATCCAGGTAGGTCGGAGCGGCGTTGTCGTCGACGGCGAAGTAGTCGTTGCCGCCGATTCCATAAACGTGCACGCCGGCGTTGACGGCGCTGTCGTAGTTCACGCGCTCGACGCCGAACTGGCCCGTGAGACCGTTGTTCGTCAGGCTGCCGGTTGGGTCGACCGCCATCGTCTGCAGCAGCGAGGCGTGCAGGACGGAGACGAAGCCCTCGTGCGCGGTCTGCGCGGTCTGGCCCATGCCGTTGTAGATGGAGGGCCGCGCTGACGTCTCGCCGTTGATGAACGGCACGCTGCGCAGCAGGAAGATGTCGTTGGTCGGGAACTCCTGGCCCGTCGCCACGTTAATGCCGTTGTTGGTCGGCTTGCCGCTCAGGTCGAAGGTGTCGTAGCCGTAGACGTTCAGCGTGTCCTCGCCGTCTGTCGGGGCGTGCGAGCCGAGCACGTTGATCATGTAGTTGGCGCCGCCATGGCTCGGACCGGTGAACGCCATCGACGTCGAGGTCCCGACGGCTGCGCTCGACAGCGTGACCTGGGTCGGCGACATATACGCGGCGATGGTGTCGCCCACGGGTAGGAGACCGAGCAGGTCGTTCTCGACGATCACCTGCCCGACATCCGTGGGCAGGAAGTGCTCACTCGGCGACGAGAGGCTCTTCGAGCCCGCCGTGACGGCGCCGTCGGTGAACTGGTTGTTGTCGCCGAACTGGCTGCCGCTCGTGAAGATCGTGTAGGTGTTGGTGCCCGCCTGACCGTCGAGGGTCAGCGTGTCGGCGAGGCCCTCATCGGTGCCTACGGCGACCATCGACTGCAGCCGGTTGACGATGAACGAGTCGTTGCACGTGGTTGTCGCGCATGCGGTGGCGAGCTGGTCGCGGTTGGGGAGCTTGAATGCCACCGTGCTCGACGTGCCCGTCGCGGCGGCGGAGAGCGTGACCTGCGTCGGGCTGACGAAGGCCTTGACCGTCGTGCCCGCCGGGATCAGTCCGAGGCCGTCGGTCTCGATGACGACCTGGCCGACGTCGCCGGCTGTGAACGCCGCGCTCGCCGACGTCAGCGTCTTGGAGCCGTTGGTGACGCCGCCATCCATGTAAGTCGGAGTCGCGACCGTCGGGTTCGCGTCGCCGTAGGCGCGTGTCTGTCCGTTCAGGAGGGTCCGGTCGAAGATGATCGTGTCGGCCTCCGTGTTGCCGAAGACTCGCGTCATGCCGTTGACCGAGCCCGGCGTCACCGTGCTGCGCAGAACGATCACGGTCCCATCGTTCGAGCTCGTGTCACTTCCGACGCCCGTAGCGTCCCCGTAGATGTCGATGTTGCCGCTCTGCTTGGGCGGCAGGTTGGGATCTGTGCTCGTGCCGGCGTCGCCCGCCTGCGTGGTCGCGATGATCTGGCTGGTCGGGTCCGTGACGATGTCGTCGGCGGAGTTCAGCCGCACGTTGCCGCACGGCAGCGTGCACGACGGTGAAATCGCCTTGACCAGGCCGAACGGCACCGTCTCGGGCGAGTTCTCGACCACCAAGGTGCTGCCGCTCTTGATGAGCAGGATATCGTTGCCGGCGGCAGGGAAGCCGTTCGACCCGGCAACACCGTTGCCGTCGACCCCGGTCTCGGTGGTGGTAAGGCGCACATTGCCGTTGCGCGCCAGCGCGAGCAGCAGGTCCATCGGCGCGGCGAGAGCGACCGGGCCTGGGGTCTCGGTGATGAAGACGCTGTTGTCGGCCTGGGCGGCGAGGTCGCACGTCGCAGTCACCGCGCGCTCGAACGGCGTCGCGTTCTGGTAGTTCGCGCCCTGGTAGGCCAGCGTGAAGCTGCGCGAGCATGGCGTGCCCGCGGACGAGTAGACCTTCAGGTCGTTGGCCCCCAGCGGGTCGCCGATGCTGCCGCCCAGCGCCTGCAGGTCGACTGTGTTCCCGATCACGTTCGGGATGTTGTCGCCGGAGCCGTCCTTGTGGCCGTCGGTGATCGAGCCGCTGTCGTTGGTCAGGCTGACGTTGTTGCAGGTCGTGGTGCCGAAGCACGTGGTGACGGTGTCAACGTGCAGGTCGCCGGTCGTCTCGTCGATGCGGATCACGCCGGGGGCGGCGTTTGCGTTCAGCACGCCAAAGCGGTCGACCGAGGACCGGATCTCGAGGAAGTTGCCGTCCTGGCCGATGCTGCCACTGTTCGCCGTCAGGTTGATGCTGACGCCCGTCACGTCTGGCGAGTTGCTGCCGGTGTCTCCTGACACCTCGTCCGCGCCCGAGGCGGGCGGGTTGTCAGAACCCACTGGCGCGTCGTAAATCGAGTTCGGTGCGTTCAACGTCACGTCGTCGTCGGTGGACTTGATCACGCCGACGCGCATGTCGCCGGACTGCTCGTTGAGCGTGAAGAAGCCGTTGATGTCGCCGTTGACGTTGCCCAGTTGGTGGACCTGGACAAGCCCGATGACGTTGACGTGGGTTGAGCCAGGCGAGTCGTCGGCGTTGAAGACGTCGATGCTGCCATTGGTCACCGTCGACCCGGCGTCGATCAGGGTGAAGTTGTAGGTGCTGATCACGTCGTTCGGGCTGGCGCCGATGGCGCCCGGGTTGAACTGCTCCTTCGCGGTGTCCGAGCTGAACTGGTTGTAGAAGGTCCCCAGCGACGACCCGTTCGAGTTGAACTGGATGCCCGGTAGGTCCTGCGTCCCCACCGCGTCCTGGGTCGCGCGCAGGCGGATGTTGACGTTGTTCCCGGCCACGATGTGGCCTACGGTGATGAAGTCGTCATTCGTCACCGTCGCGTCGTCGGCGGGAACGCCCGTGCAGCCCGTCACGGTGTAGAAGTGCGTGGCGTCGATGCTGCCGTAACTGCAGTCTCCGGTGACGCCGCCCGCGGTGAAGGAGCCGCTGCCCGGGAATCCGGCGGTCGACAGGACCTTCAGCGTTCCGAGCGAGACGTCCTGGGCACGGCCGTCGACCGTGCTGCTCGCGGGCGGGTAGATGATGCCCTTGTCGCGGGCCAACGTCCGCATGTCGAGGTTGATGTCGCCGAGCGTCGCGGTGGCGGTGAAGACCAGGGTTCCCCCATCCCACTGGACCAGGTCGACGTTGAGGTAGTTGCCGGACGCCGAGCCGATGTTGCCGGCCGGGCCGACGATGTGGAGCACGTTGCTGCGGATCAGCGACGCGCCACTGCGATCCGTCGCGGCCGAGATGTTGCCGCCGGTGTTGGTCACCTCGGTGTCGCCGATCGGGTTGTCGATCGTGTCGTTGAAGAGCAT